>Ga0190303_1000060_pt1 | contig 44077 bp, 19 predicted proteins | sample 48700701_MG_FD_161672 | JGI IMG/M metagenome (GOLD analysis project Ga0190303, IMG submission 161672) | Hydrothermal vent sediment bacterial communities from Southern Trench, Guaymas Basin, Mexico - 4870-07-0-1_MG | ecosystem: Environmental > Aquatic > Marine > Hydrothermal vents > Sediment ... | reverse complement strand
AATTTAAATTTGGTGTAAACACTAAATTATTTAAATCTGATGCAAGTATTGTATCTCCAATATTCACTTCAACATTGTTAAGATATAATATCCCATTTTCTGGCAATGATACTATTTCAATACTATATAATGAATCTCCATCTGCATCATCAAATGACGTTATAAAATCACCTGTTGCAAACAATACATCATTATCTTCAGTTCCTGTTTTAATAACATCTGATAAAATAGGTGAATAATCATCATTAATTATTGCACCTATACCAATTGCATTTCCTAAAGTAATTGCATTACCATTCGTAATTAAATTACTCAGTTCAATTGTAAATACTTCATCTAACTCTGTCACATTATCACCGTTTACACCTACTGTAATAGTTTTGGTAGTTTCACCAGATAAAAATGTTAATGTAGCCGTTGAAAGAGCCGCATAATCAACATCTGCTATTGTTGCAGTTCCATCAACTGTTAAATAATTAACTGTTGTTGTTAAACTAGATACATTTGAAAGAGTTACTGTAAAATCAAAATTAGTTATTATACTATCTCCTTCGGAAGCAGAAACATTGTTAATACTCACTGTCGCCACATCATTATCCGTAATCGTTCCTGTTGCTACTGCATCGGATATCGCTACCAATCCTCCTGTGATTCCACTTAAAGTAACTGTGTACGTCTCACTTATCTCAACGATAGTATCTTCTGTAATACCTACCGTAAAGGTCTGTGTATCTCCGCTTTCTGAACTCACTGGGAACGTTAATGTATTACTACTTGCCATATAATCTGTTCCTGCTAGTGCACTTACATTGTCACTCGTTGCATAATCAACATCAAAGCTGTCCTGTACATCGCCCGTTAAAGTAACCGTAAAGGTGGCTGTTCCTGCTGACTCATCTACGCTTACATCGGCGATAGCAATACTTGCTGCATCATTATCTGTAATGGTTCCGATTCCGGTATCACTTACATCAATCGCACTGTTCCCGGATACCAAACTCAAACTTACTGCAAAAGTCTCTGCATCCTCTAAGAAACTGTCATCTGTCGTTGGAACGGTCACGGTACGTGTCCCTGCTGCTCCTCCTGTGAAAGTGATGTTCTGAGTCGTGGTGGTAAAGTCGCCTGACTCTGTAGTGGTATGTGCAAAACTTACTGCAATCGTTACATCGCCCTCTACATCATCCGTAAGCGTTAATGTAAATGCTACTCCTACACCTTCTACGGCCGAAGCATCATCTATCGTTACCGATGCACTGTCATTATCTGTAATGGTTCCGATTCCGGTATCACTTACTGCAATCGCACTGTTCCCGGATACCAAACTCAAACTTACTGCAAAAGTCTCTGCATCCTCTAAGAAACTGTCATCTGTCGTTGGAACGGTCACAGTACGTGTCCCTGCTGCTCCTCCTGTGAAAGTGATATTCTGAGTCGTGGTGGTAAAGTCGCCTGACTCTGTAGTGGTATGTGCAAAACTTACTGCAATCGTTACATCGCCCTCTACATCATCCGTAAGTGTTAATGTAAATGCTACTCCTACACCTTCTACGGCCGAAGCATCATCTACGCTTACATCAGCTATAGCAACACTTACTGCATCATTATCTGTAATGGTTCCTATTGCAGCTCCATCTGAAATAGAAATTGTTTGCCCATTTGCATTACTTAAAGTGATAGTCCCTGCAAAAGTTTCTGTAGGTTCTAAAATAGCATCACCTAAAATGTTAACTGGGATATTTACACTTGTACTTCCTGCTGGTATGATAACAACATTAGCCGTTTCAGTAATATAATCTGTAGCTGCTAAAGCGGTATTTGGTGTTGTTGAGAAACTAAGTACAACATCTTCTTGTGCTTCTCCTGTCATTGTTACTGCAAAGTTTAAAATTTGAGCACTTTCTGTTTCTGAAATTGAGTTATCTGCAATACTAATTGTGAAAATATCATCATCTGTAATTGTTCCTATTGCTTGAGCATCGTATGTTACCAATGCGTTAGAAATACTTGAGAAATTTAAGTAATATGTTTCTGTTGGTTCTGAAATAGCATCCTCAATTGTAGGAACTGTTATTGTTAAAGATTCTGCATTTGTACCTGCAAAATTTAACATCCCAAATAATTGTGCTGTATAATCGGAAATATTAACTGCTGAGTTATCAGCTGTTTCATAATCAATACTAACTCCTCCTTGTACATTTCCTGTTAAGGTTACTGTAAATACAGTATTATTACCTTCATCAACTGTAACGTCAGAAACTGTTAAAGATGCAGTATCATTATCATTCAATGTTGCAGTAGCTTGGTTATCATAAGTTACTAACCCATTACTAATAGCGCTTAAATTCAATACGAAATTTTCTACTGCTTCTAAATAATTATCATCACTAGTAGCAATGGTAACTGTATAAAATTCTGCAGCTGTTCCTGCAAAGTTAAGTGTACCTGATCCACTTGTATAATCGTTTCCTGCAATTGTTGCAAATCCATCAGCGGTGTCATAATCAATAGTAAACCCTCCTTGAACAGCTCCTGTAAGAGTTACTGTAAAGACTGCGTTTGCACCTTCAGTAATTGTAATATCTCCTATTGCTAATGATGCACTGTCATTATCTACAATTGTAACTGTAGCTTCATCATTGGCTACATCAATAGTTGCATCAACGTCACCTAATGTTATCGTATTTAAAGTTACTATTACTATTTCACTAGCTTCAAGAATTATATTATCAACAACTGTTACATCTATAATTGCAGATGTACTTCCTGCTAGAATTGTTACTGTACCTGTTAAAGCTATATAATCACTTATTGCTGTTGCTGTACCTGTTATCAAATAACTTATATCTGTATCTACATCTGAAGCATTACTTATACTCACTGTGAACTGTCCATTATTACTTGGTTCTCCTGCAATTGCATCATTTGCTGTAATACTTACTAAAGCTGAATCTTCATCAGCAATTATTACTGTTGCTGTATTAGGTGCTCCAATAGAAATATTAGCATCGCCTAATGTAATTGCATCTAAAGTAATAATAACTGTTTCGCTTTCTTCTAAAATAGTATCATCTACAACTGAAACATCAATAGTAGTACTTGTACTTCCTGCAGGAATAATTACGGTACCTGATAAAGTAATATAATCATTTGTTGCTGTTGCAACTCCTGTTATGGTGTAACTTATCTCTGTATTTGTTGATGAAGTTAAGCCCATACTCACTGTAAACTGACCGTTATTACTTGGCTCTGCTGCTACTGCATCATTTGCTACAACAGACACTGTTGTTATATCATTATCTGTAATTGTTCCTAATCCACTATCATCTGAGAATGTAATATTTCTTCCTCCAAAATCATTTTCAGTAAGATTTACTGTAAACGTTTCTGTTGGTTCTAAAATATCATCACCATTTACGGTAATAGTTATTGTTTGAGTTTCAGCGGTTGTACCACTAAAATTAAGTGTTCCTGAGTTTGCTACATAATCTAACCCTGCTAATGCTTCAACATTTACAGTAATAAAATCTACTATAAATGCACCATCGGCACTTTGACCATTATGAGTTACTGTGAATATATAATCAACTGTTGAACCTCCATCAACTTCTACTTTTGTTATATCATCAATAGTTAAGGTTACAGCATCATTGTCTGTTATTGTTCCAATAGCCGTTGCAATGGCTCCGCCTCCATTTAAAGTAACACTCTGATTATTTGTTACTAATGAACTTAAAATTCCAGTTAACAATTCAGTTGGTTCCGCTAAAACATCATCAGTAATTGTAACTGAAACTGTTTGGGTATTAGCATTTGCTGCTCCAAAGTTAAGTGTTGTTGAAGAAATTGCTGTATAATCCAAACCTGCTGTTGCTGAAGCATTTGAGGTTGAGAAAATGACTGAAATTGCATTTTGAATTACTCTATCAGAAGTAATTGTAAAATCTGCTGTTCCAACATTTTCATTTACTGTAAATCCAGTTATTGAAATTATGGCTGCATCGTCATCATTTATTGTTCCTGTTGCTGTATCTGTTCCTATAGAAACTTGTTGACCGTTTGCGTTTACTAATGTAATTAGTCCTGTAAATGCTTCTTGTAATTCAATTACTAAATCTCCAATAACTTCAATTGGAATATTTACAAATAAATTACCTGGTAAAATAGTGTATTGAACTGCCGTTTGAGCAGTAAAATCAGTTGCCACTGCAGTACCATTTGTTGTGCTAAAACTAATTACAATTTCTTCTTGAGCTGCAATATCTATACTTGCTACAAAATTATGGTCTACATTTCCATTGGTTTCTGTTATTGTGAATCCTGCTAAGTTTATTGCTGTAACTGGATCATCATCAGTAATTGTTCCTAGACCTTGAGCATCAACTATGGATGCACTTCCTGTACTAATAATATTACTTAAATCAACCGTATATGTTTCTGTTGGTTCAGCAATTGTATTATCAATTATAGGAACTGTAATTATTTGTGTGTCTCCTGTATTAGAACCTGCTGGAAATGTAACCGCAGTTCCTAAAGTTCCAGAAGTCAACGTATAATCTAAAGGTTGTTCAGCTGGGTTCGTAGCTGCTCCATCAGTTGTTGTATAATCTACTGTTAATGCGTCTTGAATGTGACCTGTTAGTGTTACTGTAAATACAGCTGTACCACTTGCAACGTCTTCAGTTACAGTAACATCATTTATAACAACACTTGCAGCATCGTTATCTGTAATAGTACTCGTTGCTGTTGGTGTAGGAATTGTTACTGCCTGACTATTTGCAACCAAATTACTTAAGGTTCCTAATAATGTTTCAGAAGGTTCTACCAAATCATCATCATTAATAGTTACTGTTATTGTTTGAACTAATGCATTTGCTGCTCCAAAATTAAGCGTAGTTGTACCAACTGCTGTATAATCTGAACCTGCTAATGCGGTAATATTTGAAGTTGCAAAATCTACCGTAAATGCATTTTGAACAGTTCTACTTAATGTAACTGTGTAGTTTGCAGTTCCTGCAGCTTCATTAACAGTAAATCCTGCAATTGAAATTGTTGCTGGATCGTTATCATTAATTGTTACTGTATTTGTATCTGTTCCAATTGACACTTGTTGCGCATTCGTGTTGGTAATTGTAATTGTTCCTGTAAATGTTTCTTGTGGTTCAGTAATTAAATCTCCAAGAATATCAACAGGAATGTTTACACTTGTTGTTCCTGCCAAAATAGTAACAACTGTTGCAGCTTGAGCAGTATAATCGTTTGCGTCTAACGCAGTTCCATCAGAAGTTGTAAAACTTAATACAATATCATATTGTGCTGCAATATTTGTACTAGCTACAAAATTTTGAGATTGAGTTCCTTCTGTTTCCGTTATTGTAAACCCTGCTAAATTAATTACAACTGCATCGTTATCTAATATTGTTGATGTATCACTTGCAGTTCCAATTGAAACTTGTTGACCATTCACATTACTTAAAGCGAAAGTTCCTGTAAAAGTTTCTGTAGGTTCAGCAATTAAATCACCTAAAATTTCAATTGGAATATTCCAAGTTGTTAAACCAGCTGTTAAGGTGTAAGATTGTGTTGTTTGAGAAGTTAAATCACTTCCAGATGTTGTTGAAACATTAGCAGTAGTAAATGTAATTATAATATCATCTTGTGATGCAATATCACTTGTTATTACAAAATTAGCTGTTTGACTAGTTTCTGTTTCATTTACTGAAAACCCTGCTATATCTAATTGAAGTAGATCGTTATCTAAAATTGTTCCTAAACCTTGGTTATCAGAAATTGAAGCACTACCTGTACTTACTAAATTACTTAAATTAACTGTATATGTTTCAGTTGGTTCAGCAATTACATCATTTAGAATAGGCACTGTAATTTGTAATATAGAACCACTTACTGAACCCCCAACAAAAGTTAGCGTTCCTGTTCCTAAAGGTAATGAATAATCACTTGTAACTAATGCGTCAACGTTTGCCGTTGCATAATCAACTGTTAAATTATCTTGAATATCACCCGTTAGCGTAACTGTAAAAATTGCGTTTCCATCCGCTTCATTTACACTCATATTATTAATAACAATACTTACTGTATCGTTATCCGTAATCGTACCTGTTGCTTGTGTTGAAGCTCCACCAGCAAAAAATGTTACATTTTGGCTTGCTCCATCAACTTTATTACTAATTGTACCAAATAAATCTTCTGAAGGTTCTACAAAAGAATCATTAGTAATTGGTATTGTAACTGTTTGCGTTAGAGCATTAGCTCCACCAAAATTCAATGTAGTTGTACTAACAGCTGTATAATCTGAACCTGCTAAAGCGGTATCATTTGAAGTTGCAAAATCAATGGTAAATGCCGTTTGGACGGATTTATCCATAGTAATGGTATAATCTGCTGAACCTCCATCTTCATTAACTGTAAATCCTGTTATTGAGATTACTGCTGCATCATCATTTGTAATTGTTCCTATAGCAGAATCGTCAGCAAATGAAATTGCTGAACCTGGTGCACTTACTGGAACAATATTACTTAAGTTAACTAAGAAAGTTTCGTCTAATTCAACTATTTCATCTCCATTAATTGTAACACTAATCGTTTTAGTTTCTCCGGTTGTTCCTGTAAAAGTTAAACTACCTGAGTTTGCTACATAATCTGAATTTGCTGTAGTTGCAGTAGCATCAACAGTTGTGTAATCTATTGTTAAACCGTCTTCAACTTCTCTATCTAATGTTACTGTAAACTCAAGCGTTTTAGTCCCGCTATCTCCTTCAAGTATTGAAACATCAGCAATTGAAAGTGTTGCGCTATCATCATTAATAACTGTTCCTACTCCTGTTTTTCCTGCAGGAATAATGGTGATATTTTTACCTGGTGCGCTTACAGAATTTAACACTAAATTAAATGGTTCATTACTTTCAACCGCTACATCTCCATTTACAGCAATGGTAATAGTTTTTGTTTCTCCTATAGCTCCAGTTAAGAAAACTACTGAGCCACCAGCACCTGTAAAATCGGTTGGTGATTTTGCCACACCATTTGAAGTGTAAAATGATACACTATAACCACCAACAACCTCAGCTCCTGAATGAGTTACTGTAAATATAAAGTCGGTTGTTCCACTATTAGTTTCAATTTGAGAAAAACTATTTATAGATACAAAAGCAGCATCGTTATCTGTATTTGTTACAGAAACATCGTCTGGGTTTAATGGATCGTAATTAGCATCAGTAGTTGAACCTGCATTCACTGTATTTACAATGGTGTATGTAATATCCCCATCAACTAACACTTCATCAACTCCTGTAACTGTTATTGTTTGAGGAATATTCCAATCGGTATGGTCAAAAGTAAGTTGTGCTAAATCAACTGTTCCTTCAGTTAAATCATTACTTACAACATCAACAACTACTACATAATTTATTGCATCAGTAGCTGGTTTACTTGTTAATACTACTGTAAATGTGGCTGTTTTTCCAGGACCTGCAGCTTCTGCAGTAGTTAAGGTTAAAGGAGTTACAATAAATCCGGCAGTATCATTATCATTATTTACAACTGCTACATCATCAACAACCATTGTATCATAATTTGGATCGGTTGAAGAAGCTGTACTTGTTACAATATTATAACCTACATTTCCATCTACAATTTCATCATCTTTACCTGTTACAGTAACTGTTTGAGCATTGTTCCAATTTGCTGGAGTAAATGTTAATGTAATTGGTGTAAACGTATCACTTTCTGTAAGATCATCACTTGATAAAGTGATTGTTACATTATGTGTTGGTTCTGTATTTAAAACTACTGTAAAGGTTGCTGTGTCACCATCTTCAGAAGTTGCATTACTAATTGTAGAAACGGTTACTCCGGCAACATCATTGTCTATATTGGTTGCGCTAACATCGGCTGGATTTGCATTTTCATATCCTGAAAAATCATCGGTTAAACCTAGGTTTGTAGTTAATAAAATAGTGTAAGGAATATCCCCATCATCTACATCATCGTTTACACCAGTTACTGTTACAACTTGCGGTATGTTCCAATTTCCTGCATTGAAAGTTAATTGTGATTTATCAACAGTTCCTTCAGTTAAATCATTACTTACAACATCAAAAACTACAGTACCTGTTGGTGCAACTGGCAATACTACTGAAAACGTATCTGTAGGTGTAATATTTTCATACGTTGTAATTGGACCTCCGGTAACTGTTACAGCATCATCAGGTAATGCATTTACAGTAATTGTAAAACTACAAGTTTCTGAATTTCCTGCTGCATCGTAAGCTATATAACTTACCGTCGTTGTTCCTAAATTAAATGTGTCTGAAATTAATTCATTAGTTCCTGAAGCTTGTGCTGCTGCTGCTGTAGCCCCTGACAATTCATACGTTAGTTTTGTAACTGCACAATTATCATTATAAGTTGGTGCTGTAATACCAGCAACTGTTACTGAAGAGTCTCCTGCACTTACTACATTTTGAGTGATATTTGATGGACACGAAATTGTTGGATCCTGAGTATCTGTTACTACAACATCAAAATTAATTGTAGTACCATTACCATAAGTGTCTAAAGTTGTCCACGTAACTGTGGTAGTTCCTTTTTCAAATATTTGTCCGTTTAAAGTTGTGTTACTTCCTGTTAAGGTTGATGGTGCTGAAACCGTATACGTTATGGTTGGAGATGAATCGCAATTATCCGTAGGATTCCATAAATTATCTGAATGCGTATATGTACAAACTGTATTGTCTACAACTTCATTTCTATCGGTTAAATCATCTAACGTTGGTGCTTGGGTATCTTGAACCATTATAGTTGTTGAACAAGTTGTTGAATTACCTGCAGCATCGATTACTCTTAAATATGCTGTTGGTGTTCCAATTTCAGCACAATTGTATGTTATTGTAGGGCTAAAAGTTAAATTATCTTTTGAGATTTCATACGTAACTATTCCACAATTATCTGAAGAAAGATTGTCTATATCACTTGGATTTACAACTAATTCTCCAACTCTATTAAGGTTTGCTGTAAACGCTTGGCAAATTGCATTTGGGTTTTGTTCGTCATTTACGGTAACTGTATATACACACGTTTCAGAATTACCAGACGCATCTGTAGCTGTCCAAGTTACTGTAGTAATTCCATTATTAAATGTTACACCATTTAAAGTAGTTCCTGTTCCTGAAGTAACTCCTGTTAAATTGTAGGTTACTGTACTTACTGAACAATTATCTGTTGCAGTAGCATCCCAACTTGTAGAGCTTTTTGTATATGTACAAACATTATTATCTGTAGTTACTACTTGATTTACTTCACAGAATGTATAACTAGGCGGTATTATATCTGCAACGGTAACTGTTGCATCACACGTTGAAACATTACTGTTATTATCTGTTACTGTTAATGTAACTGTGTTTGCTCCCAAGTCTGCACAAGTAAATGCTGTTTTACTAGCTGAAAGACTTAAAATTCCACAAGCATCTGTTGAGCCACCATCTATTTCAGCAGCTGTTAACGTATAATTTCCACTTCCATCAAGAAGCACAAGTATATTTTGACAAACTGCATTTGGGTTTACATTATCTTCAATAGTTATTGTTGAAGTACAAGCTGTTGAAGTATTTCCTGCAGCATCAACTACTTTATGATACAATGTTTTTGTTGAACTTACATCACCACAAGCATACGTAACAGAAGCTGTGTATGTAATATCATCTTTAGAAACCAAATAACTAGCAATACTACAATTATCTGTAGAAGTGTTATCAACATCAGTTCCTAAAACGGTTACATTTCCTGCGGCATCTAATTGAACTGTAATATCTTTGCATTCTGCTACTGGTAGAATTACATCCTGAACGGTAACTGTTGCATCACACGTTGCAGTATTTCCATTTGTATCTGTAACTGTTAAAGTCACCGTATTTGGACCCAAATTTATGCAAGTAAATGCCGTTGTACTAGCAACAACACTTTGAATACCACAATTATCATAAGAGCCATTATTAATATCTGCTGCAACTATTGAAGCATTTCCAGCGGCGTCTAATTGAATTGCTATATTTTGACAAACAGGTGTTGGGTCTTGATTATCTTCAACTGTTATGGTATATGAACATTGTGATGAATTTCCTGAACCATCAATTGCTGTCCACGTAACTGTTGTAATTCCTTTGTAAAATACTTGTGTGTCTAATGATGTATTTGCTGGTGCATCAGCTAAAACTGTAACTCCTGACAAGGCGTAGGTTAAACTAGACACTGTTAAACATGCATCTATTGCTGTTGCATTCCAAGCTGTTCCACTATGTGTATAGATACAAGCATCATTATCAGTATCAACCGTTTGGTTTCCAATACATGTAATTATTGGACTCGTAATATCTTGAACTGTAACTACAGCTGTACATGTTGAAATATTGCTATTGTTATCTGTTACCGTTAAAGTAACTGTATTTGTTACGGGGTTTGAACCCAAATTAGAACAATCAAAATCAGTTTTGTCAATTGTAACACTTGCAATTCCACAAGTGTCATTTGAACCATTATCTATTTGTGCTGCAACAATAGTTGCATCTCCAAAAGGACCTAATTGAATTGTAATATTTTGGCAAATTGCTGTAGGCTGAATATTATCAACTACAGTAACAATTGCGTTACAAGTATCAAAATTTCCACCCGGATCAGTTACTGTTAATGTAACTGCATTTTCACCAATATCTGTACAATCAAAAGTTGTAATACTTGGAGTATATATTAAACTACTTAAACAATTATCATAAGAACCATTGTCTATATCAGTTCCAACAATAGTTGCATTTCCAGAAGCATCTAAATTAACTGTAATGTTTTTACAAACTGCTACTGGGTTTACATCATCAGTAATAGTTACTGTTGCATCACATGTTGATGTATTTCCATTGACATCTGTCACAGTTAAAGTAACAGTGTTTGCTCCTACATTGGAACAATCAAACACTGTTTGACTTGCCGAAATACTTGCAATACCACAAGCATCATTTGAACCATTGTTAATTTGTGAAGCTAAAATTGTTGCATTTCCAAGTGCATCAAGCGCAAGTGTTAACGGTTTACAAATTGCTGTTGGAGCAACATTATCTTCAACAGTAACCATAGTTGTACAAGTTGCAGCGTTTCCATAAGTATCTGTAACTGTTAAAGTAACCGTATTTGCACCTATATCTGCACAATCAAAAATACTAGGTGAAACTGTCATAGATGCAATTCCGCTTGGGTCAGAAGACCCTAAACCAATAGCATCAATATTTGGACTTGTTAATGTATAATTTCCTGAAGCATCTAACTGAACTGTTAATGGATTACATACTGGTGTAGGGTTTTCAGTATCTTGAATAATTACTTGATAACTTCCAGTATTTGTATTCCCATAAATATCTTCACCTGTCCAAACAACTGTATGCGTTCCAACTGTAAAAGATTCACCTATAATAGTGGTTAATAAATTTGTTCCTACAATTGTTCCTCCATCTATTTGATAGGTAATTATTTCAACCGTGCAATTATCAGTTACGGTTGGATTCCAAAGAATATCAGCCAGATTTGTGGCTGTATAGGTATTAACACCTGCATCCGTATTTCTTGTTTGAGTTGCAACTGTTAAAACTGTTGGTGGCTCAGGGTCTGTTACTGTAAATATAGTGGTGCAAGTTGAACTTACATTATCACTTAAATCGTACAATCTCCAAATTACTGTTGTAGTTGGAACTGCTGTTGTACCAACTGGAATATGCTGTCCAACTAATGTTGTCATTAAATTTGTACCAACCTCAGCTGCTCCATTAATTGAATAGGTTAATTTTGATACTCCATCATTATCCGCAAAATTATATGGGTCATATTCTGAACCAGGAATTAAGTAATAACATTGACTTGCTTCTGCAATTTTTGTAGCTATTGCATCTGGACAATTGGTAATTATTGGTTGCTCAACATCTGTTACAATTACCTGAATATCGCAAGTTGCAGTGTTTCCACTATCATCAGTTGCTGTCCAAGTAACCGTAGTTGTTCCCATTGGGAAAGTGTCACCTAAAAGTGTATCTGTGTTATTGTAATCATTTTCAATAGTTACAGAACAATTATCTAGGTATGCTGTAGAATTAAATTCCGCTCCAATAGCAGTATAAAAATCTTCACTAGCATCTGTATTTCTATGAAATTCATTTCCTGGTGAGCCGGTTGCGCAAGTTATTGTAGGAGAAATGTTATCAATTACTGTAACATCAAATGTATACGAAAAAGAATTACCTGCTTCATCAACCGTTAAATAGGTTACTTCTGTAACTCCAACTGGGAAAACATAACCTGGAATTGCTTCTGCTGGTGATACTGTTGTTACAAGATTTTCAGTAAGTGTAACATTATCAATAATAACTGGTGGTGTATATGCAACTGCAGCACTACAACCACTTAATGTATTTACGGTTATATTTAGTGGAGCTGTTTGTAATCTTGGTAATTCAGTATCAACAATATATACAAAGAATGCTGCTTCACTACTATTTCCGCTATCATCTTGAGCACGCCAAGTAACTTGATTTTCACCCATTACCATTTGATGACCATTAAGTGTTGTTAAACCAAACTCGTTTACAATTTTTGTTACAATACCACAGTTATCAGTTGCAGTTACATCATCAAATTCACCTGCTGTTACTGTATAATAATTTTGATTTAAATCTGTACTACGTGTCTGATTTCCAGGCACTACAACTATAGGAGCTTCGTTATCTTGTATGGTTAAAATAAATGTACATGATGCTGTTTGACCACTTGAATCTGTAGCTGTCCAAATAATTTCTATTTGACCAGTGGTTGGACCATTATTACTTCCTCTAGGAATACTAATACCCGATAAAGTGTTTGATCCTGTAACCGTTACTAATGTTTCAGGGTGTACAAAACTCCAAGTAATTGTTGGTACTGCACAATTATCTGTAAACGAAATAGGATCAAATTCATTTCCTAACACTTTATAAGCACAAGTTCCAGAATCTGTAACTCTTGTTTCATTACCAATACAAGTAATTGTTGGAAATGCATCAGAAATAACTACATCAAAAGAACAAGTTGAAATATTATCGTTATTATCTGTTGCTGTGTAAGTTACAGTTGTTGTTCCAACATCAAAAAGACTTCCAGGAGAATGCGTTGAAGTAAAACTTTTCATTCCACTACAAGCATCTGTAGCTACTAATGGTGGCCATGAAACCACCGCCTGACAATTATTTCCTGAAGCTGCTGCAGTTAAATCTGCTATTGGGCAATTTGTAATTATAGGCGCTTCATTATCATAAACTGTTACTACTTGTATATAGACTAGAACATTTCCACTTTCGTCAATAATCGTCCATCTCACATTCGTATTACCTAATATAAATGTTGCTGGTGCATTACTAGATATGGCAAGGGTTGCTGGTATTGTACAGTTATCTGTTGCTGTTGGAGGAGTTAGTACCATTGTAGTTGTACAAGTCCCTGGATCTACATCTACAGTTACATCACTAAAAGCATCAATAACTGGAGCAATAGTGTCATTTACAGTAAAATTAAAACTACATGTCTCTGTATAAAGGGTTCCATCAATAGTTTGTGATGCTGTCCATGTAATTGTAGTTGTTCCTTTTGGAATAGTTGCTCCTGCCAATGTGGTATTTGATGGTGCTCCTACTAAATCATGAGTCATAGTTCTCGCATCTCCTGAGATAGAAACAAAAGTAGCATCATATGTTGTAATTCCCGCTCCAACAATATAACCACAAACACCAACTGATGTTGTTTGAGCTTCATCATCAGGGCAACTTATAATTGGCACAAAAGAATCTACAACAGTTACGTTTACAATACAAGTATCTGTATTAGCGCTTCCATCAGTAGCAGTCCACATTATTGCATGGTCACCAATTACTAGTTGTTCCGCATTTAAATATGATGTTCCTGTTAAATCATTTGTGTACGTATCTAAATCACAATTATCACTAGCTGAAGGTTTAAATTCTGTTCCAACAACAGTGTAATAATTTACTTCAAAATTTGTATATTCTCTATAATAAGTTGAACTTGGACAAGTAATTACTGGATCAATATTGTCAATAACTGTAACTGTTTGTGTATGATACACATAATTTCCCCGTACGTCTCTAGCTTGCCAATAAACATTTGTTACACCTATGCCAAAAGTAGTTCCACTTGGGTTTCTTGAATAAGTAATTTCTGCTGGAGCTTCACAGTTATCTGTGGCAGTTGGAGTTCCTAAATCTACACTTGTTGCTGTACATCCACCTCCATCTATGTTAACAGCAACGTTTGCTGGCCAACTAACTACTGGGTCTTGGTTATCTACTACATATACGTTGAACGTACAACAAACATTTGTATCTGCTCCATTAGTAGCAGTCCAACTTACAGTAGTTGTTCCTTTATTTAAAACAACTCCAGCTAAAGATGTTCCCGTATTTTCTGCAGGTGATACTGCACCTACACCTGTTAAAGTATAGGTTAATGTTGTACTAGGTGTTGTGGTAGTAACATCAAACTCAGCAGCTTGAATTGTATAGCTACACACATCTACATCTGTAGATCTAGTAGCATTACCTCTACAAGTTACTGAAGGTGGGTCAGCACTATTAATTATAATTGTAGTTGTACATGTTGTAGTATTATTATCTGGTGAATTATCTACAAATGTCCATGTAACAACAGTTGTTCCTTCAAGAAATTGTTCTCCAACTAAAGTGTTGGTTCCATTATAATCATTTGTAATACTTAAAACTCCTGAACAATCCCAAGTACCGTAAGGGTTAAATTCATGGTCAAAAACTGTATAATAGTTTTGTCCTTCATCAACCTGTCTGCATATTGTTCCAACACAACTTATAGATGGTGGGTCATCATCTGTTACCATAACTGTTTGCACTGCTGTTGCAATATTACCATTAGTATCTTCTACATACCATGTAACATTTGTAGTACCTATGCCATAAGTAGTATCATTATTATTCCATACGTTTAAAACGCCACAATTATCACTTGTGGTTGGTGTTCCTAAAACAACACCCGTTGCATAACAACCTGAATTAGTTGTAGTTGTAATATTTGTTGGTGCAATAATTACTGGATCAACATTATCTTCTACAAAAACATAATAACTACAATCGTTTGTATATACTGTACCATCAATTGTTTGAGATGCTGTCCAAGTTACTAATGTACTCCCTATTGGAAAAATTGCCTCTGCAAGTGAAGATGAAGCATTAAAATTGTTGGTCAGAGTTGCTGCTGGAGAAGTAGAAGTTGCATCTATTCCTGTTCCAGCTGGAACGTACGTACAATCTACATTTGTGTTTTCAGATTGATCTCCAACACAAGTAATGGGTGGGTATAATTCTGAAACAATATTAACAACTACATCGCAAGTTGTAACATTACTAACAGTAGCATTATCAGTTGCTGTCCAAGTAAAGGTATATGAACCTTCTATTAATTGCTCTCCATTTAAGGTTGTATTTAATGTAGCAGGTACATAATTATGAGTATAAGAAGTTAGCGTACAATTATCTAAAACTACAGGTTTAAATTCGTCAACTCCAACTGTATAATAATTTTGTCCTTGATCATACACACGAATATAAGAACTAACTGGACATGTTATCGCAGGAGCAACATCATCAACAACTGTAATTGCAATTGTTTTCAATGTTTCATTTCCGTAATTATCTTTTACACTCCATTCTACATTTGTTGTTCCTACAGGAAAATTAACATATGCTAACGAACGGTAATTATTATAATTATTTATAATCGTATAATTTGCATTGGTACAATTATCACTTATTGCTTGAGGATCAAACTCAGTCCCAACAGTTGTATAATAACAACCTTCACTTGAAGTTGATTTGCTTACCGTTGTTGCTAATGTAAAACTAGGCGAGGTAACATCCTGAACATCTACTTGATATTCCATTGTTGAAATATTACCCGATGTATCTGTAGCTGTCCAAACTACTACTGTAATTCCAACAGGAAATACAAACCCTGTTAAAGTTGCGGTACCACTTTGATTGTTTGTAAGTGTAACTGAAGGACAATTATCTGTAACACTTACTGGATTAAACTCTGTACCAACAGCCGTATAAGTACAACTATTTGATGGTGCATTTCTTGTTTGATTAACCACTGTTGATATTATTGGAAATACTGGGTCAACAACAGTTAACACAAAAGTACAAGTTTCAGTATTACCACTTAAATCTGTTACAGTCCATGCAATTGTATGATCACCTGCATTTAAAATTTTCCCACCTAAAGTTGTAGAAACACCTCCAGGAACACCATCCAAAGTATATGATATAGCTAGACTCCCCATAGGGTCACAATTATCAGCCAAACTAGCAGGATCTAATTCTGTTCCACTAATTGTATACGTACATCCACTTAGAGGTATATTTCTAATCTCATTTCCAAAACAAACAAACGTAGGAGGCTGGTTATCTGCAACTGAAATAGTGAAAGGTGTTGAATTAACAGTATTCCCATTTACATCAGCTAAAGTCCAAACTACAGAGTATGGAAATGCAGCATCTTTTGGCAATTGCAAACCTGCAAGCGTATTAGAACCTGTAAATTCTGTAGTTCCATTTTTTGTTATTACATAAGTAGGAGCTTGTGTACTACAGTTATCTGTAACATTTTGCAAGTCAAAATCTGTACCTGGTACTGTATAATAACATACTCCTGGATCTGCAAATTTCGCATAACTATAGCTAAGTTCTGGACTACCAGTTGATTGCGTATATGTAGGGTCTTGTGTATCATCTACTCTTACATAAATAGTACAAGTAGAAATATTATTAGAATCATCTGTTACCGTCCAAACTATGGTGTTAATTCCAGCAGGTAATTGTTTTCCTTCTAATGTTGTTGTTCCATCAAAAGAATTTGTAGCAGCATTTACAATACATCCATCATCTGTTGTTGGATTAAATTCGGATCCAGAAACTGTATAAAAACAAAGACCTGCATTTGCTATTTTCACAAAAGGACTTCCTAAAGTGCTTGGAACACCAATACTTACTTCTGGACAAGCTAATACTGGCGGCGTTAAATCGTTAACAATCACATTGAAACTCATAAATGTTGTATTTCCAACAGCATCTATTGCTCTATATCTTATTAAAGTTGTTCCTACAGGAAAAGTTGAACCACTTGCAGCACCTGTAACTTGTCCAAAAATTGTAACACCACAATTATCTGAAGGTGTTGGCTCAGTCCAAGATACTACAACTCCACAACCAAAAGAAATATTTGTTGTAATATTACTAATCGCTGAAATTATAGGAAAAATAGTGTCATTTACTGTAACTCTATAACTACTTGTTCTTATGTTAGTTCCATCACTAACAGTCCATACAACTGTATTTATACCCGCAGGTATTACTACTCCTGCAAGTGAAGTTGCTTCAACTGGCGTATCAGAATTTATGGTATATGTAACAGATGTAATTACACAATTATCTGAATACGTTGCATCAAATTCTGTACCTACAACTGCATAACCACAACCTGAATTGGTACCTCTGCTTTGATTTCCTATACTCGAAATTATTGGTGATTGATTGTCAAGTACCGTTTTTGTAAACACTAATGAAGTAGATGTATTTGTTCCATCTGAAGCTGTCCAAGTAATTAAATTTACTCCTGATAATAAATTTTGACCTGCCAATGTAATAGTTCCTGATAATGTAGTTGCTCCTGATACGGTGTAAGATAACACTGTTCCAGGACAATTATCTGCAACTGTTGGATCAAACTCAGAACCTTTTACTAAATAATAACAAAAACCTGGGTCTTCATTGATAGAGGAGGTAACTGTAGTTGCAGTTGCTGAAATTACAGGTGAAATTGCATCGACTACTGTAACAGTTGCATTACAAGTATTTGTATTTCCTGCAGCATCCTTAACCGTCATTACTACAACATTATCGCCTTTATCAGCACAATTAAATGTAGTTTTACTTAGGGTAATAATTAAACTTCCTAATGCTGTGCAATTATCTGTTGAACCATTATTTACATCAGAAGCAATTAATATAGCTGAACCTGAGGTATTTAAATTTATTGTTGCTACTTTACAAATTGCTACTGGAGCTTCATTATCAGAAATTGTAACATCAAACGTACACGGGTTGCTTATGTTTCCATCTTCATCTTCTGCTGTGTAAGTTACTGTTGTTGTTCCTACAGAAAAAGAATCACCTGGAGCATGTGATTTTGTCCAAATTAAACTTCCTGATAACGTACAATTGTCTGTTGCAGAAGGTTCAACCCAAGTAACAACTGCATCACATTGACCTGCATCAACATTTTGTGCAATATTGGTTGGGCATCCATTTATTATTGGTTTTTGATTGTCAACAACAATTACATCAAAACTACAAGTTATACTATTATTTGATGCTTCATCAGTTGCTGTATAGGTTACGGTAGTTGTTCCATATGAAAATAAATCGCCTGGCGTATGAGATTTTGTCCAAACTAAAGTTCCTTCAGCAGTACAATTATCAGTTGCTGCAGGTTCTGTCCAAGAAACGATAGCTGTACACAGTCCATTATCACTAGATTTTGTGATATCTGCAGGGCATCCTGTAATTACAGGAATTTGAGTATCATTCACAGTTATTGTAAAACTACTTTCAAAAGTATTTAAACTTGCATCAGTTGCTGTGTATGTTATTGTTGAAACTCCAACTAAAAAAGTTGAGCCACTAGCCAAACCAGCTGTTTGCACAATACTAGATCCTGAACAATTATCGGATGAAGTTGGTGCAATCCAACTTACAACAGCGTCGCAAGAATCTAAATCATTGTTTATAAAAATATTGGAAGGTAAATTTACAATGGTTGGATCTTCATCATCCGTAATTGTAACTGTAAAACTACAAGTTACTGTATTTCCCGAAGCATCTGTAACTTCAAATGTATTTGTAGTTACTCCAACAAGAAAAGTTGAACCACTAGCTAAACCAACTGTTTGTACTGTACTTGCCCCTACACAATTATCTGTTCCAACTGGTGCAGAATATGTAACAATCGCTCCACAAACTCCAACATCAACATTTTGAGAAATATTAGCAGGACATGTTATTATAGGGTCTTCATTATCAGTAACTGTAATGGTAAAACTTTCTGGGTGCGTATTTGAACTTGCATCAGTTGCTGTATAGGTTATTGTTGAAATTCCTATAGGAAAAAGTGAACCGCTAGACAAGCCTGCTGTTTGAGCAATACTTTGCCCTATACAGTTATCTGCTCCAGTTGGCGACACCCATGAAACTATTGCTCCACAGGAAGCAACATCATTATTTACTGCAATATTTGCAGGAAGACTAACAATTGTTGGGTTTTCGTTATCATTCACAGTTACTGTAAAACTACAGGTTGCAGTATTTAGTGATCCATCAGTAACAGTAGCTAGTATATTTGTAACACCTTTATTAAAAACAACTCCATCTAAAGTTGTTGCCACTGTTAAAATAGTTGCTCCGGTTAAATTGTAAGAAATTGAAGGTGTTCCACAATTATCTGCAGCCGTTACATTCCATAACAGCCCTGAATGTGTGTAAGTACATAAACTTGCATCTGTATTTACTACTTGATTTCCAACGCAGCTTACTGTTGGGTCTTCTGTATCTAAAATTGTGACATCAAAATTACATAAAGCTGTTAAACCCGCTCCATCACTTACTGTCCAAGTTACAGTAGTTGTTCCTGCTAAAAAATTAACACCATTTAAAGAAGTTCCAGAACCACCTGTCGCTCCTGTTAAATTATAAACTACAGACGTTACAGAACAATTATCTGTTCCAACTGCATTCCAAGCCGTACCACTATGAATATAATTACAACCATTGTTTGCTGCAATTAGCGGTTGATCTGCCACACAAGTTATTTCTGGAAGTATATCATCATCAACTGTAACATTAAAATTATAGGTGTTTTCATTTCCTGCTTCATCAGTTGCTGTAATAGTTATTGCTTGTACTGTACCGTGCCCACTTAAAGTTGTTCCTGAAACTGGACTTTGAACTAAAGTTATATTTCCTATTGTTGAACAATTATCAGAAACTGTCATAGTTCCTGTATAATCTGGAATTGTAGCAATACAAGTTCCTGCTCCTGGATTTATTGTTTGATTGCCATTACCAGAAATTGAAGGAATTACATTTTCTAAATTTACCGTTAATGCTTGAGAAATTGTACACCCAGCTACACTTATAGCTCTTACCGTATAATTTGTGTTTGCTGTAATAGTTGCAACATATGGTAAATCACCCGTTTTTACCGTACTTGCTTCATTCCATAATTCATAAGTATTACCATTTGCTGCTGATGCTGAAATAGTGAAATTTGTACCATAACAAACTGGGACCCCTCCATTTACAGTTATACTTAAAGCTGTAGGAAGTGGATTAACAGTTATTATTGTTGTTGCAGCACTTATGGGTAAAGATGTACTAAATGAATCATGAACACTTACCAAAGAATAAGTTGTAGTCTCGGTTGGAGAAACTAAAATAGCATCTCCACCATAACCTCCACTTTCTGAATCTCCATCACTTGTATAATTATTTATGGTAAAATTACTAGTACCATCAGAATACACAACTGTATATGGGCCAACACTCGCAGCAATTAAAATATGTAATGTTGTGCTTTCTCCTTCACAAATAGTGTTTATCCCAAGATTTTCGATAAAGGCATCTTGTGCTTTTGATTGTTGAATAAAACTTAGTGAGAAAAATAAACTTAAAAAAAGTAGGGTAAATAAATTAGAACGTTTGAGGTGCTTTTGTTCAGGGTTGACTAAGGATAATTGTTTATTCATAGTGTTTGGTATGGTGATTCGATATTAATTTAATTTACAAATAATTCCAATTAAACTTTTTATAGTTTTATTGGAATATCTATAACCTGATAAATCTAATAGGTTTTTTGCAATTTTACTATGACAAATATCAGTTAATATTTAGCAAATAGCTATAAAACTTAAATAAAATGTATAATAACGTACATAAATGGCTATTGTCCATTTTTTCAATCTAAAGAAATCCCGCTCTCAGATATAGTCAATTTTAACAAAAACTTTCTAACATGCTGAATGTTAGAAGGTTGAATTTATTTTAAAATAGCTGATATTTAAATTTCTACAACTACTACTTGTTTAAAAAAGTAAGTACATTTTTTTCAATTCTATTCATAATATCACTCACATCTGATTTTATAAACGTTTCACCAGTAATATTTTCGTATAATTCAATATATCTATCTGATATTTCATTAATTTTTTCATCACTCATTTTAGGGATTGTTTGTCCCTCTAGCCCTTGAAAATTATTAGCAATTAACCATTGACGCACAAACTCTTTAGACAATTGTTTTTGAGCTTCACCTCTATTTTGTCGTTCTTCATATCCATCAGCATAAAAATAGCGTGAAGAATCAGGTGTATGAATTTCATCAATTAATATAATTTTGCCATCTTTAGTTTTACCAAATTCATATTTTGTATCAACCAAAATTAAATTGCGTTTAGCAGCAATTTCTGTTCCACGCTGAAATAATGCTTTGGTATAATTTTCCAAAACTTCATAATCTTGTTTTGATACAATTCCTTTTAAAATAATAGCTTCTTTAGAAATATCTTCATCGTGATCTCCATCTTCAGCTTTGGTTGCTGGGGTAATTATAGGCTTTGGAAATTTATCATTCTCTTTCATACCTTCAGGCATTGAAACTCCACAAATAGTTCTTTTTCCTAATTTATATTCTCTTGCAGCGTGCCCCGATAAATAACCACGAATCACCATTTCAACTTTAAATGGTGTACACATATGCCCAATGGCTACATTTGGATCAGGAATAGCAATAATCCAGTTTGGCACAATATCTTTAGTTGCATCCATCATTTTAGATGCAATTTGATTTAATATTTGCCCTTTAAACGGAATTTGTTTTGGCATTACATAATCAAATGCTGAAAGCCTGTCTGACGCAATCATCACTAAAATTTCGTCATTCAAATTGTAAACTTCTCTTACTTTCCCTTTGTAAACCGATGTTTGCTTTGGGAAATTAAATGCGGTGTTATTAATTGTGTTACTCATTGCCTCCCTCAATACTTTTGTATGCTGAAATTATTTGTCTTACTAATCTATGTCTAACCACATCTTTATCATCTAAATACACAAAGCCAATTCCCTTCACTTCTTTTAAAGTTAACATTGCTTCTTTTAACCCTGACACTTGCCTTCTTGGCAAATCTATCTGACCAGGATCACCGTTGATAATAAATTTTGCGTTTTTACCCATTCTAGTCAAAAACATTTTCATTTGACCATGCGTTGTATTTTGCGCTTCGTCTAAAATTACAAATGCATTATCTAATGTTCTACCTCTCATAAAAGCCAAAGGAGCAATTTGGATAGTTCCTTTTTCTAAATATGATTCTAACCTTTCATGAGAAATCATATCTCTTAAAGCATCGTACAACGGCTGCATATACGGATCTAATTTCTCTTTTAAATCACCTGGTAAAAATCCTAAATTCTCACCTGATTCAACTGCAGGTCGAGTTAATATAATTTTTTTAACTTCTTTTTCTTTTAGCGCCTTAACTGCCAATGCTACAGCTGTATATGTTTTACCTGTACCTGCAGGGCCTATTGCAAAAAGCATGTCATTTTTACCCATTAATTCAACCATTTTACGCTGGTTAACTGTTTGAGCTTTTATAAGCTTTCCTCCTACACCGTGTACCAAAACACCATCCGCTAATTTTGAAATTTTATGCTCATTTCCGTTTGAAGTTAAAATACGTTCAATACTGTTTTCATCTAACTTATTATAACGATTAAAGTACGTAATAATCATACCTAAGCGCTTCTCAAACTCATCTAAAATTTCAGGTTCGCCATAAGCCTTTACTTCATTACCACGTGCAACAATTTTCAGCTTTGGAAAGTATTTTCTTAATATTTCTACATTCGTATTTTGAGGACCAAACAAGTTGTTTGGGTTAATCTCTATCAGTTCAATAATACGTTCGTTCAAATGATTTAAGTGTTAAGTTATAATAAAAATTTTGTGTGCTAATTAACCGAATATTTCATTAGATTTGCATAACAAATGTAATCAATATCAAATAACAAACTTCTAAACTTTAGTAATAAGTTTTAAACATTTTATTAAGGTTATTTAATTGTTATTATCAAAAAAATCGCGTGTATCTTATATGTCAATAATAACTTTAACTACTGATTTTGGGACTAAAGACCACTTTGTAGGAGCTATAAAAGGCACTATTTACAGTGAATTACCCGATGCCAGAATTGTTGATATATCACATCATATCTCCCCTTTTAATATTACAGAAACTGCTTATATCCTAAAAAATGCTTATAAAAGTTTTCCTGAAGGAAGTATTCATATTATTGGAGTAGATTCTGAATTGAATGAAGAAAACAAACATATCGCTTTAAAATTAGACAACCATTATTTTATTTGTCCAGACAATGGCGTAATATCTTTATTAGCTTCAGAAATAAAACCTGAAAAAATTGTTGAAATAAACATTCACGACAGAGTTTCAACAAGTTTTCCGGTATTAGATGTTTTTGTAAAAGTCGCTTGCCACATTGCTCGTGGTGGTACTTTAGAAATTATTGGGAAAATTATTCCTAAATTTAAGCAATTAGTAGAATTACAGCCTACTGTTTCTCTTGATAAAAACACAATATCTGGCCATATTATTTATGTAGATAATTATGGGAACTCTATAAGTAATATCAATAAAAAACTATTTTACGAAATTGGTAAGGGGCGTACTTTTGAAGTTGTTGCTAATAGGTATAATTTCAAAAAAATACATACCAAATACAGTGATATTATTGATTTTACACTTCCTAAAGAGCAACGTCAAAAAGATGGTAGTAGAATGACTATTTTTAACTCTGCTAATTATTTAGAAATTGCCATGTACCGTAGTAATTCTAATACAGTTGGAAGTGCTTTTTCTTTACTAGGGTTAAATTATAGAGATATAATTACCATTAAATTCAACGAAAACTAACCTATGTTTATACGAATTGTAAAAATGAGTTTTGAAGCTGTTAGAATTAAAGAATTTCTTGAAAATTTTAACAACAACAAAGAAAAAATAAGAGCTTTTGAAGGTTGTAAACATTTAAAACTACTAAGAGATAAAAATAATCCGTCAATATTTTTCACCTATAGTTACTGGGAAACTGAAGCTCATTTAGAAGCTTACAGAAATTCAGAACTATTTAAATTGGTTTGGAAGAAAACAAAAGTCTTGTTCAACAACAAACCTGAGGCTTGGAGCGTTGATACTGTTGAAAGTTTACCATAACTAGAAATGAAACCATTATTAATAAAAGAATTAAATTCGTTTTTTTCATCGCCAATTGCTTATTTGGTGATTGGAATTTATTTAGTAATAAACGGTTTATTCTTATGGGTTTTTGAAGGTGATTTTAATATTTTGCATGCAGGTTTTGCAGATTTAAATAGCTATTTCTTTATTGCTCCATGGATTTTTATTTTTTTAATTCCAGCGGTAACCATGCGAAGTTTCTCAGATGAAATAAATACTGGAACTATTGAAATTTTAAAAACAAAGCCAATCACAAACTGGCAAATAATTTTAGCGAAATTTACTAGCGCTCTAATCTTAATAACCATTGCTATACTACCAACACTTATTTATATTTACAGCATTTATCAATTAGGAAATCCTTTTGGAAATATTGAATTTGGGACAACTTTCGGGTCGTATATTGGCTTACTATTTTTGGTAAGTGCCTATTCGGCAATTGGTATTTTCGCTTCAACAATTTCAAAAAATCAAATTGTTTCATTTATTATTGGAGTTTTTATTTGTTTCTTTTTGTTTTATGGTTTTGAAGCTTTAGCAAGTTATAACACTCTTGGAAACTTAGATTACACCATTCAAAATTTTGGAATGTACTCACATTTTGAAAGTATTAGTAAAGGTATACTTGATACACGCGATTTAATTTATTTTATTTCTATCACATTTTTCTTTTTAGTACTCACAAATTATAGACTACAAGATGAAAAATAAGTATTCTAAAATAGCATTATTATTAATTGGAATTCTACTAATTAACTTTATAAGCTCTACAACTTATAAACGTTTTGATTTAACTGAAGATAGCCGTTATACATTATCTAACACTACCAAAACAATTGTTAAAAATGTAAACACAACAATCACCATTAAAGTGTATTTACAAGGTGATTTTCCAGCGGAATTTAAACGACTTCAAACCGAAACAAAACAACATTTAGAAGAACTAAAAGCACTTAATAAAAAGATTAGATTTCGTTTTATAAATCCTTCTGAAATAGGACAAACACTTATCAATAAAGGATTAGAACCAAGCCGATTACAAGTTAAAGAAAATGGAAAACTTTCTGAAATTGTAATTTTTCCATGGGCCGTTGTTACTTCAAAAAATAAAACAGAAAATATTTCACTTTTAAAAGATATTTTTTCTAATTCTCAAGACGAACAACTCCAAAGTTCTATTCAAAATTTAGAATATGCTTTTTCAAATGCAATACATAAAATTACCACAAAAAAATCGAAGAAAATTGCTATAATAAAAGGAAATGGAGAATTAGAAGATATTTTTATTGCTGACTTTTTACGCAAACTAAATGAGTATTATTTTTTAGCGCCATTTACACTAGATTCAGTTGCTGATCAACCACAAAAAACACTTGCTGCTATTTCAAAATTTGATTTGGCTATTATTGCCAAACCCACTGAAAAATTTACAGAAGAAGAAAAATTTACATTAGACCAATATGTAATGAATGGTGGAAAAACACTTTGGATGGTTGACAATGTTGAGGCAGAACTAGACAGCTTAATGCTAACTGGTGAAACTTTAGCCTATCCAAGAGATTTAGGCTTAACCGATTTATTTTTTAACTACGGAGTAAGAATTAACAATGATTTAATTGTAGATTTATTTAGTACTAAAATCACTTTAGCAACTGGTAACATTGGAAATAAAACACAATTTAGTCAATTTAAATGGAATTATTTTCCGTTATTAAATTCAACAAATAATCATCCAATAAATAATAATATTGAAGCTGTAAATGTGAAATTTTCAAATAGCATTGACACACTTAAAAATACAATTAAAAAAACTGTTTTATTGCAAAGTTCTCCACTTTCAAAAAGTATTGGAACTCCTTCAATTTTATCATTAAAAACAATTACTCAAGTAGAAAACTCTTCAGAATATAACAACGGAAATAAATCAATTGCAGTTCTTTTAGAAGGTGAATTTAAATCAGCTTACAACGGAAGAATAAAACCATTTAAAATCGAAAATTCCAAAGGAAAAAGTACGCTTACAAAAATGATTCTCATCTCTGATGGTGATATTATTGCTAATGAAATTTCACAAGGGAAACCGCTTGAATTAGGTGTAAATAAATGGACGAATCAACGGTATGGAAATAAAGAATTTTTATTAAATACGGTAAATTATTTATTAGATGATACCGGTTTAATTAACATTCGCTCTAAAACAATTAAAATTGACTTTTTAAACAAGCAAAAAGCCTACAAAGAAACTCGTAAATGGCAATTAATAAATATTCTTTTTCCTCTATTTCTTCTAACCATATTTGGATTGCTTTTTAATTATTTCAGAAAGAAAAAATACCAATAAATAAGCATTCTCTCAATCTTAAAATATTGTTAAAAATAAGACATCGATATTCTTAAATGCTTATATATGTTATATTTGTTACCTAACTTAAATATAACTACTATGTTAAAAAATTTAGCAATCTTATTTGTAGTAATAGGATTCACAACAACAGTAAATGCACAAATTAAAACACCACAACCAAGTCCTTCTTCAAAAATTGAACAAGTTGTTGGATTAACGGATGTTACTTTAGAATATTCTAGACCAGCAATGCGAGGAAGAGCTATTTTTGGTGGATTAGTACCTTATGGAAAGACATGGAGAACTGGAGCAAATGCAAACACTAAAATTACGTTTGGTGATAATGTTACCATTGACGGACAAGAATTAAAAAAAGGAACGTATGCAATTTATACCATTCCAAATGAAACTACTTGGGATGTCATTTTTTATAGTGATTCTAATAACTGGGGAACACCAAGAGAATGGGACGAAAGTAAAGTAGCCATAAAAACTACTGTTGAAGTTTACCCTATGGGTATGAAAATTGAATCTTTTACAATGACATTTGATGATTTAGCATCTGGTTCAGCTGTATTAGGAATACTTTGGGAAAGCACTTATGTTGGTGTTAAATTTGAAGTTCCTACAGATAAAATTGCTTCAAAAAGTATTGAAACTGCGATGGCTGGCCCTTCAGATAACGATTATTTTCAATCAGCAACTTACTACCATACTGAAGGAAAAGATTTAGAACAAGCATTGGCTTGGATACAAAAAGCAACTGAAGGTGATAATCCTCCTTTTTGGTATTTACGTAGAATGAGTTTAATTCAAGCTGATTTAGGAGATAAAAAAGGCGCAATTGAAACAGCTAAACAATCATTAGCTGGTGCTGAAAAAGCAGGAAATGCTGATTATGTTAAAATGAATAAAGAATCTATTGCTGAATGGCAATAAAAAATTTAGATTGATTTTTAAAAAAGCCACCTTAAAATAATAAGGTGGCTTTTTTCATGAATTAGGTTTGGATAAAAATTGGATAATAATTGCTAGTAACATTACCAACATACAACCAAATAAATTGAGCCATAGGTAAGGCATCCAATCATAATACCAACCAATTATTACAATTATTTGAGTGATTAAAGCTGCAACAAAAACCGCATTGCTTTTTACAAATTTTATAAAAAATGCTAGTAAAAAGATACCCAACACATTTCCATAAAAAATAGAACCAATAATATTTACCAACTGTATTAAATTATCAAATAAATTGGCAAAACTTGCAACAATAATTGCAATAATTCCCCAACCCAACGTAAACCACTTTGTTGCTTTTACATAATGTTGATCCGTTTTAGAAACAGTTACATTACGCTTGTATAAATCTATAGCTGTTGTACTTGCCAAGGCATTTAATTCTGAAGCTGTGCTAGACATCGCTGCAGATAAAATTACAGCCAACAACAAACCAATCAATCCACGTGGTAAGTTATTTAAAATAAAGTAAATAAACACATAATCTTTATCGTTGGTTTCAACTTTAGCATTATTAGCTATATTGGCTTTTTTTATCAATACTTTTGCTTGCTCCCTATTATCTTTCTCTAATGAATTCAAATGCTGAATTTCTTTAACTAAACTAGCATTAGATAAATTAGCTCCATAATTTAAATTGGCTTCAGACTTTAATAATTCTATTTCTTTGTGTTTGGTTTCTAAAGCAATATATTCTTCAGCATAAATCGAATTTTTGACAACTTCATTAGCTGCTGGATTAAAATTTAAAGGTGAAGCATTGAATTGATAAAACACAAAAACCATAACACCTACCAACAAAATAAAAAATTGCATTGGAACTTTTAACAAACCGTTAAAAACAAGTCCTAATTGCATTTCTTTTACCGATTTCCCTGATAAATAACGTTGCACCTGGCTTTGATCTGTTCCAAAATATGATAATGCTAAAAAGGTTCCACCAATAATACCACTCCAAAAAGTATACCTATTATCCAAATTAAATGAAAAGTCTAACACTTCCATTTTTCCACTAGCTCCAGCAATTTTTAATGCATTTGAGAATGTAATTCCGTCTGGTAAATAGCTTACAATTAAAAAGAAAGCAACAAACATTCCTGTAAAAATTACCGCCATTTGATGCTTTTGTGTAACACTTACAGCCTTTGTACCTCCACTAACTGTATAAATAATTACCAATACACCAATAATAATGTTTAACGTTGTTAAATCCCAACCCAACACAGCTGATAAAATTATAGCTGGTGCAAAAATGGTAATTCCTGCTGCTAAACCACGCTGAATTAAAAATAAAATTGCCGCTAAACTTCTAGTTTTTAAATCGAAACGAGTTTCTAAATATTCATAGGCGGTAAAAACTTTTAACCTGTGGTAAATTGGAATAAAAACCAAACAAATAACCACCATAGCAATTGGCAATCCAAAATAAAATTGTACAAAACCCATTCCGCTGTGAAACGCCTGCCCAGGAGTTGATAAAAACGTAATTGCACTAGCTTGTGTTGCCATTACTGATAACCCAATAGTCCACCATTTTGCTTCACTTCCACCCTTAATATAATCGGTTACATTTTGGCTTCCACGTGTTTTCCAAGCACCGTAAGAAACAATAAATAACAATGTTCCAATTAATATAATCCAGTCTAATTGTTGCATTTTTTATGAGAAAATTTTCATTAATACATAAAACAACACGATATAAACTGCATTAGCAACTAATACGGCTGTATATTCCTTTTTCCAAACGAATTTTTGATTTTCCATACTTAATTTTTCAATGGTTTTTCTATATTATTTTTACCCACAGAAAGCATATTTGCAAATAATTTATATGCTCCAGGAACACCTGCAGGTAATTCTCTAAAAAAGCTTAATCCTGTATAAATAAAATTTCCTTCACCATATTTAGCGACTAATAAACTTCCATTTTTAGGAGTTTCATTTTTATCATTCATACTTAAAACAGCTGTGAAATTTGAATCCCATTTATTTGGAAAATACAAACCTCGTTCTTGTACCCAACCTTCAAAATCTTGTTGGCTTATTTTGTTTGGATAATTTAAAAGTTCGTGAGTAGGATTTAAAATACGAACTGCTGCATTTTCTTCTGTAACTCTATCTCGAGATAATTTTAACGAATATGGTGCAACTTCAGCTACTTTTAGTCGATGATTTGTATTGTATTGTGCAATTAAAGTTCCTCCGTTATTAACATAATTATGTAAATTCTTTTGATAAAATTTTGCTCTTTCATTGGTATTATATGCTCTAATCCCTAAGATTACAGCATCAAAATTTTCTAATTTTTTAGGAGTAATATCATCAGCCTTTAATTCAACAACCGTATAACCTATTTGACGTAAACTTGTTGGAACCGCATCTCCAGCACCTTGAATATAACCAATTAATTGTCCTTTTTTCTGAATATTTAAACGAACTACTTTTGCTTCTGAAGGCATAATAACAGACTGAAATGGAATATGATTGTAATCAATCTCAACCAATTCATTTGTATACGTTTTATCACCTATTTCAATCATTGGAGAAATGAACCCTTCCGATTGCTCTAAAGGTGGTATTACTTCAAATTCAAAACTTTGTTCTTCTCCCTTTTGAAGTAAATTAAATTGATGATTTACAGGTGAAACTTTCCAGTTTTCAGGAATACATAAACTAACTTTTCCCTCTAAGTTATTTTTTACCGATGTAACTTTTATGGCTACTTTTTGTGAAACATTATCAGCGAAAATGAATACTTTTTCATTAAATGAAGCTGAAACTTCAGGTAAAATTTCAAAAGGTTTATACACTTCTCCTTTTACTGGGTCGTTACGTTTATACACCACTTCTTTTGTAAAATCAAGTGAAACACCTTTAAAATCAAGTGAAAAATTAGCAGAAATACTTCTTGGTGTCTCTGGTAAACTTATTAAATTCTTATCAGAAACTTTATACATTCCTAAACTTCCTTTTTCAGCTAACCAATATGGAAATGTTTTATTTATATCTGAAGGAATTTCTATTTCTATAGAAAATTTTTGAGATTTATTATTTTCTAATTGAATTGATTTTTCTTCAGAAATATTTAAAGGGTTTATACTTACAGAATTCAATTTAATGGAATAATTACTTCTATTTATCACTTCAATATTTAACGTGTTTTTTGAACCTAAAGTTGTTGAAGAATTATTAGCAACAGCTTCTAAATATAAACCTGCACAAGCAGCAATAATATCTTTTATTTCTTTCGATTTTATTTGTTTCCAATGCTCATTTTTCAATTCTGAAATTAATTGATAAGCTTCAACCAAATCAGAAATACTTACTGAAGGATTTTTAAAATCGAATTCATTTTCAACTTTTTGTAAAATAGTTGCAATTGCTGCTCCACCTTCTACTCTATTCCATGTTGTATCAATTCCATCGAACACATTTTTATTGATAGGGAAATCTCCCTTTAAAAATTCTAAATATTCCGTTAGACTTCCACGAGTCCCTGTGCTTCCAAAACCCTGGGACTGATGCTGACTTCTACTTAACGAAGCTATTTCACTGTTAGACAATCCTTTATTAATATAAAAAGTCCCAATATCTACACTCAACATATTCGTTTTATCGGCTTTTTCAAAATTTTCTCTACTTCCATAAAACCACCAAGACGTATTAAAAAACAACCGTTTGGGATTCCACATAACATCATTTTTTAAATGCGTTTTATAAGATTCATCTGAAGCTAACTCAAACGCTTCACTACTTAACATTGCTGAAGAAGTATGATGTCCGTGAGTAGTTCCAGGTGTTCTGTGATCAAAACGATTGATAATTACATCGGGTTTTAATTTTCTAATTACTGCAACTACATCTTTTAAAACCTCCTCTTTATTCCAAATTTCTAAGGTTTCATCTGGGTGTTTTGAATATCCAAAATCGTTGGCACGTGTAAAAAATTGCTTCCCACCATCAATTCTTCTTGCCGTTAATAACTCTTGAGTTCTAATTACACCTAACAATTCTCTTAGCTCTGGACCAATTAAATTTTGACCACCATCACCTCTTGTCAAACTTAAATAAGCCGTTTGTGCTTTTACATCATTCGAAAAATAAGAAATTAATCGTGTGTTTTCATCATCAGGATGTGCTGCTATATATAAAACCGTTCCTAAAAAATTTAATTTTTGGATTGATTGGTAAATATCACCCGAAGTAGGTTTTTTTGGTGCTTGAGCAACTATAATAAATGTACAAGAGAGAGATAAGAATACAGCTGAAAGTAGTTTCTTCATATAAAATTTGATTTATTTAGTTGTAAAACAAATATAAAATTAAAATACCCACTTCAAATTTCTACACTACTAATTAACATAATTATAACTTTTAAAAAGCCTATAATTATTGTTTTAATCTCAATATTTAAACTACATTTGAAATGGTTATAAACTGTTAATAAAAATCTTTTTTATAACAACATTTTTAGAATATATTTGTAAATCATTCCATTAAAATAATCGCACATGAAATTTATAGTATCAAGTAGTCAATTATTAAAACAACTTCAAGTTTTAGGTGGCGTTATTAACAACAGTAATACGCTTCCAATTTTAGATAATTTTTTATTCGAATTAAATAAAAACGAATTAAAAATTTCGGCTTCTGATTTAGAAACCACTATGAGCACAACTATTGATGTTGAGTCTGACTCTGAAGGTTCTGCTGCAATTTCAGCACGTTTATTATTAGATACGTTAAAAACATTTCCAAATCAGCCACTAACTTTTAAAACTGAAGAAAATAGTACTATTGAAATTAGCTCAAGCCAAGGAAAATATGATATGGCTTATTATGATGGTAGTGAATTCCCAAAAGCAGTATCTATAGAATCACCAAGTAGCACAATTATACCTGGAACAATTCTAGCAACCGCTATTTCAAAAACTATTTTTGCTGCAGGAAATGATGATTTAAGACCTGTAATGAGCGGTGTTTTCTTTCAGTTTGCAACAGACAGCTTAACTTTTGTAGCTACTGATGCACATAAATTAGTAAAATATGTAAGAACTGATGTTGTTGCAAATGAAGCTGCTGAATTTATTATGCCTAAAAAACCTTTAAACTTATTAAAAGGAATTTTAGCCAATTCAGATAGTGATGTTACTATTGAATATAACGATGCTAACGCAAAGTTTACTTTTGATAATGTAGTTTTAGTTTGTAGATTAATTGATGGAAAATATCCAAACTATGAAGCAGTTATTCCTAAAGAAAACCCAAATAAATTAACTGTAGACAGAGGTACTTTTTTAAACTCTGTAAAACGTGTTTCAATTTTTTCGAGCAAAACAACACATCAAATTCGTTTAAAAATGGCAGGAACCGAGTTAAATATTTCTGCTGAAGATTTAGATTACTCTAACAAAGCTGAAGAACGTTTAGTTTGTGAATATCAAGGAGACGATTTACAAATAGGATTTAATTCGCGTTTTTTAACTGAAATGTTGAGCAATTTAACTTCAAACGAGATTTTAATTGAAATGTCGTTACCAAACAGAGCCGGTATTTTAACTCCAATTGATGGTGCTGAAGAAGGTGAATATATAACTATGTTGGTAATGCCTGTAATGTTAAACAGCTAAAATATCATAAAAATATAATGAATAAAAATCCGCTAATGCGGATTTTTTTGTATCATTGTTTTAAATTTATTTTATGAATTTTTTAGCACACTTATATCTTTCTAAAAGCAACAAAAACATTCTTATAGGAAACTTTATCGCTGATGCTGTAAAAGGAAATAAGCACGCAAATTATTCTAACGAAATTCAAACAGGTATTTTACTACATAGAGAAATAGATACTTTTACCGATAATCATGCAATAGTAAGAAAAAGCAAACGACGTTTGCATGAACGCTACAATCATTACGATGGTGTAATTATTGATATTTTATACGATCATTTTTTAGCCAAAAACTGGCACAATTATTCTGAAATCCCATTAGATGTTTATGCCAGTAGTGTATATTCATTTTTACAAGAAAACAATGATTTATTTCCTGATAAAATTCAACATATATTACCTTATATGATTGAATACAATTGGTTAGTTGCTTATGCCTCAACCGAAGGAATAGAACGTGTTTTATACGGAATGAATAAACGCACCAAAGGGATTTCTAAAATGGATTTAGCTATTGAAGATTTAAAATTATATTACAACGAATTAGAAAATGATTTTACTACATTTTTTAAAGATTTAGAACAATTCACTGAAGAAAAAACAACCTTATTACTTTCAATATGAAAAAACTTATTCCAATAATTGCTTTTATATTTTTATTTGTTCAATGCAAAGAAAATTCTACAGAAAAACCACAAAACGATAAAGTACTTGGATTTGTAGCTGACAGTGCAATGGTAGTCAGTGCACGCGAAGAAGCTTCAAAAATAGGAGTTGCTATTTTACAAAAAGGCGGTAATGCTTTTGACGCTATGGTTGCAACTGAATTAGCTTTATGCGTAGCTTACCCTTTTGCTGGAAATATTGGTGGTGGTGGCTTTATGGTATACCGAACAAATGATGGTAAAACAGGAGCGTTAGATTATAGAGAAAAAGCACCTTTAGCAGCATCAAAAGACATGTATTTAGATGAAAGTGGCGATGTTATAAAAGGAAAAAGTACACTTGGCGCTATGGCAATTGGGATTCCTGGTACAGTTGATGGATTATTTAAAGTTCATAAGAAATTTGGAACATTGCCGATTTCTGAATTAATACAACCTGTTATTGATTTAGCCAATACTGGAGTAATTGTAACAAAAAAACAGGCTGAAAGATTGGCAAAATACCGTCATTATTTTTCTGAAGTAAATAACACTAAAATAATTTTAGATTTCGAATGGAAAGAGGGTGACACCATTAAATATCCAAAACTCGCTAAAACTTTAGAAAGAATTAGAGATAACGGTAGAGATGGATTTTACAAAGGCGAAACAGCTGAAATGCTAGTAAATTATGTGCAAAAACTGGGAGGTATTATTACCAAAGAAGATTTAGAAAAATACGAAGCTAAATGGCGTACCCCAATAGAGTTTACTTATAAAAATTTGAAAATCACATCAATGTCACCTCCATCAAGTGGTGGAATTTGCGATGCGCAAATTTTTAAAGCATTGGAACCTTATGATATTGCATCGTACGGACATAATTCAGTGAAATCTATTCAACTAATTGCTGAAGCTGAAAGAAGAGCTTTTGCAGATAGATCTTTTTATTTAGGTGATCCTGATTTTGTAAAAATACCTATTGATACACTTATTTCTGTAGGTTATATTCAAAAAAGAATGGCCGATTTTTCTTGGGACAAAGCAACATTATCTTCAAGCATATCACATGGAAATATTGTAGGATATGAAAGTGATGAAACTACTCACTATTCTATAGTTGATAGTTACGGAAATGCAATTTCTGCTACAACAACTTTAAATGGTGCCTATGGATCAAAAGTATATGTTTCTGAAGGGGGATTTATGCTAAACAATGAAATGGACGATTTTAGTTCTAAACCAGGAGAACCAAATATGTTTGGTTTAATTGGAGCTGAAGCAAATTCAATTGAACCAGAAAAACGCATGTTAAGTTCAATGACACCAACAATTGTTGAAAAAAACAACAAACTATTTATGGCTGTTGGTTCTCCTGGAGGGTCTACCATTATAACTTCAGTATTACAAACCATTTTAAATGTGTATGAGTTTGACTTAGGAATGCAAGAAGCTGTAGATGCACCAAGATTTCATCACCAATGGTTACCAGATGTAGTAACTCTAGAACCTAAAGGGTTTGAAACTACTTTAGTTGAAGAATTGCAAGAGAAAGGATATAATATCAATCAAGAAAATTCAAGAATTCTTGGAAAAGTAGATGCTATTTTAGTTTTACCGAATGGAAAATTAGAAGGTGGTGCAGATTATAGAGGTGATGATAAAGCTGCAGGATTTTAACTATATTTATAATACGTTTATGAATTCAAATACTATAACAAACGGAATACTGAAAGCTATTGCTATTATTATTGGTGTTTTAATACTGCTTTACTTTTTAATTAGTGTTCAATCAATTCTAGTTTACATTGCAATAGCTGCTGTAATTTCTCTAATTGGAAGCCCAATTATTCGTTTTTTAAAAAGAAAATTAAAGTTCCCAAACACATTAGCAGTTATAACTACTATGTTTCTATTTTTAGGAATTTTAAGCGGATTAATAAGCATGTTTATTCCTTTAATTATAAAGCAGGGTGAAAATTTATCATTATTAAATATTGATCAACTTCAATCCAATATTCAAAATTTATTAAATCAAATAAATGATTATTTTTTAGCTAGAGATATTGATATTTTAAATGAATTAAAACATGCCGATTTATTTAAAAATATCACGGCAATCCCAAACTTACTAAACTCGGTTATTGGTACCGTTGGGAGTATTAGTATTGGTTTGTTTTCGGTTATTTTTATTACCTTCTTTTTTATGAAAGACACACATATAATGGAAAACTCTATTTATGTAATGGTAAGTGATAAGAGTGAAAATAAATTAAAAAAATCGCTATCAACCATTAATAATTTATTGTCGAGATATTTTATTGGACTAGTTTTTCAAATTACCATACTGTTTGTAATTTACACGTTAACTCTAGTGATTTTCGGAATTGAAAATGCTGTTGTTATCGCTTTTTTGTGTGCGCTATTAAATTTAATTCCTTACGTAGGACCTTTAATTGGTGGGTTTATTATGTTATTTTTAAGTATGAGCAGTAATTTAGGGTTAGATTTTCAAACAGAAATTTTACCTACAACTATTTATGTAATGATAGGATATGTTATTGCTCAATTAATTGATAATTTTTTAAGTCAGCCATTAATTTTTTCAAACAGTGTAAAATCGCATCCATTAGAAATATTTTTAGTAATTATGATTGGCGGTGTGTTATTTGGTGTTACCGGGATGATTGTTGCTGTACCAACGTACACAGCAATAAAAGTAATTTTAAAAGCTTTTCTATCAGACAATAAAATTGTAAAATCATTGACTAAAGATTTATAAATTTTGACAATCTACATTGCACTTTTAAGAGGTATAAATGTTGCTGGCCATCATAAAATTAAAATGGCTGAATTAAAACAACTTTTTGTTGATTTAAGCTATACTAATGTTATTACATATATACAGAGTGGAAATGTAATTTTTCAAACGAAAAAACTTAACTCTTCAAAAATTGAAAATGACATTATAAAAGCTATTAAAGCAAAATTTGGTTATGATTTAAAGGTACTAGTAATAACCAAAAAAGAGTTAAAAACAACTTTTGTCTCAAATCCATTTTTAAAAAAGGGCACTATTGATAGTACTAAATTAGGTATAACATTTTTAAGAAATACTCCAACACTAGAAAATATACCTCAAATTTCAGCGCTTGTTTCTAATTCTGAAGACGAGTTTAAAATAATTGAAAAAACTATTTATTTGCATTTACCAACTGGCTCAGCCAAAACCAAATTGACAAACAATTTATTTGAACGCAAATTAAAAACAGATGCCACCACTAGAAACTGGAAAACGATTACAAAACTTGTTGAATTAAGTTCTCAAAAAATTGAATAAAGAAATTTTAAATAAAGAAACTCAAGAATTCATAAACTCAAATTTAAAATCTGATATTACAAAACTTATTTTAAAAGGAAGTCCGTTCACTTCTGCTTCAATTCAAGAGGTTGCACAACAAATTGAAGCTAAAAATAAATGTGAAAAGAAATTACCAACTTGGTTTAACTCTAAAAACATTTACTACCCAAACAAATTAAATATTGAGCAAACTTCTTCTGAAATAACTGCAAAATACAAAGCTACATTAGTCGCAGGAAAATCGCTAATTGATATTACGGGTGGCTTTGGAGTTGATGCTTATTATTTTTCACAAAAAAAATTAGCTATAACTCATTGTGAAATAAGTGAGAATTTATCTAAAATTGTTACACATAATTTAACACAACTAAATACTCTAAATATTTCAACATATATTGGTGATGGAATTCAGTATTTAAAAAATAACACTTCTAACTACGATTGGATTTACACAGATCCGTCGAGAAGAAATGATGCAAAAGGAAAGGTTTTTTTACTAGAAGACTGTTTACCAAACATCCCTGAAAATTTAGATTTTTTATTTACAAAGACAACTAATATTTTAATTAAAGCTTCTCCTATTTTAGATATTAAAAGCGCAGTTAATGAGTTGAAATTTGTAAAAGAAATTCATATTGTTTCGATTGAAAATGAAGTAAAAGAGCTATTATTTATTTTAGAGAAAAACTACAACAAAAGTGTGTCTATAAAAACAATTAACTTTAAAAAAACAGCCAACCAAAATTTCAACTTCATATTAGGTGAAGCTATTTTTGCAAATTATTCACCTCCAAAGAAATATATCTATGAACCAAATACCGCAATTTTAAAAGCTGGAGCTTTCCAAGAAATTTCGGTGCAATTAAACGTTGATAAACTGCACCTCCACTCGCATTTATATACTTCTGAAAAGTTAATTAATTTCCCGGGAAGAAGTTTTAAAATAAAACATGTAGTTTCTTATAATAAGAAAGAAATATCTAAACTAATCCTTTCAAAAAAAGCAAATATTACTACACGTAATTTTCCTGAAACGGTAGCTCAAATTAGAAAAAAAACCAACCTAAAAGAAGGCGGTAATAATTACCTCTTTTTCACAACCGATTTAAACAGTAAGCATATAGTAATCATTTGCGAAAAGGTTTGATATAAGGACTTCATAAAAAATAATTTTAGTAATTTTGACCGAATTATATTGAATATCAAATGGCAAATAAAAATATACGTACGTTATCTTCAAGAAAAGAACTAGATGATAATTTATTCGAAAATATAACAGAATTATCTCATAAAAATGCTCCGAAATCAGAATTTCAAGAATTAGCACAACGCTTTTTAATTGATGATTCTGTTGTTGTTGGTACTGCTTCATTTTACGATTTCACCAAAGAAGAAAATAGAAATAAAAAAATACACGTATGTATTGGAACTGCTTGTATGACTGCAAAAACTCAAACAAGTTTGCATAAAAATATAGGAAATTATTTTTCAGAAAAAGAAATTGGACACGCTGCTTGTGTTGGTCGTTGCCATACCAATAATGCTTTTCTGTTTGAAGGGAAAACTTTTTCAGCTTCAAACGAAAAAGAGCTAACCAATATAATTTCAGAAAAAAAACTGCAAAAAAACAATTATACTATTGGTTGTAATACTACTCCAATTTTAACTTCAAAAATTAAAAATATTTCAACTTTTTATTCATTAGCTGAGAAATATAGAAATAATCCTAAACAAGTAATTCAAGAAGTTAAAATTGCTAATTTACGTGGTCGTGGTGGTGCTGGTTTTCCATTTTGGTTTAAGTTAGATGCTGTAATAAAAGAACCCTTTGACTCCGCTCAGGATGACCCACAAAAATATGTAGTTTGCAATGCTGATGAAGGCGATCCTGGAGCATATTCAGATATGTATTTAATGGAACACCAAGCTCACAAAGTATTATTTGGAATGTATATGACAGGTTTAACTGTTGGTGCAAATACAGGTGTTTTATACATTAGAGGTGAATACCCTGATTCAATAAAAATAGTTAATGAAGCTATTGAAGAGTTAAAAAATAATAACCTAATTGACGATTTTAAATTCAAAATAATTCAAGGGCAAGGATCATATGTTTGTGGTGAAGAAACTGCATTATTAAACTCTATTGAAGGTTTAAGGCCCGAAGTACGTGTTCGCCCGCCATACCCTGCACAATACGGCTTGTTTGGAAAACCAACTGTGTTAAGCAATGTAGAAACTTTTGCAAACATTCATTGGATTTTAGAAAATGGTGGAAATGCGTATGCGAATTTAGGAACAAAGCAATCAACTGGTACAAAACTGGTTTCATTAGATAGTTTTTTCAATAAACCAGGAATGTATGAAATTGAAATGGGAACTGATTTATATACTATTTTTTACGAATATGGAAATGGTTTTAAAGAAGACATTAAAGCATTTCAAATTGGCGGCCCACTTGGTGGAATTGTTCCGATGCATAAAATAGCAGACTTAACTTTAGATTTTGAATCGCTAAATAATAATGGTTTTTTATTAGGACACGCTAGTTTTGTTTCGATCCCTACAAATTTTCCAATGATAAAATTTCTAGAACATTTAATGGCGTTTACAGCTGATGAATCTTGCGGAAAATGTTATCCATGTAGAATAGGCTCTTTTAGAGGTATGGAAATGCTTCAAAAAGCACAAAATTCAGCTTATAAAATTGATCATCAACTATTTGATGATTTATTGGAAACCTTAGAAATAGGTTCATTATGTGCATTAGGTGGTGGGGTTCCTCTTCCTATAAAAAATGCTTTACAGTATTTTAATGATGAGTTAAAAAACTATTTTACTTCAAACTAGAACACTATGAAAGCTTATATAAATAATATTGGGTACGAATTTAACGAAGGTGAAACCATCCTGGATTTTGTTAGAAGAATTGAGAAAAATAAAAATGCAATTCCAACAATGTGCCAAGATGATAGATTAGAAAATTTTGGTTCGTGTAGAGTTTGTTCTGTTGAAGTTGCTCGTAAAAAAGATGGACCTACAAAAACAATGGCTTCGTGCCACACACCTATTTCAAACGGCTTGTACATTTATCATAATACTGAAAGCATCAAAAGGCTTCGAAAAAATATCGTTGAATTAGTTTTATCAGATTATCCTTCTGATAAAGTTTATCCTTCCGAAGGAAAAAAAGCAACACCTTTTCAAGAAACAATTGCTCAAATTGGAATCCCAAACGTTCGTTATCCTGAAGGTGAAAATCATTTAGAAATTAAACCCGATAGAGCACATCCATATATAAAGTCCGATTTATCGCAATGCATTAATTGTTTTCGATGCGTAAGAGCTTGTGAAGAAATTCAGGGCGAAATGATTTTAGGAATGAGTGGTCGTGGTTTTGCAACAAATATTATTAAAGGTTTTGATACTACATTTAATGAATCTGCTTGTGTTTCTTGTGGAGCATGTGTTCAAACTTGCCCAACAGAAGCTTTAACCGATAAATTTGAAACCAAAACTTTAATTGCTGACAAAACAGTAAGAACTACTTGTACTTATTGTGGAGTTGGATGCCAGTTAGACGTATCGGTAATTGGTGGCGAAATTAAAGGAATTCAAGCTCCTGAAGATGCTGAGGTAAATGAAGGTCATACCTGTTTAAAAGGAAGGTTTGCATTTCAATTTTACAATCACCCAGACAGATTACGTGAGCCAATGATTAAAAAAAATGGCAAGTTTGAGAAAGTAACTTGGGATGAAGCTTATAATTTTATTGCAACTAAATTAGTTGATATAAAAAACAAATATGGAGCAAATTCTATTGGTGGAATTTCTTCTTCAAGAGCTACCAATGAAGAGAATTATTTAATGCAGAAAATGATTCGGGTAGCTGTAGGAACAAATAATATTGATGGTTGTGCACGTGTTTGTCATGCTCCCACTGCTTATGGAATGCAACAATCTTTTGGTACTGGTGCTGCAACAAACTCAATTGAAGACCTAAAACTAACTGATGCTATTTTCTTATTTGGTGCAAACCCGATTAAAGGCCATCCAGTCACAGGCGCAAAAATTAAACAAGCATTTATGAAAGGAGTTACATCAATTGTTGTAGATCCAATTAAAACAAAACTTGCTGAAATAGCACAATACCATTTACAAATTAGACCCGGAACTAATGTTGCTATTTTAAATATGATTGCACATTACATTATTAAAGAAGAATTAGTAAATAAGTCCTTTATTGAATCTTATACTGAAAAGTTTGAAACTTTTAAAAACCATGTTATAGATTTAGATATGAATGAATTAGAAACACTTACTGGTGTATCTAAGGAATTAGTTAAAGAAGCAGCAATAGCATACGCATCGTCTAATAATGCAATGGAATTTCATGGTTTAGGTGTTACAGAACATTTTCAAGGAAGTAAAACAGTAATGTTACTATCAAACCTTGCTATGATGACCGGAAATATAGGTAGAAATGGTGTTGGATTAAATCCTTTAAGAGGCCAAAATAATGTACAAGGAGCTGCAGATATGGGTGTACAACCACACCAAGGAGCTGGTTATTTAGACATAAATGATTTGGAAGTTCAAAAATATTATGCTGAAAAATATGGTGTTGAAAAAATGCCAACACAAGAAGGCTTAAAAATTCCTGAAATGTTAGATGCAGCTATTGACGGAAAATTGAAAGCATTATACATAATGGGAGAAGATACCATTATGACTGACCCAAATACAAATCACAGCATAAAAGCTTTTGAGCAATTAGAATTAATTGTAGTTCAGGAATTATTTATGACTGCTACCTCTGAAATGGCTGATGTAGTTTTACCCGCTTCTTCTTATTTTGAAAAAAATGGAACATTTACAAATGGAGAACGAAGAGTTCAACGCGTAAATAAAGTTGTTGAACCAATTGGAAACACTAAGCCGGACGGACAAATTATTATTGATATAATGAACAAGTTAGGGTATCAACAACCTACAGGTTTAACGTATGATGCAACCAAGATAATTGAAGAAATAGCTGATGTAATTCCATTTATGAAAGGGCTTTCTTGGGAACGCTTAGGTAAAAATGGATTACAATGGCCAATTAAAGAAGATGGAACAGATACAAAAATGCTTCATATTGATGGGAAATTTAAAAAAGGTACAGGTACATTCCATCATTTTAATTTTGAGGAAACTCCAGAAATAGTTTCTCACGGAAAACAATACCCGTTCATTTTAACCACTGGACGTGAATTAGAACATTATAATTCAGGAACAATGACTCGTAGAACTGATAATCAAGTCCTTTTACCCAAAGACTTTTTAGAAGTCCACCCTAGAGATGCAAAAGCAAAAGGTATAGAAAACAATGAGACAGTTCGAATTTTTTCTGATAGAGGAAGTGTTAATATTCCAATAAAATACTCGAAAAATGTAAAAAGAGGCGTTTTAAGAACTACTTTTCATCAACCTGAAGTGTTTATTAATATTATCACTGGAAGTGTTGGAGATAAGGAAACTTTAACTCCAGAGTATAAAGTTGTAGCAGTTGATTTTGAAAAAATATAATTAATGCAAACTATAAACTACGAAGGATTACAAATAACAAATGGCAACCCACAAAAAGTAAATGATGCATTAGTTGTAGAAGCTGCGTTGCAAATAAATATTAATTCAGAACCATATACAGTAGTTATGAGAACACCTGGTGATGATTTTGAATTAATTAGAGGCTTATTATATGCCGAAGATATCTACAAAAAAGATAAAAACTTAGAATTTAACACTGAAGAAAAAAGAGATAATGGTTTTTCTATTATCAATGTAACAATTCCCGAAAATTATATTGGAAAAGGTTACTTAAATAAACGTACATTACTTTCTGTATCTTCTTGTGGAATTTGTGGAAAACAAAAATTAGAGGATATCTCCTTTGAAGGAGAAAAATTATCTAATACAATTGTATTTGATCTAAAAAAGTTAAAACAGTTGTTTTCTGAAATGAAACAAAAACAAGAGACTTTTGAAATTTCTGGAGGATCTCATGCTGCTGCATTAGTTGATACAAATTACGAAATTCTTACTTTAAAAGAAGATATTGGCCGTCATAATGCTGTTGATAAAGCAATTGGTCAACTATTAAATTCAAAAAAAATAAAAGACGTAAACTGCTTGTTAGTAAGTGGTCGTGTCTCCTATGAAATTATATCCAAAGCATTTATAGCAAAAATACCTGTTGTAGTTGCAGTTTCAGCCTGTTCAACATTAGCAGTTGACTTTGCTAAAGAATTTGGTATTTGCCTAATAGGCTTTTCAAGAGGCGATAAAGCAACTATGTATTCAAACACAAAAAACAAATAAACTGCTTGTTTTTATATACAAATGGTGTTTTTTTATAAATATTTTGCATATTTTAAATATATTTTATATATTTGCATTGTAAGAGCGTCCCTAAAATCGTAAATTTTTACGGAGAGAATTTGCATTTTGTTGATAATTTTGTTAATAAGATTCCTAATTTTATTTAATGAGTATCA
>Ga0190303_1000057_pt1 | contig 45504 bp, 40 predicted proteins | sample 48700701_MG_FD_161672 | JGI IMG/M metagenome (GOLD analysis project Ga0190303, IMG submission 161672) | Hydrothermal vent sediment bacterial communities from Southern Trench, Guaymas Basin, Mexico - 4870-07-0-1_MG | ecosystem: Environmental > Aquatic > Marine > Hydrothermal vents > Sediment ... | reverse complement strand
GATAGAGGTTGCGCGCGGTTGTGGTGTGGCGCCCTTTGGCATCATCATCGCGGATGTCCTGTGTGGCAATGTCCTGTCCCGTCAGCGCGACTGCCAAGGTTGATTTGCCAACACCGGATGACCCCAGCAGGGCGGCGGTTTGCCCCTTTTTCCACCACTCCGTCAACTGCGCTGCTTGCAACGGGTCACAAGCGTTGACCGTCAGAACCGGTAAATCCGGCGCAAGCGATTGTGCCTGCTTTGCGTATTTGGCGGGGTCAACGCACAGGTCCGGCTTTGTCAGCACGATCACAGGTTGGCACCCTGCGGTGTTGGCCAAAACCAGATACCGTTCCAGACGTGCTGGGTTAAAGTCGTGGTTGCAAGAGGTGACGATGAACATGACATCGACATTTGCCGCGATCAATTGCTGGCGCGCGTCTTCACCAGGCCCGCGCCGTGACAGGGTTGTCAGGCGGTCCAGCCGTTTGTGGATCAGCCCCGTTTGATCCGCCAGCACCCAGTCACCAACGGTGATTGTGGTGTCATTACCCAGCTTGACAAAGATGTTTAGGGGGCCGGATTCGGACAAGGCATCATAACCATTGCGGTGGACAGCAACGATACGGGCGGGGGTGAGTGTTTCCAGCTCCTCAATAGAGAGCTGAGTCATGAAATGGGGTGACCATCCAAGGTCGGATAAGGAATATTGCATTGGATTTCCTGTTATGGGAACAAGGACCGTTTGCGCACCGCCAGATGCAGGTGCGAAACATAAATGTTCAGGCAGGAAGGCGGGTTAACCCCGATAAGCCCCTGCCTGGGGAAAACATGCGACAATCATAAAATCCCTCCTGGGTCAGCGGGGTTAGGTTTAGGTGAGAGGCTGAACACGACCCAAACGGATCTCGTTACGGTTGCTCCCTTCCGGGCCTGGCCGGGTTGGCGAGGCGCTCGCCCGCGCCAACCTCTCAGAGGTGTATTTAGGGGGTTGGGTCGAGTCTTGCAAGTGGGGGATTTCGTCGGCATGATCTGTTTCATGCGCCCACCGAATCCAACCGGCAATATATGGAGTGACCACGAGATTGACCTCGTTGTTGCAGATTACTTTGATATGTTGCAGATGGAGCTATCAAAGCAGCCGTTTGTAAAGGCGCGCAGATATGCGGCGCTACACCAGATTATCGGGCGCAGCAAAAAGTCGATCGAGTTCAAGCACCAGAATATAAGCGCGGTATTGCATAAATTGTGCATCCCGTGGATTCGGGGGCTAAAGCCGATGGCAAATTACCAAAAAGCGCTGGTGGCAGGGGTGGAGCGGCATATTGAGGCGATGAATGCGCAGGGCTTCATGCACGAGATTAAGGTGCAGGAAATGGAGGAGGCGGGTGATTTGTTCTTTGGTTCTCCGCCTGTCTTGGCAGCAAGCCAAGAGGAAACACCTGAATATATGGAACGGTTGATCCGCAAGTTTGATCCAGCAGTTCGGGATGCACAGAACAAGGCGTTGGGGGACCAAGGCGAAGAACGGGTGTTTCATTTTGAACGGGTGCGGTTGCAGCGGGCAGGGTGCGAGGGGCTGGCGCGGCGGGTGCGCTGGGTTTCACAGGAGGACGGAGATGGTGCGGGGTATGATATATTGTCGTTTTATCCAGATGGGCACGAACGGCTGTTGGAGGTAAAAACGACAAATGGCCACAGAAAGACACCCTTCTATATATCCGAGAATGAGCGGGCTGTGAGTGTTGAGCGGCCGGATGATTATCGCATTGTGCGACTGCACGACTTTGCCACGGATGTGGGGGCGTTCGAATTGCGCCCACCTTTGGAAGATGTGGTGAACTTGCAAGCTGTTAGTTATCGCGCCCAGTTCTCTTAAAGGCATTGCTCATCTCATCATTGTTCCATAAGTATCCCCGCCGGAGGCACGGCGATGCGCGTTAGCGCGGCGCAACCTAAATGCTGTCAGCCATACCGCCATTCCCCACTCGCTATCCCCTCAATCGTCCATGACCCAATCCGGTATCGGATCAGGCGCAATGTGGGGTGGTTGATGGCGGCGGTCATGCGGCGGACTTGGCGGTTGCGCCCCTCGGAAATGGTGATTTCCAGCCAACTGTCTGCCACGGTTTTGCGAAACCGCACCGGCGGGGTGCGCGGCCAGAGGATTTGCGGCGCGTCCATAGCCTGCACCTTGGCGGGGCGGGTCATGCCGTCTTTTAGGCGGACACCATCGCGCAGGAATTGCAGGGCGGCATCATCTGGCATGCCCTCGACCTGCACCCAGTAAGTTTTAGACATCTTGTGTTTCGGGTCGCTGATTTTTGCCTGTAATTTGCCATTGTCCGTCAGCACCAACAGCCCCTCGCTGTCTTTGTCCAGACGGCCAGCGGCATAGACATTGGGCACGTCAATGAACTCGGACAGGGTTTTGCGGGTGCTGCCAGTGCTACCGGCATCGGTGAATTGCGACAACACGTTGAAGGGTTTGTTGAACAGGATTACCTTTGGCGCGGTCAAAAGAATTCAGCCTCAAAATCGTCGATGATCTGACTGAAAAACGCTGTCAGGCGGGGGGATGGTTGGCGGATAACATAGGCGTCGGCCAGCGGGTCGGGGGCGGTGATGGCGCTGCCCGACATTTGTTCCAGCACGGCGTGGCCGCAGAACGGCACGTAGGATTCCGAATAGCCGCCCTCATGCACCAGAACCAATCTGCCATCGCATAATGTGTCCGCCGCCGCCATCATTTGTGCTGTCATCTGGCGGAAGGTATCGGCGGTGCAGAGCATCCGGCCCAGCGGGTCATCAATCGCGGGGTCATAGCCGCAAGCTACGATGATCACGTCTGGTTTGAAGGCGGCTAGGGCAGGGGCCACTAGCCTATCCATCGCCTCAAGGTAGGTTGCATGGCCAGCGCCTGCGGGCAGCGGGATGTTCATATTGAAGCCAACACCGGCGCCTTCGCCACGGTCTGCCGAGGCGCCGGTGTCTAGCGGATAGTTGCGATCCTGATGCAGGCTGATGGCCAGCACATCGTTACGATCGTAGAATATCGCCTCGGTTCCATTGCCGTGGTGAACGTCCCAATCGACCACTGCGACCCGTTTGCACAATCCGTCGGCCAGTGCGGATTCAATTGCGATGGGGATGTTGGCGAGCAGGCAAAACCCGTTGGGGAAATCGGGCAGGCAGTGGTGGCCGGGCGGTCGCGACAGAGAATAGGCGTTGGCGCATTTCCCGGTCAGAACTGCTTGCAATGCGCCCTTGGCCAACCCCGCCGATAGCGCTGCAATCTCGTAGCCGTCCTGTGCAAACGGCGCACGCAGGCCGATTTCGCCGCCGCCATTGTCCGACATTTCCTTGAACTGGGTCAGGTAGTTTTGCGGATGCACCCGCGCTAAGTCTTCGTGGGTTGCGGCAGTTGCGCTGCGGGCGTTCAGTTCGCCAATCAACCCCGTCACATCCAGCAGGTTCTTTAACCGCCGCTTGCTTTCGGGTGTTTCGGGCAATCCGCCCGCCACCATCGGCTGCACCAGCCCGCCGGTTGGAAACCGCGCGGCATAGTTGCCGCCGGTATGCCAAAAACATTTCTCGTCCCAGAAAAAAGCCGTGGTCATATATGCCTCCTGAATGTGCCTTACTGTTCCCTAATCATAGGCCACATCCTCAAGCATAATCCAGCCACGTTTGCCTTGGCCGTATTTTATCAGGAACAGTGAATAGGTCTCGTCTGCCCCAAGCAACACCACGGGTGCCCCCGCAGCAAGCTGTGCGATTTCGCGCTGGCTGTCCTTGGGGTCATAAACAGTCACGTCGTTGCCAGCAATCGCAGCGGTAAAGGGTGGCTGGGCAGCGAGAATATCAAGTTCATTTGGCACGATGGATTGCGCGGTCATGTTACCATCTTCGGCACGAACCACCCGATGTGAAACGACATCATCCACGATGGTCTGGGTGATCTGCTGATAGGGGATGCCAGCCGCATTTATCGCCCAATAAATGTCGATCCCGCGTGGGCCGGACCGATGCCAGCTATGAAAGCCGCGACCGGTTTTGCAGAATTCGGGGTCCGAAACCACGATGGAATTGTGCAAAGTACCATCCGGATGGAATATCAACATCGTGTAATAGCTGCTGACCATGCCGCGCCCCAGCCCGATCAACAGCTCTTTTACCCCGTCATTGCTAACGTCAATGGCGATCACCTGATGTATGCCCCAATCAAGCCCGACCACCCAGTCGCTCTCCAGTTCAGTGTGGTGCGTCGCTGTGCTGCCGTTCTGCACGTCCAGACTGATGCTCTCTTCCTGCCTTTCGATATGCACCGAGATGCGGGGGGAAAGCGGCACGTTGATGCTTTGGCCCGGCTCAACATCGTATTCCGAAGGCGTGCATTCTGCGAACAGAGGTTGCGTTGTGGTGATCAGCAGGGCGGCTGTCAGAGGGGCGAAAATGCGTGATGTGATCAAATCCATATCGGGGCCTTTTGTTCAGTCGTGTTGGGTTGGGAATATATCTATTAAAACTAGTTTTGTAGTTCTATCTGTCACCAAAATACAGGGGTAAGCGCAGGGTGGTGAGCCGATGTGCGGTGGTGTTAGGATGTGCCACAGATATAGCAGGAGTGTTTGATCCGTGGAAAAAGGGGCGCTATCGGAATTGGCCGTTGCAGGGGCACAGATTGCGGTGCGGGTGACACCTAAAGCATCACGCAACCGGATTGTATTTCAGGATGGTGTGATCCGTGCCTATGTCACCACCGTCCCCGAAGGGGGCAAGGCGACCAAAGAAGTGGTAAAGCTGCTGGCGCGGGCGTTGGGCGTGCCGAAATCACGGCTGGAATTGTTGCGGGGGGCCACATCGCGCGATAAGGTGTTTTATTTGAGGGGGTAGCCATGCAAATGCTACAGGCCCAACTCGAACATTCTGGTCATATAGGCTTGCTCAAGGCAGCTTACGTCTGCCCCACAACTATTGCGAGAATTTATCCACTGTCTTTGTTCTGCCTTTAATAGATTAGCGTCTGTTTTTCGCATTTGGTTCCGCAATGCCCGATAGCGCTGAGCCATTAGGGTATCCATCTCGGCAAGTATAGCATTTTCACAAATTGAAAACTCTGTCGGGGTTCCGGCTTTGGCGCAATCAAAGCTGGGCAGGATGGAAGCTACGCGCCCGTTGCCAGGGGCCGTGGTAGGCAGGTTTGCCGGAGTAGTGGTTTTAACTATGTTGGCGGGAAGTGTAGGAACACCTTTAAAACGCGCCAGCTCCTGATTGAAATCATCTTCGGTTTCAATCTTTTCACGCTGAAGTTCAGTATCAGGAAACCAATACATGCTGTGGCTTGGCGTTTCGAGCATACGCACCATAAATATTAGTGGGATGTCATATTCTTTCAGGAAATCAATGATATCCCCGGTAATCGTTTGGGAAGCCGTTTCGGCAACAGATCCGTCAATTCCGCCATTCGAGGAAAACTGATGTACGCCCAATCGTCCATATGCTTGCCTTTTGGCGCCAGCCACAAACAAGAATGAACAGGCCGATGCACAATCGCTATTTGGCGGGATGACGGTAGAAAGTTGACGATCGGAGATGATTGCGGATAATTCCAGCGCCTCATAAACGTTTCCGCCCGGGCTGCTAAGAAAAATAATCGTGATGTCGTGTTCGCGCAGTGCCTTGCGAAAATGATAGACTAAACCATCGGTGATCTCGCCATTTAGGAGTAATACGCCTTGCACATCTGAATCATATTCAAACGGCCCATAGATGTTAACTTCGGCGGCTGCCGATCTTATCAGGAAAAACGGGGTAGTAAGTAGGATTAGGAATGCGAGTGTAGAAAATCGGAGAGTTTGGAAAAAAGGCATATTAGTCCTCGAATCTATAGCTGCCCTCGGGCAAATTTAGTGCCGCTTGTAGGTCACGCAATTGCCCCATCGACAGGGTGATTTTATGCACTTTTCGGGTCCGTTCATCATATTGCTCGACCGTTACCACGCTGGCAAAGGCGTTGATGATGACGTCTTCTTGCAGGGGGGCCTGATCGTCATCGACGAGGGTGACAACAGTGGCGTCAAATTCGTGTTCAATGGTAAACATACCCGCAGTTTAGGGGCTTGGGCGTTGTTTGCAAGCAAAGCCCTGCGCATGGCTGTGATCGGGGGCTGTTCTTTGGCTGTAATTTTGATAGATTTGGCCGCGAGGCAAGCAGAGGAATGATAAATGCGCAAGATTGTGATGGCTGTTGTGGCCCTGACCCTATCCGGCTGTGTCAGTGTGACCGGCCCTGACTCACAACAAAATCCACCCGTTAAACCCACGGCAATTCTCGCCCCGGCCCCCGTCAGCCAGAACCGCGCCGCGCGCAATTTTCTGGCGGTGGTGCAGCGGATGGAACCGGTTGCCGAACGTGAATGCAGAAATCGCACAAGCGGAACAAATTGCGATTTCAAAATCGTGGTCGATAGCCGCAAGGGTCAGCCCTCGAATGCCTACCAGACGCTGGATAAAAGTGGTCGTCCGGTGATCGCCTTTACCAGTGCGCTGATTGCCGAGGCCCGTAATCAGGATGAACTGGCGTTTATTCTGGGCCATGAGGCAGCACATCATATCAGGGGTCACATTCCTAAAACCCAGCAAAGCGCCGTTGCAGGCGCGGTGGTTGGTGGCCTTTTGGCCGCCGTTCTGGGGGCTGGGGACGCTGGTATTCAAGAGGCCCAGCGGCTGGGTGGCGCGGTGGGCGCGCGGACGTATTCCAAGGGCTACGAATTGGAGGCTGATGAGCTGGGCACGGTGATTACGGTGCATTCCGGATATGACCCGATCAAGGGCGCTGCATTCTTTAGTCGCATACCCGATCCGGGTGATCGTTTCCTTGGATCGCATCCGCCCAATGCCGCGCGTATCCAGACCGTGCGCCGCACAGTTGCCAATATGTAGTTTGGTCATGAATCGAAGGTAGAGTTGCTATGGAAACGAGCCATATTGAGCCCCACTATGTGGATCGCGTTGGTTGGTTGCGGGCCGCCGTTTTGGGTGCCAATGACGGTATCGTTTCAACCGCAAGCCTGATTGCAGGGGTCGCCAGCGCGGGTATGGCTGCCCCCGAAATCCTGCTGGCAGGCGTTGCCGGTCTTGTGGCTGGCGCGATGTCTATGGCGGCGGGGGAATATGTTTCGGTTTCCTCGCAAGCCGATAGCGAGAAAAGCGATCTGGCCCGCGAGGCGCGTGGCCTAATAGAGCAACCCGAATTCGAACGCCACGAGTTGGCGCAGATCTATGTCGAGCGCGGCCTGACCTCTGATCTGGCCGAACAGGTGGCGGTGCAACTGATGGAGTATGATGCGCTGGGGGCACATGCGCGGGACGAGCTGGGTATTTCCCATGTGATCACCGCGCGTCCCGTTCAGGCAGGGCTTGCATCGGCGGCGGCATTCACTGCGGGGGCTGCGCTGCCGGTGGTGTCAGTCCTGCTAACGCCCGAGGCATTCATCACCGAAGTCGCAACCGGTGTGTCACTGGTGGCGTTGGCGTTACTGGGGGCTGTATCGGCTCGTGCCGGTGGTTCGACCATAATACCTGCGGTTTTGCGTGTGACATTCTGGGGCGCATTAGCGATGGCGGCCACAGCAGGGGTTGGCTATTTGTTTGGCACAACGATGGTTTAGGCGGTGGTTCAGGACATGCGGCAATTCGAGAATGTTGTCAGGGATAAAGGGTCAAAATACGCGGTTAGCGGCGCACCTGTAGCGGACCGCGACGCGGCCAAGGCATTCCTGCGCGCGTTGAAACGCAATAAGAAATACGGTCGTGCCACGCATAATTCATGGGCCGTGCTGTTTCGCGGCGAACGGGGTGAATTGGTGCGGGTCAAGAACGACGATGGCGAAGGCGGGGCTGGCAATGTCATCCTGAGCAATCTGGAGCGCGAGAGGTTTGAGCAGCATATCATCGTGGTCACGCGCTGGTATGGCGGGGTGAAACTGGGCGGTGACCGGTTTCGCCATGTTCAGAGCTGTGTGCGCCATTATCTGGATCACTGGAAGCAGTAAGAGCTGTCCAGAACGGTGATCTTGCCGACCTTAACCCCGCAAAATTTGTTCAGCCTTCCAACTGGGGCGGGCAGACGAGAATATGCCTATATTGGATAGTATCGAAACTAACATGGTAACATTTCCAATCTTCTGAAAGAATGTTAGGGCTAGAGCCGAGCTTCACAATCGGGGAGAGGAATATGCAAAACGCGCGTCTTAGCCTTAAGTGGCTTGAGGACCAACTGGGTGTCAGCCTGATTGACCATAGCCGCAGACCAATGGTTTGACCCTGACCGGCAACGCCTTCTTGAACGATATTGACGAGGCGCTGCGCCTGATCCGCAAAGCCGAAGTTGAAGCGACCTCGGGTAGTATGGGCGAGGCGCGCAGTTGGCGGCTGGGATGCAGATCTGTGAATTCACCCATTACACCCGCCAAGCCATGAAATACGGGTCCTGTTGCGCAATCGGAAAATTGATATCGGCGTGGCGACCAAACCGATTGAGGATGTGTCGGATCTGGTGGAATATCCGTTGCTGCGTGATCCGTTTGTTTTGGCGGCTCCTACGTCCCAGCCGTTATTGGCCCAAGACTATTTGGCGGGAAAATCAACGCTGTTGTTCATGCGCTATAGCCAGATCATCGGCCGCCAGATCGAGGCACAGCTAAAACGGTTGCGGATCACCTTGCCCAACCGGTTTGAAATGGAAAGCAACCAGACGATTATGGGCATGGTGGCCGAGGGTGGTGGCTGGACCATCCCCACGCCGACAAGTTATATCCGTGCCAAGAGGTTTCAAAAATAGATCACGCTGCATCCGTTTCCGGGCAAAAGTTCCGCACGGTATTTGTCGGTGTTTACCACGCAGGAATACCCGCAACATGTGGCCGAAACCATTGTTGGCACGCTGCGCAGATTGATCCGGCTGCGTGCGGTCGAGCCGACCATCGCTGCGATCCCGTGGCTTGAAGATATGTTTCATCTGATGCCCGAACGGGGGGTAATCCAGAATCCTGAACGCGCTTCGGATGGCGGTATCTTGCGCTGGGTCCAGATATTCAGGATGATGGCTGGCAAGGATATCCTTGGCTTTTTGCCGCGCCATTGACCACGCATCGGGTGCGCCCTTTTCCTCCCATGTTTTGGGATCATCACGGTTGGGGAGTGTTGGGTGGAAATACCAGCGGGGCCGCGCGCTATACTGGCGGGCTATCGGTGCATAAGTTCACCAAAACCGTCACGTGGCAGCGCTGTGATAAACAAGCGATGAAACCGCTGGCCATAGCAACTGCGCGGATCAGCAGATTGGAAGGCATGGAGGGTCACGCACGGGCCGCAGACATCCGGCTTGCCAAATTTTTTCCAGGCGAAGTGTTTGATCTGGGGCACTTCAGGGCTAGCTTCACGCAGCCATGCACTGGCCATGCGGCAACCCCCGTCAGCTTGATAAACCCACGTCCGTAATTGCCTTAACCAGAGGGCCTACAATTTCGGGGATTTGCGCCTCGGTCATGATAAATGGCGGGGCCAGAAGGACATGATCACCATGTTTACCGTCGCGGGTTCCGGCCATTGGATAGCAGACCAGACCGTTTTCAAAGGCTGATTTTTTCAGCCTTGCGGCGATGCGTAAATCCGGCGGGAACGGCGATTTTGTTTCACGATCTGCGACGATTTCAACCCCGATGAACAAGCCGCGTCCGCGAATGTCGCCAATATGGGGGTGCTGGCCAAGCGCATCGGCAAGTGCAGTTTGCAGTTTTGGCCCCATCGTTTTAACCCGTTCCAACAGGTCCCGATCAAGGATCGCGCTGACCACGGCCAGTCCCGCCGCAGTGGCAACCGGATGGCCGATATAGGTGTGCCCATGTTGGAAAAATCCGCTGCCATTCGCGATGGTGTCGTAGATTTCACCACTGCACAGCATCGCGCCAATCGGCTGATAACCAGCCCCCAAACCCTTGGCGATGCACAGGATGTCGGGCGCAATCCCGTCTGCCTCGCAGGCAAACAGATATCCCGTGCGCCCCATGCCGCACATCACTTCGTCAAGGATCAGCAGCACACCGTATTGGTCGCAAATCTCGCGGATACGTTTGAAATACCCTTCAACTGCGGGAACCGCGCCAAGGGTTGCACCGACAACTGGTTCGGCCATAAACGCCATTACGCTGTCGGGGCCAAGACGCAGGATTTCATCCTCCAGCTCTTGTGCTGCGCGCAGCCCGTAAGATTCGGCTGTTTCGGTCTCGCCACGCAAGGCGTATTCATAGCACGGCGCGATATGGCTGACATCAATCAACAGGGGCGCGAACTGTTCACGCCGCCATTCATTGCCACCTGCTGACAGCGCGCCGATGGTGTTGCCGTGATAGCTTTGTTTGCGGGCAATCAGGTGGCGGCGTTGTGGCTCGCCGCGCTCCACATGATACTGGCGCGCCAGTTTGATCGCCGCCTCGGTCGCCTCGGAGCCACCTGAAACCAGATAGACCCGCTCGATCCCTTCGGGCGCATGCTCAACCAACAGATCGGCCAATGCTTCGGCCGGTTCAGAGGTAAAAAAACCGCTGTGGGCAAAGGCCAATCTGTCGATTTGTGCCTTGATCGCCTCAGACACCTCTTTGTCGCCATGCCCCAGACAGGACACCGCTGCCCCGCCAGAGCCGTCGAAATATCGTTTGCCGCTGGCATCAATCAGATAGCACCCCTCGCCCCCGACAGCGGTGGGCGGGGCGATTTTACTGTGGCGCGGAAAGATGTGGCTCATGTCTGTCACCGTTTGGTTGGGTTTGGTTCAGGCCTAGGGAATTTCCCTGGGCAATGGCAAGTGAAATCAACTGGGCGTTGTCGCGGGCGGGGGTGCCGTCGGGTAGTTCAAGGTTGTTTTCAAACCCGATGCGGATGCTGCCCCCCAGTTTTTGGGCGTGCGCCGCACAGGCCAGTTCATGGTGGCCAAAGGCGCAGATCGACCAGTCCAGATGCAGGCCCTTTGCGGCGGCTAGTAACGGGATCAGATCAACGGGGGTTGCCAGAGTTGGTGGGGCGTATTGGCCCAGCACATAGATCGCTGATCGCATTTGTGTGTCGATGGTTCCATCATCAAACCAAGCCCGCAACTGCGCCACATCTTTGGGCGAATAGAGGATATGTTGCACTTCAATTCCGGCCTCGGCGGCAAAAGCATAAAGACGTGCGGCAGTCTGTGGATCACGCACCATTTCACGGATTGAAACGCTGGCGGCTTTTGGCACCAGTTGCTGAAGGCAGGCGAATTGTTCGGCTACATTGTAGATGCCTGCGGCTTCGGTGGTGACCTGAATTTTCATCGCGGGGGCAAGCGCTGTGATGGCGCCAATTGCATCACGATACCGCCCCGCATCAAGTGAATGCTGACCCGCAGCATCCCTGACATGCAGGTGGATACCTGTCGCCCCTGCCTTAAAACAGGCCCGCGCAGTATCGGCGATTTCGCCCGTTGTCATCGGTAGGGCCGGATGGCTCGCCTTGGTGCGGTGGGCCCCGTTGGGGGCGACTGTAACGGTGAAACCTGTCATGTTTTCACCGGACGCATGCGTGTGCCGTCGGGATCAAACGCAGGTCCGACGATCAGGCGGCCTTTGAACATCTCGCGGGCGATATCGAGCTCCACTTCGACCCCGTTGGGATCGTCAATATCCACATAACCCAGCGCAATTGGTTTGCCGATCCGGTAGCCAAAGGCGGTGGACGTGGTGTGGCCGATGATGTCACCGTTCAGATAGATCGGCTCATTCCCGATTGGCACCGCGTTTTCATCGTCAAGGACAAGCGTGACGACCCGAGATTTCGGGCCTTGCGCGGCCCGTGCCAGCATCGCCTCTTTGCCGATGAAATCCTTATTCTTGGCGGTCAACCCGAGCATCCGCGCCTCATAGGGGGTGATGTCGCTGTCCAGCTCGTGCCCCATAGCGCAGAAGCCCTTTTCGATCCGCATCGAGGTTTGCGCGAACAGTCCCGCAGGTGTGGCTCCGGCGGCTGTTATGGCGGCAAATATCGCGGATGCGTTTTCAGCCAAACAGGTGATTTCCCACCCCGCCTCGCCAACATAGGACATCCGCATAGCCCGCACGTGGTTGCCTGCGATGTGGGCCTCACCTACCTTGAAGTATCTGATATCATTCAATTCTGGCGCGCCAATTTCATCCGCAACCCGCGTCGCGTCCGGTCCCATCAGGCCCAAAACCGCATACCTGTCGGTGCTGTCGGTCAGGGTCACATCATAGCCATCGCTGTGGGAACGAAACCACGCCAGATCACGCTTGATCGCGTTGGTGCCGACGAACAATCGGTAGTGATCTGCGGCCAACCGCTGGCCGGTGATATCGCTTTCATAGGTGCCGCGCGCATTCAGAATGGCGGTGTAAACAACCGACCCCGCCGGTTTTGCCATATTGCCCGCACAGACATGTTGCAGGAAGGTTTCGGCATCCGGCCCGGTGATCTCGATCTTACCAAATGAGGAGGCGTCAAAGATCGCGGCACTTTGATGCGCAGCCATCACTTCGGTGCCGACATTATCATGCCAATCGGGGCGACCAAATGTCATGTTAGGCGTGGTTGTTGCTCCGTAATAAAGTGGGCGCTCCAACCCGTAAAACTGCCCCATATATGCCACCGCCGCACGGTGCTCAGGATCGAGCGGCATCTGGCGCAGATTACGCGCGGTGGCCAATTGCCGACCCGGATAGGCGATTTCATAATGGGTGCCGAGGATTTCAGGTGCGCGCGCCATCAGGTGCTCAATCCGGTTAAACACCGGCGCAAACCGCTTGGCGTCGGTTTCGCCCAGATCATAGGCGGTGTGCCCGTGCAAGATGCAATGGGCCAAGTTCATCCCCGCCCCGCCGCCCGAGGCAATGCCGACAGAATTCATCCCGCAGCCGTAAAACAGCCCCTTGGTTTCCGCCGCTTCGCCCAGCATGAAAGTGCCGTCGGGCGTAAAGCTTTCTGGCCCGTTCAGCAGCATCTTGACCTCGGCGGTTTCCAGCGCGGGCAGACGGTGCAGGGCGTTCATCATCATCGGCTCGAAATGGTCCCAATCCTCGCCGAGCAGGCCAAATTCAAAGTGCTCGTCCAGAATGCCCGGCTCAATCGCTTTGCCCATAGGCTCGAAACAGCCAACCAGCAAACCGCCGCTGTCGTCACGGATATAGAGGTGGTTATCGTGGTCCGACAGGGTGGGCATGTTGCCGTTGATCCCGTCAATCGGTTTGGTCAAAAGGTAGAAATGCTCGCAAGCCTGAAGCGGTGCTTGCGCCCCCGCCATTGCCGCCACTTCGCGCGACCACAGGCCCGCACACAGGGCAATGGCATCGCAACTCACGGTGCCTTGGGTGGTTTCAACGCCGACTATTTTGCCACGTTCAGTCAGGATGCCAGTGACGCCTGTGTCCTCGAACAGCTTTGCGCCCAGTCCCTTGGCCCCCTTGATCAATGCGGCGCAAACATCGGAGGGGGACACGCGCCCATCATCCGGCGACCAGACCGCGCCCAACACATCGTCAGCATTCATTAGCGGCCAGCGTTCCTTGGCCTCGGCAGCGCTGATCGAGATGGCGTTGATGCCGTAAGCGTGGGCCAATGACTCCTGCCGCTTGACGTGGATCAGGCGATCCGGCGTCGTAGCGATCGACAGTGACCCCTTTTGAATCCAGCCGACATTCTGGCCGGTTTCCTTTTCCAGCTGACTGTATAGGTCTACCGAATACTGGATCATCCGCGTTAGGTTTTGCGAATGGCGCAAGGCGCGCACCTGTGCGGCCGAATGCCATGTGGTGCCCGAGGTCAGCTTGTTGCGCTCCAGCAGGATCGCATCCCCACCCCCCATTTTGGCAAGGTGATAGAGCGTCGAGCAGCCCATAATGCCGCCGCCTATTATAACAACCGTGGCATGGGCGGGTAGATTTGCAGGCATGTCTTTTGCTTTCGTTATTACGTATCAATCCGACGCACCTTCATGCGCGGGCAGTTCAAACATCGAGTCGATTGAATTTGACGGGATAATTACAAGCGGAGTCAATTGCTTGAAAATAAAACATATGTTATTTAATGAGGTCACGATAAAATGGACGAATCACCATGGATCCGACATTAAAATCTAAAGTAATTACAATGCTTAAGGCGGAATATGCGGGGCTGTCGCCACGTCTGAAACACGTTGCGAAGTATATCCTCGACCACCCCGCCGCCTTCGGGCTTGACCCTATTCGTGAAACCGCGCGCAAATCAAAGGTCAGCACTTACACGTTGGTTCGGCTGGCAAACCGGCTGAGATTTGACAGCTTTGAGGACCTGCGCGAACCGTTTCGCCACGCGTTGGTTTCATCGACGCAGTTTGTCGACAGACCAGGTTGGATCGATGCGTTGTCAGCCCACAGCGACGCAGGGCGTGTTCAGGCCGAAGCCTCGATGAACACATTGGCCGGTGTCGAAACCGCCCTTAGCCGGTTGTCGCCAGAAATGATGGCTGATGTTGTCGAGCTGATGATGTCGGCGCGCACGGTCTATTTGACGGCGGTGCGGTCATCCTATTCGCTGGCTTACTATTTTCACTATGTGGGGCGTATGGCCCTGCCTTCATTACAATTAATCCCGCGTCATTTGAACAGCCCGCTGGATGAATTGAACACGGCGGGGCCACAGGATGTGTTGATTGCGATCACCTTTACCCCCTATTCAGTCGAGACAATTCAGGCCTGTAAATTCGCCCGCCGAAAAGGTGTGCGGCTGATCCTGATCACCGATTCAGATGTGGTTTCACCCGATCTGGACCCCGAGGTTGTGCTGGTCGCATCCACCATCAGCACCCACTTTTTCGCCTGCTTTGCGGGGGCTATGGCGATCATCGAAAACATCATCGCATTGCTGGTCAATCGGGGGGGTAAAAAGGCGGTCGAGCGGATCGAATCATATGAACGTCTGCGCGACGAATTTAACGCCTACTGGCGTGCCCCGAATAAAAAACATTAGTTTTTAGGTGACGCGGATGGAATGATCCGCAATCGTTTCCCTACAGAAACCGCGACGACGCATCATTTAGGGAGAGATCAATGAAGCATTCAAACATCATTCGCAGTCTGGCTATGGCCGCTGCTGTTAGCGTTGCAGGCATGGCCACCGCCGCCGAGCAACAGTTCGTCACGATCGGTACGGGAGGGGTGACCGGCGTTTACTATCCAACCGGTGGCGCGATTTGCCGTCTGCTCAACAAGGGGCGCAAAGAGCACGGCATTCGTTGCTCGGTCGAATCCACTGGCGGGTCGGTCTATAACACCCGCACCATCCGTGAGGGCGAGCTGGATTTCGGCATCGTTCAGTCCGACGTTCAAGCCGCCGCCATCACCGGCACCGGTAAATTTGAAAACGATGGTGCCTATCCTGAACTGCGCGCGATCTTTTCGGTGCACCCAGAACCCATGCACGTCATGGTGCGCGCCGATGCAGGCATCAATTCGGTCGCAGATTTTGCTGGCAAGCGGGTGAATATTGGCAACCCCGGGTCCGGCACCCGCGTTCTAGCAGAAACCCTGATGGCGGCGGCGGGCATTTCACAAGACGATTTCGCCCTAGCGGCCGAGCTGAAATCAAGCGAGCAATCCGCAGCACTTTGTGACGGCAAAATCGACGCCACAATCTGGGCAGCGGGCCTTCCGAATGGCTCCTCAATGGAAGCAACCTCGACCTGTGATGTCAAAATTCTTGACCTGACATCGTCGGGCACAGCGGCAGTTCTGGCGGGCAACGCGGCCTATGCAGCGGCCACAATCCCCGGCGGCATGTATCCTGGCAACCCTGATGACATCGCGTCATGGGGACCAAAGGCAACGTTTGTGACCTCGGCCAACACATCCGACGAAGTTGTTTACGCGCTGGTTTCGGCTATCTTTGAAAACTTTGATGATTTCAAAAAGCTGCACCCTGCATTTGGGCGTCTAAAGCCGGAGGAGATGATCAAAGACGGTCTGTCTGCCCCGCTGCACCCCGGTGCGATCAAATACTACAAAGAAAAAGGCTGGATGTAATTCGTCCGCCTGACTGACAACAATGCCGCCTCCCTGATTTTCAGGGGGGCGGACGTATATTTGAAGGCATATTTTACTGGGGGACGACATGAACCAATCCGAGAGCGCAGTCGAAGGCAACGATGATCTAGCCGACATCATTGCAGATTCCGATACCGGCGGACGCGCACCGCTTGACCGGTTTTCGATCAACGCCCTTTGGTACATCCCCCTGACATGGTCGATCTTCCAGCTCTGGATTGCGTCGCCCCTGCCATTTATCCTGCGGGTCGGTGTCTGGAATGACACCCAGACCCGCGCCATTCACCTTGGATTTGCGGTGTTCTTGGCCTTTGTCGCCTTCCCCGGTCTAAAATCCAGCCCGCGAAATAAAATCCCGCTGGGCACGTGGATTACCGCCGCCGTTGGCGCACTTGCGGCGTCATATCTCTGGTATGCCTACACAGGTGTTGCCGACAGAACCGGCGCACCAAACACCACCGATCTGGTGGTTGCGGGCATCGGCGTTCTAACCTTGATGGAGGCCGCGCGCCGTTCGCTCGGGTTCCCGTTGATGGGGGTGGCGCTGTTTTTCCTTGCCTATGTGTTCTTTGGCGACAGCACGATCCTGCCCGATGTGGTGCGCTGGAAGGGCGCGTCATTCCAAAAAGCAATGAGCCACATGTGGTTGACGTCCGAGGGCGTTTTTGGTGTTGCCTTGGGGGTTTCATCGGGTTTCGTATTCCTGTTCGTGTTGTTCGGCGCGCTGCTTAATCAGGCGGGGGCTGGCAACTATTTCCTGAAACTCGCGTTTGCCACGCTTGGCCATTTGCGCGGCGGGCCCGCCAAGGCGGCGGTGATTGCGTCGGCGGCTACTGGTCTGATCTCGGGCTCGTCCATCGCCAATGTTGTGACCACCGGCACATTCACCATTCCGCTGATGAAAAAGGTCGGGTTCTCATCCACCAAGGCGGGCGCGATCGAAGTGTCCTCCTCGGTGAACGGTGTATTGACCCCGCCCGTGATGGGCGCAGTTGCGTTTTTGATGACCGAATATGTCGGCATTTCCTATGTCGAGGTGGTGAAAACCGCCATCGTTCCAGCGGCGATTTCTTATATCGCGCTGGTTTATATCGTCCACCTTGAAGCCCTGAAAATGGGCATGACCGGCACCTCGCGGATGCATCCGGTCAAATTTATTCTGGGCGCGATATTCATCATCGCCGCAAGCATTGTGATTGCAGGCAGCGCACTATTCGGGACCGGATTGATCGTTGATCTGGTGCAGGCAAATCTGGGCGGGGCTGCAATGCCGGTATTGGTGGGTGCATTGATGCTGGCTTACGTAGCTGCCGTTCGATACGCGGCGGACGGCCCTGATCTGGATCTCAGCATCGACTCGATGCAGAACCTGCCACCGACCAAGGAAATCTTCAAAACCGGTGTGCATTACCTGCTGCCGATCTTGCTTCTGATGTATATGCTGATGATCGAGCGTAAATCGCCCGCCCTGTCGGCGTTCTGGTCCACCACGTTCATGCTGCTGATCCTGCTGACGCAACATCCGTTGAAGGATTTTTTCCGCAAGCGCGGGAATTTCATCGCAGGTCTAAAGGATGGGCTGGCAGAAATTGGCGAAGGTCTGGTCACCGGCGCGCGCAACATGATTGGCCTTGCGGCTGCCATGGGCGTTGCGGGCATCATCGTCGGCGCTGTGACCCTGACGGGCGTTGGGCAGGTCATGGCGGAATTCGTTGAATTCCTGTCAGGCGGCAATCTGCTGGCGATGCTGTTCTTTGTGGCGTTGATTTCGATCATCCTTGGCATGGGGCTGCCGACCACCGCCAACTATATTGTGGTGTCGTCCTTGATGGCGGGCGTGGTGGTGGAGCTGGGCGCGCAATCCGGCCTGATCGTGCCGCTGGTCGCGGTGCATATGTTCTGCTTTTACTTTGGCATAATGGCCGATGTGACGCCGCCGGTCGGGCTTGCCTCGTTTGCGGCGGCCGCAATCAGCAAGGGGGATCCGCTAAAGACCGGGGTCCAAGCGTTCTTTTATTCAATCCGCACCGCGTTGTTGCCGTTCCTGTTCATCTTCAACACCGATCTGTTGTTGATCAATGTGGGACCGTTCCAAGCCGTGTTCGTGTTTATCTTTGCCCTAATCGCCATGCTGTTGTTTGCGGCAGGCACCATGGGCTGGTTCATGACCCGCTCGCGCATTTGGGAAAGTATTGCTTTGGTTCTGATTGCACTTACGTTGTTCAGGCCGGGATATTTGCTTGATCAAATCGCGCCAGAATTTGAAACACGCCCCGCCAGCGCGATTTATCAGTTGGCCGAAGACGGGGCGGACGCCACCAGTATCCGCATCCGGTTGATGGGGGAAAACCTGAACGGTGACATGATTGATGCCAAATACCTGTTGCCGCTTGGGCCAAAGGGGGCCGATGGGGCCGCACGGCTTATTGAGGGCGCAGGCATCGAGTTCCGCGACGAGGGGGGCGAGCTGTTCGTTGATAACCTTGAGTTTGGCGGCGCCTCGGAACAACTGGGCATCGACTTTGACTGGAAAGTGGTGGAACTGGACGTCAAAGCCGACCGCATCCGCAAGGAAGTGTTCTATCTGCCAGCATTCCTGTTGCTGGGCTTTGTCTATCTGATCCAGATGCGCCGCAAGAAAATCACTGATGAGTTGGAGGTAACAGCATGAGTAAAGCCATCCTATGCGCCATTGATCTGGAACACGTCAGCATTGGCAAGGCCATCCTGCGTGAGGCCCAAAAGCTGGCGGAAATCGACGGGGCGGTGTTGAACGTGGTCACGGTTGTGCCGGATTACGGCACGTCGTTTGTCGGGTCTTTCTTTGAAAAGGGCACGCTGAAAAAGGCGGTTGAGGCCACCAACGACCAACTGCATAAGTTTGTGAAGGACAACACAAAATCCGGCACCAAAGTCCGCCATATCGTAAGCATCGGCAGCATTTACGAGGAAGTGTTGGCGGCGGCAGATAAAACCAATGCCGATCTGGTTGTCTTGGGGGCCAGCAAGCCGGATATCAAAGACTTCCTGTTAGGGCCAAATGCATCGCGCGTTGCCAGACACGCCAAGGTATCGGTTTATATTGTGCGTCTACCCGGGTAGGCGTGGTCTTTAGGTTCTGCTTGCCAAGCGGTTTCTGTAGCGAGATTGGTATGTTCACTTTGTAGATATTTGGACATTATCAACGGCTCAATTCCAAGGTAAATTCCCACCAGAAATGGAATCGGAGTTTATCATGGATCAGCAAATCAATACCCAAATCCTCCCCAGTGTTTGCCCGCTGGATTGCCCCGACACCTGTAGCCTGACGGCGCATGTGGTTGATGGCAGGCTGATCAAAGTCAAGGGTTCGCACGCCAACCCCTATACCAACGGGGTGATTTGCAACAAGATTGCACGCTCATATCCCGAGTTTGTCCATGGCGAGGGGCGTTTGACGCACCCGCTGAAACGGTCCGGGTCGCGTGGGTCGGGGCAGTATGAACGGGTGTCGTGGGACGAGGCGCTTGATCTGGTTTTTGCGGGCTTTACCAAAGCGATTGATGCCTATGGTCCACAATCCGTATTGCCGTTCAATTATGCTGGTCCGCACGGCGAGTTGGCGGGCGGATCAATGGACCGGCGGTTCTTTTACCAAATGGGGGCGACCATGTTAAATCGTGGACCGCTGTGCGGCGGGGTGCGCGGCACGGCCTATACCAGCCTGTTTGGTGTCGCTCCGGGCATGCCGCCGCAGCAGGCCGTGCATGCGGATTTGATCGTCGTATGGGGTAACAATGTTACGGTTTCAAACCTGCACCTGACGCGCGTGTTGAAAAAGGCGCGCAAGGGCGGGGCCAAGGTCGTTATCATTGACCCCAAACGCACCAAAATCGCCAAGCAAAGTGATATGTTCATCCAGATACACCCTGGAACGGACGTTATTTTGGCGCTGGCATTGGCGGCCGAGCTGGAGCGACGCGAAGCGTTGGACCACGCGTTTATCGCCCAGTGGACGCATGGGGTTGAGGAATATATGGCTGAAGCCCGCAAGTATTCCGTGCAGGATGTCATCGACAAATGCCGGATTTCGGTAGACCAGTTTAATGCTCTGACCGATCTTTTTGTGACCTCAAAAAACATCGCGGCCTCTTTTGGCAACGGGATCGAGCGGGGGCGCAGCGGCGGGTCCGGATTGCGGGCCGCAATGGCGCTTCAGGCATTAACTGGACATCACGGACGTCTGGGCGCGGGTGTGATTGCCAAGTCAGGTGTGTTGGCCCCGAAAACCCAAGCGCGGCTGCATTGCAATGATTTGATCAAAGACGGCACACGGACGTTTAACATCGTGGATGTGGCGGAAAAATTGCTGGACGAGGGGCTGGATATTCCGATCAAGGCCATGATGATATTCAACCACAATCCGGTGGGCACCCACCCTGATCAGGCCAATCTTATCAAGGCGCTGATGCGCGACGATCTGTTTATCGTTGGATCAGATGTGGTGATGACCGACAGCATGGCGTTTGCCGATGTGATCCTGCCAGCGGCCAGCCATTTCGAGAGTGATGATATCTATGGTGCTTATGGGCAAAACTATGTTCAACGCGCCGCCCCCGTCATTCCTTGCGTTGGCGAGGCGCTGCCAAACACCGAAATTTTCCGCCGCATGGCTGCACGGTTTGGCTATGATGATCCGATCTTCAAGGCCAGCGATGTGCAGTTGATGGATGAGGCAATGGATGGCGATAATCCGCATTTTGAGGGTGTGAAGCCAAGCCAGATGCCGTTGGATCGGGCGATCGAGATGAAGATGGCTGACGGGTCGGATTTGATCATGTGCAAGACTGTGGTTCCCGCCACACCTACCTGCAAGATCGAGCTGTTCTCGGCTGATCTGCAGGAGCGGTTCGGCTATGGTGTGCCGCGGTATGAGCCGGTTCAGCAGGATTTTACGCTGATCCTGATCACGCCGTCGTCGACCAAACGCACCAACACCACCTTTGGCGGTTGCAAGGAATCGCAAGGGTTGGAAGTGGTGGAAATGAATCCGGTGGATGCCGAGAGCCGTGGATTAACAGATGGTGACAAGGTTTCGATCTGGAACAGTCGCGGCAAAGTCACCTTGCAACTGGTGGTGACGGACGCGACCCGCGCAGGCGTGGTTTACAGCCCCAAAGGTGCGTGGCGGATCAGCAGCGATACCGGCATGACGACAAATGTCCTGATCCCGTCAGACATTCGCACCGACATCGAGGATGGTGCCTGCTATCATGAGACATTTGTCGATGTGAAAGCCTGTTAAAAGAATAGCAGCGCTTGCTGCAATTTTGGTCTGTTGGTATGGTTCTGGAATGAACGTATTCAGCAGGCCAATACTATGAAGCAAACATCTTGGCTGGCCTTTTCGATTGATCGGCAGTTAACAACTCCGGTGTTTGAACAAATCTGTCAGGCCATCCGCTCGCATGCCGCATCCGGTGATCTGGCCAAGGGCACAAAGCTGCCGCCGACCCGTGCTTTTGCAACGGAACTGGGGGTGTCACGCTCGACCGTTGTGACTGCTTATGAACAATTGGTGGCCGAAGGTTATCTGCAAAGCGTGCAAGGCTCAGGCTATACAGCGTGTTCTATCGGATCGGTTGAACTGAACGAGATTGCGCCGCCGCCAATCACGCGCACAGTTGAAGTAAAACAAACGTCCGTGCGCCCGTTTCAGGCGGGTCAGCCGGATATGCGCCTGTTTCCACACAAGCAATGGGCCAAAGCAGTTTCGCGGGTTTGCAGAACGATGCCCGAAAGCATGCTGCTGGGCGGCACCGTTCAGGGCAACGCGGCGCTGCACATGGCTGTGGCCGATCATGTTTCCGAATGGCGCGGGATCAAAGCTGCACCGCACCAGATATTTATCACGGCCGGTTCAGGGGATGCACTCGAGATTTGTATCAAAACGCTGACGGGACCCGGCGCGACCATCGGTCTGGAAAATCCCGGTTACCTGCCGTTACGCAGCTTTGTCAAAGATCTGGGCCTGACCCCGACCTATCTGGATATCGGGCCACAAGGTGCCAGTCTGCCTGATCCAGACTGCAAGGCCAAACTGGTCGTGCTGACGCCATCACACCAGTATCCGCTTGGCGGGGCGATGTCGCCCAGTCGGCGGCTGGAATTCATTCAATGGGCCCAAGCGAAGAGCGGCTGGATTATCGAGGATGATTACGACAGTGAATTCCGCTACGCGGGACGGCCAATTCCGGCGATGGCGGGGTTCGATCAATTAAGCCGCACGATCTATGTCGGCAGCTTTTCCAAGATATTCTCGAACAGCTTGCGGTTGGGGTATCTGATTGTGCCCGAGGTGCTGATTGATCAATTCAGATCAACGCTTGCGCGCACTGGCGTCAATGCTTCTTACATGCCGCAACAGGCATTGGCTGAATTCATTAACACCGGCGAATTCTATCGCCACCTTAGACGCATGCGACGTATATATGGTGAACGGCGTAAGTACTTGATCGACTGCTTGGCCAACGATTTTGGCCAGTTCGGCAGTTTTGAGGACCACCATGCGGGAATGCAGGTTGTGTTTCATCTGCGAAGGGAAATTCCCGATACAAGGGTTGCTAAAAGGGCAGGGGCGCTTGGACTTACGGTTTCACCCCTGTCCCGCTATGCAGGTGGATCATCCAGTTATAACGGGCTTTTGCTTGGATTTTGCGGGTTCTCCAAGGGTGAAATGGAGGCGGCCCTCGGCGGGTTAAAAAGCGTTGTGGAGAAGATTTGACCATTAAGTCATGACAAACACGCCTGTTTTATCTCTTCGGCAAAGAGCCGCATTCGGCGGTTGAGGCGCCGGTCATCGGCGTGAACCAGATATATTCCCAAATCTGGAATGGTCAGGCCAGTCAGAACCGGAACGAGGTGGCCCGCAGCTTGGGCTTGCGCGGCGACGAAATCGGGCAAACGTGCAATTCCAAGACTTTTGAGGGTTGCCTCAAGCAAAAATACGCCACTGTTGGAATTCAGGAAGGGCTGGAACTCTAACGATTTCTTCTTGCCTTTGTCGGTTGCGAAATCCCAAACCGCCCGACGCGCCGTTCTAAAATGCAAGAGCGGATGTTGGTGGAGGTCTTCAAGGCAGCGGGGTTCTGAATGTGTCTGAATATACGCGGGGCTGGCAAACAACCGGTGCTGAACGGTGCCGATCCGCGCGCCCGATACACCCCCCTCAAGTTCAGGTGTGATACGGATCGTAAAATCATAATTTTCGCGCGCGAGATCGACGGTGCGATCATCGAAATCAACAGCCAGCTGAATTTCGGGATGGCGGGTTTTGAAGGCGATCAGCACACCGTTAAGAAAGGCGATCCCGAAATCACGCGGCACGGATATAGACAACGGTCCGGTCAGGTCAGCCGACGTATTGACGAAATCATCCTCAATTTCGTCCACATCCCCAACCACCCGCGTCGCGCGCTGATAGAGTTCATTCCCAGTTTCAGTAACCTTCCAAAAGCCCGGCACGCGATCAATCAACCGTGTGCCATAGCGCTCTTCTAACAGGCTGAGGCGTCTGCTTACGGCGGACTTTGCGATCCGCAACTTGTCCGCAGCTTTGGAAATACTGCCGCTTTCAACGACAAGCACGAACAATCGCAGATCTTCAATCTGGCCCAATGGGTTCTCCATAATAGAACGATAGCGTCTAATTTATACGCCTTGTTCCATTATATAGAACATTCTAATTGTGAAATCCAGTTTGTTATCCAAAGGAAAAACCATGAAACATTTTGTATTAAGCGCAGCGATCACAATGGGTCTTACAGGAACCGCCCTAGCTCAGGAGCCTGTCTGGGATGGCAATACAGTCATTCTTGAAAGCCAGAAAATCGCCGATGGTGTATTCGCTGTCATCCCGACCGGAGCCGATGAAATGGCCACAGCCGGATACCCGATAGCGACCACCGGCGGTTTTGTAATCGGTGAAACCGGTGTCTTGGTGATTGAATCGATGCTGAACCAACGTCTGAATACCCAGTTACTAAACCTGATCGCAGCCGAAACGGATCAGCCCGTGCGGTATCTTGTGAACACCAGCTATCACGGTGATCATGCCTACGGGAACCAGTACCTGCCTGACAGTGTGATTGTGATCCAGCACGCCAACACCGCCGCTTATATGGTCGAGCATCTTGAGGCCGACAAAGCCTTTATGATCCAGAATTTCGGTCAGGGTCGCGGTATCGAAGACGTCGTAGCAACGGATGCCGAAATCCTGGTTGGCGAGGGTGGCAGCCTGTCAATTGATTTGGGCGGCGTGTCTGTCGATATCCGCGACTTTGGATTTGCGCAAACAGGGGGTGATCTGTTTATCTCGGTTTCGGGTGCAAACATATTGTGGACCGGTAACCCGATAGTCGCCCAAGCCCCGGCCGTGCCTTGGCTATTGAGTGGCCATTTGGTCGAAACCCGCGACACGTTACAAAGTGTCTATGATGCGTTTGACGCCGAAACACAGGTTGTTCCAGGCCACGGTCCGGTAACTGACATCGCGGCGATCAAATGGAGCGTGGATTATTTGACGGCAATTGAAACAGAAGTTTCAGCCGCTATCGTGGATGGTCTAAACGTCGAGGATACGGTCGCCCGCGTGCAACTGTCAGATTTTCAGGGCTATGCGTTGTTCGGTTGGGTCCACCCTAATATGAATGTGCCCGCCGCCTATAGTGATTTGAAATAACCCCGCAAAAGTAAATTCTGGAGCCGCCTCTGATTGGGGCGGCTCCATTCCCAACCCCACCTTTAACGCAGAAAGGAAACGATATGTTAGATTTCAATGAAATACGCACCAATGATATGCCCGCAGAAATGCAGATCCTTCTGGATGCTTATCCGCGTGACACATGGGAAGCACATCCCGGGTTCAAGGAGAAAACAAAACACTGGTTGGGTGCCCACCAAATGTTTCGGCAATTGGGCCAGATCATTCGCACAGAGACCGAGCAGTTTCTGGATAAGTCGCGGGGTGCAGACGCGTTTGCAGAGCGCTTGTCTTATTACGGCGACATGATGGTTCGGAACCTGCACGGGCATCACGGATGGGAAGATCACAGCTATTTCCCCGAGCTTGCCGCCGCTGATCCGCGGTTTGAAGCGGGGCTGGAGATTTTGGAAAAAGACCACCTCGAACTGGATGTTGTTCTTGAACGTTTTTCCAGATCGGCCAACCGTGTCATACAATTGGTGCAACTAGACGAGAAACAGGCACGGGACGAGGCGGGCGGTCTGCATAGCATAGCCGAAACGATTGAGGCATTTCTGAAACGCCATTTGAGCGATGAAGAAGAGCTGGCAGTTCCGATCATTTTGCACCACCGTTTGCGCGGATAAAGGAACTGATATGAAAAAACCGATGGATACTTCAGTGGAAGAAAACCAAACGGGTGCTGTGCGCCGTCGCGCAAAAGGTGAATTTGTGCGCGGCGTCAGCGGTTTTCGCAGTGTTTTGGGCGACCCGGATTTTCCGGCGGAACCCGGGCGGTACCATCTGTTTGTTGCCCTGAATTGCCCGTGGTGTCATCGGGTAACGTTGGCGCGCAATGTGCTTGGCTTGCAAGGCAGCATTACACTGGATGTCGCATTCCCCAGCAGGACAGGTGACAATGACCCCGTCGCGCCGAGCCTGTGGGAATTCAACCCCGAGCGCATCGCTTCCTTGACCGGCGCTCGCCTGCCGGAATGCACGCTTGAAACGGGCACTGGCAAAGACCACCGGCTGGTAAAACAGATCTACGCGGCTGAAGGATCTGAAGAGGGTTCTGTCCCCGTGCTGTATGACAAGAAAACCAAACAGATCGTCAATAATGAAAGTGCTGAAATCATCCGCATGCTCAACGATTCTACGGGGGCTTTGGGCAGTTCCCTTTCTGATGCTGATCGCCCTGATTTATATCCGCGTGACACCGCCCTGCGCGACGAGATCGATGCCTTGAACGAGCAGATTTACACCAACATTAACAATGGGGCCTACAAGGCGGGTTTTTCATCGGATCAGGCGGTCTATGCGGCGGCGTTTGACGCCTATTTCACCACGCTGTCCGCCCTTGAAACACGGCTTGCAACGGACAACCGGCCATTCCTGACCGGTGACATGTTTGCGGAATCTGATCTGCGCCTGTTCCCGACACTCTATCGCCATGACCCAGTTTATTTTCTGCGAATGAAGCTGAATGGTGCCAGAATTCTGGACTATCCGTATCTGTGGCGCTGGCTGTGCCGTGTCTATGCGCTGCATGGCGTTCCACAAAGCAATTCGCTGGATCATTGTCGCCAAGGGTATTTCGGCCGATCTTGGAACAATGTTGTGCCACTTGGGCCCTTCTGCCCAATGCCCTACCCAAGCGCTTACACGCATCCCAATCTGGCCAAACTGCCATAAGCGTTGTTCAGGCTCTGCTTTCGGCCCATTCCTGACTTTCATGAACGAGTTGGATGCCACAGTGCAATTTTCGTATTGCGGACATTCATACAAGTAAGAACATGTTAGAAGAACAAATGGCGGCGCATTTCCATATTAGCGATGGGGGAGGGTCCATCTGAAATTCGTTTAAAGAAGCTGCACTCCCCTCTGTTTTTAGGGTGAATTGCCGGTTTGCGTGTCTTCGCCTTCGGGCGGCGCACGTCGTATCACGCCCATATCGTGCAGGATCAGGAACATTGCAGGTGTGACAAACAATGCCAGAACCGTTGCCGAGGTCAGGCCAAAGGCAAGGCTGGCCACAATCGGCAGCAAAAGCTGCGCTTGCGTGCTGGTTTCAAACAACAGCGGGCCAAGGCCGGCAACGGTGGTCAGCGAGGTCAGGAAAATTGGGCGGAACCTGTCACGCACGGCACCTTGTGCCGCGTCGATCAGTTCGGCACCATCGTTATAGCGCTCCTTGATAAAGGCGATCAGCAGGATGCTGTTGTTGACCACAATCCCCGCCAAGGTTGCCAAACCCACTAGGCTGGGCATCGAGATTTGCATCCCCATCAGCATATGGCCCCAGACCACCCCGACCAGCCCCAGCGGGATTGCGACGAAAACGGCAATCGGCTGAATAAAGCTGCGGAATTGATAGGCAAGGATCAGATAGACACCGGCCAGACCAATCAGCAGAAAGGTTTTCAGCGAGTTGCTGCTTTCCGAGGTGTCCTGGCTTTCGCCAATGATAATCACATCAACATTGGGGCGTTTTTCAGCCAGCTGCGGCAGAAAATCAGCCTTCAGGGCGCTCATCAGTTCAACCGCATTGGCAATGGCCGGATTGATCGATCCCTCGACTGTCACCGTGCGCCGTCCGTTAATCCGCTGGATGCGGGCGTAACCGCGCCCTTGGGTTACGTCAGCCACAGCCGACAGTGGCACAAGGGTTCCGTCACCAGCCGCAATGCGCAAATCAAGCACATCATTGGCCGAGGCACGGTCAGTGCCCTTGAGGCGGGCCAGAACGTCCAGACTGCCGTAACGGTCCTGAACTTCCAGCGAAGTGTCGCCGCGAAAGGCACGTCTGAGCTGACTTGCCAGACCTTGCGCCGTGACGCCCAAAGCGCTGGCCGAAGCAGAACGCAATGTCACGACATATTCGGGTTTACCTGGGCGCAAATCGTCAATCACATCGCGCACACCGGCAAAGCCACGGAAAAATTTGCGCATCTCGATGGCGGTTGCTTTTAGCGCATCCAGATCGTCGCCCTGAAGGCGGATTGCAATTGGCTTACCACCTACACCGCGGTCCTTATCGGTAAAGCGCAAGGACGACATATCGGGCAGCGCGCCGGTCAGTTTTTTCCAGCGCTCAACAATGGTTGATACATTTGTGTTGCGATCCTCGGCCCGCAACAGGCTGGCGCTGACGGTGGCCAGATGCGATCCGACTTCATCCGCATCCGCATTTGTGCCGTAGGAAACGGTGACATTGCGCACCAGCGCATTACCGCCGGGCTGCTCGGGCGAAAGTTCCTTGTTCAAAACCTCCAGTGCCTCGACCACCTTGGCCACACGTTCTTCGGTGCGCCACAGGGGCGTGCCTTGGGGCAACAGCAGCCGCGCCTCGATGGTATCGCTCTCAAGCGACGGGAAGCTTTGGAACTTGATCTGCCCACCAATCATCGGTGCGATCGACAAAAGGATCAGGAAACCGGCAATGCCCATCGTCAGATACCGCGCCTTGAGCGACAGCAACGACAAAGGCGCCACAACACCATCGCGGAACCGGTCAAAGCCGCGCGAAACCGCCTGACTAAAGCGGGACGGCTCCGACTTTTTCAGTGCCCCCTTCAGGTGGTGCGGCAGGATCAGGAAGGCCTCGAACAGGCTGACAGTCAGCGTGATCAGCAAAACGATTGGCAAAAATTTCAGCACAGCGCCGATGTTGCCCGCCATCATGCCCAGCGGCCCAACAATCATCGCGGTGGTCAGGAACGAGGAAATCACCCCGGGCATCACTTGTTTGGTGCCGTTGATTGCAGCCGCCAGCGGCTCGTCGCCCTTTTGCCGACGACTGACGATGTTTTCGGAAATAACGATGGCGTCATCCATCAGCAGACCAACGGCCACCAACAGGGCCACCATAGTGATCATGTTGATCGTCAGCCCGAACATCTGCATCACAAAGATGGTGCCAAGGAAAGAAACCGGCAGGCCCATCGCCACCCAGAACGAAAACCGGAAGCCAAAGAACACCCACATGACCAAAAACACCAGCACCAGCCCCTGTATGCCGTTGTCGGTGATAATCCGCAGACGGTCTAGGATGTTCGAGGTGGAATCGCCTGATATATCGAGCGAAACTCCTTCGGGGGCGATGGCGCGTTCTTCATCCAGAATGACCATCATCACATCCATGACCCTGACCGCATCCTGCGCGGCCGTTTTGGTCACCGTGACAATCGCCGCCCGCTTGCCGTTGAAATACGAGGCTTCGTATTCATCGGAAAACTGCACCGAAATTTCGGCGACTTCGCCCAGCAACACTTCGGCTCCGAGGTTCGAGGATGTCAGCGGGATATTGGCAAATTCTTGAGGGGTGCGACGTTCGCCAACAAAGCGCAGCAAAGCGTCCCCGTCATGGGATTCCATCGTTCCGGCCGGAAGATCAAAACTGTTGCGCGCCAGCGCATTGGCGATGCTGTCTATGCTCAGCCCATAGCGGCTGAGCGCGGCGGCGGGCACTTCGATGGATATTTCACGCCCCGAAAAACCGGCGATGCGGGTTTGGGCAATCATCGGGTGGCTTTTCAATTTATCTGAAAAGGCCTCGGCATAGGCGAACAAAACCGCAGGGTCATCCGGCCCAGTGATCGCCACGGATGCAACCGTTGCGATCCGCTCGACGATGCGGCTGGTTGGTTTGTTCACCTCGGCGGGGAAGGATGTGATCGTATCAACTGCGGATTTGACGTCATCATAAAAGCTGTTGATGTCCCCGCCTTCAACGATTTCAGCACTGATAATCGCCACGTTATCGCGGGCAACACAGCGCAATTCATCCAGAGAATCCACCGCTTGAATAGGGTCTTCAACCCTTGTGCAAATCGCCTGCTCAACTTCGGCAGGGGACGCGCCGGGGTAAGCCACGCGCACCTCGATAACCGAGGGCGGGATGACCGGAAAGGTATCACGCTGAAGCGTCGGGACTGCGATGAAGCCAATCACCATGATGATCAGCATCAGGATGTTGGCGGCGGTGGGGTGCGCCGCAAAAAGGCGGATCATTTCGCGTTATCCTGCCCAAGAGCGATCAAAGCAAGCCGCGCCTTTAGCGCCTTGTCCTCGACCGGTTTGACGGCCTTGCCTGGAACGGCGATATCCATATCCGTGACCACCAGCCTGTCGCCTTCCATCAGCCCTTTGGCAACAATCGCAACGGTATCAATTGCATAGGCGATTTGCACGTCGCGTTTCTCCAGTTTGTCTTCGCTATTAACCACAAAAACTGTACCGCCATGCACTGCGTCGCGCGGGATGGCGATGGCGGTGCGCTCGGGCGCGCTCAATACAACCTCGACAAACATATTGCGGCGCAGGGGCGGTTTTTGCCCCGTGGTCGCCTGTTCCATCGGCTGATCGACGATCACAACGACGTTGATGCTTTGGGTGCGCGGATCAATCTGGTCGCCAACGCGGGCGACACGTGCGTCCCACTCAACAACGTGTGTTGGCGAGCGCAGCAGCACCTTTGCCTCAAGTCCCACTGGCCCAGTAGGGCGCGGCTGCCCAGAATCGCTCATAAGCGGAGCCATGCGGCCAATCGGAATTTGTGCGGCAATCTCGACGGCGTCTATACCCTCGGCAGCCACCAGAACCTGACCGCGGCTGACAAATTGCCCTGTTTCGGCAGATACTTCACCGATGCGCACGTCGTATGGCGCTTTTATCGATGTATACCCCAGATCACGTAGGGTGATGTTTCTTTGGGCCATCAGCACCTTGCGTTCAGCCCCGTTCAAGGCCAACTGGTTTTTAAGTGAATTAACACTGGAACGCGATACCAGCTCTTGCCGAACCGCCTTGTCCACGGCGGTTTGGGGGACGGCCCCACGGCCAGCAAGATCTTTCTGGCGCACAAGATCTGCGGCGCTGATTTCCCACTCGGCTTCGCTGATTGCAAGGCTGGCGTGGACGGTTTCATCCTTGACGTCGATCGAGCTGATCTGCGCATCAATCTGCGCCAGTGTCAGTTCTATCCCGCTCTGGTCAATGCGCATCAGCTCTTCACCCGCATCCGCCAGCAACCCATTGGCAAGCTTGTCAGAGGTCCAGATGATTTCCCCCTCGATACGCGCCACAGCCCGCCATTCCCGTGTCGGGCTGACAGTGCCGTAGCCGCTAACGCGCGGCACAATCGGAACTGGTGCAATGGTGATAACGCGCACCGGCGTTATTTTGGGTGCCACCTCTTTTGCAGAAGGGGGCGATTTCATTCCGGCAAAGACCAGAATCGACAAAACACCCAGCCCCAGTGGAACGGTTACGGACAAAATTCTTAGAAGGTATCTCGCGGGCCGTTTCATCCAGTGTTCCTTTTCATATCATGGGCCTTTACCGGCCTTATTGTTTTAGTGGTGGTACGCCAAAAGAACCGGAACAGCTCCAGTTTAGATTACGAACACAAATATACAGGGTTAATCATTGCACCACTATAACAAATGGTCCAATTCTCGTCATCACCCTCAAACACAGCCAATAGATCGAAATTTGTAGTCAGGGCAACCAATCACGAACGAATAGCGTCATTCTTACCCATTTACAGTGTCATTCCCGACAAGGCCGCCACAGCAGCAGATGATTGCAGATATTGAAACCCCGCAGACATCACAACACCTGAAATCGCCAAACACATGAACCTGACGATGGGCAGCAGGACAAAAGTTTCTGGATGTTTCCAGTTAGACGTTGGAGTTACAGCGCCAAAAATTCTGGCAAACGCGCATCCAGCCATTTGCCGAATGACGTCAAATTGTTGCAGCTATATTTCGGATAGTTTCGATTTCACTGGATCACCCAGATGGTGGTTGAAGGGTATTTTTGACACTAATAATTGTTTAGATAATTTTGCATGCATGGTTTGACGCATATCAATGTGAATACGAAAATATTATTTTATTCAACCGAGAATGAACACTAAGCAACCACTGAATCATAATATATTACGCCATAAGAGCGAGATTTTCGCCTTCTTGTTACTGTTCTGGATTCTCCTCAATGGGTCCATTGCTCCAGAGGTGCTGGGCGTCGGGGCGATTGTCGCCCTTGTCATTATGCAGTTCTCTCGCGGCGGGATGACCTTTCTGACGGGGTTCCGCTATACGCCCGAGGCGGTCAGGGCCACGCTGCTTTACCTTTTGTTTTTCTTCAAGGAACTGATGAAAGCCAATCTGCGGCTGGCCAAAATTGTGCTTTCCCCCAGCTTGCCGATCAACCCCGGCTTTGTGAAAGTGCGCACCAAACTCAAAAGCCCGATGGGTCGACTGCTGCTGGCCAATTCGATCACCCTGACACCGGGCACCCTCACCGTCGAGATGGAGGGCGAGTGGCTCTACGTTCACTGGGTGACGATGGATGCGAGCGATATTGACGGTGCCACCGATGAAATTGTCGCCGGATTCGAGCGCTATCTGGAGATCATGTATGGTTGATCTTTTAGTCTATATCGCCGCCGGTATCGCCGCTCTTGCGTTTATACTGGCACTCTACCGGTTTATGCGCGGTCCGGTCGCGGTGGACCGTGTTGTCGCCTTTGATGTGCTGACCATCATATCGCTTACCGGCATTGTGCTGATCGCGGTGCTGGAGAGGCGTGCGATCTATCTGGATGTAGCGCTTGTCTATGCGCTGCTCTCTTTCCTTGGTGTGATCGTCGTCGCCAAATATCTGGAAGGCGGCACCAAATGAGCGGATTTCTAGATATTATTGGTGGGCTAGCACTGGTCGGCGGGGCGGTATTCCTGCTGCTCGGTGGTTTGGGCCTTAACCGGATGCCCGACAGCTTTGGACGTATTCAGGTGGGTGCGAAAACCACCACATTGGGAACGATTCTGGTGTTGATCGGCGCCGCATTTCTACAACCCGATATGACGCTAAAACTATTTTTGATCGGTGTTTTCCTGCTGTTTACCAACCCGCTCTCGTCACAGGTTTTGGCCCGTGCGGCCAAGCGCATCCATGCGCCACAAGCGCCTCATATCGGGGTGGACCGCTATGACGACGACCACAAAGATGTACCGGAGGGCAAGGCATGAACAATATGACACTTATTTTCAGTTTGCTTCTTGCGGTTGCGATGATTGGCACTGCTGTTATGGCCATCTGGCCTGCCCGCAGCCGGGCAATCGCAATTCTTGCGGCTGGTGCCGTCAGCCTTTTTGCCTCAATCATGTTTCTGCTGCTCGCCGCCCCCGACGTGGCGATGACCGAAGCCGCGATTGGCAGTGGTCTGACGACCTTCTTGTTCTTCTTTGTCCTTGGGCGAGTCAGGAGAAATGAAGATGACTAAACGGATTTTAGCCACCCTTCTATTGCTGGGCATGGGGGCCATTTTTATGGACCTTCTGTTTGGGTATAGCCCCGACACATCCCTGAATACATCCGCCGAATTTTATGCGCAAAACACCGCTGCCGATACCGGTGCCGCCAATATCGTAACGGCCATTATCGTCACCTTCCGTGGGCTCGATACATTGGGCGAGGTCACAGTATTGTTCCTGACCGCCGCGATTGTAGCGCTGGTGCTGCACAGTGATACAGTCCGGCCTGCGCGGGCAAAACAGGGTTGGCCTGTGGGCGAGTTGCTGCAAACCGGCACCCGCCTGTTGGTGCCACTGATTACGCTGTTTGGAGCTTATATTTTCATCAATGGCCACCTTACCCCTGGTGGCGGGTTTCAGGGCGGGGCCATTCTGGCTTCGGCGGTTTTGCTTATGCTGCTGGCCGATCCGGCACGCCGTTTTGGCCATGGGCTGATCTCGCGGATCGAATCGGTTTCAGGCCTGTTTTACATAGCCATCGGGGTGCTTGGGCTCCTCGTCGCTGGCGGCTTTCTGGATAACCGTATCCTGCCGCTGGGCGAATTCGGCTCCATCCTCTCTGCCGGAGCGATCCCGCTCATCTATGTGCTGGTCGGCCTCAAGGTCGGGGCTGAATTCAGCTCGATCATGGCCAGCCTGTCGGAATCGGAGGACACATGACGGTAGCAAATATAGCGATGGCCACCGGCTTTATCCTGATCATCATCGGGCTTTACGGTGCGATGACCCATCGGGATATCCTGCGGATGATTGTCGCCTTTAGCGTTGCGGCCACCGGCACCAATCTGGTGTTGATTGCCGTGGGGTATTTACCCGGACGCACCGCACCCATCCTTGACGCCGCAGTGCCGGTTGAAACCGCTGCCACCGCGATTGTGGACCCCGTTCCGCAAGCGCTTGTGTTGACCGCGATTGTGATCGGTCTGGGGGTCACAGCCCTGATGCTGGCTTTTGCCTATAAAATCCACGCCACTAAAGGCACGCTGGACATCTCAAAACTCACGGATCTCAAATGGTAAGCCCGATCTATCTTATCGCCATCCCTTTGGGAGTGGCCTTTCTGCTGGGGCTTTTTCATGAGCGCCGGACCACGCTGGCCTATGGCATCACCCTGCTTGCGTTTGCGGTGACCAGCCTAATTTCATTCGGATGGCTCTGGGCACTCGCTGTGAACGGCGCATTGGCGGTTGATGTGTTTACCGCAGGCACCGCACCGCCATTTGCGATCAATCTGCGCGTTGGCTTGCCCGAGGCCGCCTTGCTGCTGATCATTAGCCTTACCGGCCTTATCTCGGCGATCCATATGAAGGATATGCTGCTGCGCAAAGGGCGCCGCGCGATGGCGGTGCTGCTGATCGCGATCATGGCCCTGGCGGGCATTGTGATGACCCGCGATATTTTCAACCTGTTTGTGTTTTTCGAACTGGTGGCAATTTCCACTGGCGGCATGGTTCTGCTGTCGGATGACAAACGTGCGCTGGGTGCCGGTATCAAGTATCTGGTCATCGCGCAGGTCATATCGATCCTGCTGCTGCTCGGCATTATCTTCACTTACCACGCCACCGGCTCGCTGAATATCGACTTCATGCAGAACGCCAATCTGGCATTATCCGGTGCAGCCGCACTAGCATTTTTCCTGCTGCTGGTGCCGCTCTTGATCGAACTTAAACCATTCCCCGCCAATGGCTGGGCGCTGGATATTTACGAATCCGCCCATCCGGCATTTTCGGCGATCCTTTCGGCCGCCACCGGCTCGGCGGCCTTGTTTGCCGTGGACAAGATCATGAACATCGGTGGCGCAAGCTGGGGTCCGGTGCTGACCGGTGTCGGCCTGTTGTCCTTTGTGGCGTCAAACATTCTGGCGCTTGCCCAGAAAAATGACCGGCGGCTGCTTGGCTATTCCTCTGTTGCGCAAACCGGACTTATTCTGATGGTGGTTGGGCAGCGCGAATTGCTGGGCGAAAACTACCTGTTCATCGCGGGTGGCCTGCTGGTTGGCCATGCCATCGCCAAGGCGGGCCTGTTTTGGCTCTCGGGTCTGGTGCGCGGGCGCATGTTGACCGACTGGGCCGACCTGCGGCGCAATCCGTTGATGGTGTTTGCGTTTGCCACCTTTGTCGCCATGTTGTCTGGTCTGCCTCCGTTCCCCAGCTTTTACGCCAAGTGGGAACTGGTCCATGCGCTGATGGGCGCGGGTAAAACCGGCCTTGTGGTGTTGATCCTGATTGGTGCGTTGCTTGAGGCCGGATACCTGTTCCGCTGGTTCGGCTATATGATGAAACGCGAGCCCAGTGATGCGCCCGAAGCGCTGCCGGTGCGCGGTGTTCTGGTGGTCTTGGCTGCGGCGCTGGCTGGCTGGGGCGCGGCATATATCTGGGGCGAACTTTCCGTTTATGACAACCTGCTGGGCAACATCGCCCTTTTGTTTGCGCTTGGCTTCCTGCTGGTGGATTGGCTGCCAGCCAAGATCAAAAACACAATCGCCATCGCCGGATTGCTCGCCTTCTTTTGGCAGAGTTATACCGGCTACGACCCGCTGCAAATGATCTTTGGCGCGATCATCCTGATTGGTGGCGCGATTATCCTTCTGGCCAGCTTTAACGAGCGTGGGCGACGTATCGGGTTTTATCCGTCAGCGATGCTGATGTTCGCCGGGCTAGCCATGCTGATTGTTGCCAAACAGTCCTTCGGCTTTTTCGCCGCGTGGGAAGTGCTGACTGTCGGCTCTTATTTCCTGATCTTGAGGGGCAAGAATTCCGAGCCGCACGCGCTGTCCTACATCCTGTTTTCCCTTGCCGGTGCTTTTGCCATTATCGCCGGATTTGCCTTGGCAGCCCAAGGCGTAGCACAATTCGAGATAACATCGCTTGGCAATGTTCCTGCCACTCTGGCCCCGTGGGTATTCTCCTTGCTGGCCATCGGTTTCATGACCAAGACGGCCGTTATTGGCCTGCATATCTGGCTCCCCGGTGCCCACGCCGAGGCCGAGACCGATGTCTCGCCGATGGTCTCGGGCATCCTGCTCAAGGCGGGCCTGTTCGGGCTGATGGTGCTGTTAATGAACATGGGGTCGCCCGAGGTGATGGGCGTGAAGCTGACTTACATCATGCTCTGGATTGGTGCGCTGACCGCGCTGATGGGCAACCTGCTGGCCGCCTTTCAGGAGGACGCCAAGCGCTTGCTGGCCTACTCCTCCATCGGGCAGATGGGCTATGCAATTTTTGGTCTGGCGTTGATGAACCACCTTGGCTGGCTGATGGCGCTGATGTTTGTCATCAACCACTATGTTTATAAATCCATGCTGTTCCTTTCGGTTGGTGGCGTTGCCAAGCGCACTGGCACCAAGATGATGTATAAAATGGGCGGGTTGATCACGCTGATGCCGCTGTCGTTCTTTGTGGTGCTGATCGGGATTGTCGCGGTTTCCGGCGTGCCGCCGCTCTCCGGTTTTGGCGGGCGCTGGTTGTTTTACAATGCCATTCTGGATGGTGAAAACCGCCTGCCGATGATTATCATCTTCCTCTCTGGTCCCATCGCATTTCTTTATCTGTTCCGGTTGATCCACACGATCTTCCTTGGTCAGTTGAAGGACGAGCACCGCCACCTGAAGGAAGCCCCGTTCTGGATTATGGTGCCACAGGTGATCTATGTGATCTTCCTCTTGGGCTTTGCCGTGGTGCCGGGGCTGGCGCTGCGTAAGGTCGATAGCTACCTTGACGCATTATTCCCTGAGGGTGGTTTGAATTGGGAGGGTCTGACAATCCTCAGCGATTATGGCTACTGGAGCCCGGTCTGGATTATGATCATCACCGGTGGCATATTTGCTGTTGTGTTTGCGTTGCTTCTGGCGCTCAACCACAAAGCCCAAAAAGTGAAACAGTTCAATATTGTCTTTTCTGCCGAGCGCCCATACCGTCCGGAAACCACCCATTTCGCATGGAACTTCTTTGCGCCGTACCGCAAAGCGCTGTGGTTTTTGCTGCTGCCCATTGCCACTCGCTTTTGGGGCGGCATAACCGAGGCCCTGCATGCCACCGCCAGTTTTTCACGTCGCTTTTATACCGGTGATGGCCAGCATTATGTTTTCCACCTGCTTGGCTTTGTGGTGGGTATTTACCTGATATTGATGGGGGCTCGCTAATGGAATTCGAGTGGATCAAAATACCCTACGCGCTGCTAACACTGTTTATTGTCCTGAACTACGGGCTGTTGATGACCGCTGTGATCCGCAAAATGGGCGCGCGGGCCGGGCGGCGCTATGGCATTCGGTTTTATCAAAACTATATTGACCTGATTAAGAACTATTCCATGCGCTCGAAAATCATGCATGGCTATATGTTCTATCTTGGGCCGGTTTTACGACTTACCGGCGGCATCGGATTGCTGTTGTTTGTGCCGACGATTTTCGGCTCTGAAATGTGGTCAAATTTCTCGTTCTCCGGCGACCTGATCCTTGCGCTTTACTTTGTGTTTTTCGGCACATTGGGCATGGCGCTGGGCGCTGGCGAAAGCGGGCATCCGTTCGCGGCCATCGGCGTTTCGCGCGGCCTTTCACAGGTTACGGCGGCCGAATTGCCCTTTGCCATTGCCGTGTTCACTGTGGCGCTGCAATATCAAACGCTTTCCTTCACCGAAATCGTCGCCGCGCAGCAAGGTGGGTTTTTGAACTGGACCCTGTTCACCAACCCCTTCGCCGTGGTCGCGGCGATGATCGCCTTTCTCGGCATGATGATGCGTTCGCCATTTGACGTGGTGCTGGCCCCGCAGGAAATTCCGATCGGGCCGCCAACCGAATACCATTCGGCCTATCTGGCCCTGATGCAGACCAACCGGAATATTCTCCCGATCGCCAAGATTGTGGTCTATATGAACCTGTTTTTCGGCGGCGCGGGCAGTTGGCCAGAGTTCATGCTAAAAGCGTTCCTGCTCTATCTGTTTTCGGCACTGGTTGGCGTGGTGTTCCCGCGTTTCAGGGTCGAGCAATCTATCAGGTTTTTCCTGATTTGGGGCTTGCCTGTCGCCATTATCGGCCTTTTGTGGGTGTGAGGATATTATGAAAGACGAAACAAACAACGACGCTAACACCAAAGTGCCGATGCGTGACGAGCTGAAAAAGCGTGTCATCAAAGGCCCCGATGGTTTCGAGTTCGAGGTCGACCCGCTGCGCGATTATTATTGCGAGGAGGCCCCCAAGGAGCACCCGCCGATCTATGTAAAGATTGTGGAAGATTTCTTTAACTGGGCACGCTCCGAGAGCCTGTGGATTCTTGGCTTTGGAACCGGCTGTGGTGCTATCGAAATGCGCCCGCTGATGACGCCGCGCTTTGACGCCTACCGTTATGGCATCCAGTGGCGACCAACCCCGCGACAGGCGAACCTGCTGATTATTTCGGGGTATCTTAGCGTCAAAACCCTCAAACGCGCCATCCGCGCCTACGAGCAAATGCAAAGCCCGAAATACGTGATGGGGCTGGGGTCCTGCACCATCAATGGCGGTATGTATTTTGACAGTTACAACACCATCAAACGGCTGGACGAATACATGCCGGTTGACCTTTACATCGCTGGTTGTATGCCCCGACCCGAGGCCCTGCTGAAGGGCTTTGAAGACCTCAAAAAGATCATCCGGTCTGGCAAGGCCGAGGGTGCCAACCACTATGCCGAGCATTTCGAGCGCTACAAGGAAAACCAGAAAAAGGTGATCCTTGACTGGGATATGCCGGATTATAATTGGTAGGGTATGATGCAAAATCTTTTTAACAGATTGAAAGCCCACTTCCCGCTTGGTGAAATCACCGAGCAGCGGGAAAACCTCGCGTTCATCACCGTTGAGCGCGCCCAGCTTCGCGCCTTGCTGCTGCATATGCGCGACATTGAGGGCTACACCCACCTTGTGCTGTTGACCGCTGTTGACTGGATTGAGGACGGCCAGCTTCAACTGACGTATCTACTTAACAACCGTGCCGAGGCGCGCGATGTCGGCCTGCGGGTTCTGCTGGGCCGTGACGGCACAGTGATGGACAGCATCCACGATATCTGGCCCACTGCTGAGACCTATCAGCGTGAGTTGCGCGAGATGTTCGGCATTGATTTCCCCGGCAGCCCGCGGGTGAATGACGATTTTGCGTTGGAGGGTTGGGTCGATATCCCGCCTTACCGGCGCGATTTTGATACGCTGGCGTTTTCCGAGAAAAACTTCACCCACCGCGACGGGCGTGAAACCCGTGATCCGCGCCAGCACATGAAGCAGAAACTCTATCCGGATGGGGGTGCGTAACATGGCATTATTTGAACCGGACCGCAGCCAATACCCCGATAAAAACCCTGACGGCACCTGCGATATTGACCTGACCTCGGGCAAATACCTGAAAGTGTGGCAGGGGCCTAACCACCCCGGCATTACCGGCAATATGTCGGTTGAGCTGACCGTGTGCGGTGACGAAGTGGTCGAGGGTATTACCCATGTCGGCTACCTGCATCGCGGGTTTGAAAAGCTGATGGAGCGTCGCAGTTTCATCCAGTGCTTTCCGATTGTCTGTCGCATTTGCGTGCCCGAGCCGGATTTCAACGAATACCTCTATGCCGCGACGGTCGAGGAGTTGGCGGGCATCAAGGTGCCCGAGCGCGCCGAGTGGATTCGCACGCTGATTCTGGAAATGGGCCGCATCAACAGCTACCTGATGTATCTCGGCGGCCAAGCAGGGGCCTTTGGCCTTGGCATTGTTGGCCAGTGGACGACGTATGTGCGTGACCTGATGCTGGACCGGTTCGAGGAGCTGACCGGCGCGCGTATCTACCACATGTTTATCCTGCCTGGCGGGGTGCGCGATGGTTTGCCCGAGGGGTTCAAAGAGCGTCTTGAGGAAACCCTGCAAGAGGTCGAGCGCACCTTGAAAGACGTGCATGAGGTCATGTTCCAGAACGCGGTGTTCAAAAAACGTACCATCGGTGTGGGCTATATTGACCCTGCGTTGTTTGAGCCTTTCGGCGTGACCGGACCCAATGCCCGCGCTGGCGGGGTGGCCAAAGACGTGCGCAAAGACCAGCCTTATCTGGTCTATGACCAGCTCGAATTCGAGCCTGTTACCGATACTGCGTCAGACATGTTTGCCCGCTCAGATGTGCGCCGCCGTGACCTGCTGCTCTCGGTTGATCTGGTCCGCCAGATTTTGCGCAAAATGCCTGATGAAGGTCCGATAATGACCAAGCTGCCCAATGTGCTGCACTGGAAAATACCGCGTGGTGAAACCTATCTGCGTGGCGAATGTTCGCGCGGGGAATACGGTTATTACCTCGTCACCGATGGCAGCGGAAAACCCCGCCGCGTCAATGTGCGCGGCCCGTCCTACACCCACGCGATGGCGCTGTTGGAGCGTTTGATCGTTAATGTCAACATTTCCGATGTTGCTGGCCTGATGGTTTCGCTGCACACCTATCCACCCGAGATCGAGAGGTAGAACATGGCTATTAACGACGTCCTTTCGCCGTTCAGAGGCTGGAAACATCTGTTCAACGATCCGGTGTCGATCAAGGACCCGATCAACCGCGAAGCGGCGGACCGATACCGTGGTTTTCACCAAAATGAAATCCAGGACTGTATCGGCTGCGGCACCTGCGAGGATATATGCCAGAACGGTGCTATTGATATGCTGCCGGTTGAAGGGGTCGAGACCGTAGAGGGGGATTCCGGCCTGCGCCCGCGTATTGATTACGGCCGCTGTTGCTGGTGTGCGCTTTGCGTGGATGTCTGCACGACCGGCTCGCTGACCATGTCTAACCTGTATAAATGGGCCGATAGCGACGGGGATGCTTTCCTTTTTACCCCCGGCGTGGATGCCAAAGAATGGGATGGCGAGGTTCGTGGCTATCGCCGCCCCGAGGGCTACAGCCTCACCCCGCACGAGCGGGTCGAGATGCGTGAGGTTGAACCCGAAGTACGAATTGAAAACTTCGAGGAAATTGCAGCGGGCTACAGTATCGAGGAAGCCATCATCGAGGCCGATCGCTGCGTCGAATGCGGGCTCTGCGTGGCCACGTGCCCAACCCATATGGCGGTGCCCGATTACATCGCGGCTATCCGCGATGGCGATTATGACGAAGGCTTGCGGATACTTTATGACACCAACCCGTTCAGTCAGGTTTGTGGTCGAGTCTGCACCCATAAATGCGAAGATGTTTGCGCCACCGGCCATACCGGAGACCCGATCGCGATCCGCTGGCTCAAGCGCCACATTACCGATCAGGTGCCCAACGAGCGCTACGCTGAAATCGTCGGCAAGCCCGGTCCGGCCACCGGCAAAAGCGTGGCAATTATTGGCGCTGGCCCTGCGGGGCTAACCGCCGCGTTTGATCTGGCCAAAGCTGGCCACAAGGTGGTGGTGTTTGAATCCCGCAAACACCCTGGCGGTATGCTGCGCTATGGTATTCCTGAATACCGGCTGCCTTACGATGTGCTCGACCACGAAATCGGGGTAATTGCCGGACTTGGCGTGGATATCCGGTGCGATACCCGTATCGGCACCGATATTTCGATGGACGACCTAAAGGCCGATTATGACGCTGTGCTGCTGACCATTGGTCTGCACCTTGGCCGCTCAACCCGCATCCCCGGAACCGAGGCTAAAGGCGTCTTCAAAGCCGTGGACCTGTTGCGCGAAATCACCAATGGTGATCCCGTAAGGGTGCCCAAACAGGCGGTGGTGATTGGCGGCGGTAACGTGGCCATGGACATCGCCCGCTCGCTGGCGCGGCTACAAAAGCAGAAGTATGGCAAGGTGGATATGACCGTAACCGCGCTTGAAACCCTCGACCATTTTCTGGCCGACGCCGATGAAATCCGCGAATGCGGTGAGGAGGGGATCAACATTCTTGATGCCCGTGGTCCGCAAGAGGTAATGGTGAGCAGGGGCCGCGTTACTGGCCTGCGCACATGGGCGGTCACCTCGATTTTTGATGACATCGGCCGCTTTGCCCCGCATTATAACGAGGATGACGAATGCGTCCATCCGGCGGATATGGTGATCGAGGCCATCGGCCAAATGGCAGACGTCAGCCTGCTCGGTGAGGATTTGACCGAGGAGCTGGAGTGGAACCGGGGGCGCATGTTGATTGATAAAGCTGGCCGAACCTCGCTGCCTTGGCTCTGGGCTGGTGGCGACGCGGTTGCTGGACCGGATGTGGTGCACGCCGTTGCGGATGGCCACCGGATGGCCGAAAGCATCACCGAGGCTTTTGCAACTGTGGAGGGGGAATAATGCCGCATAGACCAGATGGTTATCATCAGATGAAAGACCTCACCAGCCTGCGCGAGGTGCTCGAACTTGCCACAAAATTCGAAATTACCGCGCGTGATTTCTATACCGATCTGGCCACCAAGGTCAGCAAAAACATGCGCTATCTGGTGGAGGAGCTGGCCACCGAAGAACAGGAGCATGTTGAGCTTTTTTCGGCTATGCTCAGACGCAAAGATTTGGCAGGCACCCTTGATATCAAGGTCGAGCGCCCGGCGAGTGACCGCAAGTTCTCTGATTGTGTGCACGCGCCTGACTTGGGCGAAAACCCGGATGACCAGACCGTGCTGCAATATGCCCTAAAGCGTGAACAGATCGCCATGGAGCAATACCGGACGCTGGCCGAAGAGACCGAACCCGGCCCGCTGCATGACCTGTTTCAGTTTCTCGCCAATGAAGAAGCCGAGCATAAAAACGAACTCGAAGTGCTTTATTACGAGATCGTCCACAGTGGCGGTGTTTAGGCAAATTCAAGATTTTGGCGCACTTTCTTTCCTTTTGAGACTGGCCAGTTGTTCCGGCAACACGGATTGTTCAAGGGATCACAGTACGACCGAATACTGTAGCGAGTGAAGTGATCGACTACAGATTTCGCCGTGAAAATGGCGGTCTTTCTGCCATTCATCACCCCATCTGCCGCCGCAGTGCAGCTTCTCGATTGCGGACAGCCGTCTGATGTGCATCATTTGAATTACGGACCGGTTGTCCATCTTTCTAGGTCGAAGCGATTGGAATAATCTGGCGCAACTCCATATCTTCAGTATTACGGATATTGCAATGTGATATTGGAATTTCCGAACCGTTTCGCTATACTGGAAGGTAGCTTCAGGAAAGGGACTTGTGATGAATGATAGGGCCGAGATCACAACGCGCCTTGCCAGCCGATTAAAGGAAGAGCGGGCAGCGAAAGGACTGAGTCTGGATGCTTTGGCGAAGCTGTCGGGGGTATCTCGTTCGATGCTATCGCAAATTGAGCGTGGCGAGAGCAGCCCCACGGTGGCGAGCCTCTGGAATCTCACACGGGCGCTCAACGTGGATTTTTCTACATTGCTGGATCAGGAGTCCGAGCCGGAACATCCGATCAAGGAAATTGTTTCGAGCGACCAAACGCCGGAAATCAGGAACCGTGCAGCGGGCTGTATTGTTCGTATTTTGAGCGCACCGGATGAAGTTGGCGGCACCGAAGTATACGATATCAACTTTCAATCGGGTGCCAGACTGGAAAGCTCGCCGCACAAGAAGGGCTGCATTGAACATTTGACGGTTCTGGAGGGAAAGCTTGAGGTTGCTTCCGGAGGCGAAGAGGCCGAGGTTTCGACCGGTGACACTATCCGTTACGCGGGAGATGTCGAACATGCAATTTACGCGCAGGAGGCAGCAAGAGTGCTTCTTATTGTGAAGAACGCCTAATTTCCGGTTTATTGGCCGGCATCCAATATATTGACACATTCCCCGTTAACGGATAGCAATCCAATAAACGGGAGGGCAACATGTCGAAATTTTTTTTGGACCACATCGAAAACACTTTGGAAGAAATCGAGTCCGACGGGCTGTTAAAGCGCGAACGGATGATCGTATCGCCGCAAGCTGGCCGGATTACTGTTGAGCTGCCTGATCACAGCGAAAAACAGATGATAAACCTTTGCGCCAACAACTATCTTGGATTGGCAGACCACCCAAAGCTGATTGAGGTGGCCAAAACTGCGATGGACGATCACGGCTATGGTATGGCCAGTGTGCGCTTCATTTGCGGCACGCAAGACCTGCACCGCGAGCTGGAACAAAAACTGGCGCGGTTTCTGGCCAAGGATGATGCGATCCTTTTCGCCGCCTGTTTTGATGCCAATGGCGGGCTGTTTGAACCGCTTCTGGGGCCCGAGGATGCAATTATTTCCGACAGCTTGAACCATGCCTCGATCATTGACGGCATCCGGTTGTGCAAGGCGCAGCGATATCGCTATGCCAACTCGGATATGACGGATTTGGAGACAAAGCTGAAAGAGGCTCGCGCTGCGGGTGCCCGTTTCATCATGGTCGCCACGGATGGAGTATTTTCGATGGACGGGTATCTTGCCAACCTGCCCGAAGTCACCCGTCTGGCACAGGAATATGACGCCATGGTTATGGTCGATGATTGCCACGCCACCGGCTTCATGGGCCCACAGGGGCAGGGCACGCCCGCGCATCACGGGGTTGATGTCGATATCCTTACCGGCACGTTGGGCAAGGCTCTTGGTGGCGCGATTGGTGGCTATATTGCCGGGCCTCAGGCGGTGATCGACCTGCTTCGGCAACGTGCTCGACCTTACCTGTTCTCCAACTCCCTGCCGCCTGCAATTGTCGCTGCGGGCATTGAGGCAATCAAGCTGGTTGAGGAGGGTAACGAGTTGCGCACACGGCTTTTCGAGAACGCAGCCTATTGGCGAGCGGGGCTGACCGACCTTGGTTTTGAGCTGCTTGAGGGCGAACACCCGATTATTCCCGTGATGCTGGGTGACGCGCGCCTCAGTCAGGAAATGGCGAGCAAGCTATATGAACGAGGTGTCTATGTTGCCGGGTTCTTCTTTCCGGTGGTCCCGAAAGGTCAGGCACGTATCCGCACCCAGATGAACGCAGCACTGACAAAAGAAGAACTGGATTTCGCACTGGAGGCTTTCGCAAAAGCGGGCCGAGAGACAGGAGTGTTGTCATGAACACGATGAAAGCGTTGGTGAAGTCCAAAGCACAAGAAGGTCTTTGGATGGAGACCCGACCGATACCCGAAATCGGACCGAACGACGTGCTGATCAAGGTCCATAAGACCGGTATCTGTGGCACCGATGTCCATATCTGGAATTGGGATGAGTGGTCGCAAAGGACCGTCCCCGTCGGGCTGATTACAGGCCACGAATTCGCCGGCGAGATTGTCGAGATCGGGCGCAATGTCGACGACCTTTCCATCGGGCAGCGTTGTACCGGTGAAGGCCACCTGATCGGCAAGCACTCGCGCCAGAGCAGGTCGGGTAAATTTCATCTAGATCCCGAGACCAAAGGCATAGGTGTAAACGTTGATGGCGCTTTTGCCGAAT
>Ga0190303_1000054_pt1 | contig 46103 bp, 46 predicted proteins | sample 48700701_MG_FD_161672 | JGI IMG/M metagenome (GOLD analysis project Ga0190303, IMG submission 161672) | Hydrothermal vent sediment bacterial communities from Southern Trench, Guaymas Basin, Mexico - 4870-07-0-1_MG | ecosystem: Environmental > Aquatic > Marine > Hydrothermal vents > Sediment ... | reverse complement strand
TAACGCTCGCGGGTGATTTCATCCCACAATTCGACAAAGGCACGCATTTTACAGAGTTCGGTGACGAAGCGGATACCGGCATTTACAAAGAATGAAATCCGCCCGACCATGGCAGGGAAATGTTGCGCAGGCACCTTATCGCGCAGATCATCCAGCACGGCGGTGGCGGTGGCCAATGCGAATGCCAGCTCTTCTTCGGGTGTCGCGCCGGCCTCTTGCAGATGGTAGGAACACACATTCATCGGGTTCCATTTGGGTAGATGTTGGCGGGTATAGGCGGCGATGTCGGTGATCATCCGCAAGGAAGGTGCTGGCGGGCAAATGTAGGTGCCGCGCGACAGGTATTCCTTAATGATATCGTTTTGCACCGTGCCTTGCAGTGCGGAAATATCGGCGCCTTGTTCCTCGGCGGTCGTAATGTAAAGCGCCAGCAGCCACGGCGCTGTGGCGTTGATCGTCATCGAGGTGTTCATTTGCTCTAGCGGAATATCGGTAAACAGCGCGCGCATGTCGCCCAGATGGTTGATTGGCACGCCGACCTTGCCGACCTCGCCCTTGGCCAGCGTATGGTCGGAATCATATCCGGTCTGGGTCGGCAGATCGAAGGCGACGGACAGGCCGGTTTGCCCCTTGGCCAGATTATCGCGGTAAAGCGCGTTGGAGGCCGCAGCGGTAGAATGCCCCGCATAGGTGCGGAACAGCCATGGTCTGGTTTGGTTGGATGCGGGCATGTGCAGCGGCCTTATTCAGTTATACGCTGCCATGTTTTCGCAAAAGTAAGAATATTGCGCAAGTGGGAAATTTATCGGAATATAGTTACGCTGCCGATTGGGGCGTAGCCAGTGGCGAATAAAATGGGGAGGGCAGAAAACTACCCTCCCGCAAAATTCAGACCTCAATATAGCTTTGAGGCTAATTGTAGGTGAACGTTCCAATTTCGCAAATGTTGATATTTTTCTTAATCAACACATCGCCATCGTCGAACACGGCTTTGAAGTCGAACTTACAATATCCGGACCCATCGTCAAAGTTGATCATCATGGAACGCCCCGATGGAATAACATCCGATCCAAGGATATCTTCTTCCCACGATGTCCTTCCTTTGTTCGAGCCATAGAAGCGCACGATGGTGAAGCCGGTTTTGTTCACGATTTTAACACGGCGGTCCAAGGCGGATACTGTCGAAGCACTGGTAAAAAGCAACGTAAGCGCAAGCAGCGCGTAGGATGCAAATTTATATATTCTCATAATACTTTCCCTTCTTCCATTGTAGCAAAACTGTGCGCCGCCATTTAAGCAAAATCAAGCCTAGGGACGGTAAAAGGTATACGATAGTGAATATATCAGCACACACTAGACCTGTGGCGGCTTTCCTGAAATGCTGCGTGGATGAACCGCGTTGTTGAACTTCCACTCTGGTTATTGATCCTGATCCTGGGATTTGCCGCGTTTTCGGCACTGGAACGGGTGTTGGCCCCATCGGTTCGCTGGTTCTTTCGCCGCCGGATGCAAAAGGTAGTGACGCAGGTGAACACAAAGCTGGATCGCCCGATCGAGCCGTTCAAGCTGGCGCGGCGTCACGATATGATCCAGCGGGTGATTTACGACCCCAAAGTGGCCGAGGCGATAGCAGAGCATGTGCAGACTGAAGGTGTGCCCGAGAATGTGGCGTTCGAGGCGGCGCGGAGTTATGCGCATGAAATAGTGCCATCGTTCAGCGCGTCGCTGTATTTCGGGTTTGCGATGCGGGCGTCACGCTGGCTGAGCCGGACGTTGTATCGGGTGCGTCTTGGGCATTTTGACGAGGCGGCAATCGAGGCGATTGACCCTGAGGCCACGGTGATATTCGTGATGAACCACCGATCAAACATGGATTATGTGCTGGTCACCTATCTGGCGGCAGAGCGTTCGGCCCTGTCCTATGCGGTGGGGGAATGGGCGCAGGTCTGGCCGCTAAAACACCTGATCCGCGCGATGGGGGCGTATTTTATCCGGCGCAAATCACGCAACCCTTTGTATCGGCGGGTGTTGGCGCGGTATGTGCAACTGGCGACCGCAGGCGGGGTGACGCAGGCGGTGTTCCCCGAAGGCGGGCTCAGTTTGGATGGCACTGTGCGCGAACCCAAGCTGGGGTTGCTGAATTATGTGGTGTCGGATTTTGATCCGGAGGGTGCGCGCGATGTGGTGTTTGTGCCAGTGGCGCTGAACTACGACCGTGTGCTTGAGGACCGTGTGCTGCTGTCGGCGGCGGATGCGGGCGTGCGCAAGTTCCGGTTTAGCCTGCTAAAGATGTTGGGGTTCATCGGGCGGCAGATCAAATTCAAGATGACGGGGCGGTATCACCGGTTCGGCTATGCTTCGGTCAGTTTTGGTGATCCGGTCAGTTTGCGCGAATTTGTGAAAACCTGTCCTGATAATGTGACCGAATGTGTGGCCCGCAAGGTGATGGATCGGGTGCGCGATGTGGTGCCGGTGTTGCCCGTGCCGCTGGTGGCGACGGTTCTGCTGGACGCCGATGGTGCATTGAGCGGGGATGAGGTGGCTGTGCGGGTGACGGCGCTTGCCAAAAGGCTTGAGGCGAACGGGGCCCACATCCATGTGCCGCGCGATAGCCTGGAGTATGCCGCCGAGATCGGGCTGAAGATTTTATCAATGCGTCACATAGTGGTCGGGCAGAACGAAGCACTTACCGCGAGCGATAAAGAGCGGGCGACGTTGCAGTTTTATGCCAATTCGATTGCGCATCTTGTGGAAGCGGCACAGGATCAGAAGGCTGCACCGAAAAAGCCGCGACGTAAGAAAGTTTCAAAAACTACCTGAATGCGATTGCATTGTTGCGCAGGCGATTCTATCCCACATGTAGACACTGGCGCCGATTCTGCGCCACCAGCACGGCTTTTGGAGGCTCTTATGACTGTTGATACAAATCCGGACATTGCCGCATATCATGCCCCTGAAAAGGACTTGTATGAAGTGGGTGAAATGCCACCGATGGGCCATGTTCCAAAACAGATGTATGCATGGGCCATCCGGCGGGATCGTCATGGTGATCCGGATAAGGCGATGTTGCAAGAGGTGGTGGATACACCGGTGATCGACAGCCACGAGGTTCTGGTTCTGGTGATGGCCGCAGGGGTGAATTACAACGGCGTCTGGGCAGCACTTGGCACGCCGATCACCCCGTTTGATGTGCATGGGGCGGAGTTCCACGTTGCGGGGTCCGACGCGTCTGGCATTATCTGGGCTGTGGGCGATAAGGTGAAGCGCTGGAAAGTTGGCGACGAGGTGGTGATCCATTGCAATCAGGACGACGGCGATGACGAAGAATGCAACGGTGGTGATCCGATGTTTTCCCCCTCCCAGAGGATTTGGGGATACGAGACACCGGATGGGTCATTCGCGCAGTTCACGCGGGTTCAGGCGCAGCAGTTGATGCCACGGCCCAAACACCTGACGTGGGAGGCAAGTGCCTGTTACACGCTGACGCTAGCCACCGCTTACAGGATGCTGTTTGGCCATCACCCGCATGAACTCAAACCTGGCCAGAACGTGCTGGTCTGGGGCGCGTCGGGTGGGCTGGGATCATTTGCGATCCAGCTGATCAACACGGCGGGCGGCAACGCGATTGGCGTCATTTCCAACGAGGACAAACGTGATTTCGTCATGGGGTTGGGCGCCAAGGGGGTGATCAACCGCAAGGATTTCAATTGCTGGGGACAAATGCCAATTGTGAACACGCCGGAATATAAGGCGTGGTTCGGCGAGGCGCGCAAATTCGGCAAGGCGATCTGGGACATCACCGGCAAGGGCATTAATGTCGACATGGTATTTGAACATCCGGGCGAGGCCACGTTTCCGGTGTCGGTTTTCGTTGTGAAAAAGGGCGGTATGGTGGTGATCTGTGCGGGCACCACAGGGTATAACCTGACGATGGACGCGCGGTATTTGTGGATGCACCAGAAACGGGTGCAAGGCTCGCATTTCGCCCACCTGAAACAGGCGGCGGCGGCGAACCAGTTGATGGTCGAGCGACGGCTGGACCCGTCGATGTCCGAGGTATTCCCGTGGGATGAAATCCCTGCAGCGCATATGAAGATGTGGAAGAACGAGCATAAGCCAGGCAATATGGCGGTGCTGGTGCAGGCCCCGACCACGGGGTTGAGAACGCTAGAGGATGCGTTGGAGGCAGGCAAGTAGTTTTTGTTTCATTGCATTTTAACTGACGTGGTGTAACCATTCCCAGTGTTGAAGATAATACTGGATTGGAAAATACTTTGAAACGAATGAAAATGAAAAACTATATGATGGCCGCCGTAGCGATGACGATATTATCGGCCTGTCTGATGGAGCCAACACACTATGACGGCTATCGAGTTTACGGAGAAAAGCGCCAGCCTGCCTCGGAAAATGTTGAAGAGGCAGTGATCACCAGTATGGCATGCTGGAGCAATGACAAGAAGTATTTGATCTATAAATACCCACTTCGCAACCCGGTTCAGTATCGGGCGATCAAACCCAAGAACTGGTCAACGCCGATCGGTGGACGGGATCATCCGACGTTCCTTGCCGCCGTTGCCGCAGCATGTGGCACGACGGAATCTGCCCTGTTGAATGGCACATATTAGGTTCCTGCTGGCCATGCGTTTTCCCCCGTTATAGGGTCAGCGCATGGCAGCACCCGCAGTAAGATTTTCAGAAGATCAGGCCGAAGCTTACGACCGCATCACCGAGGTGTTGCTGGGCGCTGGCGTCGATCTGGACAACAGCATCCTGACGCCACAAAGCGACGGGCGTGATAGTGTTTTAGCGGTGGTAGGCAAGGCGGGATCGGGCAAGACGATGTTACTGGCGCGTCTGTATGAGGCGCTGGAAGAGGCGGGCGTTGACATCGTTTCGGGTGATTACGAGGCCAAGCGGCGCAAGGACAAACGCACCTTGGCGATATTGGCCCCGACCAACAAAGCCGCCAGTGTATTGCGCAATCACGGGGTGCCCGCAACCACGATCCACCGCATCCTCTATACGCCGCTCTATGACCCCGAATATGAAAAGATCGCTGAATGGTTGGCGGGGCGGGGCGAAAAGCCTGAAATCGAAGGGCTGACCGATGCCGCACTGGACCGTGCCGCGCTGTTTTATGCTAGCAATAAATCCATCCCCGGTGCACTGGCGGCGGCGGGCCTGCGGGGCTCGGACTTTATCATCGGCTGGAAGCGCCGGGACGAGCCGATGGACATCGGGTTCGTTGATGAAAGCTCGATGCTGGATGAAAAGCAGCTGGAGGATTTGCAGGAAATTTTCCCGACGTTGGTGCTGTTCGGTGACCCCGCGCAACTGGCCCCCGTCGGGCAGTCCGGCGAGATGGTGTTTGATAATTTCTCTGGTAAACAAAAGTTGGAGCTGCACCGCATTCACCGACAGGATGCGGATAATCCCATCCTTGATCTGGCGCATGCGTTAAGTGACGAGAGCCTGCAGTTTCAGGATTTCGAGCGGATGATCGAAGAAGCCGCGCAAAAGGATGACCGCGTGGTTTGGGCGCAACGGGTCGAAGTGGATATGATGGCGCGATCCCCCGCGCTGGTGTGGATGAATAAAACCCGGGTGCGGCTGATACATGCGTTTCGAGGTGCATACGGTGCGCCTGCGGATGAATTGATGGCAGGCGAGCCGTTGATTTGCGACGGGATTGAACTGCCGGTCAAGCACCGCAAGAAACGCATTGATCTAGAGGCGCGCGGGCTGATCAAGGGAGCGCAGGTGATATACCTCGGGCCCGGTCGCAAGCCCGGATTTTCACGCATCCATGTGCTGGGGGCAGAGGATCCGCAGGTGTCTGCGGCCTCGATTATAAAGATCGAGATGCCGGACGAAGAAGAGCCGTTCATCCCCTTTGCAGCCCGTATGGGCGCGGCGTTTTTGCACGGGTCTGCGGTGACGATCCACAAGGCGCAAGGCTCGCAATGGGAAAACGTGCAGGTGTTTGCGCCTGATCTGTTTGTAGCTGCCCGTATGGGGCGCATTGAAGCCGGACAGGCATTGTGGAAACGGCTGGCCTATGTAGCGATCACACGGGCGGAAAAGCGGCTGTTCTGGGTGACGCGCAATATGTTATCGCGGCCATCCGCGCCGCTGACAGTTGATGATTTGCAGGGTGCAACTGTGCCATTGACGCTTGAGGGGGACGGGGAATGAGCAAGACGATTATCATCACCGGCGCCAGTTCGGGGATCGGAGCCGCCACGGCCAAAGTGTTTCTGGTGGCCGGTTGGCAAGTGGGCCTGATTGCGCGCCGCCGTGAAGCGTTGGAAGCGGTTGCGGATGGGCATGGAGCTGCGCATGTGTTGCCAGCGGATGTGACGGATGAAGATGCGTTGGGGGTTGCGTTCGAGACTTTTGCTAAGGTCACAGGGCGCATTGATGTGTTGTTTAACAATGCGGGCAGTTTCGGTCCTGCGGGGCTGATTGACGAAATCAGCGTGGATGATTGGCGCGAGGTAGTGGAGCTGAACCTGACGGGGATGTTTCTGGCCGCTAGATTTGCATTTAGGCAGATGCGGGCGCAGACCCCGCAAGGCGGGCGGATCATCAACAACGGATCAGTTTCGGCCCACGCACCACGGCCCGGGTCGGTGGGATACACCAGCACCAAACATGCGATCACGGGGCTGACCAAAACGCTGAGCCTTGATGGTCGCGCCTTTGATATTGCTTGCGGTCAGATTGACATTGGCAACGCGCAGACCGAATTGCTGGACCAGTTGAATGCGCGTGCACAGGCGGCCAATCCCGATGTGGCCGTGCAGCCGATGATGGACGCGGGGCTGGCGGCGGATGCCGTGCTGCAAATGGCGGCACTGCCATTGTCGGCAAATGTTCAGTTCATGACAATTATGGCGACCAAGATGCCGTTGATCGGGCGTGGGTAAGAAGAGATTTAATGCGCCGCGCGCCGCAGGTATTTTGCGCAAGTCTCGTTTCATTGGGTATAATCCATTCATCTGACACCCCGAGGCAGTGTCTGTTTTCAAATGCGTTCGGGGTGTCAGATGAATTCAAGGTAACGAGACTCGCGCTGAAAAGAAGAAGGGGCGCGTTAATAAAGCGTTAGGGTTTGAAGTAGCTGAACACAGCAGAGGCGAGCCAACCGGCGGCAATCGCGATGAACAGCGACATCAAGCCGTAATAAACCGCATTGTCATGGGCAAGGTTATAGAGCCAACGTTCCATACCTACCTTTTGAATGTCGAGTTTGGTTTCGAACACGTCCACCACCCGTTGATCGCGTGTGATCAAGATCCGCGCGGTGTATTCACCAGCCGTCAGGTTCGAAGGCAAGTCAATCGAGGTGCGAAACAGCGTGTCAGACATCAGTTCAACCGCACCCTCATGCACTTGATAAAGGCCATTGTTGGTACGGATACGGATCAGCGCGTCAATAAATCCTTGCGCATGGTCCGTTGACAGGATTTGTGCGCCCATAGCGTTGATTGCACGAGGTATAGAGACCTTGTGGAATCGGTCTTCGTCATCGGTGAGGGTTTCCATTAACGGGGCCGTTGTGGCCACGGAATAAAAACTGGGGGCTTCGTCAATCAGCACGGAATTGCTATTAACCCAGATGCCGACCTTTTTTTCCTTAAGCCGCACGGTGACAGGTTCGGAAGGACCGGCAACCGAAATGATAACCTGTAACGGCCCATTGGCCGGGGCGGGGGCATCACGGCTGACCGCGCCAAAAATCAGAATATGCGAGCCATCAAAGGTGGCCGAAATGCCGACGCGTTTTTGCGAAAGATCAGCGACAATTTCTTCGCTAGCGTTTAACGGCAAAATAGCGGCAAGCAGGAACAGGGCGATAAAACGCAGCATCTAATGGCTCCCGGCAGCGCCGAGCGAATATAGCTCGCTGGGTTGGATCAGAAGATCAAGCGCCAGTTTGCCACAAACCGCCAGCACCAGTATGGCCAGCAGGACGCGCAGTTGTTCGGCTTTCATTTTGAGGCCAATGCGGGTGCCGATCTGTGCGCCAATCACGCCGCCAACCAGCAGCAGGACGGCCAGCACGATATCAACCGTAAAGTTGGTTGTGGCGTGCATCATCGTGGTGAAGGCGGTGACGAAAATAATCTGGAACAGCGAGGTGCCGATCACAACTTTGGTGGGCATGCCGATCAGATAGATCATCGCGGGCACCATCACAAAGCCGCCGCCAACGCCCATGATCGCGGCCAGAACGCCGACAAACACGCCGACAAAGAACGGAGGGATCACCGAGATATACAGACCTGACGTGCGGAACTTCATCTTGAACGGCAGGTTGTGGATCCAGTTGTGTTTTTTGCGTTTGGCAGCAGAGCCGGTTTTTTTTGCGCGACGGATGGCGTTCAGGCTTTCGACGAACATCAGTGAGCCGATGATGCCAAGGAAAACCACATAGCTGAGTTTAACCAGCAGATCGACCTGACCCAGCGCCCGAAGGTAGTTAAACAGCTGGATCCCGAGGTATGCACCGATGAGGCCGCCAATCAGCAGCACGGTGCCCATTTTGAAGTCCACCGTCTTTCGTTTGAAATGCGCTAGAACGCCTGAAAAGGACGAGGCAACGATCTGGTTCGCCTCAGTCGCCACGGCCACGGCCGGAGGGATGCCTATAAAGAACAAAAGCGGGGTCATCAAAAATCCGCCGCCAACGCCAAACATCCCCGAAAGGACACCGACCATGCCGCCAAGACCAAGCAAAAGAAACGCGTTCACCGAGATTTCGGCAATGGGAAGATAAATCTGCATAGGCGTTCCTAATCCAGAATTACCCTAATCGACAATAGGGCAAAACGGCTTTTGCACCTAATAGATGCAAAAATTCGCATATTTACCGTTCTTTTACGTATGGCTCGCCCCCTGCACGGGGGGCAACCGCCTTGCCAACGAAGCCCGCGAGAATCACCACTGTCAGGATATAAGGCAGGGCCTGCATGAACTGGACCGGAATTTCAAAGACCCCGAAGACGTCGATATTGGGGTAAAGATTGCTGATCGCCTCAAGGAAACCGAACAGCAAACAGGCCATCAAGGCATACCACGGCCGCCATTTCGAGAAGATCAAAGCGGCCAGCGCGATGAACCCGCGCCCCGCCGACATCTCGCGGCCAAAGGCCGAGGCCTGCGAGGTGGCAAGGTAGGCACCGCCAAGGCCGCAGAGCACACCGGCGATCATCACGGCGGCATAGCGGTAGCGGATCACCGAAACACCAGCGGTATCAACCGATGCCGGATTTTCACCCACGGCGCGCAGGCGCAGGCCGAAGCGGGTGCGAAACAGCAGCCACCATGTAAAGGGCACAATCAGGAAGGTGATGTAGACCAGCGGTTTGTGGCCCGAGATCACATCGGCATAAATCGGCCCGATCATCGGGATGTCGCGCATCGCATCGGCGAACGGCAGGGTGATTTCATGAAAGCGCGACCCGTTTGGCAGGGCGGGTGACTGGCCGCCTTTTTTGAACCACGCATGACCAATCACAATGGTCAGACCCGAGGCCAGAAAATTCAGCGCAACACCAGCGATCAGCTGGTTGCCGCGATAGGTGATCGAGGCGATGCCGTGGATCAGCGAGAATACCATCGAGGCCGCGACACCCGCCAGAACACCCAGCCATACGTTGCCGGTTTCAAACGATATAGCAGCCGAGAAGAAGGCCGAGATCAGCAGTTTACCTTCGAGCCCGATGTCAAAGATACCGGCGCGTTCCGAATAGAGCCCCGCCAGACAGGCCAGTATCAGCACCACGGACAGGCGGATGGTCATGTCCATTGCGATCAAGGCCTGCAGGAATGTATGTGCAAAATCCATCAGCTTTGCCCCTTTCGTGCGCGTATAAACAGTTTTTCAATCGGTTTGCGGACCATGTAATCCAGCGCGCCGGTGAACAGGATGATCATACCTTGAATCACCAGCACCACTTCTTTGCTGATGCCCGGCATTTCCCAAAGCAGTTCAAACCCGCCCTGTGCCAGCATCCCGAATAGAAGGGCTGCAAGGATGATGCCGATCGGGTGGTTGCGCCCCATCAGGGCAACGGCGATGCCGACGAAACCGGCACCTTCAACGAATTCCTTGATCAGGCGTTCCTGTTCGCCCATCACCACGTTGATTGACAACATACCCGCCAAAGCGCCCGAGATAATCATCGCAATCATGGTGATTTTGAAGGCGGAAATACCGGCATAACTGGCGGCGCTCGGGCTGTGGCCAAAGGCGCGGATGGCGTAGCCCAGCCGCGTGCGCCACAACAGGAACCAGACAAGGAACGCACAAAGCAGCGCCAGCAAGAAGCTGACATTGGCTGGCGCGGATTTGGAAAACTCGATCCCCAATGGGGCGAGCATTTCGTGGATGGTTGGCAGGTGTGCCCCATCGGGGAATTTCACGGTTTCAGCGCTTTGGGTGTTGGGGTTTTTCAGGATGCCGTTTAGCAAATACCCCATCACTGCGGCTGCGATAAAGTTGAACATGATCGTGGTGATCACGATGTGGCTACCGCGTTTTGCCTGCAAATAGGCCGGAATAGCGGCCCATACCGCGCCAAACAACCCGCCGCCAAGAATGGCAAAGGGCAGGGCAACCGTCCAGTGTGGCCAGTCAAACGCCAATAAAACAACAGCCACGCCAACGCCACTGATAGCGGCTTGGCCCTCGCCGCCGATGTTGAACATCCGGCCATGAAACGCCACCGCCACTGCGAGGCCGGTGAACATATAGTTGGTAGCATAATAGAGCGTATAGCCGATCCCCGAGGTGGAGCCGAGCGCGCCCTTGATCATCACGGTGATTGCCTGAACAGGGTCTTGACCGATGGCCAGAACCACCAGCCCCGAGGCAAACAAGGCAAGGCTAAGGCTGATCAGAGGGATCAGAACCACGTCGGCCCATTTTGGCATCTTGTCCATCAGGCGTCCCCCCCAGTTGTTTCCATTCCGGCCATCAACATGCCCAGTTCTTTTTCATCCGTTTTGGCGGGGTCGCGTTCGCCCATGATGTGGCCGTCAAACATTACGATGATGCGGTCGGACAGGGACAGAATTTCTTCCAGCTCGACGCTGACCAGCAGAATGGCTTTGCCCTCATCGCGCAGATCGACAATCCGTTTATGGATGAATTCAATCGCGCCAATGTCAACGCCGCGGGTCGGCTGACCGACCAGCAACAGATCGGGGTTGCGTTCAATTTCACGGGCCAGTACGATTTTCTGCTGGTTGCCGCCGGAAAAGTTTTTCGCCTGAAGCTTCGGATTGGGCGGGCGCACGTCAAAGCGCTCCATTTTGGCCTCGGTTTCGCGGCGGATCGCGGCGTTGTCCATCATCAGCGCATTTTTGTTGTATGCCGCATCATTGTGATAGCCAAAGATCATGTTCTCCCACGCCATGAAATCCATGATCAGCCCTTCCGACTGACGATCTTCGGGCACATGCGCAATGCCACGGTGACGGCGCGATTGGCCGTTGGAATGTTTGCCGGTCAGGTCAATTTCCTGCCCTTTGATGCGGATTGTGCCGGTGGCGTTCATATAACCGCCCAGCACATCCAGCAATTCGGTTTGCCCATTGCCCGAGACCCCAGCGATGCCCAAAATCTCACCGGCACGCACCTGTAACGAAACGCTTTTGACGCGCTCGACATTCTTGTCGTCAATCACCTGCAGGTTTTCGATTTCAAGGATCGGCTCGCCCGGGGTGGCGGGTTTTTTGTCGATTTGCAGCAGCACTTTGCGGCCAACCATCAACTCGGCCAATTGCTGTGGGCTGGTGTCTTTGGTTTTGACGGTGGCGGTCATTTCACCACGGCGCATCACCGATACTGTGTCGGTGATTTCCATGATCTCGCGCAGCTTGTGGGTGATCAGGATGATGGTTTTACCCTGATCCTTTAGCCCGTTCAGGATGCGGAACAGATGGTCAGCCTCGGCAGGGGTCAGCACACCGGTGGGTTCGTCCAGAATCAGAACGTCGGCCTGACGATACAGCGCTTTGAGGATTTCAACGCGCTGCTGGTGGCCGACGGACAGGTTCTCGATCAACGCATCAGGATCAACGCTCAGCTCATATTCGTCAGACAGTTCTTGCAGCAGTTTGCGGGCCTTGGCTAGCGATGGCTTTAGCAGCCAGCCGTCCTCCATGCCCAAAACGACATTTTCAAGAACCGTGAAGTTTTCAACCAGTTTGAAGTGTTGGTGCACCATGCCGATACCGGCTTTGATTGCGGCGGAACTATCAGGGATCAGGGTTTTTTCGCCCCTGATAAACACCTCGCCCGCGTCTGCTTTGTAAAACCCGTAAAGGATCGACATCAGCGTTGACTTTCCGGCGCCATTTTCGCCAACGATCCCGTGAATCGAGCCGCGCGCAACAGAAAGCGAGATGTCTTTGTTTGCCTGCACCGGCCCGAAAGCCTTGGAGATGCCGACAAGTTCTATAGCTGGCGCGACAGTTTCCTGCCGCGCCAAGGTTTGATCGCTAGCCATCAGTAATTATTTCACTGGGCAGGCGTTGTCGGACATATAGTCATGAACCATGATCTCGCCTGTGGTGATGTCGTAAGCAGCTTTGTAAACCGCCGCGATCATCGCATCCGAGACCAGATCCTTGTTGTGCTCGTCCATGGCAAAGCCGATACCGCGGTTGTGCAAGCCCATTACGTTAAAGCCAGGCTCAAGGTCCGGGCCCGCTGTGAAGGCATTGTAAACAGCAACGTCAACACGCTTCATCATGGATGTAAGAACTTGCCCCGGGTGCAGGTAGTTCTGGTTGGAATCAACGCCGATTGACAGGATGCCTTCATCGGCAGCTGTTTGTAGCACGCCCAGACCAGTGGAGCCAGCAGCGGCATAAATTACGTCAGCGCCTTGCGAGATTTGCGCTTTGGTCAGCTCGCCACCTTTAACCGGATCATTCCATGCCGACGGTGTTGTGCCGGTCATGTTCTGGATCACTGTGGCGTCGGGGTTGGCGAATTTAACGCCCTGAACATAGCCACAAGCGAATTTGCGGATCAACGGGATGTCCATGCCGCCAACAAAGCCGACGGTGCCGGATTTAGAGGCCATCGCGGCCATCATGCCAACCAGAAACGAGCCTTCTTGCTCTTTGTAAACGATCGACTGCACGTTTGGCTGGTCAACCACCATGTCGATGATGGCGAATTTTGTGTCGGGAAAATCGGCAGCAACAGCATCCAGCGAGGAGGCAAACGCAAAACCGGTCATCACGACAGGGTTAAAGCCACCTTCGGCGAACCGGCGCAGGGCCTGCTCGCGCTGTGCTTCTGATGTCAGTTCGATTTCGCGGAACGAGCCGCCAGTTTCTTCGGCCCAACGTTGCGCGCCTGCAAAGGCAGCTTCGTTGAAGGATTTGTCGAATTTGCCGCCAAGGTCAAAGATGATGGCTGGGTCAGCGGTGGCAACGCCTGCTGTAAGGGCAAGTGTGGCAGCTGCACCAAGGAATTTTTGCATAAGGGTCATATTTTCTCTCCCGATTTTTGTTTTTGGATTGCCGCCGGAATGGGGGCAGAACCCAAGTAAGCGAGCAGATCGTTTTTAGATCATTCACGATTAAGCCCGCAGGTGGCGGGGAGGGTCAATAGCTTTTTACCATTTGGTAGCATCTAACGCATGGTTTTGGGGGGTGAGGCGGTGGATGGGCCAATATCAGATTCAAATCAGGGGCTTACGCATGATGATGGCTGCGATTCTGGGGCCCGTCGGGGGGCGATAATAGGCAGGTCTGTGGCCAGATTCGGTGTATCCGGCGGCGCGATACAGGACGTATGCGGCGGTGTTGTTGCTGGCGACCTCTAGAAAGGCTTCTGTTGCGCCGCGTTTTGTGGCCTCGGCTTCAAAGGCGGTGAGTAACGCGCGGCCATTGCCTTGTCTTTGGTGGTCGGGATCGACGGCGAGTGTCAGCAACTCCACCTCGCCCGCAATTTCACGACCCAAGGCAAAACCTGCGTCGCTGGATCGTAGGAACACGCCGTTGGAGGTGAGCATTGAGGCGAACTCGTCGGCACTCCACGGGCGGGGCGTTACAAAACAGCGGGCATGAAGGGCAGCAAGCGCGTCGGGGGTCATGGCAGGATGACAGGGGCCGGATCGCGCGGCGGGGCGGCATCGGGCGCACGCACGTATAGCGGGGCAGGGCGCGGCAGGGTGGCATCGGTGTAACGCGTGGCGGTGATGCGGGCGATGGCGACAGGATTAACGGTATCGCTGGGGCCGATGGTGTTTGTGTGTGTGTTTGTGATTTCGGATTTGGCCATGACGTGGGGCGGCATCGCAGCACCACCGGTTAATTCTTGCACAAAGACCTGATCGCGCCGCGCATCTACGAGCGAAAGAATGGGGCGGGGTGTGTCAATCGCTTGGGCCTCGAAACTGGAAACACCAACCGCTGGAATGTTCAGTGACAGCGCCAACCCACGGGCGGCGGACACCGATATGCGGATGCCGGTGAAATTTCCGGGGCCGATGCCTACGCCAATCGCGGTCAGACCGGACCATGTAACGCCACCCTCGGCTAACACCTCCTCAAGCAGAGGGAACAGACGTTCTGCTTGACCCTTGGCCATCGCCTCAACCCGTTTCGCCAAAACCGTATCGCCAGATAGCAAAGCGGCCGCGACATGCGCGACCGATGTATCAAATGCCAGTATCAGTGGTTTAGGCTTCAATCGCGCGCACCTCGGTCACCTCGGGGATGTAGTGGCGCAGCAGGTTTTCGATGCCCATTTTCAGGGTCACGGTGGATGAAGGACAACCGGCGCATGCGCCTTGCATGTGCAGGTAAACCACGCCGCCCTCGAACCCGTGAAACGTAATGTCGCCGCCATCCTGTGCCACCGCGGGGCGCACGCGGGTGTCGAGCAATTCCTTGATCTGGGTGACGATCGCTTCGTCCGCGCCATTGTGTTCGGCATGACCAGCGCTTTCGGCTTCGCCAATCAGCACTTCGTCGCCGGACTGGTAATGCTCCATGATCGCGCCAAGGATTGCGGGTTTGATATGCTCCCATGCGATTTCGTCGCCTTTGGTCACGGTGATAAAATCAGTTCCCAGAAACACGCCGTAAATGCCACCAGCCGCAAAAATGCGCTGGGCCAGCGGGGATTTGCCTGCAACCTCGGCCGACGGGAAATCCGCGGTGCCTTTGCCTAGAACGCTCTGGCCCGGCAGGAATTTCAGAGTTGCGGGGTTCGGAGTGGATTCGGTTTGGATAAACATTTGGCACACCTTTTTGGTCAGGTTTACAGATATGCGCCTGCAAAGGCGGACTGTCAAGGTTTGGAATGGTTCTAAATGGCCGTTAGGTGATCGCCTCAAGCCGCTCTTTTGACATCTCGCCCGGCACAATGGTGATCGGGATCGGGAAGTTGGCGACTGATTTCATCAGCTTGGTAATCAACGGCCCAGGCCCTTTTTTCTCAGAACCAGCCCCCAGCACCAGCAGGCCAATGTCTGTATGCTCGGCCACCTGCGCCATAATTTCGGTCACAGCTTCGCCCTCGCGGATCACCAGTTCAGGCTCGATCCCCTGACGGTCACGCATCCATTTGGCGAAAACCTCGTAATGGACCTCGATGCGTTCACGCGCTTCTTCGCGCATGATGTCACCGACACCGATCCAGTGATTGAATTCCTCGGGCGGAATGATCGACAGAACCTCGACCCCGCCGCCGGATTTTCTGGCCCGCATTGCCGCGAACCGCATCGCATTCAGACATTCACGGCTGTCGTCCAGCACCACTAGAAATTTACGCATGTGTTGTTCTCCTTGGTGCTAATGATGCAGGTGTTCCGGTCCCAGTGCAAGGGGGCAGTCATGCGTCAGAGTGTGCCCAGTCCCAATATGTTTCGCGGGCGCGTTTGGTCAGCGGACCCATTTGGTAGTTGATCCCGTCAAATTCACTGACCGGTGTCACCTTGGAATAATTGCCCGACAGGAACACCTCGTCTGCCTTACGGAAATCGTCAAACGTCAGGATGGTTTCATGCACCTTGATCCCGTCGGCCCGCAGGTTTTTGATGTGGCGGGCGCGGGTGATACCGGCAAGGAATGTGTTGTTGGCAATCGGGGTGAACAATTCGCCGTCCTTGGCCATGAATACATTGGCCGACGCGGTTTCGGCGACGTTGCCCATGATGTCGGCGACCAAGGCGTTGTTGAAACCCTTGGCGTTCGCCTCGGCCAGCATCCGCGCGTTGTTGGGATACAGGCAGCCCGCTTTGGCGTTGGTGACGTTGTCTTCCAGCACGGGACGGCGGAACCGTGTGGTGGTCAGGGTTTGCGCGTCCGTGGCGGTGGGCATGGCGACCTCTTCCAGACTGATGGCAAAACCGGTGGAATTTTCCTTTGGCACCACACCCGCGATGCCGCTGTCAATGCCCCAATACATCGGGCGGATGTAGACGGCGGATGTTTTGGGGTAGGCGGCAAGCCCCTCCCACACCATCTGCACCATGTCATCGGTTGAAACGGTCGGGGTGATCATCAGCGATTTGGCGGAGCGGTTGGCGCGTTCGCAATGGGCGCGCAGATCGGGCGCGACCCCTTCAAAATACCGCGCACCGTCAAAGATGGTCGAGCCGAGCCACGAGCCATGATCGGCGGCTTTCATAATAGGCAGATCGCCGTTGTGCCATGTGCCGTCAAAATAGGTGCGGATGTTGGTGCCCATTGCCATGATGGTGATCTCCTTTGGTTCGGCAGGAGCGTATCGGGAAAATAGGTCATAAGTCCAGACATAAAAAGCCGCATGCGTGATGGGAAAGGTCGGATGGACGCTGGCAGGGGATTGGTCAATATAATACATATGGGCGACGAATGGCGTTAGAAACGGGCGGTGCATTTCCATGAGCGAGATTTTCCAGAGCCTGGCCGAGGCTTGGGGGCTAATCATTACATTGGATGCGGACCTGCTCGAGGTTGTGGGCCTGTCGCTGCAGGTGACGCTGACCGCAGTGCTGATTGCGTCGATAATCGGGTTGCCGCTGGGCGCATGGCTGGTGGTGCGGCGTTTTTGGATGCGGCGCTATGTGATTGCGGTGTTGAACGCCCTGATGGGCCTGCCGCCTGTGGTGGTCGGTCTGTTTGTTTATCTGATGCTGTCGCGTTCGGGGCCTTTCGGGGTGTTTGGCCTGCTGTTTACGCCGACAGCGATGATCATCGCGCAGGTGATCATCATCACCCCGCTGATTGCGTCCATTGCCCATCAAACCATTCGGGATCTTTGGGCCGAATACCACGACCTGCTGATTTCGCTGAATACCACCCGAATGCAGCGCATCAAAGCGCTGTTGTGGGACGGGCGGCGTGCCCTGTTAACGGCGATGCTGGCCGGTTTCGGGCGCGCAATTGGCGAGGTCGGGGCGATTATGATTGTGGGCGGTAACATCGACCATTCTACTCGGGTGCTGACCACCGCGATTGCGCTGGAAACCGGCAAGGGTAATTTTGCCTTTGCGATGGGGCTGGGGATGATCCTGATCGGGTTGGCGATTGCGGTGAACTTGACGATCCATATCCTGTCGCGCACCGAAAGGGCGAGCATATGGTAGAGCCTGTTTTGCCAACATCCATTCTGCCGCTGGTGATGCGCGGCGTGGTGGCCAAAGTGCGCGGTGTGCGGATTGTCGGGCCGGTGGACCTGACGATTGACGCGGGCGGGTTCACTGTGGTGATCGGGCCAAACGGGTCGGGCAAAACCACCCTGTTGCGCCTGATGCACGGGCTGCAACGGGTGTCTGCGGGTGAGGCATTCTGGAATGTGTCCGATGATGTGGCCCGCCAGCATCAAGCCTATGTTTTCCAGACACCTATTATGATGCGGCGCTATGTTGTTGACAGTATTGCCTACCCGCTCATCCTGCGGGGTATGGCGCGGCGCGCGGCACATAAGCAGGCGGCGGACTGGGCCGTGCGGTTCGGGCTTGGCCACGCGCTAGATCGTCCCGCACCGGTATTGTCGGGCGGAGAGAAACAGAAACTGGCGCTGGCGCGGGCCTTGATCCGCCGACCCGAGGTTTTGTTTCTGGACGAACCCAGCGCCAATCTGGACGGCAGCGCCACCCGCGAGATCGAGGCGATATTGCAGGATGCGCAAGCGGACGGCACCCGGATTGTGATGGCAACGCATGACATGGGGCAGGCGCGGCGTCTGGCCAATGATGTGGTGTTTATGGTGGGTGGGCTGGTGCATGAAACGGCACCGGTGGCAGAATTTTTTGATGCTCCGAAAACCCGAAAGGCACGGGCCTTTGTGAATGGGGATATCGTCGAATGACAGGCAGGCTGAAACCGATGCTGGCCACCATAGTGCTGCTGTTTGCCGGCGTTGCGGTGCAGGCCGCCGAGATCGCCGAGATCAGAGTGGCGGTGACGACGTCATTTCACAATTCGGGCCTGTCGGATGTGTTACTGCCGCAAATCAAGGCCGATCTGGATCTGGATGTGCAGTTGATCGTTGTTGGCACCGGACAGGCGTTACGATTGGGTGAGGCTGGCGATGTGGACGCCATACTGGTGCATTCGCGCGGGGCCGAGGATGCATTTATAGCAGCGGGTTACGGCACGCATCGGCGCGAGATCATGTATAATGATTTCGTGCTGATTGGTCCCTCGGATGACCCTGCCATGATTGGCGGGGCTGAAACGGCGGTAGCTGTGCTGCAACTGATTGCCGGTGCCAAAGTGCCGTTCGTCAGCCGTGGCGACGGCAGCGGCACCCATAAGAAAGAGCTAGCCTTGTGGCAGGACGCCGGACTGGACGCCGCCGCGTTCACCGGCTGGTATCGTGCGGCGGGGGCAGGGATGGGGGCCGCGCTAAACACCGCCAGCGGCATGGATGCCTATATCATGGCGGACCGCGCCAGTTGGCTGAACTTTGGCAATAAGGGCGGGCTGGTGTTGCTGTTTGCCGGTGATCCGGTGCTGTTCAACCAATATGCGTTCATCCCTGTGAGTGCTGAGCGGCACCCGCATGTGAAAACGGATTTGGCCAAGGCACTGGAAGACTGGCTGACCAGTGATACAGCGGCCGCGCTGATCAACACTTACAAAATCAATGGCGAGGTGCTGTTCACCTATAACGCCAAGCCGATGTAGACGCATATGGCGGCGATCAATGTGTCAGCCCTACAGCCATCAACCCATCCACATCAAGCGGCGCATTGTTCATGGCCAGCGCCCCGTCAGGGCTGCGCGGCCAGTCGGCCTCGTCGCGGTCACAGTATAGCTCGACCCCGTTGCCGTCAGAGTCGGTCAGATAGACGGCTTCGCTGACACCGTGATCTGCGGCACCGTCAAATTCTATTCCCGCAGCGGCCACACGGCGCAGGGCATCGGCCAGCTCGGCACGGGACGGGTATAGAAACGCGGTGTGGTATAATCCGGTGTGACCCACGGGCGGCGGCGTCGCCCCAAGGCTTTCCCAAGTGTTCAAGCCGATGTGGTGGTGATACCCGCCCGCAGACAGGAACGCCGCGCCGCTGCCAAAGCGCTGCTGCACCTCGAAACCTAGAACACCGGAATAAAACGCGATTGAACGCTCCAGATCGGCGACCTTCAGATGGACGTGCCCAATGCGGGTGGTGGGGTGGACGGGGGTCATGGTTTTGCTCCTTTGGGTTGGTAGAGCATTACCAGTTTTTGCAATGACTGCACTATCCCAATAAAATCCGCAAGATGTGTGCGTTGGCGCACTGTTTCGGTTCTCATAGAAAGTTTGGCGGGTTCTGGCTTTGATATTAGTACAGAACGGCAGCTTTGAGCCCAAACCTACCATGGAAGCCGACTGTGGTTTCGTGTAACTGGCACCTATGAAATTGTTTAATTCATATGTGATCTGCACTAGCCCTCGTAGCGGCAGCACATTGTTGTGTATGCTCTTGCGCGAGGTTGGCAATGCTGGCTTCCCAGAGTCACATTTTCACGCGCCCTCGCTTGAGAAATGGCTTGGTTACTACGGGTTTCAAAACGACGAGTTCGGCACTAGGCAAGACGCGTTGAAAGGTGTTTTCAAATCAGCTTTCGAACGTGGAAAAGGTGCGGGTGATATATTCGGCCTGCGTTTGCAGCGTCACAGCTTTGATTTCTTCATAGAGCAGCTGAGCGTTCTATATCCGTCGTTTCCCGATGATAAATCTCGCATGGGTGCAGCTTTTGGCGATACGTTGTTTGTCCATCTCACCCGTGAGAATAAGCTGGATCAGGCAATATCTTACGTTAAGGCTGAACAAACAGGGCTTTGGCATATGGCTTCAGATGGCACTGAGTTAGAGCGCCTCTCTGAACAGAAAGAACCTGTTTACGATGCGGTGGCTATCGCTACGCAACTTGCGCTGTCAGAGCAAATGGATACTGAGTGGGTGAAATGGTTTGTAGCAGAGAAATCAAGCCTTTGCGCATTACGTATGAAGAATTGTCTGCTGCGCCGTATGCGACCCTTGGACATGTTCTCGAAGCACTCGGCTTGGATTGTGAGGCAAGAGACGAAGTCACGCCACCTGTTGCAAAGCTGGCAGATGCGACCAATCAGGAATGGGCTGAACGCTTCCGGTTAGAAACACAATTTTGATCGCTTGAACACAACGTCACTTTGTCCTCAAGGCCGCCATCCAGCCCTGCCTCCTACCGCACCATCCCGACAATCTCTAACGTCTTGGCCAGTATCGGGTCCGCAATCGCGCGGGCCTTATCCGCCCCATTGCGCAGGATCGCGTCGATCTCGTCCGGGGTTTCCATTAACCGTGCCATTTCAGCCGAAATCGGCGACAGCTTGGTGACCGCCAGTTCCGACAGCATCGGTTTGAATTCGGAAAACTGTTTGCCGCCAACGTCCGCCAGCACTTGGTCCACCGACATATCCGCCAACGCGGCGTAGATGTTGACCAGATTGGTGGCCTCGGAGCGGCCTTCCAGCCCCTTGGCCTCGCTTGGTAACCCATCCGTATCGGTTTTGGCCTTGCGAATTTTCTGGGCGATCTTGTCGGCATCATCGGTCATGTTAATGCGGCTGTTGTCGGACGGATCAGATTTCGACATCTTTTTGGAGCCATCGCGCAGCGACATCACGCGGGTGGCCTCGCCCTCGATCACAGGTTCGGTGATCGGAAAGAAATCAACGCCGTAGTCGTGGTTGAATTTCGCCGCGATGTCGCGGGTTAGCTCGATATGTTGTTTCTGGTCCTCGCCCACCGGCACGTGCGTCGCGTGGTAAACCAGAATATCGGCGGCCATCAGGGTTGGATAGCTGAACAGACCAACGGAAACGTTTTCACGATTCTTGCCAGCTTTGTCTTTGAACTGGGTCATCCGGTTTAACCAGCCCATGCGGGCCACGCAGCTGAACACCCAGCCCAGTTCGGCGTGGGCCGAGACCTGACTTTGGTTGAACAGAATGGATTTGGTGGGGTCCAGACCGGCCGCAATGAAACCGGCGCATAGCTCGCGGGTGGCGTGGCGCAGTTTGGCGGGGTCTTGCCAGACGGAAATGGCGTGCAGATCGACCATGCAATAGATGGTTTCAACGCCGCTATCCTGCATCGACACGAACCGCTTGATCGCGCCCAGATAGTTGCCAAGGGTCAGGCCGCCGGATGGCTGGATGCCTGAAAAGACGCGGGGAGTGTGGACCACCTCGGTCATGATAATTCTCCGTCTGGATTATGTTGTCCGTTTCGCATACCCATGAGGGCAAGGGCCGTCAACCAAAGGAGCCTATGAGATGAGCAGTAATCCGAACGTGTCACCCGTTAACCCGTTGCCGCCTGTGGTGGTGGCGTTGGCGCTTGTGATGTTTGTAGTGGAACTGACATTCAATCTGGGTGCACGCGGGCTGATTGGTGGGCCGCAGGCGGTGGGCTGGCGGGTTGCGGCAATGCGGGATTATGCGCCGTCGGGGGATCTGGTAAACTGGATGATTGAAGTGTGGCGTTTCCCGCCGGAAATACTGCTTCGGTTTTTGACCTATCCGTTTATCCATGTGAATTTCACCCATATGATATTTGCCTGTGTGCTGTTGCTGGCACTGGGCAAATTTGTCGGCGAGGTATTTCGTTGGTGGGCTTTGTTGCTGGTGTTTTTTGGGTCAGCAATCATCGGTGCGGTGGTTTACGGGCTGTTTATTGGCACTAGTGTACGGTTGATCGGGGCATATCCGGCGGTGTACGGATTGATCGGGGCGTTTACGTTTTTGCTGTGGGTCGATTTGGCGGCACATGGGGCGAATGAATACCGCGCCTTTACGCTGATCGGGTTTTTGTTGTTCATCCAGTTGATATTCGGGGTGTTCTTTGGCGGTGGGCCTGACTGGATCGCCGATCTTGCGGGGTTTGTAACCGGGTTCGGGCTGTCCTTTGTGGTTAGTCCCGGTGGTTGGTCACGGGCGTTGGCGCAGTTGCGACGGCGGTGATGGTTGTAGTTTGCGTGTAGCTTCTTAATTGAATTACTACATTTGTTTGCTTATATTATAGATCAAGGAGGCTTTATCAAATGACATATGATGCTCGTCAAATTGCGAATTGGTTTGTGACCCGCGTTAAGCAGGACAATAAAGTCTTGTCTGTAATGTCATTGTTAAAGCTAACATATATCGCGCACGGATGGCGTTTAGAAATGACGAACGGCCCTCTTTTTCAAAATAAAATCCAAGCTTGGAAATACGGTCCCGTTATTCCAGATGTTTATAATTCGTTCAGGTCTCAAGGCGTGAATGTACAGAATCCTGTTTCTCTCGTGGCTAGCGATATATCTAATGAGGACAGCGCATTTCTGGAGCAAATATATAACATATATGGTTTGATGTCCGCTTTCCAGCTTTCAGATTTGACTCATGAGGTAGGTGGCCCTTGGGATATAGCAACAAAGCTTGGTGGATCATATGCTGATATACCGAATGAATTGATCAAGTCTCACTATGAAATGAAGCGAATGAGATCAAAACAAGCCGCTCATGTCTGATGATGTTTCCCCAATAGACCAAGTTAGTGAGGGTGCTGGAGACTCTGCCGAGGCGCGGCGGCTTTCTGCTGCTGAGCTTACTCTTTTAGAGGCGGAGGCTAAATCCCTGCGACTCGGTCATTCCGAACTCAGCCAACGATATTGGCTCCGCTGGTTGGTGGTGTCTCTTGGTTTGATCGTAATAATAGGCATGGCGCTCCTCCTTTATCATGCCACCCATAAAATATTTTGGGGGCCGTTTGTAGTGGTCCCTAATTCACTATCTATTGCTATGCTGTTAGCCCCCATTGTTTCTATTACAACGATTACAGTGGTATTTTTTGTTGCAGCGTTTCGAAAATTTAACGACAGTGATATTGACGCCGTCGACCCTACATCTATTGCGAGGACAGGTATTCAAACTATGAACGGAAATTTGTGACACAATTAAAGTTGCGCTAGCTGTCCAACAAATCAAACTGGTTAACAATAATCTAGCAACTACTATGTTAAGAGGTGTGATGGAAATCAACGGCGCATGGAGCGGCGGAAGTCCGACAGTTTGAAGGCGCCGAGCAATTGGCCGATGCCGAAATAGCTGACCGCGCCAATGGTGACCAACAGTGCCAGCGCCAGATAGCGCCATGCGCCTGCGGCAAACATCGGGTTTAGCGCCAGTTGTGCAGCTAACAGGGCGACACCCATCAGAATGGATGCGACGATGATCCGCCAGATACGATTGCGGAACCGGCGGTCAAGCTGCGCGGAGACACCCATTTTACGTGATCCAAGCCACAGCAATGCGACCATGCCCCAACTGGCCAGCGTGGCCCCGATGGCGGCGGCGAGGTAGCCGATGACGGGGGCAAGGCCGATGGCAAGGGCGGCGTTGATTACCATTGCGACCAGTGCGTAGTAGAACGGGGTTTTGGTATCGGCGCGGGCAAAGAACAGCGGTTGATACACCTTTTGCATCACGAAGGCGGGCAGGCCGAGGCCGTAGATTTGCACGGCGGCAGCGGTGGCGGCGGTGTCGTCGGGGCCGAATTTTCCGCGCTCGAACAATACTTCGACCAGCGGCAGCGGGATCACCACCAGCGCCACAGCAGCGGGGATAGTCAGGGCGAGCGAGATCTCACCGGCGCGGCTGAATGCCTCTTGGCCGCCGGTCTCGTCTCCCGCTTGCAAGCGCCGTGACAGTTCAGGCAACAGCACAATGCCGATGGCGATACCAACCACGCCAAGCGGCAGTTGATACAGCCGATCCGCGTTGTAGAGCCACGCAACGGCGGAATCGAATTGGCTGGCGACTTGGCGACCGACCAGCAGGTTGACCTGCACAACGCCACCTGCCAGCGCGGCAGGGGCGGCGATGATGGCGAGGCGTTTCAGATCGGGTGACATGACGGGGCGTTTGGGGGTAAGGGCAAAGCCTGCGCGTTTGGCTGCGACCCAGACCAGCGCCAATTGGGCGACACCGGCAATTGGCACCATCCATGCCAATGTCAGGCCAATGTCCCACTCCATCGTGCTGCTGAAAACCAGTGCAGTGATAAAGATGATGTTCAATAACACGGGCGCGGCAGCGGCGGCGGTGAAACGGTGCGTGGCATTCAGCACACCGGACAGCAACGCAGCCAGCGAGATGAACAGGATATAGGGAAAGGCGATGCGCCCGTAAGTGACGGACATATCAAACCGCGCGTCCCCGAAAAACCCGCTGGCCATCGCCCAGACCAGCCACGGCATGGCGAACATTGCGATGACGGTGAATATAATCAGGATCGTTGCCAACCCGCTGAACGCATCGCGGGCGAACCCGAGCGGATCATCATCGGCCTCGAGTTTCTTTGAAAACATCGGCACGAACGCCATGTTGAACGCGCCTTCGGCAAAGAAGCGGCGGAACATGTTGGGTAAGGAAAATGCCACGATGAATGCTTGGGCCGCTGGACCCGTGCCCAGAAACGCGGCGATCATCACGTCGCGCACAAACCCCAGCAATCGGCTGAGCAATGTCCAGCCGCCAACGGTCAGAAACCCGCCCAGCATGCCCTTGCGTCCCGTCATTGCTTGCGTGCCCTTTTTGCTCCGGCTTCAATCGATTCCAGCAGGCGTTTCTTTAGCGTATCCTGCCGGCTTTCCTCGTGATATTTAAGGCCAAACATGTCTTTGACGTAAAATGTATCCACCACCTGTTCCCCGTATGTCGCAATAACCGCGCTGGCGATATAGACATTGGCGTTGGCCAAAGTGCGGGTCAGATCGAACAACAGGGCAGGGCGATCACGGGTGTCGACCTCGATGATGGTGTAAATCTCGCTGCCCTCGTTATCAAAGGTGATGGTGGTCGGCACCTTGAAGGCACGCTCGCGCTTCTTGATCTTGTCGCGGGACTGCAATGCGTCCCGCGCGATCACCTCGCCTTTCAGGGTTTTGTCGATCATGCTGCGCAGGCGGTTCAGACGGGGGCCTTCATAGGGCGAGCCATCGGCGTCCTGTATCCAGAAAACCGCGGTGGCATAGCCGTCTTTGGAGGTGTAGGTGCGCGCATCAACCACATTGGCCCCGACCAGCGCCAAGGCACCGGCAAGGCGTGAGAAAATGCCGGGGTGGTCGGCCAGCACGAAGCAGGCTTGGGTTGCGTCACGGTCCACGTCCGGTTTCAGATCAATGCGGATTTCGTCCTCGGTCAGACCCCGCAGCATATCGGCAAAAATCACATGCGCGGCGGTTTGCAGCCCTTGCCAATAGGGCGGGTAATGGCGGGCCGTTTCTACCTTTAGATCCTTTTTGTCCCAGTCGGCCAGCGCTTGGCGCAATGCTTTTTTGGCCGCGTTTTCGCGGACGGTCCGGTTGACGGCTTCCATGCCGCTTTCCAGCGCGGTTTCGGTATCGGAATATAGGCGGCGGATCAGCATCGCCTTCCAGTTATTCCATGTATCCGGCCCGACTCCGCGAATATCGCAAACCGTCAGCACTGTCAGCAGATCCAGCCGTTCCTTGTTCTTCACCGCCTTGGCAAACCCGCGAATGGTGCGCGGGTCGGAAATATCGCGTTTCTGCGCTACATCGGACATCAACAAATGATTGCGCACCAGCCATTCAACGGTTTTGCATTCATCTGGTTTCAGCCCCAGTCGCGGGGCAACCTTGCGGGCGATTTTAGCGCCAAGGATCGAGTGATCCTCGTCGCGCCCCTTGCCGATATCATGCAACAGCAGCGCCACATAAAGCACCTTGCGGTTCACGCCTGATTTCAGGATGCCCGAAGCAATGGGCAGTTCTTCCTGCAACTCCTCGCGTTCGATCTGGGCAAGGTTCGAGATGCACTGGATGGTGTGCTCGTCCACCGTATAGTCGTGATACATATTGAACTGCATCATCGCCACGATAGGTGCGAATTCAGGGATAAAGGCGGCCAGAACCCCTAATTCATTCATCCGGCGAAGCGCACGTTCGGGGTTGCCGTGTTTCAGCAGCAAATCCAGAAAAATGCGTCTGGCCTCTTTGTCACCCCGCATCTCGTCATCAATCAGGTCCAGATTGGCGGCCACCAGACGCATCGCGTCAGGGTGGATCAAAACACCAGTGCGCAGGGCCTCTTCAAACAGCCGCAGGATGTTCAACTTGTCCGCAAGGAACGATTTTTCGCCCGCCACATTCAGGCGGTTCTGCACGATCTTGTATCCCGCCTTGGCCTTTTTGCGCCGTCGAAAGAACCGCATCAGGCGGGGTTCCTGTTTGACGTGGCTGGCCTCAAGGGCCGTCAAAAAGATGCGGGTCAATTCGCCTACATGGTTTGCGTGGCGAAAATAGTCCTGCATGAAATGTTCTACCGCACGACGCCCGCCGTGGTCTTTATAGCCCATCCGCGCGGCCACCTCGACTTGCAGATCAAACGTCAGCTGCTCCATCGCGCGGCCCGTGACCAGATGCAGGTGGCAGCGGGTCGCCCAAAGGAATTGTTCGGCTTCGGCAAAACGGTCGTGCTCTTCTTGTGAAAACAGCCCCAGTTTGACCAGATCGGCCACATCATCAACTCGGTGCAGGTATTTGGCGATCCAGAACAGGGATTGCAGATCGCGCAAACCACCTTTGCCCTCTTTCACATTAGGCTCGACCATATAGCGCTGGCCGCCCTGTTTCTTATGGCGGGCGCTGCGCTCTTCCAGCTTGGCCTCGATAAATTCGGGGGCTGTGCCGCGAAATAGATCATGCCACAGGACCTCTTTCAACTCGTCCGCTAAGGCAGCGTCGCCAGCAAGGTAACGTTCCTCCAACAGAGCGGTGCGGATGGTGTAATCCTCGCGCCCCAAACGGACGCAATCCTTGATCGTTCGGCTGGCGTGGCCGATCTTCAGGCGTAAATCCCACAACATATAGAGCATGGATTCAATCACGCTCTCGGCCCATGCGGTCATTTTATAGGGGGTCAGGAACAGCAAGTCGATGTCGGAATGCGGCGCCATTTCAGCGCGACCTGATCCGCCGACAGCCAAAACACACAGCCGTTCGGCGTCGGTGGGGTTGGCGATTTTGTGCAGGTGGGTGGTGGCCACCTTGAACGCGGTCTGAACGATACAATCGGCCAGATAGGTATACGCGCGGGTGGTGCGGCGCGCGGCAAAAGGCTTTGCGGCGAATGCCGCCTCGATAGCGGCATTGCCGGCTTTGCGGGCGTCCATCAGATAGCCAACCGTAGCGGCGCGGATAGCGCGGCCATCTTTGGCGCTGAATATGGCATCCTCTAACGCGGTCCATGCTGCGGCATGGTCAAAAATGTCATTCGCCGGACAGATCAGACTGTCCGGCGAATATAAAGTGGTATGAGCGTTCATCGGAGCCGGTTCTAGAAACCGGCGCCGCCAAAGCTGCGGGGTGCAGCGTCAACGATAACCGCTTGGTTGTTCTGGATTTGCGCGATGGCCAGACCACGCTGGTTGGTGCCATTCGGACGTAGTCGAAAGATGCCGCTTGCGCCGACAAAGCCGGACCCTTGTGTCAGTGCCGCCTTTGTCAGGGCATTTGACTTGCCTGATTTGGCCAAGGCGCCGATGGCAGCGATCCCGTCATAGGAAAGGTTGGCGATTGCGTGCGGTGGGTTCCCGAATGCCGCACTGTAGCGGGCATTGAACTTGGCGGTCATGTTGGGGGGGGGCAAGGCGAACCAGCCGCCTTGGACGCCGGGCAAAGCAAGGGTTGCCGCAGGGATATCCCAGCGGGTCAGGCCGATGAATTTCACCACGTCCAGGTCAACACCGTTTTCGGGCAACATCTGGGTGATAAGGGGCAGCGCGCCAGCAGAATCAGAGGTGAGGAATACGGCCTGTGCACCGGAACTGCGGATCGTGCTGGCAATGCCGGGAATGGAACTGATAATGCCGTCTTGGGAAAATTCGTAAGAGCCAACGCCAGCCTGAACCGCGCCGTTGTTAGCAATAGCCCCGAGGATTGCATCGCGGCCCGCTATGCCAGCCGGTGTACGGGCATGAACAACCATCATATTATTACGGCCCTGCCGCTTGGCGTATTTCACCAGCCGATTGGCAGTGTTCTGGAATGTGTGGCCCAGAACGAACACGTTGCCACCGGCAATTTGCACATTATTCGAAAAGGCCAGAACATTCACATTGCGCGATGCCACAGCGACGCCAACGGCGTTTGCAGCTTCGGCGTAAAGCGGGCCAATGATGATTCTGGCCCCGTCATCGACGGCTTTGGTCGCAACCGAGGCGGCTTGTCCGGCGTTTCCGGCAGTGTTGTAAACTCGCAGGTCAATTTTCACGCCTTGCAAGTCGGCAATCGCCAAACGTGCTGCATTCTCAAGATTTTTGGCCAGCAGGTCATCGCCTGCATTGCCTGATCCACCCGGAACCAACAGGGCAACAGGGACTGCGGCGCTCGTGTTAGTGCTTGGTCCACCGCCACCTCCGCCAAGGGTCACAGGCTGACAAGCGGCCAGCCACAGGATCGACATCAGGGCAACAATACGGCTCGTAATTTTTCTGGATTTACTCAATAATGAAAACATAGGTTGATCCCCGCTCCCTCGCGCGCAATGATTCAAGTCGGGCAAGCCTATGCGTTTGCTCGCAAATAGTAAACGCCGTGAAAGGTCCGATTTTGGCGAATTTTGAAAAGAGGCAACTCTCTGCCGGTCTCTACTTTGTTGCAACACCGATCGGGGCTGCGCGCGATATTACATTGCGGGGGCTGGATATACTGGCATCCGCCGATGTGATTGCCGCCGAAGATACGCGAACGGCCAAGCGGTTAATGGAAATTCACGGTATTCCTTTGGGCGACCGTCCGGTGATTTCCTATCACGATCATAACGGTGCACAAGTGCGTCCGCGCCTGATGCGGCTGTTGAACGAGGGCAAGTCGCTTGTCTATGTATCCGAGGCAGGCACACCGCTTGTCGCTGACCCCGGATATGCGCTGGGGCGGGCTGCTATTGACGCAGGGATTCAGGTGATCGGGGCACCGGGGCCATCGGCGGTTATTGCGGCGCTCACTGTGGCGGGCTTGCCCACAGACCGGTTTTTCTTTGCTGGTTTTGCGCCGAACGCCAAAGGGGCACGGCGAAGATTCTTTGATGAATTTTCCGAAGTGCCAGGGACGCTGGTGTTTTATGAATCGCCCAAACGCATTCATGGAATGTTAGGGGATTTGGTGCAAACATTAGGAGGGGACCGGCAGGCGGCAGTTTGTCGGGAACTGACCAAACGGTTTGAAGAAGTGTCGCGCGGCACGCTGGATGAATTGGCAGCGGCGTTTTCGGATCGCACTGTAAAAGGTGAAATTGTGGTGCTGGTGGATCGGGCGCGCGGGATTGCCGTGTCGGATCAATCGATGGAGGATGCTTTGCGCGAGGCGTTAAAAACAATGCGGATCAAAGATGCTGCAACGGTTGTGTCAGAGGCGTTGGGGATACAGCGCCGCAAGGTGTATCAGGCGGCACTAGAGCTTGGGAAAGACAAATAATGAGCGGGTTAACATCTTATCATGCAGGGCTGGCTGCTGAATCCGCAGTTGAGATCCATTATTTGCGCATGGGGCACGTGATTTCTGACCGTCGTTGGCGCGGGGCAGGTGGCGAAATTGATCTGATCACGCGGGATGGTGATGATCTGATCTTTGTCGAAGTTAAGAAAAGCCGTGATTTTGCCCGTGCAGCAGAACAACTGTCGCAACGCCAGATGACGCGGATTTATAACACCGCATCCGAATATTTGGCAGGCGAGCCTAATGGGCAAGACACGAACGTGCGGTTTGACGTGGCCTTGATGGACGAGGCCGGGCATATTCAAGTGATCGAAAATGCGTTTGGGCATTGTTGACGCATAAGCATTGAAGCATTGCCATTGAACCCTGTGCCGCACTGCGCCATGTAGGTGTGACGCATAGGGGAGTAATGCCATGTCGTTGAAAGTTGCGATCCAGATGGATCCGATCGGGCCGATTGATATTGATGCCGACAGCAGTTTCAGGATTGCCGAAGAAGCACAGGCGCGTGGGCATGAATTGTTTTATTACACACCTGACAAACTGTCCTATCGCGCAGGTCGGGTTATGGCGCGGGGTTGGCCGCTGACGGTTCGGCACCAAAAGGGCAATCATTTTACATTGGGTGCGGAACAGGACATTGATCTGGCCGAATGGGATGTCGTCTGGCTGCGCCAAGACCCACCATTTGACATGGGCTATATAACCACGACGCATTTGCTGGATATGATCCACCCCGACACATTGGTGGTGAATGATCCGTTCTGGGTGCGCAATTACCCCGAAAAACTGCTGGTGCTACAATTCCCTGATCTGACCCCGCCAACGATGATCGCGCGTGATCTGGAAACGATCAAGGAATTCAAACACGAGCATGGCGACATCATCCTGAAGCCACTTTATGGCAACGGTGGGGCTGGTGTTTTCCGGCTGGATAAAAACGACCGCAACCTGACCTCGCTGCATGAATTATTCATGGGCATCAACCGCGAACCGCTGATCGCACAGAAATTCCTGCCGGATGTCTCCAACGGGGATAAACGGATCATTCTTGTGGACGGCGAAGCTGTGGGCGCGATCAATCGCGTACCAGCGCCCGGGGAAACCCGCTCCAATATGCATGTTGGCGGGCGACCGGAAAAGATTGGCCTGACGGAACGGGACAAGGAAATCTGTGCGGCCATCGGCCCGTTGTTGCGTGAAAAAGGGCAGGTGTTCGTCGGCATTGATGTGATCGGCGATTATCTGACCGAGATCAACGTGACCTCGCCCACGGGTATTCAGGAGTTGGAACGGTTTGACGGCACCAATATTGCTGAAAAGATTTGGCAAGAGATTGAGCGCAGAAAGGTGTAATTTGTGGCCGTTCGTAAATGGTTTATTAATGTAGGATCAAGGCTGGTAGCCAAGAGGCATCTGGAGCGAGTGCGGGAAATTTCCGACGCGAGACGTAGTTTTAACCGTATGGCGCGGCTGGGATTCCGAACGACGCCCCTAAGTTTGTTTCTGCCCGATACACTTGCGAGTCGTCCTGCGCTGTGGGTGTCCTCGGGTGTGAAAACGCGCGAGAAGGTGATCTATTACATTCATGGTGGGGGCTATATTGTTGGCAGCCCGCAGACCCACAAGCATATGCTGGCGGCCCTATCACGTGAAACGGGCATTCAGGCCTGTCTGATTGATTACCGCCTTGCCCCAGAACACACGTTTCCTGCCGCGATTGATGATGTTCTGGCTGGCTATCTGGCGCTGATTGAGCGCGGTTATGCGCCTGAAAACATCATTATCGGAGGTGATAGTGCAGGCGGCGGGGCTGCCTTGGCTTTGCTTTCGCACCTATGTCACGAAGGATTAGCGCCACGCGCCACGTTCGTTATGTCCCCGTGGACGGATTTAACCTTGAGCGGGGCTTCATTGCAAACCAATACGCAAAGCGAAGTCTTATTACCGGTCGGACGAATTGATGAATTGCGAGACATGTATCTGGAAAGGGCGGATGCAAAGGATGAACGCGCATCCCCATTGTTTGCGAATTTCCCAAACTGTCCGCCGGTTTTGATGCAAGTATCGGATAGCGAAATCCTGTTGGATGACACGCGACGAATGGCAACGGTTCTTGAAGAAAACGGTGCAGAGGTTGAATGCTGTATCTGGGCCGATTTACCCCATGTCTGGCAGATATTTAACGGATGGTTGCCGGATGCAGATTTAGCTTTGCTTCAGGTGGCGCAATTTATTGGAGCACAGTTCAGACTTCCTTTGTCGCGCTCAGACGGAAACTGACCGCCTCGGCGACATGGTGTTTGCGAACATCATTAACACCCTCAAGATCGGCAATCGTGCGGGCCACACGCAGAACGCGGTGATACCCCCGTGCGGACAGGCCAAACCGTTCGGCGACTTTGATCAACAAGGCGCGGCCCTCGTCATCTGGTGTGGCGATTTCCTCTAACACGGCCCCTTCGGCATCGGCATTCACCCGCATGTCGGCATGATCCATGAACCGCTTTTCTTGCACATCACGGGCGCTGGCGATGCGGGCGGACATGTCGGCCGATGTTTCGCCTGCTTCGGGCAGGTCCAGATCGGAGTAGGCCACGGGTGGGACATCAATGCGCAGATCGAACCGGTCCATCAAGGGACCGGATATGCGGCCCAGATATTCCTCGCCACACAACGGTACGCGGGCGCAGGCGCGGGATGGATCAGCAAGGTAGCCGCATTTGCACGGGTTGGCGGCGGCGACCAGCATAAAGCGGCAGGGGTATTTGACGTGGGCGTTGGCGCGGGCCACCACGACTTCGCCGGTTTCAATCGGCTGGCGCAAGGTTTCCAGCACGGCGCGCGGATATTCGGGGAATTCATCCATGAACAAAACCCCGTTATGCGCCAGCGAGATTTCCCCCGGTTTCGCCCCGCGTCCACCGCCAACGATCGCCGCCATCGAGGCCGTGTGGTGTGGTTCGCGAAACGGGCGTTCGCGGGTGATACCGCCTTCATCCAGCAGGCCGGACAGGGAATGGATCATCGAGGTTTCCAATGCCTCGACGGCGCTAAGCGGCGGCAGGATACCGGGCAAACGCGCGGCGAGCATGGATTTACCGGAGCCGGGTGATCCGGTCATCAGCACATGGTGACGGCCAGCCGCGGCGATTTCCAGTGCCCGTTTGGCGCGTTCCTGCCCCTTTACATCGCGCATGTCGCGGCTGTGTTTTTCGCGCTGAACTTCGCCCGCCACGGCAGGCATCAATGGCGATTGTCCGGTGTAATGACGCACCACATCGGCCAGTGATCCGGCGGCCAGCACTTGGGTTGCGCCCACCCACGCGGCTTCTGCCCCGCAGGCTTTGGGGCACAAAAGGGCGCGGTTATGTTCAGCGGCGGCCATGGCGGCGGGCAACGCACCGATCACCTGTATCAGGGTGCCATCAAGCGAAAGTTCCCCCAGTGCGACGGTGTTTTCCACATCTTCGGATGGCACGATTTCCAGCGCGGCCAGCAATGCCAACGCGATCGGCAGGTCAAAGTGCGACCCGACTTTTAGCACATCCGCTGGCGACAGGTTGATGGTGATGCGTTTGGAGGGGAGCGCGATGGACATCGCTGTCATCGCCGCCCGCACCCGTTCGCGGGCCTCGGACACGGCCTTGTCCGGCAACCCGACTATGGCGAATGATGGCAGGCCAGGCGTGATGGCGCATTGCACCTCGACCATGCGGGCCTCGATCCCTTCGAACGCGACGGTATAGGCGCGTGCCACCATGTTCACGCCTCCCCGCGTTAACCAATTTGTTAATGGTTAACGCAGGGATGGTTTACGAAAGGTAAATTTTCATAAAATTTGGCCACGCTTCAGGGTCGTGAATTGTTTTATCGCGGCAAAAGGCGTTGCAAAACCCAAAGATACGCCCGTCGAGTTCCATCAAATGGGTGACGGGTTTACCGGAATACGGGCATGTCGCGTTTTCGGGGGTGCCGCTGTCCACGGCTTTGGCCATCAGCGGGGTGGTGGGCCAGCTGTGCGTCGGCACATCCAGCGCATAGGGCACAGGATCATAGGATTTGGTCAGCCCCATCGCCCGCCATCTGCGAAAGGCGGTATCTTTGATGTGCTCGGCGACATAGGCGGTGGCGATATCGCCCACGGGCAGGTCAAATCCGGCAATTCGTGCGGCAACGGGGGCGTAGAATACATCCGCCAATGAGTAGGCACCAAACAGCCAAGGGCCATCTGCGCCATGTCGGCTGCGGGCAAGCGACCAGAGCAGTTCCAGCCGGTCCAGATCGGCCTGAACTTCGGGCGATACTTCAAACCCGTCATACTGGTGCAGCAATTGCATCGGGCAATCCGAACGCAATGCGCCAAAGCCCGAATGCATTTCCGCCGCCATCCAGCGGGCCAGAATGCGGGCGGATTGGTCCGCAGGCCACAGCCCCGCATCGGGGTGACGCTCGGCCAGAGTTTCGGCAATCGCCATGGTGTCGCCCACTGCATCGCCATCTGGGGTGCGGATTGCGGGGACCAGACGGGCGGGGGCCAGATCGGCCAGATCCTGTTGCAAAGTGCCGGAATAAAGTCCGGCCATATGAGTGCGGCAGGGGATGTTGAATTTCTCGAACATCAGCCAGCCGCGCAGCGACCAACTGGAAAAGGTGCGGTCGCCGATATATAGATCATAAGTCATAGCAGGTAGTGTAACGCGGGGTGCTGCATTCACAAAATTGTGTTTTGTGACGGGGGCATCACAAAACGTGATGGGGCAGATTTGCGCGTGGGCATGGCAATAGTGTAGTGAGGCGCTGAAAGCGTTGGTTGACGAATAATGGACCCCTCTATGAAAAATGCCCTATCGAAAGTGCTGTTTGGGTTTTTCCTGTGGGTAGCAGGCACCGGTTTGGTGGCCGCACAAAGCAATCTGCAAATATTCGCGCCGGTTTACGGCAATTGGTGCGGCCCAAACCATCCGGTGGATATGTCGCGTGCAGGCCCGCCGGTTGATGTGTTGGATGCAGCCTGTATGCGCCACGATTATTGCGTGGCGGCGCAAGGGGAATACGACTGCGGTTGCGATATTTCATTTCTGCAGGAATTGCGCGGCACCCGTTGGCAAAACCCGATGATCCAGCGCAATGCCCGCGCGATTTACGATGCGATTGCGCTGGTGCCGTGTGATGCGCCGGATGGAATGACCTATAAGCAAACCATGTTCGCGGTTGATTTGTTTTATGATGTGGTTTCGGGCAACGCGATGCCGATGGATGTGTTTGACCGTTGGCGGGCGCTGCTTTTCGGGAGTTAGGGCCAGAATCTAGGGCAAGTGGTTGATTGCCCCGGTTTCCCACATGTCCCCGTCCCATTGCAGGCGTGTAACGGACAGATTGTCAATTTTATGCGAGATTGCTTCGGTTGGCGCTAGGCCACCCGCAAGCTGGATCTGGGTCATGATCACGCCGATATGGGCCACAGCGATGATATGGCGGTCAGGGTGGCGGGTGTTCATATCCTGAACAAACGGGGTGATGCGGCTGGCCGCGGCGTTCCAGCTTTCGCCATTTGGCGGCGTGATGTCGCCCGGTGTTTCCCAATAGGCGCGGCTTAGGTCGGGGTCGCGGGCGGCGACCTGATCGAACGTTAGCCCGTCCCAATCACCGAAATTGAACTCTCGCAGATCGGTTGCATGGGGCAGGCGGGTTCGCGCCCCCGCGATTGCATTGGCGGTATCAATACTGCGGGACAGGTCGGACGATACCAGCAACGCATCATCGGGCAGATGAGCATGCAGGCGGGTGATTTGCGCTGTATCAGACAGGTCGGCAGGCACATCGCGCCAACCAACGAACGCCCTCTCGTAGGTCGGACCGTGGCGCACCCACCACCATGTTGTCATTTTGGCAGGGTGCCCTTTAGCACCATCGGCAGCCCTGCGATGATGGTCACCACCAGATTGGCCTGTGCGGCTAGGCGCTGGTTTAGCCGCCCTTGGGCCTCGCGGAACCGCCGTGCCAGAATGTTTTCCGGCACAATCCCGGCACCGACCTCGTTTGTGACCACAACAACGGGCGCTTTACAGGTGGCCAGCGCGGTCAGCAGGGTGGCTTCGGCTGCCTCCAGATCGGTTTCGGCCAGCAGGTGATTGGTCAACCACAGGGTGGCGCAATCCACCAGAACGGTATCGTTGGCGGTGGCATCGGCAAGCGGCGCGGACAGGTCTAATGGGGCCTCGATGGTGCGCCAGCCACTGCTGCGCGAATTTCGGTGCCGGATGATTTTTGCGGTCATCTCACTGTCATGTGCTTGGGCTGTGGCCAGATATATCTTGGCCTGACCGCTGGCCTCGATCAGGTGTTCCGCGAAATTTGATTTACCCGACGCAGCACCGCCGATCACTAGTGTCAGAGTTGGCAACATTCTGTTTTCCCCCATGCTTGTCATTAGAACTAGCAAGCAATTGCCGTTAGGTTAAGTGTAAATGTGACCCATTGGCATTTGTGAGATTTGCAGGCAGGTAGGCAAGATGAAATATATATTTGTATCTGTTGCCTTGATCATAGCAGCAATTGGCGCGACTGGGGCGAAAGAAATTACCAATGGTGATTTGATCGGGTTGCCGACTGCCGATGTGGTGATTTTGGGTGAAATTCACGATAATGCGCTGCATCATATCGGGCAGGCGGATGCGGTTTTGGCGATCCGGCCAACGGCTGTGGTGTTTGAAATGTTGACGCCAACGCAAGCAGCAAAGATCACGCCGCAATTGTTAAAGGATCAGGCAGCCCTTGCGGCTGTACTGGACTGGGACGCATCGGGTTGGCCGGATTTTGCGCTATATTATCCGGTTTTTGAAGCACTGGGCGCGGCGCGAGTCTATGGCGCGGCGCGGCCCCGTGACGAGGTGCGACGTGCGTTCGGTGACGGTGCAGCGGCGGTGTTTGGGCCGCAGGCAGCGCTGTTCGGGCTGGATCAACCATTGCCAGCGGACCAGTTGGAGCAGCGTATGCAGGAGCAGTTCGAGGCACATTGCGATGCGATGCCACTGGAAATGATGGCTGGTATGGTCGAGGCGCAGCGGTTTCGGGATGCTGCATTTGGCGCCACGGTGGTGCAGGCGTATAAGGAGGTCGGCGGGCCTGTGGTGTTGATTGCGGGCAATGGGCACGCGCGGACAGATTGGGGTGTTCCTGCGATGTTGGCGGCTGGTGCGCCGAATTTATCGGTGTTGGTGGTCGGGGTTGTCGTGGCACCTGCCGAGGCTGAGCAACCGTTTGATCTGTGGGTGGTGACGGAACCTGCGATACGCGAAGACCCTTGTCTGGCGTTTAAGTAAGCACAGCTTGAGTTCATGCGATCTGCACCTTAAAACAGGGGCAACTGTTTGAAAGGGCTGGGTATGCTTGCTGGCAAACGCATTCTATTGATCATCGGTGGCGGGATTGCTGCCTTCAAGTCGCTGGACCTGATCCGGCGCTTGCGCGAACGCGGGGCGACGGTAACGCCGGTTCTGACCCGCGCGGCTGAAGAGTTTGTGACACCGCTGTCCACATCGGCGCTGTCCGCCAACAAGGTATACCGCGACCTGTTTGATCTGACGGATGAGGCCGAGATGGGACATATCGAATTGTCCCGCGCCGCCGATCTGGTGGTGGTGGCCCCCGCGACGGCGGATTTGATGGGCAAGATGGCGGGCGGGCTGGCGAATGATCTGGCCTCGACCCTTCTGATGGCCACGGACAAGCGGGTGCTGATTGCACCGGCGATGAATGTGCGGATGTGGGAACATCCCGCGACCCAGCGCAACATCGCAACCCTGAAAGGCGACGGCGTGCTGTTTGTTGGCCCCAATGAGGGCAACATGGCCTGTGGTGAATTCGGCCCGGGCCGGATGGCCGAGCCGCTGGAAATTGTCGCGGCAGTTGAGTCGGCGATTGCGGATGGGCCACTGCGGGGCAAGCATATTCTGGTGACGTCAGGGCCAACGCACGAGCCGATTGATCCGGTGCGTTATATTGCCAACCGATCCTCGGGGGCGCAGGGCACGGCGATTGCGCGGGCATTGTCGGCGCTGGGGGCAGAGGTGACATTTATCACGGGCCCCGCCGATGTTGCGCGGCCTGATGGGGTTCGGGTGATCGAGGTGCAGACAGCGCGGGAAATGTTGGCGGCGGTTCAGGCGGCTTTGCCCGCAGATGGCGCTGTATTTGCGGCAGCGGTGGCGGATTGGCGGATGGCGTCAGAGGTCACATCGAAGATGAAGAAGGATGGCAAGGGTAGTTTGCCTGTGCTGGAGTTTACCGAGAACCCCGATATTCTGGCGACCGTGGCCCAGATGAAAAAGGGGCGGCCCACGCTGGTGATCGGATTTGCGGCGGAAACCGATGATGTGATTAAGAACGCGACTGCCAAGCGAAAGCGCAAGGGCTGTGACTGGATCGTCGCCAATGATGTGTCGCCCGAGACGGGGATTATGGGCGGCAGCGAGAATGCGGTGACAGTTATCAAGGCGAGTAGTTCTGAAGAGTGGCCGCGGATGAGTAAAGATCAGGTGGCTGCACGGTTGGCGGCGGACATTGCCGAGGCGTTGGCGTAAGAGATTCTATGCACTGCGCGCGGCAGGTATTTAAGGCAAGAAGAAGGGGGGGCGCGATGATTTTAATTAAAATGTTGTGGATTGACGGGGCGGATCAGGCGTTGGGTTTGCCAAGTTATGAGACAAGCGGGGCGGCGGGCGCGGATTTACGGGCGAATTTTTCTGAAGGTGAGCGAGGTGGTCTAACCCTTGCACTTGGTGGTCGCGCTTTAGTGCCAGCGGGGCTGCGGCTGGAAATCCCTGCTGGTTATGAGGTGCAGATCAGGCCGCGCTCCGGTTTGGCGTTAAAGCACGGTATTACATTGCCCAACAGTCCCGGCACGATTGACAGCGATTATCGCGGGCCGCTTGGGGTGATTGTGATGAACGCGGGAACGGAGCCGTTTGTGATTAATCACGGCGACCGGATTGCGCAGATGGTTGTGGCTCCTGTGGTTCAGGCGCGATTTGAACTGACCGAGGCGTTGGAGGATACCGCGCGTGGTGCGGGCGGTTTTGGCTCTACGGGGCGCGGCTAGTGGGATATGTTCTGTCGCTGGCTGTCGGGCTGTGGTTGTTCGGCGCGCTGATCGGAGTGTCGTACGCCAAACGCTGGTTTTTAATCGGGATGTTGTATGCGGCGGTTGTGATCGCGCATTTGGTGCTGTCGGACGGAGCATCGTTGCGCGCCGCAACCGGCGGGTCGGTCGGGCCTTGGTTGATATTGGGCGGGATCGGCGCGGTTGTGGTTGCGTATCGCGCGGCTCTAGGCCAACTTCGCATCAAAGCCCAAGATAGAGTCGCCCAGATGTCCGAGGCCACCCCGAAACCCACATTCACCAATGTTGAGCTGGACCGTTATGCCCGCCACATCATGCTGCGCGAAATCGGCGGGGCGGGGCAGAAGAAGTTGAAAAATGCCCGTGTGCTGGTGATTGGTGCGGGCGGGCTGGGATCGCCCGTGTTGCTGTATCTGGCGGCGGCGGGGGTGGGCACCATCGGGGTGGTGGACGATGATGTGGTGGATAATTCCAACCTGCAACGCCAGGTGATCCATCGGGATGCCGACATTGGCATGCCCAAGGTGTTTTCTGCGCAAGCCGCGATGCAGGCACAAAACCCCAAAGTTGTGGTGCGGCCCTATCAGCGGCGGCTGGATGAGGGCAACGCCAGCGATCTGTTTGCCGAGTATGATCTGGTGCTGGACGGCACTGATAATTTCGAGACCCGCTATCTGGTCAATCGCACCTGTGTGGCGCTTGGCAAGCCGTTGATTGCGGGCGCGCTGACCCAGTGGGAGGGGCAGATCAGCACCTATGATCCGGCGAATGGCGCACCATGTTACCAGTGCATTTTCCCTGAGGCTCCAGCGGCTGGGCTGGCCCCGTCCTGTGCCGAGGCGGGGGTGGTTGGTCCATTACCAGGTGTGATCGGCGCGATGATGGCGCTCGAGGCGGTGAAAGAAATCACAGGGGCCGGTGACGGGATGCGCGGCCAGATGCTGATTTACGATGCGCTGTATTCTGAAACCCGCAAAATCAAGCTGAAGCGGCGCATGGATTGCCCTGTTTGTTCAGGGAAATCCGTTTAATTACCTTGCCATAGTGCGCGGATGATCCATACTCGCGCCGAAACACAATCAATCTTGGGGGATTCCAGATGAAACTGCTAACATCACTTGCCGTTGTTGCGTCGGCTGCCTTTACCACTGTCACCTTGGCTGCTGGTCACCTGCCCGATCTGGGCGGCAAAGAGGTGGTTGTTGTCACTGAAAATGCATACCCCCCACTGCAATTCGTTGATCCGGCTTCGGGCGAGGCAATTGGGTGGGAATACGACGCGATGGCCGAGATCGCCAAGCGGATCAACATCACCGTGGTCTATGAGAACATCAGCTGGGATGCGATGATCCCTGCGGTTTCAGAAAACCAGTTTGATCTGGGTATGACGGGGATCACCATCCGCGATGACCGCCGTGAAAAGGTCGATTTTTCGGATGCCTATATGCGCAGCGAAATGGTGATGCTGGTGCGCGGAGACGAGGCGCGGTTTTCGGATGCCAAAGGCTTTGGTGCTAATGATGACTTTCTGATGGCGGCACAGCCCGGTACCACACCGTTTTACGTCGGCGTTTATGAGGTGCTGGACGGGGATGAAGCCAATCCGCGGATCAAACTGTTTGAAACATTTGGTGCAACTGTTCAGGCGCTGAAAACGGGCGACGTTGATCTGGTGTTGACCGATGGTACGGCGGGCAACGGGTATGTTGCGGCCTCGGACGGGGCGTTGAAGATCGTTGGCGATACACTGGGAACCGAGGATTTTGGTTTTATCTTCCCGAAAGGATCGGAACTGGTCGGCCCGATGAATGCGGCGATTGCCAGCATGAAGGAAGACGGCACAATGGATGCGCTGAACAAAAAATGGTTTCTTGATTACAAGTTTGGCGGTTAAGACCAGAGTGGCCCCGGACATGTTCCGGGGCCTTTTGCTATGATCCCGACGCCCCCCCAAGACAAAGACTTCCCATACTGGCTCGTTGTCGCCGGTGGACTGGGCGCATATCTGCTCTATCGGGTGGTGTCGGACGATCTGTATTCGCAGGTGCTAAACACGCTGTCCAAAGGGATCGGGGTAACCATATTCGTGACCTTGGTGGCGTTTTCAATGGCGTCGCTGTTCGGGCTGATACTGGCGGTGGCCAGCATGTCGCGGTTCATTGTGTTTCGGCAATTGGCACGGTTTTATATCGAGATTATCCGCGGCATTCCGATCATTGTATTACTGCTATATGTGGCCTTTGTGTTTGGCCCTGCGATGGTTCATGCGGTGAACTGGGCGCTAGAAGGCATGGGGTTCGAGGTGATCCGCACGCGGGATTTCACCCTGATGTGGCGAGCGATTATTGCGTTGATGATCGGTTACTCGGCGTTCATTGCCGAGGTGTTTCGCGCTGGGCTGTTGTCGGTTGACGTCGGGCAGATCGAGGCCGCTAAATCGCTGGGTCTGGGCGGCTGGCACCGCTTCAGATTTATCGTTTTCCCGCAGGCGTTTCGCACCATCATGCCACCGCTTGGCAATGACTTTATTGCTCTGGTCAAGGATTCATCACTGGTGTCGGTGCTGGGCGTTACGGATATTGCGCAACTGGGCAAGGTGACGGCGGCGGGTAATTTCCGGTATTTTGAAACCTATAATGTGGTGGCGCTGCTGTATCTGATCATGACGGTTTCGCTGTCGCTGATGTTGCGTAAACTTGAACGTCGGATGCGCTCAAAATACCCTTAAGCGCTGGACCTCTTTGGCGGCTGTCCCTACCGTAGTTACCAAAGGAGATCGCCATGACCAACCCGCTTTTGTCCCACTGGGATACCCCGTTTGAACTGCCGCCGTTTGCCCAGATCAAGGACGAAGATTTCGCGCCTGCGTTTGATGTGGCGATTGGCAAGGCGCGTGCGAATTTTGCCGCGATTGCTGAAAATCCCGATGCGCCAACATTTGTAAACACGATCGAGGCGATGGAGCTGGCAGAGGAGGTGTTGGGCCGTGTTCTGTCGGTATTTTATAATCTGGCAGGGGCAGACAGCACGCCGATGCGTGAGGAATTGCAGCGGGATTTTTCGCCTAAACTGGCAGCATTTTCATCCGAGATCAGCATGAATGAAGCGCTGTTTGCGCGGGTGGAAACCCTGTGGAATACGCGCGATGATCTGGGGTTAACGGAGGAGCAGGCGCGGGTTTTGATGTTGAGCCATCGCGGGTTTGTGCGGGCAGGGGCGCAGCTGCGGGGTGCGGCGCGTGACCGGTTGAAAGAGGTGCTGGAGCGGCTTGCCGTTCTGGGCACCGAGTTTAGTCAAAACCTGCTGGTGGATGAACGCGAGTGGTTCATGGAACTGGGCGAGGATGATCTGGGAGGGTTGCCTGATTTTGTTCTGGATGCTGCTAGTGCGGCGGGACAAGAAAAAGGTTTAGATGGTCCGGTCGTGACCCTGTCACGGTCCCTGATCACGCCATTTCTACAATTTTCCGCGCGGCGCGATCTGCGCGAGAAAGCCTATGGGGCGTTTGTGGCGCGCGGGGCGAACGGCGGGGAAACGGACAACCGTGGTATTGCCGCCGAAACACTGGCGCTGCGCGAGGAGCGGGCAAATCTGTTAGGCTATGAGAGCTTTGCTGCGTTCAAGCTGGAAACCGAGATGGCCAAGACACCAGAGGCGGTGCGGGGCTTGTTGATGGACGTGTGGGAACCTGCCAAAGCTGCGGCCAATGCGGATGCGGAAATCCTGATCGATATGATGCACAAAGACGGTGTGAATGGCGATCTCGAGGCGTGGGACTGGCGCTATTATTCCGAAAAACGCCGCCTGATTGAACACGATCTGGATGAGGCCGAGTTGAAGCCATACCTGCAACTGGACCGGATGATCGAGGCGGCGTTTGATTGCGTCAATCGTTTGTTCGGGCTGGAGTTTTCGCCGCTTGATGTGCCCCTGTATCACGAGGATGCCCGCGCGTGGGAAGTGACGCGGGATGGCAAGCATATGGCGGTGTTCATTGGTGATTATTTCGCTCGCGGGTCAAAGAGGTCCGGCGCGTGGTGTTCGGCGATGCGCAGCCAGAGGAAGCTGGGTGGGGACGTGCGCCCGATCGTGGTGAATGTGTGCAATTTTGCCAAGGGTGATCCGGCGCTGCTGTCGTTTGATGATGCGCGCACTTTGTTCCATGAATTTGGTCATGCGCTGCACCAGATGTTGTCGGATGTGACGTATGAATCGATTTCTGGCACCTCGGTTCCACGTGATTTTGTGGAGTTACCCAGCCAGTTGTATGAGCATTGGCTGGAGGTGCCTGAAGTGTTGCGCAAATTCGCAACCCACGCTGAGAGCGGAGAACCAATGCCAGCCGATATGCTGAAACGGCTGTTGGCGGCAGGGACCTATGATATGGGGTTTTCCACGGTGGAATATGTGGCTTCGGCATTGGTTGATCTGGAGTTTCACAATGGGGCAGCCCCGTCTGACCCGATGGTAAAACAGGCCAAGGTTCTGGAAACGCTAGGCATGCCCCACGCCATCCGGATGCGTCACGCCACGCCGCAATTTGCCCATGTATTTTCCGGTGACGGCTATTCCAGCGCCTACTACAGCTATATGTGGAGCGAGGTGATGGATGCCGATGCGTTTCAAGCATTTGAGGAGGCGGGCGGCGCATTTGACCCTGCGATGGCGTCGCTATTGGAAACACATATCTTGTCAGCGGGTGGGTCCAAAGACCCCGAGGAATTATATAAGGCATTTCGCGGGCGGATGCCGGGGGTTCAGGCGCTGCTGAAGGGGCGTGGTTTAGTGTGATGCGGGTGAGGGTCCGAGTTTGATGAGGCTTTGAAGGCGGCAAATCTGAAGCATGGGAATAAGGCGGAGTTTGTTCGGGGAACAGTTCTACTATTCCGGAATAGTAGAGCTGTTTTTGACCATGCAAACATGAAGTAACGCATTGAATTAATTAGAGTTATTATTTCAATCGCAGCCGTTTAAAATAGCGTTGTTCAGCGCACTGGGTCCTGATGAATGATCACGTCACACTGTGGATAGGCCTGCCGGATGGCATGTTTCAATCCGGCACTGATCGCATGGGCATCATTCAGCGATTGGCTCCCGTCCAGTTCCACATGCAGATTGACAAAAACCGTTGAGCCAGCTTGGCGTGTGCGTAGGTCGTGATAGCCGTGCATGCCGGGGTGGGACTTGGCGATGGCTTCGATTCCTGCAATCAGGGCGGGACTGGCTGAGCGATCCATCAAGGCATCCCATGCCCCCTTGCCGATACGCAAAGAACCGATGACCAGCAGGACGGCGGCGCCAAGCGCAACTACGCTGTCGATATAGGGCAGGCCAAATCTGGACGAGGCCCAGAGCGATAGCAGGGCCCCACCGGCGGGCAACAAGTCGCCCAGATAATGTAGGGAATCTGCGGCGACAACGCGGCTGCCGGTTTGACGGGCGACATGGCGTTGCCACAAAACAAGGGCCAGCGTCAGGGCGATCGAGATGGCCATCGCCATCATTCCGCGCCCCTCTGACATCAAGGTTACAGGATCACTGGATAGCAAGCGGCGCACAGCGGCCCAGCCGATCACGCCGCCGGAAATCAGGATGAACACCGATTGCCCAAGGGCGGCCAGATCTTCGGCCGAAGTGTGGCCGAAAGTGTGGTCATCATCCGCCGGACGGGCAGCGTAATAGATCGCGGCCAACGCCCCGAGCGAAACCATGAAATCCAGCGCACTGTCGGCCAGACTTGCTGCAACGGATAGCGATTGCGTGGCGCTATAGGCCCAGAGTTTCAGAGCAACCAGAATAATGGCAACAATGACCGAGGCCAGCCCTGCAGAAAGATTTAGGCGTGTGTTGGACCTGTCCGGTATCTGCGGGGTCATTCCCTGATCTCGTCAGGGCGAACCCCCCATAGGGTTTCTTTTCTGGCCCATCCCCTTTGCCCGCCTGCCTTTAGGCGGCACCAGTCCGGTCCGCATTGACCCAGACGTGCAATCACTCCCATTTCCAGTTGGGCATTCTGCCGCGATTGGGGGTCGGGCTTTGCATAGAGGATCAGCATATCGCGCTCGATAATCACGGTGCGCACGCCTGATAGCAGCGAATAGTGCACCCAGCCGCCTTGCCCGTCGCGGTCTTGCACGCGCCGCCAATGGCCGTATTCGGCAGTGATTTCCAGCGGCATATCACGGCGCTGGAACACCCAGTCGATGCGGTGGGTCAGGCTGGGGCCACGGCGCACGTTGCCCTCAGACGCTTTTAGCGACACAAAACGGGGCAATGGCAGATTGGTCACCGGCCCGCGTTCTTGGGCAAGGGATGTGCCAACCAGCAAGGTTGCGAATATGAATGCGAGGGCTGCTCTGCCTAACATTTGTGATGCCTTTTTTGTCTCAATCGTCGCAGGGTTCTTGTGCCCCGCGTCCTGTTGCGCCACTTTGGCATTAACGCTGCGATTTGGAAAGATAAGGGAGAGCATTATGTCCGCTGAACGTCTGAGTGTTGTTGTGACGCGACGGTTACCCGAGGTGGTCGAGACCCGAATGAAGGAATTGTTCGACGTGGAATTGCGCGAAACTGACGTGCCAATGACCCGCGACGAGATCGTGTCGGCGATGAAACGCGCCGACGTTCTGGTGCCGACATTGACCGATACGGTGGACGCCGGGATGCTGACGCAAGCGGGGGATCAGCTGCGCCTGATTGCCAATTACGGATCAGGCGTGGACCACATTGATGTGCAGACCGCCCGCCAGCGCGGGGTCCTTGTTTCTAACACTCCGGGGGTGGTGACAGAGGACACGGCAGACATGACTTTGGCGCTGATTTTGGCGGTCACCAGACGCATTCCCGAGGGGTTGGCGCTGATGCAGTCGGGGGAGTGGCAGGGGTGGTCGCCGACGGCGCTGATGGGCGGCCGTTTGGGCGGTCGCCGGTTGGGCATTCTGGGCATGGGGCGGATCGGACAGGCGGTGGCGCGACGGGCGGC
>Ga0190303_1000053_pt1 | contig 46230 bp, 44 predicted proteins | sample 48700701_MG_FD_161672 | JGI IMG/M metagenome (GOLD analysis project Ga0190303, IMG submission 161672) | Hydrothermal vent sediment bacterial communities from Southern Trench, Guaymas Basin, Mexico - 4870-07-0-1_MG | ecosystem: Environmental > Aquatic > Marine > Hydrothermal vents > Sediment ... | reverse complement strand
CGTGTTTCAATTGGTTGTAACTTTGGTGCTGATGTAACGCCAGGTAATTTGGTTACTCGTACAATCTCTTTCCAAATATCATCAGCTGATCTTATGTGTTTTCGCCAGTTTCTATAATATTCGCCATTACTATCTAAGATAAGTTGGTTAGTTTCAATTTTGGTTCCAGAAGAAATTAGATTTCCAGATTTGGTTTCAAATAAGCCTTCATTGTTTACTTTGAATTTTAAGCGTTTTCGGTCTTCATTTAATTTGTATTCTGGTTTGTAAATAATTACATTTTCATACATAGATAATGGAGCAGGGTCCAAAGCACTTTCAACACGACCAGCTTTACCAACTACGGTTTTAATTTCTGGGATGGTGGCCACTGCCATGTCTAATTGTTGTAACACCCGTTTATTTTCTGCAATTCCTGAATGAGGCATAGAGGTTGGCATCAATAAAAATGACCCTTCATTTAATGAGGGCATAAATTCTTTCCCGGTATTGCTCCATATTTGAATTCCGAAGAAAACAATTAAGGTCGGAATACTTAAAAAGAGTAGTTTATTTTCCAATGCCCAAGTTAAAATACGGACATAGGATTTTTTAAACAGTGTAAAAACAGCTAATAACCCAAAACTAATGATACTTACGAACAGAAGATTTGAAAAAATAGAGTAATCTACTCCTAAAGGTCTCCAATACACACTTAATAAAAGAACAATGGTAATAGAAGCAATCACAATATTGGTGAGGTTTGCTTTGGAGTCTGTTAGAATATGTACTGATTTTAAATAGCTTGAAACCGCAAAAGCAATTAAAACAAATCCTAATAGATAACCATTTAGTATTGAAAATAGTCCTAGTAATGCAATTCCAATATTTAGTACAAAACCAATTTTTTTCTTAGGTGGTTTCCATCCAAATAAGAAAGCTGCAAATGGAGGAATTAAAAATAAGGCCACAATAACTGAAGCTGTTAAAGCCATAGTTTTTGTTGCAGCCAAAGGGCGAAATAGTTTTCCTTCAGCACCAATCATTGTAAATACAGGAATAAAACTAATAATAGTGGTTGCAACAGCTGTTAAAATAGCACCTGACACTTCCTTAGTAGCTTTTAAAACAATAGTATTTATAGGAGATTTAGAGTTATCCTCATCAATATGCCGAATAATATTTTCTGAAAGAATAACCCCCACATCAACCATGGTTCCAATGGCAATGGCAATACCTGAAAGTGCTACAATATTGGCATCAACATTAAAAAATTTCATTCCAATAAAAACCATTAGTACGGCTACAGGTAGTAATCCGGAAATTAAAATAGATGCGCGAAGATTAAATACCATGATAATAATAACTAAGATGGTAATTAGAATTTCTAAAGACAGCGCCTCATTTAAGGTTTCAAGTGTTTCTTTTATCAATTCTGTTCTGTCATAAAAAGGAACAATAGTTAATTGTGAAGTCCGTCCGTCTTTCAGCACTTTAGAAGGAAGTCCCGCACTTATTTCTTGTAGTTGTTTTTTAACATTGGTAATTACTTCCATTGGGTTTGCACCATATCGTGCTACCACAACACCACCAACAACTTCGGCACCTTCTTTATCTAAAATCCCTCTTCGTTGTGCTGGACCTAGGCTTACTTTTGAAATATCTTTGATAAGTATTGATGTAAAGTTTTCTGATGTGACCACTGCATTCTCAATGTCTTCAACAGATTTTACATAACCTAAACCACGCACTAGGTATTCTACTTGATTGATCTCGATGGTTTTTGCACCAATATCCTTATTGGTTTTTCGAACCGCATTCACAACTTGTTGTAATGAAATGTTGTATTCTTTTAGAAGATCAGGATTTACATCTATTTGATATTCTTGAACATATCCACCAATTGACGCTACTTCTGATACTCCAGAAGCCGAAGACAATCCATATTTTACATAATAGTCTTGAATACTTCTTAATTCGTGTAGATCCCAACCTCCAGTTGTATTTCCATCTGAATCTCGTCCTTCAAGGGTGTACCAAAATATTTGTCCTAATCCGGTAGCATCTGGACCTAAGCTTGGTTGAACACCATTTGGTAATAAATTTTTTGGTAGTGAGTTTAGTTTTTCTAAAATTCGACTTCTGCTCCAGTAAAACTCAATATCTTCTTCAAAAATTATATAGATACTTGAAAACCCAAACATAGAAGAGCTTCTAACGGTTTTTACACCTGGAATACCCAATAATGAAGTTGTTAAAGGGTAGGTAATTTGGTCTTCAATATCTTGAGGTGATCTTCCATCCCATTTGGTAAATACAATTTGTTGGTTTTCACCAATATCTGGAATGGCGTCTACAGCGACAGGGTTTCTTGGAAAATTCCCAGTTTCCCAATCAAATGGTGAATTGTAAACTCCCCAACCGATAAATAGCGCTAATAATAATACGGCAACTAGTTTATTTTCTATTAAAAAATGAATGCTTTTATGCAGCATATGTATAAAATTTAAGTTTTTAGAATGTGTTGTTTTATTGCAAAAAATGCAAGACAAGTTTATCTCATACTAGTAGGTACTAATTGAGATAATTTTCTAAAACTTAAAAATCAGATTATAAATACTTCATCAAGAATCTGAATGTCCTTAACTAGGAGAGGAGGTGAATAATATTTGAAAGGAACAATATTATTTTCTAAGCCATCAAATAAATTAATATATGAATATGTAAAAGAAGCAATAAATTTTTGTTGGTTGATTGTTAATTTTGAAAAGTCGATTTGTAATTCATCTTGACCTTCAATTTGTTTTACTACATCTGAACAACAATTACTTTTTTTAATACTGCAATCTTTTGTAGGTGTTGGGTTCTCCATATCCATACCACAAGATTCAGCTTTTGAAAATAAAGCGCTATCTACTAAATGATTACCGCAATAGTGTTCACTAATAGTGAATGAAAATGTAGAGAATAGCACTACAAAAGCCATGGATATAGCTGATATTTTTTGAAGTAATTGTTTCATTTACTACTGCAAAGTTATAAATTTTAATTTAAACGATATTAATAGTTTGTTAAAACTTCTTTTTTGTATTCGCTTAAAAATCTGTAACTTAGAAGAAGAGAACTATCACACTAATTCTATAGCTATGTTATCAATTAATTTAACCGAAGTAAATAAAAAAGAACAAATTGCTAAAATTATTCATGAAAGAATGGACATGAATGGTATAACAAAAAGTGAATTAATTTTGGGAACACATTTAAGTAAAACAGCAGTTAATAGTGTTTTAATACTAGAAAATTCTAAAAAAGATTATCTCTTTGGAACCTTATTAAAGGTGTTAAATTTTCTAAAAATAAATATATATATTGGAAGAAATGAAGAAACAAAAAGTAAGGTGTTATCTCTCTTTTAAATTTTAAGAAAATTGTAATACGTTCAAAAATATATTAATTATATTTGGGCATTACTCTATGTGAATGAAAGAAATACACTACTTTTTAATATCCTTGGTTTTTGTATTACCTACCTTAATAGCTGCACAAGAAACATTACCTATTTATTCCGATTATTTATCAGACAATATTTATTTAGTTCACCCTTCAGCAGCTGGAATTGGAACTTGTGGAAAAATTAGATTTACGGCACGCAGTCAATGGAGTGGAATGGATGATGCACCATCATTACAAACAATAAGTATTCATACAAAAATCAAAGAGAAAATTGGAGTTGGTTTTGTGCTATTTAATGATCGAAATGGGTATCATTCACAGCAAGGAATTCAAGGAACGTATGCGTACCATTTAGATTTAGGAGATCCTCAAGATGTGAATCAGTTATCGTTTGCTTTATCATTAATGGCAGTTAAAAACAGTGTAGATGAGAGTTCCTTCTCACTTCCCGATCCTGTTATTACACAAATTATACAAAGTGAGAATTACTTTAATGCAGATGTTAGTATGGCTTACCATAATAAAGGTTTTTTTACCTACCTCACAGCAAAAAATGTGTTGTTAACTGCAAGAAGTTTGTATAGTAATCAGTTCGAATCTTTAAATTTACGCAGGTATTTAGTTACTTTAGGATATTATTACGGTAAAGGCAACAAGCTACAGTTAGAACCTTCAGTGATGCTACAATCTGTAGAAAGAACAGGTGAAAGATTTGTAGATTTTAACATGAAAGTTTATAAGAAAGTGGCAAATGCACAAATTTGGGCAGCTTTTTCATATAGAAAAGGATTTGATAACGCTTCTACTCAAGAACTAAATTACGTAACTCCAATAGTAGGTGTTAATTTTCAAAACTTTATGGTTTCTTACACGTATACCAAACAAACAGGTGAAATTTTATTTGATGATGCAGGTTATCACCAAATTTCATTAGGCTTCAACTTTGGGTGTAATAAATTCCGTAGAATTGAATGGAGAATTGTCAACGCATCATTGTAGATTTTACAGTAAATTTTTAAACCAGTTTTATGATTATTAAAGAATTGAATGGTAATAAGCCACAATTTGGAACAGATTGTTTTATTGCAGAAAATGCAGTAATTATTGGTGAAGTTGAAATGGGGAACCAATGTAGTATTTGGTACAATGCAGTTATTAGAGGTGATGTACATTACATTAAATTAGGCAATAAAGTAAATGTACAGGATGGTGCTGTTATACACGCAACGTATAAAAAATCCCCTACAAATATTGGTAATAATGTTTCAATTGGTCATAATGCATTGGTTCACGGTTGTACTTTACACGATAATGTTTTGGTAGGTATGGGTGCTATAATAATGGATGATTGTATTGTTGAAAGTAATTCAATAATAGCTGCAGGCGCTGTTGTTACCAAAGGTACTCATGTAAAGTCAGGTAGCATTTATGCAGGTGTTCCAGCAAAAAAAGTAAAAGATATTAGTGAGGAATTAATTTCAGGAGAAATTAACAGAATTGCAGATAATTATGTAAAGTATGCGGGCTGGTATCAATAGTTTTTGGGAGTTCCCTTTGGGGTCGGGCTATTGTTACTCGCTTTTTTTAGTTAGTTAAGTTAAATTGAATAGTTTTTTTAGATGTTTGTGAGTAAGAAATTTAAATGTTCAATAAAATAAACAACCTTTAACTTTTAAAGCTAAAGGTTGTACTTGTAGGTAAGCTATTAAAATAAAAGCTATTCAATATAAAAAAACCCTGAAATCAGGGTTTTTATCCACAAACAACTTTCCACGTTTAAATTCCAACAAGTATTTATTTAGTACTGTTTTATAGTCCCATTATTTCTTCTTCAGTTAATGCTCTGTCCCAAATTCCTATATCATCAATTTTACCATTCGTATGACTCCAATATCCATTGGCTTGATTTGATTCGCCAATTGATATTCCTGAGTTTCCCGCTATATTCATTAAGCCAGAATAATTTTGTGTAGATGCAAGGTTCCCATTTACATATAATTTTATTTGAGTTCCATTATAGGTCATTACTAAATGATGCCATTGATTTAATGCTAAAGCGTTGTTTGAGACAACACTTGAGCCAATACTATTTCCATTACTTCCAACAATAAAACCTGTAACTGATGTTTCATTAAAAGTAATTCCCCAGCTTCCTCCACTTGGAGTAGAATAGGTGTTTTGATAACGGTTAATGATTGTTGAATTTGGGTTAGCGCTATCACCGCTCCAAAAATATGAACGTGGATTGATCCAAACGGAAACAGTTATGTTACTAACATTCATTAAGGAAGAATAAGGCACAAAAATTTCATCATTCTGTAAACCAAAAATAGCATTTACATAATCAAAATCATAAGCGTTACTCGCTTCGTTATTTCTATCATTAGTTAGTGTCGCTCCAATAACATTTGCATTTAAATTGTTCCCGCTAAAATCATTTGCATTACCATTAAAAGGGTACCATGCAACTAATCCATTTGATGGAATGGTATCAATATTTGCGATGCCACCACAATATAATGAATAATTTGCATCAGTATCTTTCACCCAATTACTAGGGATATTGTCATATTGATTTTGATTCACTTGTATACAGTTTAGTTGTGGGTTTGCATTACAAAGGAAATTATCTAATTTAGTATTATTACTTACATTTAATGCTGATAAATTAGTATTAAAGCAATAAAATTCGAGTAATTCAATATTTAAGCTAATATCAATTTCTGATATCTGATTTCCTTGTAAATATATGTTTGTTAATAATGGACTGTTAGTTACATCTAGACTTGTTATAAGATTATTATTATTACAATCTAAATAAACTAGATTTTTATTTTCTGAAACATTTAATTCTTGTATCTGATTATTTTGACAATTAATATTGTTTAATTTGGTGTTAGTTTCAATATTTAAATTTTGAAGTTGATTAGAATTACAGTACAATTGTTCAAGATTTTGATTGTTGTTCAAATCAATTTCTGAAATTGAATTAAAACTCAAAACTAATTTTATTAAATTTAGGTTATTGCTAAGGTTAATAGATGTTAATTGATTGTAGCTTGCTTCAAAATTCAACAACTTGGTGTTGTTAGAAATATTAATTGTAATAAGGTTATTATTATCAATTATTAATGATTCTAATTCTATAAAATCCTCAATTCCAGTAGCGTCAGAAATGTTTTTTTCAAACAGGTTAATAGTCCTAAGATTACTAATATTACTTGTAAATACATAATCATCCAGCACATCATCATAACCTAAATCAATCAAGGCTTGTTCAAAATTATTATCTGGGACATAAGTTCTTGCAGCATTTGGGTCTATTTCAAAATAGATATCTTCTTGCTCAAAATCAGATAGTATAAAGCTAATTACATTGAGCTCATTTATGTTTAAAAGTAAGTTATACCTTACCAAAGCACCTATTGAAGGTAATTGGTAAGATGGTTCAGTATTTAAAACATCTTCTGATATTTGTACCAATGGCTGTTGCCCTTGTTTCACATATTTGTAATAGTGGTCTTGTAATGTAGCTAGTTCAATTGTTCCTAATTGACTGTCTTCTATTATAGCACTTGTTGTGTGAAACATATCTACGGTTACCAATCCATAGTCTGTTATTCCAACTAGTTCTAATATCACATCGTTTTCATCAATTTCAATAGTTCCTTGTGCTATAAAAGGAATGTAATTACTGTAAATGTCTCCTGTAGATTCTAGCTTGTATTCATAATTTCCAAATGGAAGTATGATTGAATATTCAGCATCAGGATTTGCAGGATTGTAGGGCAATGTAAATACTGTTGAAGTAGCTATATTGGTAAACTCAATAGCTAAATTAGTCTCAAAAATATGTATCCAATCACTAATTTCTTGAAAGCTGCCATTCTTGGTTAGCTTTCCTGATAGGTTTGAGGTTTCAATGTGTAAGCCACTAAAATTAATTTTTAAATTAATTTTATTTGAGCTATTTATAGTTATTCCTTCATCATTTGTGCAACTATGTGAGGCGACTATAAAAAGAAATGCAAGTACAACTGATTTTAGTGTGTTTTTCATAATATTTAGATAGAACCATTAATTATTAAAATTACTTTGTTAAAACAATGACGTAAAATTATATCATCTCATAGTAAAAAACACATTGTCTCAATTTAATGAGATTATATTAGTTACTTTAGAGGTAGTCATTTTTTGTATATTTAATCCTATGAAAAAAAAATGTTTTCTTTTACTTATACTCTTCCTCTTAATTACTGATTTGTATTCTCAAAAAATTTTAATTGGGAAAGCTAATGTCTTTAAATATTCGCTAATTGATAGAACAAACAATACAATTTATGTTTATGCAGATGATTTCTACAAAAAAATTAACCTTAAAGACTTAAGTAATGAAAACATCCCTATAACAATAGAAAATGAATTTGAATATGAAAATTTCACTCCTTTAGTTGTTGATTCAATTCATTATTTCATACATAAGCAAGGAGGTTTGGTATATCAAAATAAAAATGATTCTATTGTGAGAATAGATAATTCATTCAATCATTTAATGCAATCTAACTCTAGTATTTTTTCATACAATTCTAAAATCCATCGTTTTGGTGGATATGGATTTTGGAGTGCCAGAAACATTATAACTTATTATGATAATAAACTAGATGAATGGGAGGTTATTAACCCGTTAAACTCTAAAGTAATACCAGAAGAATCATCAAAGTGCCTTTTTGTAATGACTAATGATGATTTATATGTGTTTAATTCTCAAATGACCAATCTAATAAATAGATATGAACTTATTTTTAATGAAAAATTATGGAATTATAATTTTGTAGATAAAACTTGGACTCATTTAGGAAATATTGATGTTGTTGAGCAAACTAATTTTGAACCTCCTTTTGATTCAAGTATTAATTATGGTGACAAATTACTTGTTAATTTACCAAAGAAACTTATTATTATTGATATTATTAATAATACACGTGAAGAATATAAAAAGGGAATTTCCTCGCTTTATATTTATAAAACTTTTAAAGCCTTCTTTCAGAACAATCGTTTCTATTATTTTAATGTAGATGACTTTGGAAACTTGCATCTTTCAATAGCAACTGAATCTGAAATGATTGGAGATAAAATAAGTTCAAAACCTTTTTACACCAATAATAGAACATTTAAAATAATAGTAGTTATTAGTTTAATAATTTTAACGTTTGTAATTTTAGTATGGTATATAAGAGTATGGTATATAAGAAGTAACAAAATACAATTGTTAGAAAATGGAATGAAGTATAGAAGTAACTTTATCCCAATGAATAGTGAAGCTATCCAAATAATAAAATTACTTACAAAAGTAGCTGCGGTAAACTCAGTTGAAATTTTAAAATTTGTTGAAAAAGAGCAATTTAGTAGAGCGCATAATGAGCGTTTAAAAGCTCAAAAAATCAATGAGATCAACTTAAAGTTAAAAATGTTACTTCGCATAAAGAACGATTTGATTGTTTCAAAAAAATCTAATTTTGATAGAAGAATTCGAGAATACTGTATAAAAGATAAAAGCTATTTTTAATAAAACATAGTTACTTCAATTTAAAGAGACAAAAGGATAAACCATAATTGCTTAGTTATGCACGTAAACTAACAGATTTTTAAAACCTTTTAGGTTTATTATATTCAAAAACAATAGATAGAATTTAGAACTTACCATAGTATCGTATTTTTTAAACTTTCCGTAATTGTGGCACTATCAGAAACAGACCGTATTATGAAAGGAATTGATAAAATTGAGATCTTATAATGTAGGATACCAGCTGCATAAACCTAGATACAGATATGTTTCCGAAATGATAGCAAGTATTGAAAATTAATGCTATTATGGTTCATAAACGTTCTCTAGCTTATTTCTTTTAAAATTCTAAGTTAAGCCATTACTGATGCTTTCTTCGATTTTCGGTAAAGGAAAGAGTTGAAAATATTTCTTTTTCCAAAATTATTTAATGATTTGCTATTCACAAATTTGTTAAAAAGGCGTTGGTTCACTCCAAAATATTCGTACGTATTCCCATCCGCAAAAGTAACTTCTAACAGCATACTTTTATGGTGAAAATCAGTAACTTGAGATTGAATAGTTGTAGCAACGTATTCTTCTAAAGTAGCTTTTTTAGTATCTGGAGCAATACTTACTAGAAAATGATACCCATCAATAATTTTAATACTAACTTCGCCTGCCTCTTCCTTTTTTTCTTGGTCCTGAAATTTATCAGGATGCCATTCTTTTACCAGTCCTCTGTAAGTAGTTTTTAGTTCTTTTAAATCAATAGTTCCTGCTACCTTAAAAAGTTTCTTGTATTCATTGATACGCTTCATATACTGTGTATTGAAAATTAGTGCGCAAAAGTATTCATATTATCTGAATTATGAAGTAAACTTTTCATTTTAAAATTGAGTACCATCAGTTTGCGTTTGTTGTCGTATTTTTAGGAAGGAATGACAAAACGACTATAAAAGATATTAATTCAATAATTTGTGTCATTTTATTGATACCGAACACACGTTATTAAATAACGCTATAAGTTATGTGTTATGGTCTAGCAATTTTGGAAAAACTCTTAGAGATATTGTATTATCCTACCGAGATATTTAAAAAAGTTGTACAATTAATTATACTAAAATACTAGATTTAATTTTAAAATATTGTACAATTAATTTAAAAAAGTTGTAGTATTATTACAAAGCACTATTTTTTAACTACAGGCAAAGTGAAGACTTAAGTAGTATAAATATACCAGTTTAAGCATTAAAACACTTCTTATGAAAAGATAGTTATTAACAACTATTAATTTAATTATGACGATACATTACAGCATTACCAACAACTAAGTTTCTATGTAAACCCTTGATATTTATTATATATAAATTAAAAAGCTCAAACAAATAGTTCCATCCTTAACGCGTTAACCTGTAAGGTTTGTATTTAATAATAATGAGTAGAATTTATAAAGAAACAGTAGAGAAGTTGATTAAAACTCCAATTTTTCTACACTAAAATTTACTACAATAGCACTTAACAGTTTAGTGATTACTTCAGTTTGTGTATTGGTGTAAAATTGATGTTGGCTAACAGTAGTTTTAGTAGAAAGTAAGTTATTTTTCTCTAAAATAGCTTTTGTTTGTTTGGCAACTGCTTCACCCGAATCTATTATTTTTATATGTTCACCTAAAAGTTGTTTTATTTGAGGTATTAAATACGGGTAATGTGTGCAACCTAAAACCAAGTGGTCAATATTTAAGTGTAGCATCGGTTTTAAATAGGCTGAAAGCAATTCATTTAACTCTTTAGAGTTTAATTTCCCCTCTTCAATAAGCGAAACCAACCCTTCACCATCTTGTTCAATTGTTGTACTATTTTTAGTGTATTCAAAAGCCGTTTTAGCAAAAAGATCACTTGCTAAAGTTCCTTTGGTTGCCAAAATACCAATAGCACCAGTCTCACTTTGTAGAGCAGCAGGTTTAATGGCAGGTTCAATACCAATAAATGGAATGTTATAGTTTTTTCTTAGAAAAGTAATCGCATTGGTTGTTGCTGTATTACAAGCAACAATAATTAGTTTGCATCCTTTAGAGATTAAAAGTTCAGTGTTTTTAATACTTAATGCACTAATCTCTTCGGCTGATTTTTCACCATAAGGGGCATTTTTACTATCGGCTAAATAAATAGTGTTTTCATTGGGAAGCAATTTCACAACTTCTTTCCATATAGAAGTTCCACCAATTCCTGAATCAAATATGCCAATAGGTTTATTCATTGTTATTAAAAAATAGCTGACCTTAATATTTTAATAGTTCCTCTTTAAATTAAAGTAGGTCTTTTTGTATAAACTACCCATTATGAGTTTTCAGTATAATAAATGTAAAAAAAAATCCCGCAATTGCGGGATTTTTTTTAAAAGTATTTTTTTATTGAATACCTAATTTTGCTTTTACAGCTGGTAATAAATCGGTACCATTGGCAACAATTAAAGTAGATGCTTCTAATACGTACGTGAAACCTTGTTCTGTAGCAACCTCATCAATAGCTTTTTTAGCCTTTTCTAAAATTGGCTTTAGTTTTGCATCTCTTTTCTTAGTAATATCTTCTCTAGCAATTTGAGATGCTTGGTATAAATTTTGCTGATCTTGTTGTACTTCAGCAGCTCTTTGTTGGTTAACTTCGTCAGTTTGAGAAGCTTGTTCAGCTTGATATTTTTTTAATTTAGCTCCGTACTTAGCTTCTTCAGCTTTTAATTCACTTTCGTAAGTCTTACTTAATTTTTCTAATTCAGTATTTAAAGCTTTAGTTTCTGGCATTAAACTAATTAATAAATCGGTGCTAATATGACCAACTTTTGCCTGTGCTTGTACTGTATTAAACCCTAAAGTAATTAGTGCAATTAATAATAAAGTTCTAAAATTTTTCATTTCTTATTCGTTGTTTTTAATTAATTATTTTTTTATTCGTTTTCCTCTTTTGCCTTTTTAGCATCTTCAACAGCTTTTATTCTTGCTTGTCTTTTTGCTTCAATAGCAGCTCTAAGTTCTTCTCGCCTTTTTAATTGTGCTGCCTTTCTATCTTCAATTTTCTTTTTTAATGCAGCTTGTCTAATCTCTTTATCACTTAATTTTTTTTGTAATTCTTCATTTTCATCAGCAATAATTTCAGGTTTATTATTCTTATTTTTCCTTTTGTTTTGTTTTTCTTTAGCAACAGCGGTTTTTTTAGTTCGTGTAATACCTTTAATAACCATGTCACTAATATCAAATTTCTTATTTGAGTACAACATCACTAAAGCATTTGATTTGTCTAAAATAAAATCGTATTTTCTTTTTGTTGCAATATCCTGAACTGCATTATAAACCAAATCTTGTACAGGTTTTACCAATTGCTGTCTTAAAAAATACAAATCTCCATTAGTACCAAAATAGGCTACCTGTAATTTTTTTAAATCGAATTCTAAAATTTGAATATCTTCTTCCTTTTCTATTATTAACTCATCTGTTAACAATGCTTTTTCATTGTTTAATTCGGCTTTTAAATCTTCAATTTCTTTTTGTTGCTTTTCAATATTGTTTTGCCAACCAATTGCTTTTTCATTAATTTTTGCTTGCGCTTCATTATATTCTGGAATGTTTTCTAAAATATATTCCATATCTATATAACCAATACGTTGCGCTTTTTGTGCATTTGAGGTGATACTCAAAATTAAAACTGCAAATAAAAGAACCTTTTTTATCATAACTAATCTATATTTAGAAAAAACCGTGCCATTTTTAGAATCATTTACAAATATAACTGATTTAGTTTAAAATTGTTGCCCTATAATAAAGTGAGTTTGCCATCCAGATTTTACAGTTGTTCCAGGTAATGGATCATATCCGTGAGCAAAGTCAATTCCTAACATTCCAAAGGCAGGCATAAATATTCTAAGTCCAAGTCCAGCTGATCTTTTTACAGTAAACGGATTGAAATTTTTAAAACCATCATATGAATTACCTGCTTCTAAAAACCCTAAAACATATATTGATGCAGATGGTTTTAATGTAATTGGGTATCTTAATTCCATCTGAAATTTATTATAAATAGTTCCTCCATCAATTGATGAAATTCGTCCATTTTCATAACCTCTTAACGCAATAGTTTCTCTACCATCTAATTGAAATGAAGACATTCCATCACCACCTACAAAAAAGCGTTCAAAAGGAGAGTCACCTAATTTACTATTGTAACTTCCTAAAATACCAAACTCAGCATTGGTCATTACCACTAAATCTTTGGTTAAAGCAGTATACCATTTTCCTTTAAAGCTAGCTTTATAATATTCTAGCCATTTGTATTTTTCTTTATCTTCAATTGTTGAATAATCTTTATCTTGAAATAAAGAGTAAGGAAGCGTTAATTTTGCACCAATACTAAAATCGGATCCTTGTTTTGGAAAAACAGGGTTTGGTCCAGATGAATTTCTTCCTAAAGTAATACTATATGATAAGTTATTTGATGAACCACTTGAAAAAGAAAACGTTGATATTGGGTAATCTTTTAAATCATATAATTGGTAGCTAATACTCTGCGATAACGTAAAATAGTTATCAGGCCATTTTAATCGTTTACCTAATCCTACAGATGCACCAATAATATTTAAACGTTGGTCTTTGTCAACTTTATTAGTCGTATAATCGTATCTAAATTGTTTTGAATTATAAATTGAGAATGATAAAGACTGTGGTTTTTTACCACCTAACCAAGGCTCTGTAAATGAAAAACTTGAAGTGGTATAAAATCTACTTTTTTGTAATCGTAAAGAAAGTGTTTGCCCATCACCCATTGGAAGTGGACGGTATGCTTTTTTGTTAAAAATATTACGTATTGAAAAGTTGTTGAATGATAAACCTAAAGTTCCAATAAAAGAACCACCACCGTAACCACCTTGTAATTCTATTTGGCTAGATCCTTTTTCAGCTACTGTATAATCTATATCAACTGTTTTATCTTGATAGTTAGGGTTAATGTCTGGAGTAATTGCTTCAGCATCAAAAAATCCTAATTGTCCTATTTCTCTAATTGTTCTAATAATATCAGCTTTACTGTATAAATAACCTGGTTTGGTTCTAATTTCTCTGTAAACAACATGGTCGTTTGTTTTGTCGTTTCCGTTAACCGTTACTTTTTTAATTCTTGTTGGTTGATCTTCAAAAATTCTAATTTCAACATCAATAGAATCATTATTTATTCTAGTCTCTACCGGTAATACTCTTGAAAATAAATACCCATTATTTTGATAAACGGTTGAAATATCTTCCGAATCTGGAGAGCCATCACCAACCACTCTGTCTTTTAAAACTTTTCCATTATAGGTGTCTCCTTTTTCAATTCTTAAGATGCGTTGCAGTTGGTCATCTGTATATTTACTATTCCCTAAAAAAGTAATATTCCCAAAAATGTATTTTCTTCCTTCTTCAACTTTAATGTGTACGTTTAATGTATTATCATCATTCCAAGTAAGAGAGTGCTCTAATACTCTGGCGTCTCGGTGTCCTTTTTCACTATAAGTTGTGATAAGGTTTTCTAAATCTTCTTTAAAATCGGCTTCTATATATTTAGATTTCTTCCAAAACCTACCAAGTAATTTTGTCTTCGTATTCTTTAATGCTTTTTTAAGTTTCTTATTGTTGAAAGCACCGTTACCTTCAAAGGTGATGTTTTTAATTTTTACTTTTTCACCTTTGTCAATACGAATTAACATATTTACAATATTTACACCTGAGGTATCTGGTTTGGTATCTAAATTAATTTTAGTTTTTAAATATCCTTTTTCTTGGTATTTCTTTTTAAAGTAGTTTTTAGTTGTAACAATAAGGTTATCTGTTACCATGGCACCTCTTTTCAATTCGGCATCAGTTTGTAAATCTTTTGCTTTGCTTTTTTTAACTCCTTGAATGGTTACATTGTTAAGTTGTGGTAATTCTTGGACATCAAACTCAAGGTAAGCAGTATTCCCATCAATTTTAGAAATGTAAACTTCTACATTGCTAAACTGTTTTGTTTCGTATAATTTTTTAATGGCACTTGTTAATTTGTCACCTGGTAGTTTAACTTGTTGCCCTACTTTTAAACCAGTAAAAACCTTTACTGTTTCATCTTCAAACTTCTTAAGTCCTTTAACAGTAATTCCACCAAGTTCGTACGATTTGTCTTTTATAAAAGTTGTATTCTTAATCACTACAGGAGGAATACTATCTTTAACTATGGAATCGTTTACTATTTGTATCTCTTTTACATCTTTTGTTTGTGGTTCTTGTGCAATTGTAGTTGTTACAACAAAAAATGTTAAAAGTAAAAGGGCTATGTTAAATTTATTCATTGATTTTTTCAATTTGTTCACTAGTTTTTCCAAAACGTCGTTCTCTATTTTGATATTCTAATATAGCATTGAAAAGATTTTCTTTTCTAAAGTCAGGCCAAAGGGTATTTGTAAAATACAATTCGGCATAAGCTATTTGCCATAATAAAAAATTGCTGATTCTTTTTTCACCACTTGTGCGAATCATAAAATCAACGTCCGGCAAAGAAAACGTATATAAATGATTATTTATAATTTTTTCATCAATTTCTTCAACATTTAGCTGTTTATTAACAACTTTTTTTGAAATTTTTTTGATAACATTAACAATTTCCTCTCTTGAACCATAACTTAGTGCTAGTGTTAAGGTTAAGGTTGTATTATTTTTTGTTTTTTCAATAACTTCTGAAAGCTCTTTTTGAGCTTTTTTAGGTAAATTTTCAATATTACCTATGGTATTAAGTTTGATGTTGTTTTTTTGAAGTGTTTTTAGTTCTTTTTTTAATGAAGTAACCAATAAAGACATAAGTGTTCTAACTTCTAATTTTGGTCTGTTCCAATTTTCAGTAGAAAAAGCATAAAGCGTTAAATAGTTTATACCAATTTCAGCACAACCCTCTATCACTTGTCTTACTGAAGTAACTCCATTTTTATGTCCAAAAGCTCTTGGTCTCCCTTTTTGCTTTGCCCAGCGGCCATTACCATCCATAATAACTGCGATATGGTTTGGAACGGGATTCTTATTTATTTGAGACTTTAATTCTTCCATTAATTTGGTGTAGTGTAACAAGGAGGTCTTCCAAAGGTGTAAACTAAAGATATACCACTTAAAATATACCAGTCGTTACTATTTGGATTTCCAAAGGTTAGTGAAGGAATTTTACTGTTATTATAATCTAAATCGTCTTTAAAAGTATACCGAGCCCTTAGTTCTACTGCGATTGCAAAATCATAAAATAATTTTGTTTTATAACCAATTCCAAAGGGAAGCGCAAATGTTGTTCTTGAACTGTATTGATAGTTATTTGGGCTTGTTTCTGATGTTGCCACTTTGTATCTAAAAGCTGCAACTTCAAAGATTAGGTAAGGTGTGTGTGTATTTTTGTAATTGTCTAAATTGTATTCGAAATAATTAAATTCAATTCCTACAGCTAATTCTTTTATGCTATTATTAAAACCGATACCTCTTTGATAACGCGCAATATTTGAGGCGTCAGCATCGTCTGAAGAGATTTGAGCTATGGTAAAAGTACTTCTAACAGCAATTCTTGGGTTCATATTCCATTTATAGATTAGCCCACCCATAAAATTATTTGGTTTGATATAACTTTCGGGTCCAACATCCCCAATGTAATTACTACCACCTACAAAAAAGCCAATTTCGTTAATTTGCGATTTGGAAGTTGTTGTTATACAGATAAATAAGAAAATTAGAACTAGTTTTTTCATAAATAAAATAGCGTGCAAATATAATTAATTATCATTGCTTTTTAAAGTTAAACAAAGTCTTTTTTGATAAACTACTTATAAATGAATTTATTGTAGATTTTGTTGACTACTTTTTTTTGAAGGAAGTAGTTGAAATTAATTTCTAGTATCTTGACCCCAAAGTAATTTTTCACGTAAGGTTTTAATAAAAGTTTGATGATTAATTTGCACCATTTTCAAGTTGAAATTTGATTTCTTAACAGAAACCTCTGTATTCCTATCTATAGTTGTAATACGTGAATCTAATGATAAGAAAAATTTATCTTCTCTACCGCTTACTTTAAATTTAACGTTTGTTTCATCTGGTATTACCAAAGGTCTTGCATTTAAATTATGTGGAGCAATAGGTGTTATCACAAAACTTTTAGCTTGCGGTGTAATTATAGGTCCTCCACAACTTAATGAATACCCTGTAGAACCTGTTGGAGTTGCAATTAACAATCCGTCAGCCCAGTATGACGTTAAGTATTCATTGTCTAAATAGGTTTCAATAGTTATCATGGAAGCTGTATTTTTCCGACTAACTGAAACTTCGTTTAATGCAAAATTTATAGTGGATAAACTTTTAATTTTAGGGAAAGTGGTTACACTCAATAACGAGCGTTCTTTTACTATAAATTGATTTTTTAAGATTAGCTCTACGGCATTTGTAATTTCATCTTTTTGTACTGTTGCTAAAAAACCAAGTCTACCCGTATTTATACCAACAATTGGTATGTTAGAATCTCTAATAAGCGTTACAGCTCTTAAAATTGTTCCATCACCACCAACGGTAAACATAAAATCAAATGAATTATCCAATTCTTTATATGAAGAAAAAGTTTTTGGAGTTTGTATTTTAATGTGTTTTTTTAAACCGGTATAGTATTTTTTTTCAACTACAAATTCTATATGATGTTTAGTTAAGGTGCTAAATAATTCTTCAACATATTTTTTGTCTTCGGTTTTATAATATTGTCCGTAAATAGCAATTTTCATTCTTAAATGTTTAAGTATTTGCGTAGGTAGTTTGATCTATCTTTTAAATCTTCTAAATAAAAATCTTCTTTTAAATTAGAAAGCACATTGTAATTATAGCGTCTAAACGATTGTATAATTTCATTAATGTCTTGTGAATTAAATTTTACAATAATTTTAACATTTGCCGAATCAGTTTCTGAAATAAATAGCCCTAAAATTTTACCATTGTTAGTTTCAACAATTTGGCAAATTTCACTAAACGAATAATCTCTAATTCCTTTTTCTAAAATTACTGTTGCACCTTCATTATTAAAAAAAGGAGTGTCTTTATAAACGTGTAAAATGTCAATTAAATCGTAATACCCTAAATAATCATTTTGTATGTTTATAACTGGAATTAAATTGCTTTCGTTTGAAGCAAAAACAGTTAAAATTTCTAGCAAGTTGGTACTCTCTTCAGTGAAAAATAAATTAGATAAATGATAAAATTCATCAAGGGTTTTATCTAAATCTCCAATGCCTTGTATGTCAGTTTCAGAAATTAAACCAATAAGTTGATTATTTTTTACAATAGGAAAGTGAGAATAGGTTGTTCCATTAAAAAGTTCTTTAACATCGCTAATTGTAGTTTGCAATGTAAAAGCTTTAAATTCGTTTAATATATAAGGAGTTGTTGCCATACCTTTTCTTATGATACTACAAATTAATCAAAAATAAAACCAAAAACATATTCTTAGTTCGTAAATTTGCACACTAATTAAAAATAAAGGGGTATAAGTATGACAAAGTTAAGTGTAAATGTGAATAAAATTGCTACGTTACGTAACTCTAGAGGTGGAGATTTTCCAAATGTTGTAAAAGTATCGTCTGATATTCAAGATTTTGGAGCTGAGGGGATTACCATTCACCCAAGACCAGATGAACGTCATATTCGTTATCAAGACGCTTACGATTTAAAAAAAATAGTCACTACCGAGTTTAATATTGAGGGAAATCCAATTCTAAAATTTATGGAAATGGTCCTTGAAATTTGTCCTACGCAAGTAACTTTAGTGCCTGATGGTATAAATGCAATTACCTCAAATTCAGGTTGGGACACCATTAAAAATCAATCATTTTTAAAAGAAATTATTTCTGAATTCAAATTAAAAGGAATTAGAACATCTATTTTTATTGATACCGATTTAAAATTAATTGAAGCCGCAGCAACTACAGGCGCTGATAGAATTGAATTGTATACCGAAGATTTTGCAACGCAATATGCCCTTGGAAATAAAGAAGCCATAAAACCATATACCCAAAGTGCTATTTTGGCAACTGAACTTGGATTGGGAATTAATGCAGGTCACGATTTAAGTTTGGATAATATTCAGTTTTTTGCTGAAAATACTCCAAATTTATTGGAAGTTTCAATTGGTCACGCATTAATTTCCGAGTCGTTATATTTAGGGTTAGAGAATGTCGTAAATATGTACAAACACAAATTAAGTTTGGCAGTTAAATAATGGAAATGTTGCATTCAACAATTTTAGGAGAAGGAGAACCTTTGCTTATTTTACATGGGTATTTTGGAATGAGCGACAATTGGAAATCGTTAGGAGATCAATTTGCTAAAAATTTTGAAGTACATCTTATAGATCAACGAAATCACGGACGAAGTTTTCACTCTGATGAATTTGATTATGAGTTATTAGTGGAAGATTTAAACCAATATATTCAGCAGAATAATTTAAAAAAGGTTCATTTATTAGGGCATTCAATGGGGGGTAAAGTGGTCATGCAGTTTGCAGTAACCTATCCTGAGTTGGTACATAAATTAATTGTTGCAGATATTGCACCTAAATATTACAAACCGCATCATGAATATATTTTAGCAGCACTTAATTCAGTAAATTTTTCATTGCATAACACGCGAAAAAAAGTAGAAGAAGTATTAAAAATTGATGTTAAAGAAAAAGGAGTTATTCAGTTTTTATTAAAAAATGTGTATTGGAAATCTAAAGGAGAATTAGCGTATCGATTTAATTTACAAAGTTTAACCGATAACAATTCAGAAGTAGGTGACGCATTACCATCTTTCACACATTTTGATGGTGAAACCTTGTTTTTAAGTGGAGAAAATTCAAATTACATCACAAAAGAAGACCTCCCGCTAATACATGTGCATTTTGCCAATTCAGAAGTTGTAACTGTCAAAAATGCAGGACATTGGCTTCATACCGAAAATCCAACGCAGTTTTTTAATGAAGTTGTCAGTTTTTTGGCTTAAATAGTACATTGGCATAATTATAGTTAAATTTATACTTCATTATAAATAAAACCATATGAAATTAATTTTTAAAATAGTACTAACCGCAATAGCTGTGGTTGTAATTGCTAAATTTTTACCAGGCGTAGAAATTGCAAACTATACAAGTGCAATTATTGTAGCTGTAGTTTTAGGAATATTAAGAATTACAGTAAAACCAATACTTATATTTTTCACATTACCAGCAACCATTGTAACTTTAGGTTTGTTTTTATTGGTGATAAATGCAGTAATAATAATGTTAGCAGATTACTTTGTAAGTGGTTTTGCAGTTTCAGGATTTTGGGTAGCGCTACTATTTAGTTTGTTATTGTCATTATTTCAATCCTTTTTGTATTCATTTTTAAATGAAAAGAAAGAAAAATAATTGAATTAGAGTAACTTAAACACTTTGCTAAGTGCATAAAAAACAGTACTTTTGCACCCGATTTTGAATGAGTTAAGATAAAAAATAGTAGAGAATGAATATTACAAAAGAAAATATTGATGCATTAAATGCAGTAGTGAAAGTTGAAATTTCAGCTGCTGATTACCAAGAAAAAGTAGCAACTATTTTACAAGATTACCGTAAAAAAGCTGATGTTCCAGGGTTTAGAAAAGGTCAAGTTCCTATGGGAATGATAAAAAAACAATACGGTAAATCTATAATGATTGATGAAGTAAATAAATTATTACAAGAATCATTAAATACATATTTAACGGAAGAAAAGTTAGATGTTTTAGGAAATCCATTACCAAAAATGCAAGATGATTTCAACTGGGATAAAGAAGATTATTCTTTCGAATTTGAGTTAGGTTTAGCACCAGAATTTGATGTTAAATTAGATGCGAAAAAGAAAATTATACAATATAATATTGTTGCAGATAAAGAACTATTAGGAAAAGAAGTAGAGAATATTCAAAAGCGTTATGGTAAAATAATTGCAAAAAATGTTGTTGAAGATGGTGTAAATATTACTGGAACTTTTGTAAATGAAGAAAAAGAAATTGATAAAAAATCTACTATAGAATTAGCTTCAATAAAAGGGAAATCAAACCAAAAGAAATTAATTGGAAAAAAAGTTGGAGATGTTGTTGAACTAAGCACCAAAAAACTTTTTGATGATGACCACAAATTAATGGGCGCTTTAGGAGTAGATCACGATGCCATTCATGGACTTGACATTATGGTGACTTTTACAATTGAAGAAGTTAATGTTACTGAGCTTGCAGAAGTAAATCAAGAATTATTTGATAAAGTTTTTGGACCAGATGTTGTCAAATCTGAAGAAGAATTGATTGCTAAAATTAAAGAAGATGCTGAAAAACAATTCAAAACGCAAGCAGATCAACAATTATTAAATGATGTAACTGAATACTTAGTTGATAATACAAAATTTGAGTTGCCAACTGAATTTTTAAAGAAGTGGCTAGCGGTTGCTGGTGAAAAACCAATGACTCCTGAGCAAGCTACGGAAGAATTTGAAAAATCTGAAAAAGGATTGCGTTACCAATTAATTGAAGGAAAAATATTAAAAGATAACAACATTAAATTGGATTTTGCTGAATTGCAAGAGTTTGCAAAAGGATTTGTAAAAACGCAAATGGCTCAATATGGACAATTAAATCCTGAAGAAAAAGAATTGGACGATATTGTTCAACGTGTATTAAGTAACAAAGATGAAGCAAAGCGTTTACAAGAACAATTAGTAAGTCAAAAATTACTAACTTTTTACAAAGAAAACATTACGTTTAAAGTAAAAGAAATGAACTATGAAAAATTTGTAAAAGAAGTTTACAAATAGCATACTAGTTTAGCTATAAATTAAAACTCCTTCATGAATTTCATGAAGGAGTTTTTTTATGTTCGTTATTTTGAATGCGTCACACTAAGCCTGTTGAAGTGTTATTTTTAGAATCTCATGATGTTAATTGTCAGTTGATTTTTTTAGAGTCTAAATCAAATTATTACTTCCTCTTTTGCCCCCTGGTTTTAGGTTTCTTATACTTTTTAGCAATTTCTCTTCGGTACGAACCACCTAAATTAATACGTTTATTTTTTTCTTTCTTCTCGTGAAAAGCTGCTCCGCTAGGTTCAGTAATTGTCTTTTTCTTACCAACACTTTCCGGTTCAACTTTAGGCATTTCTTCATCAATTTGTTGAGTGGAAATTTCAATGGTTTCAGGTAAATCGTACACATCAATTTCAGTATTCATCAACAATTCAATTTCGCCTAAATAATCTGCTTCTTCTTCAGTAAAAAATGAAATGGCAGTTCCTTTTTGTTCTGCTCTACCTGTTCTTCCAATTCTATGCATGTAATTTTCTGGCTCTTCAGGAATATTAAAATTAATTACGTGGCTAACATCGGTTAAATCTAATCCACGCGCAATAATATCAGTTGCAATTAACACATTAAAAAAGCCTTTTTCAAAGTTTTTAACTGAACGTAAACGGTAATTTTGTGTCTTGTTAGAGTGAATTACATTGGTTTCACCCGGAATTAAAGTTTCTAGTTCTTCAAATAATATATTTGCTTGTTTTTTGTTTTTCACAAATACCAGTACTTTAGTAAAAACCTCTTTGTTGGTTAAAAGGTGTATTAAAAAATTAACTTTTGTGTAGAAATTAGGTATCGGGTACGCTTGTTGTTCAATTGTATCTAGCGGACTTCCGCTACTTGCAATTTCAATTTTAACAGGCGATTTAAAAAATTGATCTAGTAAGCCAGCAACTTCTTTTGTAAGTGTTGCGGAAAATAAAATACTTTGACGATTTTTAGGAAGTAAATCAAGTAAAGTAATTAACTGTGGTCTAAAACCAAGATTCATCATTTCATCAACTTCATCAATCACCAATTTTTGAATGTGTTTTAATTTTAAAATACCATCCAACGTTAAATCTAACAAACGACCGGGTGTAGCAACTAAAATATCTTGCCCACTATACACTAATTGTTTTTGCTTATTTAGGTTGGTACCTCCATACACCCCTGTAAAACGCACATTAATATAAGGTGTCAATTTTTTAAGATCATTAATTACTTGCACTACTAATTCTCTAGTTGGTACAACAATTAAAACTCGTGGATGTTTTTGTTCAGAATAAGTGAGTTGTCTTAAAATTGGTAATAAATAGGCAAAAGTTTTACCAGTTCCTGTTTGAGCAATCCCAACAACATCTTTACTACTCATTATTACCGAAAATGCTTTTTCTTGAATAGGAGTGGGTGTTGTAAATCCCATTTCATCAAGGGCATTTAGTAAAAAACGGTTTAGGTTTAAGTCGGAAAAAGTCATTGTTCTATTTTTTGCAAATATAGGGTTAAAATTAATTAGTATCTAACTCAAATAACAACCAAGTATTTGGATCAAAATTAATTGTTGTTACTTCTCCAGAAGTTGTAAGTACATAAGCTGCAGATTTATCCTGAACTTGAATTGTTTTTATTTCTGATGTGCCATTATTATAAATTAATTCAAGATCAAGAGGGAATTGAAATGTTGTTTCTTGTGTTTGTTCAAGAATAATTCGAACCTTATTATTGTGATAAATCCAATTTGATTTTAAAGTTGGATGACCCGGTTTTTTAAGCCATTGCGTAAAGAAAATAGCTAAGTTTTGATTAGAAATCTCACTCATCACCTTTTTAAAATCGTTTGTTGAAGCATTACTGAATTTATAGGTTTCGTAATAAGTTCTTAAACCACTCCAAAAAAGGCTATCACCAATTTTTTTTCGAAGCATATGCAACACCCAAGCACCTTTTTGATATGAATTAGCATTTAATAAACGCATGTAATTTGTTGTTTTATTATCAATTACAGGTGTTTTACTTCTTTTGTAAAAGTTTAAAACTGTTTCACGTTCTTTTTTAATTCTTTCCAAAAAAGCATCTTTTCCTTTTGAATCTAATATATATAAATCGGTTAAATAAGTTGCGAAACCTTCGCTTAACCATACGTGAGGCCAATCAATTTCTGTAGCTGAATTTCCAAACCATTGATGTGCAATTTCGTGAGCAATTAAGTCTTCGTGCTCAAGTTTTCCAGTAACAGATTTTTCATAATAAAAAATATTTCCAGCATTTTCCATACCTCCAAAGCGTGTTTTAGATTGTACGTTCGCTAATTTTTGATACGGATATTCACCAATATTTTCAATAAAGAAATTAAGAATGCTTTTGGCTGTTGAGAAATCGTAAAAACCTTGTTCTTTTGTTTGTGGATATACCCAAGTTGAAACAGGAATATTGTGAGTTTCTCCAATATTTTGAACTGCAAATTTTGCAATTCCAATAACCATAACTTTTGTTGGTAACGGTACAGTTGTTTTCCAATGGTATTGCTTTGTTGTGTTATTTATATTAGTTTCTTCAACCTGAAAACCGTTTGCTATTGTTTGGTAATGGTTAGGTGCTTCAATAATGTATTCAATAGTTGCTTTATCTGATGGGTGATCTACACAAGGAAACCAATTGTGCGCTCTGTTTGGCCAATTGTCGCCAAAAAAAGTTCGGTCACCGTATAAATTTTCACTAATTACCAATCCGTCTTTTGGAATTCCTTGATATTTAATTGTATAGGTATATTCAACTCCAGGAAAAGGATGTTTTGGTTCAATTATTAGTTGATTCGCTTGGTGTGTATAATTAACTTTAACCTTATTTTGATAAATAGAATCTACCATCATTCCTAAACCACTAGTGCTATCTTTATTAACTAAATCTAGCCGAAACTCATTTACGTTTTTTTTAAATTTCAATTTTACTTCCATCGTTGCATCAATACTGTTTGTGGTATCGTTTACAATAATTATCAACTTATAATGTTGTATATCAATAGTGTTAAGACGCTGTTTGTAGTTTTGAGCAGTACTAATTGATTGAATTAGTAAAAAGAAAATTACTAAATTTAAAGGGGTCTTCATATTGAAATTTATATTTTGAAACTCAAATATACATAGATTGGACAAAACAATTTGTAATTAAAGAATCAGTAATTAGTGATTGCGTACATAAACAAATAAACAATTCATAAATACTTCTTATATTTACACCCTTAATATTTTAAAACCTGTAAAATGGATTACGGAAAAGAATTTAAAAAATTTGCAATTAAAGATCAAGGAATAAACAGTTTACATTACGATAATATAGTAAGCAGCGTTACACCATATATTATTGAAGAACGCCAATTAAACGTAGCGCAAATGGATGTGTTTTCTCGTTTAATGATGGATAGAATTATATTTTTAGGAACTGCGATTGATGATCACGTGGCTAATATTATACAAGCACAATTGTTATTTTTAGAAAGTGTAGATAGTTCAAAAGATATTTCAATTTATATTAATTCTCCAGGGGGAGGAGTGTATGCCGGTTTAGGAATGTATGATACTATGCAGTTTATAAAACCAGATATAGCAACGATTTGTACAGGAATGGCAGCGTCTATGGGAGCTGTTTTAATGTGTGCTGGGACAAAAGGAAAACGTTCTGCATTACCTCATTCACGTATTATGATTCACCAACCTATGGGAGGTGCTCAAGGGCAAGCTAGTGATATTGAAATTACGGCTCGTGAAATATTGAAATTAAAAGATGAATTATATCAAATAATTTCAAAACATTCTGGGCAAACTATGGAAAAAGTAAATGAAGATTCAGATCGTGATTATTGGATGAAAGCTGATGAAGCTAAAGCATACGGTATGATTGATGAAATTTTAATTAGAAAGTAATATAAAATTTATGGCAAAGGATGAAGTTTTAGAATGCTCGTTTTGTGGTAGGAAAAAGCCAGAAACTGACTTATTAATAGCTGGATTAGATGCACATATTTGCGATAAATGCATTGAGCAAGCACATGGGATTGTAATTGAAGAAATTGCAGAACAAAGCACTTCTTCGCTTACCTCTGAATTGATTGTAAAAAAACCAAAAGAAATTAAAGAGTTTATAGATCAATATATGATTGGTCAAGATCGGGCAAAACGTGTAATGGCGGTTGCGGTTTACAATCATTATAAACGCTTATTACAACCGGTAACCAAAGATGAAGATGATGTTGAAATTGAAAAAAGTAATATTATTTTGGTTGGAGAAACAGGTACTGGAAAAACATTAATAGCACGTACCATTGCAAGAATGTTAAACGTACCATTTTGTATTGTAGATGCAACTGTTTTAACAGAAGCAGGTTATGTAGGTGAAGATGTTGAAACTATTTTAACACGTTTATTACAAGCCGCAGATTACGATGTGACCAAAGCGGAACGTGGTATTGTTTTTATTGATGAAATTGATAAAATTGCTCGTAAAGGTGATAATCCATCAATTACAAGAGATGTTTCAGGTGAAGGAGTGCAACAGGCTTTGTTAAAATTATTGGAGGGTTCAATAGTAAATGTTCCACCAAAAGGAGGTAGAAAACATCCAGATCAAAAGTTTATTGAAGTAAATACCAAAGATATTTTATTTATCGCTGGAGGTGCTTTTTCAGGAATAGATAAAATTATAGGAAAACGTTTAAATCGCCAGGCTGTTGGTTATAGCGCATCTATTAAAGTTGATAGAGTTGATGCAACTAATTTATTACAATATATTATACCAAGCGATTTAAAATCATTTGGTTTAATTCCTGAAATTATTGGTCGTTTACCAGTGTTAACACATATGAATCCATTAGATGCTGAAACATTAAGAGCCATTTTAACGGAGCCTAAAAATTCAATTATAAAGCAATATAAAAAGTTATTTAAAATGGATGGAATTGATTTTTCAATCAATGAAACTGCTTTAATGTATATTGTTGGTAAAGCTGTGGAATATAGGTTAGGTGCTCGTGGTTTACGTTCATTATGTGAAGCAATTTTAACAGATGCTATGTTTGAAATGCCAGGAACCGAAGAGACCGAATTAAAAATAACTAAGAAATACGCTGAAGATAGAATTAATATGTCTACTTTGAAAAAACTAAAAGCAGTTTCATAGTCATAAAAAAACAGCAATATAAAATTTAATCACCCTTTGCAAGTTAAAGGGTGATTTTTTTGTCTAAATTTTGTAATTTAGGAATCTTTAAAAAACAAGACTATTGATTTCCAGAAGTACCATAGATAGCGTTTTTGAAACTGCTCGTGTTGAGGAGGTTATTGGGGAATTTGTTCAATTAAAAAAGGCAGGAAGTAATTTTAAAGGATTAAGTCCATTTTCTGATGAACGAACACCTTCGTTTATGGTATCTCCTGTAAAACAGATTTGGAAAGATTTTAGTACAGGAAAAGGAGGTAATGCCGTTTCGTTTTTGATGGAACATGAGCATTATTCGTATCCTGAAGCAATACGGTATTTAGCTAAAAAATACAATATTGAAATTGATGAAATAGAGCAAACCGATGAACAAAAAGAGCAAGCCGATGAGCGTGAAAGTATGTTTTTGGTTTCAGAATTTGCAAGAGATTATTTTCATAAAACCTTATTAGAAGACAATCAAGGGAAAGCAATTGGATTAAGTTATTTTAAAGAACGTGGTTATACCGATGAAACAATTAGAAAATTTCAATTAGGTTATTCATTAAATGAGTGGGAAGCATTTACTACAGAAGCATTAAATAAAGGTTACAACCTTAAATATTTAGAATCTACAGGGTTTACCATTGTTAAACAAGATTTACATTCTTCAACCGGAACAAAACAGTTTGACCGTTTCAAAGGCCGTGTGATGTTTCCAATTCACAGTATGAGTGGACGTGTGTTGGGGTTTGGAGGTCGTATATTGACAAATGATAAAAAAGCAGCCAAATACTTAAACTCACCCGATAGTGATATTTACCATAAGAGTAACATTTTATATGGTATTCATTATGCAAAACAACGTATTGCTAAAGAAGATAATTGCTATTTAGTTGAAGGGTATACAGATGTTATTTCGTTTCATCAATCGGGAATTGAAAATGTAGTTGCATCTTCTGGAACAGCACTTACTGAAAATCAAATTCGGTTAATAAACCGACTTACAAAAAATGTAACCATTCTTTTTGATGGTGATGCTGCAGGTATAAGAGCTTCAATTAGAGGTATTGATTTAATTTTAGAACAAGGAATGAATGTAAGAGTACTCATGTTCCCTGATGGCGATGACCCTGATAGTTTTTCTAAAAAAGTTTCCAGCGAAGAATTAAAAGAATATTTACAAAATAATTCGCAAGATTTTATCAATTTTAAGGTTTCTTTATTAATGAAAGAAGCACAAAATGACCCAGTTAAAAAAGCAGGGTTAATTCGTGATATTGTAATTAGTATATCCAAAATTCCAGATAGAATTCAGCGCGAAGTTTACATTCAGGAATGTTCAAGAATTATGGATATTTCAGAAAATGTATTGTTTAGTGAATTGGCACAACTAGACAAAAAAGAAGGAAGAGAAGCTTCAAGAAGGCCAATTCAAGAAAGACCGTTAGCACCAGTTTTAGAAAAAACAGATCAATTTAAAAAAATTGATGAATTAAAAAAGTACGAACGAGAAATTATAAAGATTTTATTGTTGTACGGTAATAATGAAGTTGAGTTTGAAAATTTTGTAGAGGGTGAAGAAGTTGATGATAATGAAATAAAACCTTTGAAAAAAGAACTCTTTTTAAACTTAGTTTCAAACGAAATATATTTGAATTTACAAGAAGATGAAGTAGAGTTTACAGATGAAATATTTAAGCAAATTTATTATGAAATAATACATCAGTTAAATCAAAGTAAATCTATTTCGGTTGATACTTTTGTAAATCATCCTAATGAGGAAATATCCAATTTAGTAACTAATATTTTAATGGATGATGAAAAACATATATTAAGTGATTGGGGGAGAAAAGAAATATCCGTTAAACAGGGTGAAGATGTTTTATTAAAAGCTGTATTAGATGTAATATTTAACTTGAGGAGAGTTCTTATTGGTAAAAAAATAGAATCATTTCAATTAGAATCTAAAATTAATTCTCTTGATTTAGTTGAAGAAGCTAATAATTATAATAAATTAAAAGTACTTATTTCAAATAAGTTGGGTAGAGTTGTTTAAATTTTAAATTTACTTGGTATTTTACAAACAGGAATTGGGTCCATTTTGTGTTTGTTTGCAAGGTTTCTTTGTTTGTAAATAGTAAAAACTTCTTTTTCTCTATCTTCAAAATCAGTAATAGTTTTGCCTAAATCATCTTGGTTCATTGCCCATTCTAATTCATTGTAGCTAGCGCCAATTTGGTCTTCGTCAGTTCTACTATCACCGAATAAACCGTCGGTAGGCTGTGCAATTTGTATGGCTATTGGTACTTCTAAGTAGTTAGCAATTTCATATACTTCAGATTTCATTAAATCAGCAATAGGGCTTAAATCTACACCGCCATCGCCATATTTTGTAAAAAACCCAACACCAAAATCTTCCACTTTATTACCTGTTCCAGCCACCAAATAACCATGCAAACCTGCAAAATAGTATAAGGTGCTCATTCGTAAACGAGCTCTTGTATTTGCTAATGATAAATTTACAGTAGCTAAATCTTCAATTTTTGGAACTACATTTTTAAAATCTTCAAAAGTAGATGTTAAGTTTACTTCAATAGAAGTAATATCGTTAAAATGTTCTTTTAATTGTATAATATGCTCTTTTGCTCTTGAAACCTGATTTTCACCTTGATGAATAGGCATTTCTACACATAAAACAGGAAACCCTGTTTTTGCACACAATGTTGAAGTAACTGCAGAATCAATACCACCTGAAATTCCTACTACAAAACCATTTACATTTGCTTTTGTAGCGTAGTCTTTTAACCAATTAATAATAAATTCAGTTACCTTTTCAGTATTCATAATTAAACTAATTTAGTATTTTTAACGTTTTAAAAATTAAAAGTGTAAATATAAAGATTAATGAAGAAATTAGTTGTCTTAATAAGTATTTTATCGGTTTTGGTTTCTTGTAAGAATGAAGAAATTAAAAAAGTAGATGTTTCAGGTATTCAAGTAACAGTTTTAATAGATAGGTTTGAACAAAAATTTTATGCTGCTAATGAGCAAACATTACCAGTTTTAGAAAATGAGTATCCGTATTTATTTCCGCCACAAAACGATAGTATTTGGTTGAATAAAATAAACGACGCCGAGGAAATAGAGTTGTTTCAAAAATCTCAAGTAGTTTTTACCGATTTTAATACTGAAAAAACTGAAATAGAGTCATTATTTAAACATATAAAGTACTATCATTCAAGTTTTAGATCTCCTAAAATAATTACACTAATAACTAATTTAGATTACCAAAACAAAGTAATGTATGCAGATAGTTTGTTGTTTGTTTCGTTAGATATGTATTTAGGAAAAAAGAGTGAAGTATATCAGGATTTCCCCATGTATTTAGTTCAAAATTTTGACAAGTCTCATTTGGTAGTTGACATTGCCAAAGCCATTGGAGAAACTTATTTTATTCCAACAAAAAATCGTCAGTTTATTGATGTAATGATTAATGAGGGTAAAAAAATGTACTTGTTAGATAGTTATTTGCCGTTAGTTTCTGATGCCAAAAAGATTGGGTATTCTGTTGTTAAATATCAGTGGACAGTTTCCAATGAAGCTCAAACTTGGAAATATTTTGTAGAAAACAAATTATTGTACAGTACAGACTCTAAATTGTATAAACGTTTTATAGCTGACGCTCCTTTTTCAAAGTTTTATATAGATATTGATAAAGAATCTCCAGGTAAAATTGGTGTTTGGTTAGGTTGGCAAATTGTACGTTCATATATGAACAATAATAACGTAACTTTGCAGCAACTTTTGCAGGAAAATGCCGAAGAAATATTTAAAAAATCTAAATACAAACCAAAGAAGTAATGGCGGTAACTAGTACATCAAAAATTGAAATAAATGTTGGGTTGGACGAGAACAAAGTTCCAGAAAAATTGCATTGGACAGCGCAAGATAGTGATGTTCTGTCTCAAGAAGCAAAAGCTGTAATGTTGGCTGTTTGGGATGAAAAAACCAAAGATACGTTGCGTATGGATTTATGGACTAAAGACATGCAAATTGACGAAATGAAACAATTTTTTCATCAAACATTAGTGTCAATGGCTAATACTTTTGAGCGTGCAACTAACGACACTAACATGAGTGCAACTATGCGTGATTTTTGTGATTACTTTGCCGAAAAACTAGAGCTAAAGAAGGGTAAATAATATCAATTAAAGTTATTCTACATTTTTAATTAGCTCAACAATTTCTTTATAATCTTCAGGGTTATTTAAAAAATCCTTGTTAGAAACATCAATAATTAAGGTGTTTAAACTTTTCTCAGTATGAATAAAATTAGCATAACCTTTGTGAATTTTGTCTAAATACTCTGGCGCAATATTTTGTTCGTAATCTCTACCTCGTTTTTTAATATTTTCTAATAATCTTGGTGTTTGCTGATATAAATAAATATACAAATCGGGTTTTGAAATTTCGTTGTACATAATATCAAACATTTTTCTGTATAAAAAATATTCATCTTTTTGTAAAGTAACCTGAGCAAAAATCAACGATTTAAAAATGTAATAATCAGAAACTATAAAATTTTTAAATAAATCAAATTGTGCTAAATCATCTGAAAGTTGTTGGTAGCGGTCAGCTAAAAAACTCATTTCTAATGGAAATGCAAACCGCTCATTGTCTTCATAAAATTTAGGTAAAAATGGATTATCAGCAAATCGTTCTAATATAATTTTAGCATTAAAATCTTCAGCAATCATGTTTGCTAGTGTTGTTTTACCAGCACCAATATTTCCTTCAATAGCAATGTAATTGTATTTATCTGATAAGCAAATAGGTCTTTTTAACGTTAAATAGGTGTTTTCAATTTTAGAAGTATCAGTACAATTAGCAAGGCAAATTTGTAAACGTTGCTTTTCGATAGGATGTAATAAATTAGGTGCGATTTCTGCTAAAGGGACCATTACAAATTTCCTGTTAAGCATATCTTTATGTGGTACAACTAATTCTTTTGAAAAGATAATTTCATTGTCAAACAGCAAAACATCAATATCTAATGTTCTTGCTTTGTATGTTTCCTCTGAAGTTCTTTTTCTTCCTAAAGAGCGTTCAATTTTATGAATTGCTTTTAATAAGTTTTCAGGATTTAAACTTGTTGAAACTTGCGTACAAATATTATAAAAATCATCACTCTCAAAACCCCAAGAAGCAGTTTTATAAACAGATGATATTTTGGCAATTGAACCAATTTCATCAGCAATTAAATCTATTGCTTTTTGTAAATTTTCAAGCTTGTTTCCAAGGTTGCTTCCTAAGGATAAATATGTAGTTCGTACAATTTGCATAAAGTGGTTACAAAGAAAAGAAAAGTATCATTTAAAAACATATCTTTGTGAATCAACTTATAAACATTTGTAAGATTTTTACAAATATTAAATCTAATGTATTCTATGAATTTTTTAAGAAACTTATTAGCATCAATTATTGGAACTTTTATTGCTTTAGGTATTATTTTTCTGTTTTTTTTGCTAATAGCCGCAGCGTTTGGTAATTCAGGAAAAATGACGGTTAAAAATAATTCAGTTTTAGAAATTAAGTTGGAAACCTTGGTAAAAGATTACGCGCCTAAAAGCGATGACCCTTTTGATGAAATTTTCGGATTTAATGATAAAAAAATAGGTTTAAATTCAATTATAAATGCGATTGAAAATGCTAAATATGATGATAATATACAAGGAATTAGCATCACTACTTTAGGCGTAAACGCCGGTATTGCTCAAACACAAGCCATTAGAAATAAGTTGTTAGAATTTAAAGAGACAGGAAAGTTTATTAAAGCCTATGCAGATATTTATACCCAGAAATCATATTATTTTAGCTCTGTAGCAGATTCTATTTTTTTAAACCCAGTTGGTGCAATAGATTTTAAAGGATTGTCTTCTGAAATATTATTTTTTAAAGATTTAGAAGATAAAACAGGTGTAAAAATGGAAGTTATTAGACACGGAAAATATAAAAGTGCAGTTGAACCATTTTTGTACAATAAAATGAGTACAGCAAACAGAGAACAAATTACGTCATTTTTAAAATCTATTTGGGATGAAATGGTTTCCGATATTTCGAATAGTAGAAATTTAACTATTGAAGAAATAAATACTATTGCGGATAATTTGTTGGCTAGAAATGCAACCCTTGCTATTGAGAATAACATAGTTGATGGAGCCGTTTATATTGATGAATACAACAATAAATTAAAACTCGCATTGGGTTTTTCTACGGATGAAGATTTAAATAAAATTTCTATAGCAGATTATATTTCAACAGGAAAAGGAAGAATAACTTCAACCGCTAAGGATAGAATAGCAGTTATTTACGCACAAGGTGAAATTATTTATGGTAAAGGGGATGAAAATTTTATCGGGCAGGATTTAATTATAAAAGCTTTAAAAAAGGCTCGAAATTCTAAAAGTGTTAAGGCAATAGTTTTAAGAGTAAATTCACCAGGTGGAAGTGCATTGGCTTCAGAATTAATTTGGAGAGAATTAGAATTAACAAAACAAGAAGTGCCAATAGTTGTTTCTATGGGGAATTTAGCAGCTTCTGGAGGTTATTATTTAGCATGTAATGCTGATAGAATTTTTGCAGAACCAACAACAATTACTGGCTCTATTGGTGTTTTTGGTGTCATTCCAAATTTCAGTAAGCTCGCGAATAATATTGGTGTGAATGCAGAGCAAGTAAGTACTAATAATGGAGCTAGTTATAGTGTTTTTGAACCAATGACTGATGAATTTAGAGTGGTTACTACAGAAGGAGTTGAAGCTGTTTACACAACTTTTTTAGAAAGGGTTGCTAGTGGAAGAGATATGACAATTGAAGAAGTTGATAATATTGCTCAAGGTAGAGTTTGGTCTGGAGTTGATGCATTAAATAATGGACTAGTTGATGAGTTAGGAAACTTAGATGATGCTATTTTGTATGCCTCCGAATTAGCCGAAATATCGGATTATAGAGTGCGAAATTATCCAAGTTATAAAATAGAATTAGAAGATAGATTTGGCAGTTTTCCTTTTATGAAATCTAAAGAAAAGGTTTTAATTGAAGAATTGGGAGCTGAAAATTATAAAATTTATCAAACCATAAAACAAGTTTCTAAATTGGAAGGCATACAGGCAAGAATGCCTTATTTAATTGATATTCAATAATTTTAATATTATTGTTGAATAACCAATTGTTTCATTTCATTTCTATATTTCAAAGGGCTTTTACCTGTAAATTTTTTAAATAATTTATTGAAATGAGAGAAATTATTAAAACCACTTTCAAAACAAATACCTGTAATGCTTGTAGGGCTTTCAGCTAGTAACTTTGTTGCGTGTACAATTCTAAATTCATTTACAAATTGGGTAAATGTTTTCCCTGTAGACTTTTTAAAATATCTACAAAATGCAGGAACTGTCATACTTACTTTTTCAGCAATTGTATCTAAAGGAATTGGTTGTTTAAAATTTTTACTTACATGACTAAATATAATATCAATTTTTCTATTGTCTTGTGGCTCTACTTCAAAAGCAAAACCATCAACATTTAGTAAAGTGTAGTTTTTAGAAATTGCCAAGTCTTTTAAAATATCTAAAAAACTAATAATTCTTTCCATACCTTCCTTTTTTAGTAATGCTTCAATTTTTGGACCTACAAACTCTTTAGTTTCTGAATTAAATAAGATTCCTTTTTTTGCTCTTTCAAATAATGCCTTAACCAACTGAGTTTCGGGAATGTCAAAAAAGGTTTTACCTAAAAAGTCTTTTTTAAATTGTATGATTGATTCAGAACCATTAGTTGTAAACCGATTTGCAAAACCACTATGGGGTAAATTTGAGCCTATTAATAATAGTTGGCTATTTCTAAAATAAGATAAATGGATACCTATATGCCGTTTACCTTTAGCGTTATTTATGTAAACTAGCTCAAGTTCAGGGTGAAAGTGCCAAAAGGGTAAGTTGTTTTCTACTGTTTCTGTGTGTTGTTTTACATGTAGTGAACTTCCAAATTCAGGATTTATTTTTTCAAAAGCAGGTTTTGTATTTTTCATAAAGGTTTAATAAAATGCAAAAATATGTATTAAACCATTAACAATCTATATGTTTTTTTCTATTTTATATTCTAAATTAACTTAATACTTTATTAATATTAAGATAACAGTTAAAATAGCACATAAATATGAGAAAAACGAAGTATTTTAAAATCTAAAATACTTATAATTTTGCCCTGTATTTATTAAAGAAATATAATTATGAAGAATAATACATCAAAAAGAGTATTTAAAGAAAGTTGGCTGTATGTTGTACTTACAGTTACGTTAGGAACATTATTAATTACATTAACGCCGTATGTGGCAATAAATTTAGGTTTACAAAACTAGAATAGAAATTATAGAAATAGGAATTTTTTTATAGATTAAATTGTAAAGTACAATTGGAATGAGCTCATTTAAATAAATGGGCTTATTTTTTATTTTTTAAATATGTTACAAAACTAAAGTTGTATTTATTCTTTTCATCTGCTTTAAAATTTTCTCTTGAAGTTTCTTTCCATATGGTTGTATCTATTTTAGGGAAAAAAGCATCAGCTTCAAATTGATGATGTACAAAAGTTAAATCTAATTTGTCTGCAATTTCAATAGCTTGTTTGTAAATTTCTGCACCCCCTAAAATAAAAGGGTTCTCATCATCTTTTGCAGCTTCAATTGCTTGTTGTAAAGAATTTACAACTACACATCCTTCAGCTTTATAATTTGGATTACGAGTGATAATAATATTTGTCCTGTTAGGAAGCGGTTTTCCTAGTGATTCAAAAGTTTTTCTCCCCATAATTACATGATGATTAGAAGTTACTTTTTTGAACCGTTTTAAATCGGCTGGTATATGCCAAATAAGTTGATTGTCTTTTCCTAAGGCATTGTTTTCAGCTATTGCAGCAATAATTGTTATCATTCTTTTGTTGAGTTATCTTGGAGATGTTTCTTTTTTTTTAATTCAGTAGCATATTGTTTGTTTTCTGCTTTCAATTTTACTTCATGAATTATTTCTTTTTCTAATTTGGCTATTTTTAATTCTTGTTTTAAAACTAATTTATCGGTTTGTTTACGTTCCCATTCTTTTCCCATAAATCTATTCGTGAAAAAAACATTGATAAAATGCAGTACTAAAAAAAAGCACCATAAAGTAATTGGCCAAATAAACCAATTTGTAAAAAGTTTTTCATCAATATTAAAAATTTTATTGAGCGCAATTAAAAATACTGAAACAACTAAAAACACTATAAAATGAATATACAATCGCTTTTTTTGTTGTACGTGATTTCGTGCATTTTCGTATAATTCATGTTGTTCATTCATAGCATTCAAAATTACATACTTTTAACCCATTCTTTAATGTAAGAAGAGAAATCTTCAGTTTCATTGCTATCTTGATGTTGAATTTTTTCGTTTGTAAATGCTAAAAAATTTGAGATATTTTTATCAGAAGTGTTAAAAATAGACTCAATAGACTTTAAAAGATTTACATCATCAATTTCTATAATTCTTTGAATTATTTTATTTTTTAGTTGTAGTGTGTCCATTAGTTACTCTTTTATAGCTATAAATTTATTAAATGATTTACAAATGTTGTATTAAAAAAACACTAAATTTTATTTTAGAGTAATTTAAACTGACACGCTACCTTTAATATGTGGGTGTGGATTGTAATTTACCAACTTAAAATCTTCAAATTTGAAATCAAAAATATTTTTAATTTCAGGATTTATTTCAATTTGAGGTAGTTTTCTAGTTTCTCTAGACAGTTGTAGTTCTATTTGTTCACTATGGTTGCTGTAAATGTGAGCATCTCCAAAAGTATGTATAAAATCTCCTGGTTTTAAATTACAAACTTGCGCCATCATCATTGTAAATAATGCATAGGAAGCAATGTTAAAGGGAACTCCTAAAAAAATATCAGCACTACGTTGGTATAATTGGCAAGATAATTTCCCATCAGTTACATAAAATTGAAAAAAAGCATGACAAGGTGGTAAAGCAGCTTTGTTATTGGCAACATTTTCAGAAAAAGAAACGGAAGTATCTGGCAATACACTTGGATTCCAAGCAGAAATTAACATACGTCTGCTATCGGGGTTTGTTTTTATGGTTTCAATTACTTCAGAAATTTGGTCAATACCTTCGCTATTCCAATTCCGCCATTGATGTCCGTAAACAGGGCCTAAATCACCATTTTTATCAGCCCAAGCATTCCATATGTTAACGTTATTTTCTTTTAAATATTCAATATTAGTATCTCCTTTTAAGAACCATAACAATTCATAAATAATAGATTTTAAGTGTAATTTTTTTGTGGTTAACATTGGAAACCCCTCACTTAAATCAAAACGCATTTGATAACCAAAAACACTTTTTGTTCCAGTTCCGGTTCTATCTTCTTTTAAAATTCCGTTATTATTAACGTGCCTTATTAAATCTAAATATTGTTTCATTTTAAGATGTTGGGTTAATTTTTTATCCAAGTAACATTCCTGCAATGGTAGCTGACAATAGTGAGGCAATTGAACCTCCAAGTAATGCTTTCATTCCAAATTCAGATAAAGTTTTACGTTGTCCTGGAGCTAAAGAACCAATACCTCCAATTTGAATTCCTATAGATGCAAAGTTTGCAAAACCACACAACATATAAGTAGCCATTATTACGGATTTGTTATATGTTAAGTGCATTACGCTACTCATATTTTTTAAGTCAGCAAGCTGAATGTATCCAATAAATTCACTAGCTGCTAGTTTTACACCTAATAGTTGACCCATTAGCATAATATCTTCTGTAGCAACACCTATAAGCCACATTAACGGGGAGAATATAGTTCCCAGTATTGCTTCTAACGATAATGTAGGGTAATGTGTATTTGTAGCCATCCAGCTATTTAAAGTTGTAATGTCACCAACCCATCCTAAAACTCCGTTTATCATAGCTATAAAAGCAACAAAAACAAGTAACATAGCACCAACATTAACAGCTAATTTTAATCCTTCAGTTGTTCCATTTGAGATGGCATCTAAAATATTTGCGCCAATTTTATCTTGTGAAACTTCGACATCTGTACTAACTTCTTCAGTTTGTGGGTATAATATTTTTGAAACTACAATAGCTCCTGGAGCAGCCATTACAGATGCGGCTAATAAATGTTTTGCAAACTCAAGACGTAATATTTCATCATCACCTCCTAAAAACCCAATGTAAGCTGCTAATACAGCACCTGCAACAGTAGCCATTCCGCCAATCATTACTAGCAATATTTCTGAACGATTCATACGTTCTAAGTATGCTTTAATCATTAGGGGTGCTTCTGTTTGTCCTAAAAATATATTACCTGCAATTGATAAACTTTCAGCTCCTGAAATATGTAAAATTTTAGTAAGTACAACAGCTAATCCTTTTACAATTTTCTGAATGATTCCTAAATAAAATAATACTGAAGTTAGTGCTGAAAAGAAAATAATTGTTGGTAAAACTTGAAATGCAAAAATAAATCCATAGGAATTAATATCCATAATTCCTGAAAATAGGAACTCACTACCAGACCTCGTATAGTCTAAAATATTTACAAATATTTTCCCTACACCTTCAAAACCGGATTGAATAAAAGGAACTTTTAAGACTCCAATAGCAATTATTAATTGTGCTGAAAGACCTACAATTACAGTTTTCCAATTAATTCTTTTTCTATTATTACTAAATAAGAAAGCAATAAATAGAAGAGATGCCATTCCTAATACACCTCTCCATAACGAATTGAAAGAGAATCCTGCGTTAGGCACTAAGACATCTACACTTTGTTTTTGTTCAATAAATTGTGGGTGGTCTTTAGATATTAATTTTAAAGTGGTGTTTCCTGTTCTTAAAAGTAAATAATTAGATTGGTGTTCTAAAATTTCATAATCTCGTTGACCTGTAAAGGGTACTTTTTGTTCTAATAAAATAAGTTTTTGATTTTTCAACCAAATTCCTTCGGAGTATTGCCCTTTGATTAAAGATTTATACTTCCCATTTTCTTCAAAAAGAAGAAAACTTTTTCCTTTATCAATTGAGACTTCTACTTTGTTGCTATTTGGATAATTTTCGTAGGTGTAATTTTCTGAAAGTTGCCAAAAATTATTTAAATCTATTTTTTTTGTTGTAAGAATTTGAGTTTCTTTATTTGTAGAATCCTTAACTACACCTTGAGCATTTATTAGTATAATACTGAAAAAAAGAAGGGTTGATAGGCTTATTTTTTTTAACATATTTTGAAATTATTTGGAAGTTCGTTTAGTTATTTCATCACGAATTTTTGCTGCCAATTCGTAATCTTCATGCTGAATAGCATTGTTTAATTTTTGATTTAATTGTTTAAGTGTGTCTTTAGAAAAAGTAGTTTCTTTTTCAACAGGCTCATCAATTAGATTTTCAATGCTTAAGGGCTCATTTTCGAGAGATAATGTATCCTTCATTTTTAAAAATATGCCTGCTTTATCTAAGATGTTTTCATAGGTAAAAATAGGTGCATTAAAGCGTGTTGCTAAAGCAATAGCATCAGAAGTTCTTGTATCAATAATTTCTTCAATTTTATCGCGTTCACAAATTAAACTAGAGTAAAATACACCATCAACTAATTTGTGGATAATAACCTGTTTGATAACAATGTGAAACCTATCAGCAAAAGTTTTAAATAAATCATGTGTAAGTGGTCGAGGAGGTTTAATCTCTTTTTCTAAAGCAATTGCAATAGATTGAGCTTCAAATGCACCAATAACAATTGGCAATGTTCTTGTGCCATCTACTTCACTTAGCACTAATGCATAAGCACCACTTTGGGTTTGACTATAAGATATGCCTTTAATATTTAGACGAACTAAACTCATAAGTTAAAATTAACAAAAAAGGCTATCCAATCAAAGGACTTTGATGTCCAATCATTAGACAGCCTTATTAAGAGGCACAATTTAATAAATTTATGCGTTATTTGCTTTAAAATCTTTTAACTTTTCAATTAATTTAGGAACTACTTCAAAAGCATCTCCAACAATCCCATAATCTGCTGCTTTAAAGAAAGGAGCTTCAGGGTCTGTGTTTATTACAACTTTTACTTTTGATGAATTAACACCAGCTAAATGTTGAATTGCTCCTGAAATCCCAACAGCAATATATAAGTTAGAAGCAACTGGTTTGCCAGTTTGGCCAACGTGTTCACTATGTGGTCTCCAACCTAAATCTGAAACAGGTTTAGAACAAGCTGTTGCAGCACCTAAAACTTCGGCTAATTCTTCAATGATTCCCCAGTTTTCAGGCCCTTTTAAACCTCTACCTCCTGACACTACAATATCTGCATCAGCAATAGTTACTTTTCCTGTAGTTTGTTCAATAGATTCAGAGGTTAACCCGCTTTCAACGAGTGTAGGTGAGAATTCTTCAATGCTTCCTGACACTTCATTTTCAACTAAGCCAAATGAATTTTTAGCTAACGTAATAACTTTAATATCGGTTGTTATTTGTGTATTGTTAAATGCTTTGTTTGAAAAAGCTTTTCTTTTTACTGTAAAAGGCGAGGTTTCACTTGGTAATGCAACTACATTACTTGCAAACCCAGCGTTTAAATTAACAGCCACAGCAGGTGCAAGATATAAACCATTTGTTCCTGAATCTATAATAACAACTTGAGCATTTTCTTTTTCAGCAGCTTGTTTAATAACATTTGCAGCTATTTTTGAATTAAAAGTTTTTAATGCGTCATTTGATACGTTTAAAACTTTTTCTGCCCCGTAGGTGTATAATAATGCAGGGTTGCTTGAATTTATGGCTAATACAATTACGTTGGTTCCTAATTGCTCTGCTACTTTTTTTCCGTATGAGGTTACTTCAAAAGCAGATTTCTTAAATTTTCCTTCCGATGTTTCGGCAAAAACTAAAACTGACATATATTTTTTTATTAAATCTTTAATTTATTAAATTACTTTGGCTTCATTATGTAGTAAACTTATAAGTTCATCTACATTGTCTGCATCCACTATTTTGCAAGCAGACTTTGCGGCTTGTTTTTCAAATGAAGCAATTGAAGTTGTAGTTGTACTATTAGTAGGCTCAACAATACTTAATGGTTTTTTACGAGCCATCATAATACCGCGCATATTTGGTATACGTAAATCTTTTTCTTCAACTAAGCCTTTTTGTCCGGCTATAATTAAAGGTAAGTTTGATGATAAAATTTCTTTTCCCCCGTCAATTTCACGAGAAATAGTTGCTTTTTCACCTTCAATATCAAGTCCAATACAAGCATTTACAAAGTTATAATCTAACAATGCAGCAAGCATTCCAGGAACCATTCCTCCGTTGTAATCAATAGATTCTTTTCCTGCCAATACCAAATTATAACCACCATTTTTTACAACTTCAGCTAATTCTTTAGCTACTGCAAAACCGTCAGTTGCTTCGGTATTTACACGTATAGCATCATCAGCACCAATTGCTAAAGCTTTACGTAATGTAGGCTCTGTAGCTACAGTACCAACATTTACTACAGTTACGCTTGCGCCTTGTTTTTCTTTAAACCACATGGCTCTTGTTAGCGCAAATTCATCATATGGGTTTATAACATATTGCACGCCATTACTATCAAATTTTGAATCGTTTTCCGTAAAATTTATTTTTGAAGTAGTGTCTGGAACGTGACTAATACAAACTAATATTTTCATTTTATTATGTATTTTAAATAATTGGTATAAAATTAATCAGCTTTTTTGAATTAATTTATACGAATGTACTACTTTTTTTTAAAATACTATGCACGCATAGTAAAATATTATAAAGCATTATTTTTGATTCTAATTTCAGAAATGCTTACTTTTGCAAATCTTAAAATAAGATTAGATGAAGACAATACAATTTAGAGAAGCTATTTGCGAAGCAATGAGCGAAGAAATGCGAAGAGATGAATCTATTTTCTTACTAGGAGAAGAGGTTGCAGAATATAATGGTGCCTACAAAGCTTCGAAAGGAATGTTAGATGAATTTGGCGCAAAACGAGTGATAGATACTCCAATTGCTGAGTTAGGTTTTACGGGTATTGCTGTAGGTTCTGCAATGAACGGTAACAGACCAATTGTTGAGTTTATGACTTTCAATTTTGCATTAGTTGGTATTGACCAAATTATTAATAATGCAGCGAAGATTAGACAAATGTCTGGTGGTCAATTAAATTGTCCAATTGTTTTTAGAGGGCCAACTGGTTCAGCCGGGCAATTAGGAGCAACTCACTCACAGGCTTTTGAAAACTGGTTTGCAAACACACCAGGTTTAAAAGTAATTGTACCGTCAAATCCATACGATGCAAAAGGGCTATTAAAAGCAGCTATTAGAGATGATGATCCAGTAATTTTTATGGAGTCTGAACAAATGTATGGCGATAAAATGGAAATTCCGGAAGGAGAATACATTATACCAATTGGTGTTGCTGACATAAAAAGAGAAGGAACAGATGTAACAATAGTTTCTTTTGGAAAAATAATAAAAGAAGCATATAAAGCTGCAGATGTTTTGGAAAAAGAAGGAATTTCAGTAGAAATTTTAGATATGCGTACCGTAAGACCAATGGATTTTGAAGCGATATTTAAATCGGTTAAAAAAACCAATAGGTTAGTAGTTTTAGAAGAAGCTTGGCCATTTGCAAGTATTTCATCTGAAATTACATTTCAAGTACAAGAAAATGTATTTGATTATTTAGATGCGCCAATTAAAAGAATTACAACAGCTGATACACCAGCACCATATTCGCCAGTATTATTAGAAGAATGGTTGCCAAACTTTAAGGATGTGGTAAAGGCAGTAAAAGATGTATTATATATAAAATAAAGGCATAATATTTGCGTTATAAATTCCTTTTAAGTTTAATCTTGAAGGGAATTTTTTATTATGAGAAGAAAAATTAAATTATTTAGTTTATTGTTTTTACTAACATGTTATGTTAGTTTTTCACAAGTGAAAATAAGTGGAGTTGTTAAAGATGAGCAACACCAAACAGTTCCTTTTACAAATATTGTTTTTGTGGGTTCAACCACAGGAACAGTTTCTGATGAAAACGGAAAATTTTATTTAGAATCGGATAAAACCTACAATAAAGTAGAGGTTTCGTTTTTAGGTTTTGAAACTAAAATTGTTTCTGTAAAGAGGCGGGATTTTAACTTAACTATTACACTAAAAGAAACTGCTTCAAAACTGAAAGAAGTGTTTATTTATAGTGGAAAAATTAAGAAAAAAGGAAATCCAGCAATTGAAATTCTAAAAAAGATTTGGGCTAAAAAACGTCAAAATGGTATTTATCTATTCGATCAATACGAATACGAAAAGTATGAAAAACTAGAATTTGATTTAAATAATATTGATAGTACCATGAAAAAAAGTAAACTCTTTAAAGGAATGGAGTTTATTTTTAAAGGGATCGATACTTCAAGAATTACAGGAAAAGCTTTTTTACCAATTTTCATCAACGAATCTGTTTATAAATCGTATGGAAAAAATAAAAATGGAAAAAGTTTGCGAGAAGATTTAATTGCAAATAAAAATTCAGGCTTTGATTCCAACCAAAATGTAATTGCCTTTATTAAAGATTTGTATGTAGATTATAATATTTATAACAATTATATTAAAATTTTTGATAAGAGTTTTGTGAGTCCTATTTCTAAAACGGCAGGAGTTTCCACCTATAATTATGTGTTAACAGATAGTGCATATATAGATAATAAATGGTGTTACAATATCTTATATTATCCACGTAGAAAAAACGAATTGACTTTTAAAGGTGATTTTTGGGTAAATGATACCACGTTTGCAGTGAAAGAAATTAATATGCAAGCAACTAGAAGTGCAAATATAAACTGGGTTAAAGATATTTATATTGAACAGGAATTTGAAGTGTTAAACGATTCAGTATTTTTATTGAAACGAGATTATATGTTGTCTGATTTTAGTTTGAACAAAAAAGAAAAATCTAAAGGTATGTACGGTAGAAGAACTACTATGTACAAAGATTACAAATTTAATAAAGAGAAAGAAGCTAAGTTTTATAGTAAAGAAATAAATGTTTTTGATGATGAGATTTACAATAAAACGAGTAATTATTGGACTGTAAGTAGACAAGAGAAGTTAAATAAAAATGAAGCAGGAATTTATAAATTATTAGATACATTAACAACGGTTCCTAAATTTAAAAAAATCTACAATCTAATTTCTATTTTAGGATCTGGTTATATTGAATTTAATAATTTTGATTTTGGACCAATATTTTCAACATTTGGAAAAAATGATGTTGAAGGTACAAGATTACGAGTTGGAGGGAGAACATTTTTTGGTAGTAATGATTTATGGCGTTTACAGGCTTATACAGCTTATGGATTTAAAGACAATCAGTTTAAATATGGAGCTTCGGGAAAATGGATGCTAAATCCTAAAAGTAGGTTTATTATAGGGGGTGGAAATAGAAGGGATATAGAACAGATAGGTGTAAGTTTAACAACCACAAATGATATTTTAGGGCGTAGCTTTGCATCTTCTTCATTTTTTGCAAGTGGAGATAATAGTAAATTAACTTCCATAAATTTATCTAATTTTTATATGTCTATAGAACCTAAAAATAATTTAGAGTTTAAAATAGGAGCTTCCTATAGAACATTAAAATCGGCTTCTCCAGAAACATTTAATTTAGATTATTGGACTGATGAATCTGCGACATTTAAAGCATCAGACTTAAAGCAATCAGAACTTGATTTTTCAATAAAATATACACCAAATAGAAAAAACATTGGTTATGGAGTAGAACGTAATGAAGTAACAGATACCTACTCAACATTATATCTTAATTATTCACGTGGGATAAAAGGGATGTTTGACAGTGATTTTGATTATGAAAAAATTCAGTTCTATTACAGACAACCGATATTAATTGGAGGTTTTGGTAGAATGTTTACTACGTTTGAAGTTGGTAAAACATTTGGGGAAGTACCATTAGGTTTGTTAAGTGTTGTTCCTGGAAATCAGTCGTATTTTACCATTGAAGGAACCTATTCTTTATTAGATTATTATGAATTTGTGACTGACACCTATGCTTCACTTCATATAGAACACAGTTTTAACGGAAGGTTGTTTTCGAGAATACCATTATTAAGAAAATTAAATTTGCGTGAAATTGTTGGTATAAAAGGAGTTTGGGGTGAAATTTCAGATAAAAATAAAGCTTTAAATGCTTCAAGTACTATAAATTATGTTGCCCCAACAGAAGGGTATTATGAATATAGTGTTGGAGTTGGAAACATATTTAAAGTTTTTAGAATAGATTTTAGTTGGAGAGGAAACTATAAAGACACACCCGGAGCAAATAATTTTGCAATAAAAGGAGCTTTCGGGTTTCATTTCTAAAAATCATTATAAATTAATATAGATACACCTTAAATAATGTATTTTTGTAAAGAATTAAGACAGTAGAAAATGAGTTCAAAAGATAGAAAAACATTCGATGTGCTAATCGAAATACCGAAGGGAAGTAGAAATAAGTACGAATATGATTTTACGTTGCATAAAATTAGATTTGATAGAATGTTATTCTCATCAATGATGTACCCTGGAGATTATGGTTTTATTCCAGAAACTTTGGCGCTCGATAAAGACCCGCTAGATATCTTGGTTTTAGGAAGTGAACCAACTTTCCCAATGTGTGTAATGGAAGTAAAAGCAATAGGCGTTTTTCATATGACAGACGAAAAAGGACCGGATGAAAAAATAATATGTGTGCCTATTTCAGATCCAATATGGAATCAATTAAATGACATTTCTGATATGAATCCACATCAAGTAAAAGAAATTGAACATTTCTTCCAGGTATATAAAGATTTAGAAGACAAGAAAGTTGATGTTGGTGGCTGGGGAGATACGAATGAAGCGTATGATATTTTAGATAAATGTATTGAGCGTTACGATTTAAGTGAGCACAAAAAGAAGAGAACCTTTACTATCTAGTCAAACCTCAAAAAGCACTATTTTGGTTTAATTTAGATCACATTTGTAATTGAATAGAACTTTACTTTGTAGAATACTTCTAATTTTAGTTTAAA
>Ga0190303_1000052_pt1 | contig 46494 bp, 49 predicted proteins | sample 48700701_MG_FD_161672 | JGI IMG/M metagenome (GOLD analysis project Ga0190303, IMG submission 161672) | Hydrothermal vent sediment bacterial communities from Southern Trench, Guaymas Basin, Mexico - 4870-07-0-1_MG | ecosystem: Environmental > Aquatic > Marine > Hydrothermal vents > Sediment ... | reverse complement strand
AATGCCAAATAGGAACCTCGCGGGCGAGAAGCCCAGGGCCGTTTTGGCCTTGAAGGTTCGGGTTGGCAGCTAGAGCCTGTTGGTAACAGCAGGCGCAGAGGAATGGTCATCATTCGTCAGGGCAACCTGACGGATACAAAATCCGGCTTATAGGCCATCCGCGCATATCATTCCCCGATGACCACAACGGCCGCCCTGTTATAGAGTGGCACGGGTTGGCCCACATTCCCGAGGGCGTCAATATAGACGCCAATCTCGTAACGCCCCGCCTTATCATAGGTATGATGCCCGATATCGGCGCAGCTTTCCCCGTCCGGCTCGCTTTGCAGATCGCTGATGGTGCCATCGCCCCATGAAATATTAAACCAGTAAGACATGCGGTCACGGGTAAAGTGGTCATAGGTGCAGTCCAGTAGGCTTTCCTCAATAAATGGCCCGCCCTGCAGCACGATGGACAGCGGGGCATCTTTGACGGGAAGGGCGCTCATTGCGTATTGCGCCAGAACCGCGCCCGCTGTGGTGAGTGTCAGGGCGACGTAACCAAACAATATGAATGTTTTTCCGTGTGCCAAAACTGATGCCATAACGATGGCTCCTTCAAAGATTGGAAACACTGCGGGTTGCTATAATATATTCACCGCGACTGTTTCCCAGCCTGAGGGTGTTTTCATCCTGTGGAACCAGTGTTTCCAGTTGGCCAAAAAACAGACTGATCATGAATTCCCGCTCAGAAAAAGCAATGCACATAATGCGCGCATCCACGGACCGCCGGGCCACCGCCAAATTTATCAACCCGCCACTGGGTGTCCTTAAAATGATCAATACCGTAAGAGGTCTCGATTGATTTGGCCTGTGTGCCCATGACCGCGCCGATGGTCATGACCACGGTCAGCACCACGATATGCAGCATGCGGTTTTGTATCATTTCATTCACCCTGTATTTTGTTTGCTTATACTTATGACGCGACTGGGCGAACGATCCTTGGCGGTGGCATGAAAATAATTGAACAATGCGCCCGCAGTCGCTTATTTCAACGGATTGCTGTTGACTCGGGACACAGGGGCGCTAAAAGGCAGGACTTGTAGATTGATTGGGCGCAATGCGCCCCCCGCTTTAGGAGCATTAAAATGGCGAAGCCAACCACAATCAAGATCCGCCTGAACTCGTCAGCGGGCACTGGCCACTTCTATGTGACCAAAAAGAACGCCCGCACCATGACCGAGAAAATGGTGGTGAACAAATACGACCCGGTTGTGCGCAAGCACGTTGAGTATAAAGAAGGCAAGATCAAGTAGGATTTGCCCCTTTATCGAGAATTGGAAGGCCATGCGGTTCGCGTGGCCTTTTTATTTATGGAAAACGGCTTACCGCCGTTCCAGCCGCCCCTGAATATCCCTTTCAGCATTGTTCACCGTGACCGTTGTGTCATCACAGGTGTAATCAAACAAAATTCCTTCTGGTTTGCCTGACGGCCATGTGTTGCGACTAAACGGGATGTTTTGTGTCCGGCCACCGGCACTGATTGATATATTGCCGCGAATGTTGACGGTTTGCGGACAAATTAGCAACTTGCCGCCGGATGTGCTCCAGGTGGATTCACCCCGTCCAAGGGTGATTTCAAGCTTGGTTTCCCTGCCACGCATGACCACCGTGCCGCTTCCGGTGGCGTCCACCGTCACCACATCACTACCCGGAAAAAAGGTAACAATGGGCGGCGGCACATGCAGGTCTCTCAGATCCCCGCCCGCTTCGGCAATGGATGCGGCAAGCGTGGATTTCGCAAACCCCGGGATGGCCAGAGTGGTCTCGTGCCAGATGCCGCTGAAACAGGCATCATGGCCGCTGGGCGGCGCAGCACAGGTCAACTCGCAAGGATCACCAACCTTGCGAGCTGTCAGCACAAAATTGCCATTGTCCGGGTTGCTGCCAAACCCGACAAGCGCATATTCAGTGTTCTCGCCGCAAGGCACACTCAAGGATAACTCTCCGGTTCCGGCGCCAATTTTTTGCCAGTCAGGCTCCGGATCACCAGAGCCGCCGATTTCACTTAGATACATCGCGCCAGCGGATTCGGTGGAAAACTGCCAATCGCCTGCCTTAAGGATGACCTTGTAGCGTTCCAGTGCGCCGGTTCGACGGCGAAAAGGATAGTCCCTTTCATCGCCAACACTGGCCAGTTGGACGCGTGTGGGGTGCAGACGCGCGCGCGCGCGCGGATTGACCGGCACTCGCGGCGTAACCTTGATCTGATAGGCCGAATACTGTTTGGCAAATTCACCCCAGGCGTCGGCGTCCAGCAGGCTTGCGATTGTTGCATCGGTATGTGTGCCATCAGGCAGGCCTTCCAAAAACCGCATCACCCCTTGGGCATTGCCTGTGTGCTGGGCATACCATGCAAAGAACGGCCAACTGGAATATTCGAATTGGCGCAGGGTATCATCGCCGGTTTCCCGTTCGAATTTATTGGCCGACTGTGAATAGGTTTCCACCACCTGATTGGGCTGTGCCATATGGGCAAACCAATGGGCTGAACCCTCTTTCCACCATAAGTTATCGGCGCCAGAAGGCAGCGTAGCTTGCTGAACACAGTGGAACAGCTCATGTGCCATGATGAACGCCAACGCTCCAGGACGTCCCAAAAGACGGCGGGAACGTGGCAGGATCACAAGATAACAATTGCCTCGGACTAGGTCTGCATATGCATCGGAATTGGGAAATGCGGGCAGGTTTTTACTTGCCAGAATAACGGTAATGTGGTCACCGATCCGCACACCCGAGCCAAGCTTGATCAGTGCTGCATCGGCGATCTTCAAGCCAAGCACGGTTTCTGTTGCGTAGGTGTGCGTATCGCTCAATGCGGTCTCGATCATGATCTCGGCCCGAACACCGGATTGCGGTAATGTGCCCTGCCAAAACCTGTCGCACGGACGGTGAGAGGCGCTGACCAGATGGTCTGCGGGGTTATCAGCAAAATCCAAAGTTATGCGCTCGGAACAGACTTCGGCACGGGCGCAGCTGACACCAAAGGCCAGTAGCGCAAGGGTGAAAAATAGCGTGAGAATAGATAGTCGGGGCATAATCATCTCCGGCAAATAATTCCGTTATGGCTATGGTTCTAGTAATTACGGCACGAATATACGTCTTATCTGTAAGGTATTCAGGACGATCAGGCGCGAAAAGTAAAGGGCCGCGTGATCCGGACCGCTATATGACGCGAAGGGACTGTATTGACTTCATCTTCGCCGATTACACTTTCGGCATCTGTTGCGTTGCACAATGAATGCCGCCACCCAACTCCCCCAGTGGGTCCACATTCAAGGTGATAACCTCGCGGTCCGGATAGTGGCGCGATAGGGTTTCGGCGGCAATGGCATCGGTTTTGGGGTCGCCAAACTGGGCGGAAATCACCGCCCCGTTGCAAACATAGTAATTCGCGTAAGAGGCGACAAAGTCGATGCTTTTGACGCGGCGGTAATGGGGCTCAGGGATCACGCCGACCTTCAGGCCAGCGGCAATCAGGGCATCGTGTGTTTCAAGGGCGGCAACATGGAACGGGTCATGCATATCAGGTCTGTTTGGCAGATTGATCAGCACACGCCCAGCCCCAGTAAACCGTGCCAGACTGTCGATGTGGTAATCGGTGATGTCTTCACCCCATACCCCGCCCGACCAAATCATCTGGTTCGCGCCATATGCTGCCAGCTAGCGCGCCTCGACCTCTGCTCTGTCTAACCCAGAGTTCCGGTTGTCATTCACCCATGAACTTTCATGTGCGATCAGCAGGCCATGCCCGTCCTGCTCAACACCACCAGCCTCGCCCTTCAGCCCGCTGCTGATCAAGGGCAGGTCCAGCCGTGCCGCAACCTCTGCCGCAATACGGCTATCGCGCCTGTGCACCTGCTTGCGACCCCATCCGTTGAACTGGATATGGCTGACGGCCAGCTTGCCATCCGGCCTAATCGCAAAGATCGGCCCCGCATCGCGGCACCATAAATTCTCGGTCGGGATGTCCCAAACCTCGACACTGTCTGACAGTTTTCGCTTTTCGGCTGATCGGCCATTGCATGAAGGTGCGCTCATGCGGCGCTTCTTCGGCGGGAACCAGCAAGGCGGGAGATTGTTTGGCGGATACGGTTTTCGTCGACAATACCAAGGCGGCGCTTCCTGCCAGAATATCACGACGGTTCATCATATCCTGACCCTTTGATAATTGCATTGCCCACAAAAAAGGCCAGCGCAACGGCTGGCCCTTTCCATTTGTTTATCTAGCAGGTGCTAATCGCGGCCACCCATGAACTGTAGCATGAACATAAACAGGTTCACGAAATCCAGATACAGGTTCAGCGCGCCCATGATGGCTGATTTGGCCAGCCATTCGCTGTCACCGTGATGCGCATGCGCTAGGTATGTATTCTTGATCTTCTGCGTGTCGTAAGCAGTAAGGCCTGCGAAAATCAGAACGCCAAGGGCAGAGATTGCCAATTGCACAATGCCGGACCCCAGAAAGATGTTCACGACGGATGCGATGATCAGGCCGATCACGCCCATAATCAGGAACGAGCCCCAACCAGAGATGTCTTTCTTGGTGGTATAGCCCCAGAGGCTAAGCCCTGCGAACGAGATCGAGGTCACCAGAAAGGTCTGGGTGATCGAGAAATCGGTGAACACCGCAAAAATCCATGAGATCGACAGGCCCATTGCCGAGGCGAAGACATAGAAAAACAGCTGCGCTGCAGCGGCCGAGATACGGTTGATCATTGCGCCAAAGGCAAAAACCATGATCAGCGGCAGGAACATAACGATGTAACGCACATAGCCGGTAAACAGCGTTTGCAACAATGCCTCGTTGGTACCAACAGCCCAGGAAACCAGGGCGGTCAATAGCAGGCCGACGGACATCGTGCCGTAAACCTTGTTCATATGGGCTTTGAGCCCTGCGTCGATCTCAGCCGTGCCTACGCCGGCACCGGTGCGGATGGTGTTATAGTCTGCCATGGAAACCTCCAGATATAGTTATATTGGCCAGTGCCCATAGGAAACGGCCACCTTCACCGTTCTATATCGGCAAAGATGGCCTGTTTTTCAAGGATTTCCGTACGGAATACGCACAATTGGCACAATTTAACGCAGATTACTGCCGCCAAGTGGCCGGAACGTCCCAAAACGCACGGTTTGCCTCTCGTTTTGCATCGGCATAGGTCAGACCCAGATCGTTCAGCGCAGCGCTGTCCAGAGTGCGCAGGGCGCGGCGTTGGCCCTGTGTGGCAAAGATTTGGGCAATCACGCGAAACGCCGAGGGACGCTGTTTCGGGAATGTGCGGGCGGGGGTGTTGCAAGTTGTCATGGTCATGGTGCGATCCTTTCGGTTTCGTGATCGATTTGGCTGTATTCATCAAAATACTTGATCTGTATTACATTCTACGATCCATATGAAAAATGAATGTTTATGCGATAACACATCAAGGATTGTGATATGCCTAGAAATCTAGACATGACCGCGCTACGCTCCTTTGTTGCCGTGTCCGAAGCGGGCGGGGTGACCAAAGCCTCGGGTTTTTTGAACCTGACCCAGTCCGCCGTGTCGATGCAGCTAAAACGGTTGGAGCAATCGCTCGACCTGAAACTGCTGGAGCGTAACGGGCGCGGTGTGGTGCTGACGGGGGCTGGCGAACAACTGCTGGGATACGCCCGCCGGATGCTGGCGCTGAACGACGAGGTGTTTGGCCGTTTGACCGACAAAGCCTTTGAGGGCGAAGTGGTGCTGGGCGTGCCGCATGACATCGTCTACCCCGCCATCCCGCAGGTGCTGCACCGGTTTGCTTCTGAGTACCCGCGCGTCAATGTGCGGCTGGTGTCGTCCTACACCACGGGCCTGCGCAAAATGTTCGAGCGTGGCGAATGCGACATGATCCTGACCACCGAGGATTCACTGGAAAACGGCGGCGAAACCCTGATAACGCTGCCACTGGTCTGGATCGGCGCTCCGAACGGCACCGTCTGGAAAACCCGCCCGCTGCGCCTCGCCTACGAGCATGCCTGTATTTTCCGCGCTGGGGTGCAGAAGAAACTGGACGAGGCAGGCATCCCTTGGGACGTGGTGGTCGAATCCGACTCCACCCGCACTATCGAGGCCTCCGTCAGCGCGGACCTCGCCGTGCATACAGTGCTGGAAGGCATGGAGCCGCCTTACGTCGAGGCGATCCAGCACAACGGCGCACTGCCCGACCTGACCACCAAACAGATCAACCTCTATGTGTCGCATCTGGCCACGGGGCAGGTGGTCGATGACATGGCGGAGTTCGTGCGGCAGGCGTATGCGAATTTATGAGGGGGGAAATGCGAGTAGGTTTCAGTTTTATTCGATCAGTGACGGGTGACATTCGCGAATAACGTGCAGCATGTTTTCGTATTGAAAAGATGCCTCGTAAGTCACGGAAGTGACAAGTGTATGATCTGAGGCGCCTAAGAATATCGGATTGTCCTTAAGGTGATCTTTGGGGATAGGGGATAGATGCACATGAAATACGAGGCCATCCATATAAATTCTCATGATCTTTAAAAATTGGCCCTCGGCCCCGTCAGGGTTAAAATTTGGCTTATTGTCAATGTATGGAGAATGATTATGCGTCTCCCCGACTGTGGAAATTTGTATCAAGGAGACAGGAAACGGCGAAGAGCCCTCTATTGGTCTGCCCAGAATATATTCTTTTAGTTCGTCTTCTTGGCTTTTTTTGAGAGTTGCATTTTTCATGTCTGGAAGTGAGGATGCCGATGCGCGCCAAGCTATGCTAAGCGCAAAGCGAATTATGGCCTCTGAGTCCAAATTTTTTAACACCCTGTATCCGTGGTCAGGAAGCATTGGAGTAGCGTTTTCAAAATGCGGCCGAAACACAAGCCAACTATTCCAGACCAACTGATGCTTCCGGAGTGTTTTTATCCCGTTATCATCTATCGCGGACAGTAAGTCTTCACCTTCTCTAGTGACGAGATTATTGTCATACCAACTGGTCCACCTCCTCCATTCACCTTCCCCTCTGGTGGATTGATAAAGCGGCTCTCCCTTAACTGACGGGCGAGTAAATGCTTGAGGTAGAATGTGACTTTTTACGAACTTTCCGTAACATCCCATCAGTGCGCAGTGGCCTTTGTTATTTTTCTTCTTTGACATTAATTACCGATCCCTTCCCATGAATAGAGGCAATACTTCAGGGAAAATCAACGGCTGTATTGTCTCGCGTAGCGCCCCCCCCCTAAACCGTCACCACCACCTTACCCGTAGACTTGCGGCTGCGCAGCAATTCCAGCGCATCCCCAGCCCGTTCCAGCGGCAGGGAGTGGCTGATGTGCGGGTGCAACTCCCCCGTTGCATACCAGCCTAGCAAGGTATCCAGACTGTCGTGCAGCACGTCAGGCGCGAATTTCAGGTAGCCGCCCCAGTAATAGCCGATCACCTCGATATTCTTCACCAACAATATATTAGCCGGAATTTGCGGCACCTCGCCGCTGGCGAACCCCAGCGGGATGATCCGTGCTTCGGGCTTGCAGGCCCGCAAGGCCGCTTTGAACAGATCGCCGCCGACGGGGTCATACACCACATCCGCCCCGCCCAACGATTTGACCACCTCGCGCAAATCCTGCGCGTCGCTGTCGATCAGATGATCCGCGCCCGCCGCAGCACAAACCGCCAGTTTGTCCGCCCCGCGCGCACAAGCGATCACCGTCGCCCCCATGCGCTTGCCGATCTCGACCGCCGTCAGCCCGATGCCACCAGCTGCGCCCAGCACCAACAGGGTTTCGCCCGCCTTCAGTCGCGCCCGATGCGCCAGCGCCAGATGCGAGGTGCCATAGGCCACCAGAAATCCGGCGCCAACGGTGGTCGACATATTGTCGGGCAGAAGGTTGCAATGCGCCGCCGGAAAACAGCCATATTCCGCCAGCCCGCTATGCCCGTGATAGACCGCCACCCTGTCGCCAACCGTCAAGCCAGTCACATCCGGCCCCAGCGCATCCACAATCCCCGCAGGCTCCATCCCCAATGTGAAGGGCAGGGCGGGGCGTTCCTGATAACTGCCGTTGATCATCAGCAAATCACCAAAGTTCAGCCCGCAGGCCTCGATCTTTAGCCGGATTTCGCCAAATTTCGGGGTTGGCACCTCGCAGGATGTAAGACGTGGCGCATCCCCGATTGTGTGCAATTGAAAGGCGCGCATGGTGTGGCTCCATAACATGTTAAGATGTTGCTGCGTATGTTGGGGCACGAAGTATAGGTATTGCGCATGCGGGTAAAGAGATTGCGAAGCAGATATAGCGGGAGTATTTGAAATATGTTGTCCAACCACGTTAAACACGCCAAGGTTGTTGCCGATTCTTTGTGCAGGCAATAGGGGCAGCTAACCGGATGACGGTTTTTAAGTTTGTTAACGAATACGCCACTTACGCCCCCGAATGCCCCAAAAGCTTGGATATAAGGACAGGTTGGAGGATTAATTCTTTTATTATAGTAAGTTGTGATTGAATATAGGAATATGAAATGAAGCACCCTGTTGATGTCCATGTCGGGAAACGCATTCGCCACCGACGCTGGCTGGTTGGTATGACCCAGCAACAATTGGCCGAAAAGGTCGGAATTAAGTTCCAGCAAATCCAGAAATACGAGACCGGAATGAATCGCGTTAGCGCCTCACGGTTGTGGGATATTTCAGATGTGCTAGGGGTTTCCGTCAGCTTTTTCTTTGATGGTTTGAACGATAAGGCAGAGGATACGCCTGTGAATGGCAATATCCCTGTGGATATTATGGCTGACAAAGAGGCGCTTGCACTGGTTCGTTCTTACTATGCCATGCCGGAAAACCAACGCCGCCGTCTGTTTGATCTGGCGCGTGTGCTTAGCGATGTTGCCTAGCCGCGCTTGACGTCAATCGCGTGATGCCGCAACAGTGACTGAGTGCAGTCAAGGGCGGGGCGGATGGCGGGATTATCAAACGACGAGCAAAACAGCCTGAAGCAAACGGCACAAGCCCTGGCCGATGTGGCGCAGGTGGAAACGCTGCGCCATTTTCGCAAAGCCGGGCTGGTGGCTGATAACAAAGAGCCGGATGCGTTTGACCCTGTAACGGTTGCCGACCGGGCCGCCGAAGTTGCGATGCGTGATGTGCTGGCCAAGATGCGCCCGCAGGATGCGATATTGGGCGAGGAATTCGGCTATAGCGAGGGGAGCAGCGGCCTGACTTGGGTGCTGGACCCGATTGATGGCACGCGCGGATATATCAGCGGCACGCCGACGTGGGGGGTGCTGATTTCGGTGCGCGATGAAACCGGCCCGTTTTTCGGCATGATTGTCCAGCCCTATATTGGCGAACGGTTCATTGGCGGGCTGGGCGAGGCGCGGATGACGGGGCCGCATGGCGAGGTGGTTTTGAAAACCCGCGCGGCGCGGGTTTTGTCACAATCCATCTTGCTCAGCACTTTTCCCGCGATTGGCACACCGGTTGAAAAGGCAGCATTCGGGGCACTGAAATCCGAGGTGCAACTGACACGATATGGCATGGATTGTTATGGCTATGCGCTGCTGGCCGCGGGCCACGTTGATCTGGTGGTCGAGGCCGGTTTGCAGGCCTATGATGTGCAAGCCCCGATTGCGGTGGTGCAGGCTGCGGGCGGCGTGGTGACCGATTGGCAGGGCAGGCCCGCACATGAAGGCGGGCGAGTTTTGGCGGCTGCGAATGCGCAGGTTCATGCGGCGGCATTGGCCATTTTACGCGGTGCGCCAGAAAATTAACCAGACCGGAGAATTGATCAATGGGTGATGTGCTAATTCAGGGTGCCAATACGCTGGTTACAATGGACGATGGACGGCGCGAGATTGCGTCGGGTGATCTGCGAATTCGAGGCGGGGTGATTGCCGAGGTTGGGCAAAACCTGGCGGTGGATGATGCCGAAATCATCAACGCCAAGGGCTGCATTGTGACACCGGGTCTGGTCAATACGCACCATCATTTATACCAGACCCTGACCCGTGCCGTGCCCGGCGGGCAGGACGCGTTGCTGTTTGGCTGGTTGCAAACGTTGTATCCAATCTGGTCGAAATTCGGGCCCGAGGAAATGCGGATATCGGCGATGGTGGGCCTGTCGGAATTGGCGCTTTCCGGCTGTACGATGTCCTCGGATCATCTGTATTTATACCCCAATGGCAGTCGGTTAGACGACACTATTGAGGCCGCGCACGAGGTTGGTTTACGGTTTCACCCGACCCGTGGTTCAATGAGTATTGGCGAGAGTGATGGTGGTCTGCCGCCTGACAGTCTGGTCGAGAATGAGGCGGATATTTTGACCGACAGCATCCGCTGTATCGATAAGTTTCATGATGTAAATGAGGGTGCAATGGTGCGGGTCGGCATTGCGCCTTGCTCGCCTTTTTCCGTCAGCCGCGACTTGATGCGCGAGGCGGCATTATTGGCGCGGGACAAGGGTGTGATGTTGCACACCCATCTGGCTGAAAACGACGAGGACATTGCATATAGTCTGGAGAAATTCGGCTGCCGCCCGGGGCAATACGCCGAGGATCTGGGCTGGACAGGTGATGATGTGTGGCACGCGCATTGCGTGAAATTGGATGGCCAAGAGATTGATTTGTTTGCCAAATCCGGCACGGGCGTTGCCCATTGCCCCTGTTCCAATTGCCGCCTTGGGTCCGGCATTGCGCCGGTACGTTTGATGCGGGATGCGGGGGTGAATGTGGCGCTGGGCGTGGATGGATCGGCCAGCAATGACGCCGGAAATCTGGTGGCCGAGGCGAGGCAGGTCATGCTGTTGCAACGGGTCCAAAACGGTGCTGATGCGATGAGTGCGCGTGAAGCGCTGGAGATCGCCACCCGTGGCGGTGCCGCCGTGTTGGGCCGCGATGATTGCGGGCAACTGGCGGTGGGCAAGCGGGCGGATGTGGCAATTTGGGATGTATCGGGCATCGAGAGTGCGGGCAGTTGGGATCCGGCGGCGTTGTTGCTGGCGGGTCCGACCAAGGTGCGTGATCTGTTTGTCGAGGGGCGCCAAGTGGTGCGTGACGGGCAGATGGTGACGATAGATTTGCCATGGGTGATAGAGCGGCAGAACGGGCTGGCGAAACGGCTGATGGGGTGAAATTGAGCGAGTGCAATTTGCATTAATCTGCATCGGAATTCCCCCTTAGGGTGGGTGAATTCCGATGCATGGTTTTCTACATGAAAATGCAAATCGCACGATATGAATTCCATATGAATCGCATATGAAAACCATATGACTTTTTTCAGCGGCGGAAAAAGAGATTTTATGCGCTGCGCGCGGCAGGTATTTTTAGCAAGAAGAAGGGTTAAGGGCGGGGCGTGCCGTTGATCCATGTTGCCGTTATGGCGCGGTCGTCGCCCATCATGATGGTCGGGAACAGCGATTGCCAAATGTCCTCGGCGCGGGCCTCGCGCTGGGCGATGGCAGGGGTCGAGGCGAGGTTTAGCACCACCAGATCGGCCTCCTGACCGACCGCTAGATTACCGATTTTATCATCCATATGCAGGGTGCGGGCGGAACCAACGGTGGCCAGCCAATAGAGCTGCGCGGGGTGTAGCGAGGTGCCGGTGAGCTGGCCGATTTCATAGGCCGCCGCCATGGTGCGCAGCATCGAAAAGGATGAGCCGCCGCCGGTATCGGTGGCCAACCCGATGCGGTGCCCCGCGGCCATCAAGCCGCCCATGTCAAACAGGCCCGACCCGATGAAAGTGTTCGAGGTGGGGCAATGGATCAGGGCGGCGTCGACTTCGCGCAGGCGATCCCGTTCGCGCGGGGTCAGGTGGATGGCGTGACCGAACATGGCGCGTTCCCCCAGCAGGCCAAATTGCTCGTATGTATCGAGGTAGTCGCGCGCGTTCGGGAATAATTCCGCCACCCATTCGATTTCATCGAGTTGTTCGGACAGGTGGGTTTGCATCAGGCAGTCGGGGTGCTCGCGCCAGAGTGCGCCGAGGGCTTCGAGTTGTTCGGGGGTCGAAGTTGGCGAGAAGCGCGGCGTGATGGCGTAAGCAGCCCGCCCGCGACCGTGCCATTTTTCCAGCAGGGCGCGGCTGTCGTCATAGGCGGATTTGGCACTGTCGCGCAAACCGTCCGGTGCGTTGCGATCCATACAGGTTTTGCCAGCGACGATGCGCTGGTTGCGAGTTGTGGCGGCGCTAAATAGCGCATCAACGCTGGCGGGGTGGATGGTGCAAAAACTGGCAATTGTGGTGGTGCCGTTGGCGGCTGTCAGGTCCAGATAACGCGCGGCAATCTCAGTGGCGTAGGCGGGATCGTTAAAGCGGATTTCCTCGGGAAAAGTGTAGGTGTTCAGCCAGTCAATCAGCCGCTTGCCCCAACTGGCGATGATCGCGGTTTGCGGATAATGCGCGTGGGCATCGACAAATCCGGCGGTGATCAGGCCGTCGCCATAATCGGTGATGCGTGCCTGTGGGTGGGCGGCGCGCAGGCTGTCGGCGGGGCCGGTGGCGGTGATTTTTCCATCCTCGATCAGGACCGCGCCCCGCCGCTCGTAGGTGGTGGCATCGGCAATCGGCATATGAAACGGATCGCCGTTGAACGACAGGGTTTGTCCCAGTAAAAGATGCGCGTTTTTCATTGTAGCCCCCTATTCATCAGCGCCCCAGAATAGGACCAAATGCGGGTTACGAAAAGCCCTCATTTTTGCTGTTGTTAATTCATCCGATTGGCTATGGTGCATCAAACCATCGGAGGGCAGGCCATGAGCGAAGAAAATCACGATATGCGCGATGGTGTTGAGGATGATTTCGCACTGAACCACCAGTTGGTTGATGAAATCCTTATGGCAATTGAGCAAGAGGATGCGCTGCATCTGACGCACCTTTTGGAGCCGCTCCATTCCGCTGATATCGCCGATATGCTGGAGCAAATCAGCAGCGGGCAGCGCCGCCGTCTGTTGCGCCTGTGGAAGGGTGGAATGGAAGGCGAAATCCTGTCCGAACTGGATGAGGGGTTGCGCGAAGAGGTGATGCGCGATCTGGCCCCCGAGGTTCTGGCCGAAGCGGTGCGCGATCTGGAAAGCGACGATGTTGTTGATCTGGTCGAGGATCTGGATGGCGAGCAACAGGGTGCGATTTTGCAAGTGCTGGAGGATGCGGACCGTGTAGCCGTCGAGCAGTCACTGGCATACCCCGAGGATTCTGCAGGCCGGTTGATGCAGCGCGAAGTGGTGATGGCACCTGCGCACTGGAATGTGGGCGAGGCGATTGATTATCTGCGCTCGCAAGACGGTTTGCCCGAGCAGTTTTACCACCTGATACTGGTGGACCCAAAGATGCGCCCCACCGGATATGTGACGCTGGGCAAGCTGTTGGGCAGCCCGCGCGAGGTGGGGTTGGGTGATATTATCGAGGATAGTTTCCGCACGATTTCGGTCAATCAGGATGAGGAGGACGTGGCCTATGCGTTCAACCAGTACCACCTGATTTCCGCCCCCGTGGTGGACGAGGATGAGCGATTGGTCGGGGTGATCACAATCGATGATGCGATGGTGGTTCTGGACGAGGAACACGAGGAAGACATCATGCGGCTGGCGGGTGTTGGCGAAGGCAGCCTGACAGATCGGGTGATCGGCACGGTCAAGCGGCGGTTCCCGTGGCTGTTTGTCAATCTGGTGACGGCGATTTTGGCGTCCCTGGTGATTGCCCAGTTCGCGGACACCATTGCGACGTTTGTGGCTTTGGCGGTGCTGATGCCGATTGTGGCCTCGATGGGCGGCAATGCGGGCACGCAAAGTTTGACGGTGGCGGTGCGTGCGATTGCGACCAAGGATTTGACCAGCGCCAACGTGTGGCGGGTGATCCGGCGCGAGGCGTTGGTGGGGCTGGTGAACGGCGTGGTGTTTGCCGTGGTGATGGGGCTGGTCGGGGTGTTCTGGTTCGGCATTCCGATGCTGGGTGTGGTGATCGGGATTGCGATGGTTTTGAACCTGTTTATTGCGGGGCTGGCGGGGGTTGTGATCCCTGTCTGGCTGGAAAAACTGGGGATTGATCCGGCATTGGCGTCGGGGGCGTTTGTGACCACGGTGACGGATGTGGTCGGGTTTTTCGCCTTTCTGGGATTGGCGGCGGTGATGTTGTTATGAGCGGTTTGACTGCGGTAAAAGAGGCGGCGCGCAAGGCCGGGTATGAGCGGCGCAAGGTGGCGCATGCGACGGTGCATGGCGAGATCGCGGCGGCGCGATTGCTGGAGTTTCTGGAGCCACATGCGGGTCAAACGATATCGGGATATATGCCGATCCGGACCGAGATTGACCCATTGGGTGTGATGGCAAAGATGGCGGTGAGCGGGTTTGTGACGGTGCCGGTGATCGAGGCGGCGGGGTTGGCGCTGAAATTTCGGCAATGGGCCCCGGATGCTGAAATGGTGGCGGGGCCGTTCGGGGCGAAGGTGCCTGCGGGCGGGGCGTGGCTGGAGCCGGAGGTGTTGATTGTGCCGCTGATTGCGTTTGATCGCAGTGGTGGACGGCTGGGGTATGGCGGCGGATTTTACGACCGGACGCTCGAGATGTTGCGCAATCGCCGCCCGACGATTGCGGTGGGGTTTGCTTATGGTGCGCAAGAGGCCGAGGGGTTGCCGCTGGAGGCGACGGATCAGCCGCTGGATGTGATTGTGACCGAGCGGGAAACGCTTATCTTTGACTAGGCCGAAAGTATTGGAATGCCTGCGGCGCAGGTATTTAAGGCAAGAAGAAGAGGGGGCTTGCGCATGAGGTTTGCGGGCAATAGGCAAGGTCCATGAGAATTCTGTTTTTAGGTGATGTGGTGGGCCGTGCGGGACGTGCGGCAATAACCGAGCGGCTGAAGGGTTTGCGCGCGGACTGGCGGCTGGATTTTGTCGTGGTCAATGGCGAGAACGCGACCAGCGGTGCAGGGCTGTCGCCAGCGCATGCCAAAGGGATACTGGAGGCGGGTGCGGACTGCATTACGCTGGGTGATCATGCGTTTGATCAACGCGATATGTTGTCGTTTATTGACACCGAGCCGCGGATTATCCGGCCGCTGAATTTTGCCAAGAATGCACCGGGCAAGGGCGCACGGCTGTTTGATGGTGGCCGAGGGCGCAAGATTCTGGTCACGCAGGTTTTGGGGCAGGTGTTTATGAAGCGCCCGTTTGATGATCCGTTTTCTGCTGTGGAAGCAGTGTTCAAATCGCACCCGTTGGGCGGCATGGCGCAGGCGATTCTGGTTGATGTGCATTGCGAGGCGACCAGCGAGAAAATGGCCATGGGCCATTGGAGTGACGGTCGTGCCAGCATGGTTGTGGGCACGCATACGCATATTCCGACGGCAGACGCCCAAATCCTGCCGCGCGGCACGGCGTTTCAGGCCGATGCGGGGATGTGTGGTGATTATAATAGCGTCATTGGCATGGACAAAGAAGAGCCACTGCGCCGCTTTATCACCGGCATGGGCAAGGGGCGGTTTACCCCTGCGACGGGCGAGGCGACGTTATCGGGGCTGTTTGTTGAAACCGACGACAGATCAGGCAAGGCTGTGGACGTGCATATGGTGCGTGTGGGCGGGCGCCTGCAAGCGCAAGGCCCGACTGCGTGACCACAAACAAACACCTATATCTGGTGCTGATCCTGATGGGGGCGGCGTGGGGGCTGGTTTTTACCTTTACCAAGATTGCGGTTTCCACCGGACACCAGCCGTTCGGTATTCTGGTCTGGCAGATGGTGATTATGGCCATCTTTTCCGCAGCGATACTGATGGTGCGGCGCAAGTCCCTAGCGTTAAGGCGGCGCGATTTTGTGCTGTATATCGGGGTGGCGGTGCTGGGCACGGTGTTTCCCAACTATTTCTCCTACATTGCCGCTGCAGAATTGCCAGCAGGCATCATGGTGATCATCGTCGCGTTAGTGCCGTTGTTTGCCATGCCGATTGCGTTGGTTATGGGGTATGAAAAACTGTCGTATGTGCGGCTGTTCGGCATTGTGTTTGGCGCTTTGGCTGTGGGCCTGCTGGTCGGGCCTGACGCAAGCCTGCCGGACCCTGCAAAGGCAGTTTATGTGCTGCTGGCTATCCTGATGCCACTCGCCTACGGGGCCGAGGGCAGTTTTCTGGTCTGGGCCAAGACACGCACAAAGGGAGAGATACCGGACCCTGTGAAGGTGCTGTTCGGGGCCAGCGTTGTGGGGATGTTGATCACCGTGCCTTTGGCGCTGATAACGGGTGAATTTATCAGCCCTGTGCGGGTGTGGGCCGCCCCCGAATGGGCGATTGTTGTGGCCGCCGCGCTGAACTGGGTCGCCTATGTCGGATATGTCTGGCTGATTGGCCGCGCGGGTCCGGTGTTTGCGGCGCAAGTGGCCTATCTGGTGACGGGGTTCGGGGTGATCTGGGCGATGGTTTTGCTGGGGGAAAGTTATTCCGCCTATATCTGGGCCGCACTTGGGCTGATGATGGTCGGGCTGTTTCTGGTGCAACCGCGTGACAATGCCGAAGTTTCCGGCAATGATGGAGCCAAGCAAATATAGGCTGGTTACGATGGATCTATTTACATTTTCACAAACGGGGCAGGCGATCATCACCTTGATGGTTGTGGCGGTGATGTTCGTGATGTTCCTGCGCGAAATCCTGCCAACCGAGGTGGTGGCGATTGCGGGGGTGGCGGCGCTGTTGGCGCTGGGCATCCTGCCCTATGACGCGGCGCTGAATGTGCTGTCCAATCCGGCCCCCTGGACCATCGCCGCGATGTTCATCGTGATGGGGGCATTGGTGCGCACCGGCGCGCTGGACTGGTTCACCAAGATTGCCGAGCGAAACGCCGAGGCGCGGCCTGCGCTGGCCATTGGCGCGTTGATGGCGTTTGTGGTGATTTCCAGTGCGATTGTGTCGAACACGCCGGTCGTGGTGGTGATGATACCGGTGTTTGTGCAACTGTCGCGCAAGATGAAAATATCGGCCTCTAAAATGCTGATCCCGTTGTCTTATGCGGCGATCCTAGGTGGCACTTTGACCCTGATCGGCACCTCGACCAACCTGTTGGTCGACGGGGTGGCGCGGGCCAACGGGATGAAGGGGTTCACGATTTTCGAGGTCACGCCGCTGGCGATTTTTCTGGTGATCTGGGGCATGATCTATCTGCGCTATATCGCGCCGCGCCTGCTGCCGGATCGCGATAGTATGGCGAACCTGCTGTCGGACAAATCACGGATGAAGTTTTTCACCGAGGCGGCGATCCCGCCGGAAAGCAATCTGATCGGGCGCGAGGTGCTGGACGTGCAATTGTTCAAGCGCGACGGGGTGCGGTTGATTGACGTTTTGCGCGGCGACGAGAGTTTGCGGCGCAATATGAAGGACGTGGTGTTGAAGGTTGGCGACCGCGTAGTGTTGCGCACCGCGATGACCGAATTGCTATCGCTGCAACGTAATAAAAGCCTGAAACGGGTGGATCAGTTAAGCGCGGTTGCGACCTCGACTGTCGAGGTGTTGATCACACCGGGGTGCAAAATGATCGGGCGCACATTAGGCGCGTTGCGGTTGCGGCGGCGTTACGGGGTTTATACGTTGGCGGTGCATCGGCGGAACCAGAATTTTAGCGGCCAACTGGATGATCTGGTGGTGCGGGTTGGCGATACGTTGCTGCTGGAGGGTGCGCCCGAGGACATTCAACGCCTTGCCAGTGATGTGGGTCTGGTCGACATTTCGCAACCCTCGGGCCGCGCATTTCGCCGGAACCATGCGCCGGTGGCGATTGTGTCCCTGCTGTCGATTGTGGTGCTGGCCGCGTTCGGAGTCGCACCGATATTCCTGCTGGCCATTCTGGCAGTGGCGCTGGTGCTGGTGACCCGCTGCATTGATGCGGACGAGGCGTTCTCATTCATCGACGGGCGTTTGCTGGCGATGATTTTCTCGATGTTGGCGATTGGCGCGGCATTGGAGGCCTCGGGCGCTGTGGCGATGATTGTGCGGGGGGTCGCACCCTATATGGGTGTGCTGCCGCCGTTCCTGATTGTCTGGGCGATTTACCTGCTGACCTCGGTTTTGACCGAGCTGGTGTCAAACAACGCTGTTGCGGTGGTCATCACGCCTATTGCCATCGGGCTGGCGGCGGAAATGGGCATTGATGCGCGGCCTTTGGTGGTGGCGGTGATGGTGGCGGCGTCGGCGTCATTCGCAACGCCCATCGGCTATCAAACCAATATGCTGGTCTATGGGCCGGGGGGGTATCGGTTCACCGATTTCATGAAGGTCGGCATTCCGTTGAACCTGTCGATTGGCCTGCTGGCCAGCGCGATTATCCCGTTTATGTGGCCGTTGTGAAGGCTTTGCGCGGCCACTGGCAATTGCTTTTGATCACGGTTGTGGTGTTTGCCCTGTGGCAAACCCCCGTGATCACCCCGCTGAAAATCCTGATCGTATTTTTGCATGAAATCAGTCACGGGGTGGCGGCATGGGGGACGGGGGGCGAGGTGGTGAGCATCAGCGTGTCCCCACGACAAGGCGGGCTGACCACGACACGTGGCGGGAACCTGTTTGTGATTTTCTCGGCGGGGTATGTTGGGTCATTGCTGATCGGGGTTTCGGTGTTTTTGATTGCGCTGAAAAGCAAGGCGGATCGGGGGTTGATGGTCGTGCTTGGGGCCGCCACCTTGCTGATCGCGGCGTTCTATATCCGCGAGTGGTTCGCGCTGGGTTTTAGTGTGGGTCTTGGGATTCTGATGCTGGCCTGCGCGCAGTATCTGCCACAGAGCATCAACGATCTGGCGCTGCGGGTGATCGGGCTGACCAGCATGATCTATGTGCCGTTTGATATTTTCAGCGACACGATTGCGCGCTCAGGCGAGCGGTCGGATGCCTATATGCTGGCGGAAAAATTTGGCGGGGCTACGGTGATGTGGGGTGGGTTGTGGCTGGTGATCTCATTGGTCGTGATCGGGACCTGTTTGCGGTTTGGGCTGGGAGAGCGGAGTAATATCGGGTTTGGGCAGGTGAAGGGGAATAATTCTTTGAAAGAATTATAGTCGGAATTTTTCAAAAATTCCGCTGCCACCCTGTTTACAAGGGCCAAAACACCAATATTGCCGGAATGCTGACGGCCACCACGAGTATTTCAAGTGGCAGGCCCATGCGCCAGTAGTCGCCAAAGCTATACCCGCCGGGGCCAAGGATCAGGGTGTTGTTCTTATGACCGATGGGCGTGAGGAACGCACAGGATGCGGCCACGGCCACAGCCATCAGGAACGGGTCGGGGTTTACGTCCAGTGCCTGCGCCATTTTGATGCCGATCGGGGCGGCGACGATGGTGGTGGCGGTGTTGTTCAGCACGTCTGACAGCGACATGGTGACGATCATCAGGATGGTCAGGATTGCCCATGGGGCCATGCCTGCGGTCAGATCAATCAACCAGCCCGCTATCAGTTCGGTGCCACCGGAGGTTTCGAGCGCCGAGCCAAGCGGGATCATCGAGCCAAGCAACACGACGACGGGCCACGAGATATGGTCGTAAATATCGGCGAGCGGCAGGATTTTGGTCAGCACAAAGCCGATCACCACCAGCCCAAGTGCCACGGGCAAGTAGATCAGCCCTGTGCTGGCGGCGGCAACGGCAGCGGCGAACATGCCGATGGCCAGCCAGACTTTCTTCTCATTGGTGACAGCCAGTCCACGTTCGGCCAAGGGCAGGCATCCCAGCCATTCGGTGATGTCGCCGCCACGATCCTGTGGCACCAGCAACAACAGGATATCGCCTGCGTGCACTTCGGTTTTGCGCACCTGTTTGGTGATGCGTTTGCCGTTTCGGGATATGCCCATCAGCACGGTGCGTTGCCGCCAGCCAAGGCCGATGATTTGGGCTGTTTTGCCGTTGATACGGGCGTCTTCGGTCACTACGACTTCGATGATTTGCAACCCGTCACCATCGGCGTGCAACAGATCTTGGCGTTTGTCCTCGGCGAAATTCAGCGAAAGTGCGGCGCGGAATTCATCCAGCGCGTCGGGGGCGGCCTCAAGCACCAGCGCATCACCGGCCAGCAATTTGGTGGCGTGAGCCGTGCCGTAGCGCCGCTTGCCATCGCGCACCAGCCCGAGGATGGCGACATCGTTCTTATCGGCCACCTCATACAATTCCCGCACCCGTTTGCCGATGTGTTTCGAGTCCTCGGGCACGGTCAGTTCGGCGATGTATTGTGCCATGTCCGCCATCGGATCACCTGCCTCGGCCGCGTCGCTGCTTTTCGGGATGAACCGCCAGCCGATGAAGGCCACGAACAGCAGGCCCGCGATGGCCGTGACGCCGCCAACAGGGGCGAAATCGAACATTTTGAAGGGTTCGCCTAAAGCGTCCTCGCGGATGGTGGCGATGATGATGTTGGGCGGCGTGCCGATCAGAGTGACCATGCCGCCAAGGATGGTGGCGAACGAGAGCGGCATCAACGACAGACCTGGCTGGCGACCTGCCTTGCGGGCGGTCTGGATGTCGACTGGCATCAACAAGGCCAGCGCCGCCACGTTGTTCATAAAGGCCGACAAAACCCCGCCGATTAACCCCATCAGGGCGATATGCGCACCCAGTTTGCGGGTGCTGTCGACCAACGTTCGGGTGATCAGGAATACAGCGCCTGACCGCACCAGCCCTGCCGACACGATCAACACCAGCGCCACCACCAGAGTGGCGGGGTGGCCAAAGCCGTCAAAGGCATGTTTGGTCGGAACCACCCCTAACACCACGCCCGCCATTAGGGCGGCGAAGGCCACAAGGTCATAGCGGAAACGGCCCCACAGCAGCAGGCCGAAAACAGCGCCGAACAAGGCAAACAGGGTAATTTGGTCTGTGGTCATACTGGTGGTCACGATACGCTCCTTAACATTCAGGCCATTAGAAACCGATTGGCGGGCGCTTTGCAATGTTGTGCAGCCGCTTTGGGTGATTTATAGAGGCTTGAAATCAGGTTTTCGACGGGAGACAGACATGGCAGGCCACTCAAAATGGGCAAACATCCAGCATCGCAAGGGGCGCCAGGATAAGCTGCGCTCTAAATTGTTCTCCAAGCTGGCCAAGGAGATCACCGTGGCCGCCAAAATGGGCGACCCTGACCCTGATAACAACCCGCGCCTGCGCATGGCGGTGAAAGAGGCCAAAAGCCAATCGGTGCCAAAGGACGTGATTGATCGTGCGATCAAAAAATCCGTGGCGGGCGAGGGCGATGATTACGAGGAAATCCGTTATGAGGGCTATGGACCCAATGGCGTGGCGGTGATTGTCGAGGCGATGACCGATAATAGGAACCGCACCGCCAGCACCGTGCGTTCGACGTTTACCAAAAACGGCGGCAATCTGGGCGAGACCGGATCTGTGGGTTTCATGTTCGATCGCAAGGGCGAGATTGTTTATGCAGCTGATGCAGGAGACGCGGACACCGTGATGATGGCCGCAATCGAGGCGGGTGCGGATGATGTTGAAAGTTCGGACGAGGGGCACGTGATTTATTGTGGCGATACGGATTTGAACGCGGTTTCGACAGCGCTCGAGGTTGATCTGGGTGAATCCGTCACGGCAAAACTGGTCTGGGTGCCCAATATTTCCACCGAGATGGATCTGGAAGGGATGGAAAAGCTGATGAAGCTGATTGATGCGCTGGAGGATGACGACGATGTTCAGCGGATCACCACCAATTTTGAGGCCTCGGACGAGGTGATGGAGCAGCTGTAACGGCCCTGACATTTTGGCGATACAATACGCGCGCTTCCGACGTCAATCGGGGCGCGTTTCACGTTTAATTGATCACGCTTTCCTTTTTCGGATGTAAATCATAGTCTTTCAAGACGCGGATAATGAAAAGGGAGAGAGACATGAAGAAATTATTATTAACATGTGGGGCCACGGCCCTGTTTGCCAGCACGTCCATCACAGCGGCACAGGCCGAAGACGTCAAAATCGGTTTACTATTGGGCTATACCGGTCCTGTTGAATCGATGATGGTTGCCATTTCGGCCGGTGGTGAGTTGGCCATCAAAGAGGTGAGCGATTCAGGGCTGTTTCTGGATGGCAGCACCGCCACAGCCATCAAAGCCGATTCAACCTGCGTCGATAATGCCGCCGCCACGGCCGCGGCGGAGCGGCTTGTCACATCTGACGGGGTCAAGGCCATTCTGGGGGCGGATTGTTCCGGCGTCACCGGCGCTGTTTTGTCCAATGTGGCCGTGCCAAACGGTATCGTGATGATTTCACCCTCTGCCACCTCTCCCGGGCTAAGCGCTGCCGAGGATAACGGCCTGTTCTTTCGTACAGCCCCTTCTAGTGCGCGCGAAGGTGTGGTGATGACAGAAGTTTTGATCGAACAGGGCATCAAATCCGTGGCTCTGACCTATACCAACAACGACTATGGCAAAGGTCTGGCTGATACGTTCCAAAGTTCTTTTGAGGCCAGCGGCGGCACGGTCACCATTTCCGCGGCCCATGAGGATGGCAAGGCGGATTATTCGGCTGAAGTTGGCGCATTGAGTTCGGCTGGCGGTGATCTGTTGGTTGTGGTGGGGTATGTCGATCAGGGGGGCTCCGATCTGGTGCGCGCGGCGATTGATCTGGACGCGTTTGAGCGGTTCCATTTTGCATCTGCGATGATGGCCGAGGCGCTCGAGGTTAATTTTGGTGCCGCGCTGGATGGCTCCTCGGGTCAACATCCGGGCACGGATAGTTCCGGTGCTGCGACTTATGTTGAATTGGTGGGGGATGCGTTTGACGCCAGCTCGTCTTTTTCAGCGGAATCCTATGATGCCGCCGCGTTGATCCTGTTGTCGATGCAAGCGGCAGGGTCGTCTGATTCAAATGTTTTCAAAAGCAAAGTCATGGACGTTGCCAATGCTCCGGGAGTTGAAATTTACCCGGGCGAGTTGGCAAAAGCCCTGAAAATTCTGGCTGATGGTGGCGAGATTGACTATGTCGGTGCCTCTGCGGTGGAATTCATCGGCGGTGGTGAATCTGCGGGCAATTACCGGCAGGTTTTGATCAAGGATGGCAAAATGACCACGGTGACATACCGCTAGGCAACTGCTGGCTGGGGCGGGTTACTGCTCCAGCCACTGTTTGGCCACTTGCCTTACGGCGTCAGTTAGAGGCTGCAACGCGTGACCTGTGACGCGGTTGAACTGCCAGAATAGCGGCACGTCATAGATCGGGGCATCTCCAATCGTAACCAACCGGTCCGCCGCGATATGATCGCGCACCAGAACCGCAGGGTTCAATCCCCAGCCAAGTCCCACAATCGCCGTTGTGACAAAGCCACGCGAGCTGGGCAGCAGGTGCAGGGGCGGGGTGATCCGTTTGCCGAATTGCGCCTGTAACCATTGATGTTGCGAATGGTCTTTGCGGTTGAACATCAGCATCGGGGCCTGTTTGGCGGTCGTGGGGTTGAACCCTTCTGCAAAATGCTGTGCCATGAAATCCGGGCTGGCGGTGGCCAGATAACGCAAGCTGCCAAGCGGGATGCTATCACAACCCTGCACCGGTTTGGCGTGGGCGGTGACGGCGGCCATCACTTCACCACGGCGCAACCAATCGGCGCTGGCGTCTTCGTCGTCGGTGCTGACATCAAACAAAAACCCGCCCGTTTGCGCCCCGACCTGCGCCCCAACCTGCGCCCCAACCTGCGCCATGGCGTGGATGAACCATGTATCCAGACTGTCGGCGTTCACCACCACGCGGATCGGGGTTGCCGCCTCATTGGGTAACAACCCGTTCAAATCACTCCCAAGCGTGGTTTCCAGCAGCGCGACTTCTTCGGTGTGGCGAAACAGGCGTTGACCGGCAGGGGTGGCGGTGGCGGGTGTGCCGCGGATGATCAATACGGTGCCCAAGTGATCCTCGAGGGTTTTGATCCGTTGCGAAATGGCTGACGGGGTGACGTTGAGGCTGGCCGCTGCCGCATCAAAACTGCCGGTCTGGATGATCGCACGAAGGGCGGCGAGGTGGGTATAATCCATCATTAGAAAATCTAATCCGATACAAGAAAGATTAAGTTACCTAATGATGCGCGTTGCGCTATCTGCTGTCAAGAAAAGGACAGCCAGAATGCAAACAGCCATCGCCGGATTTATCCTGAGTTTCAGCCTGATATTGGCCATCGGGGCGCAGAACGCATTTGTGTTGCGCCAAGGGCTGCGGCGCGAGCATGTGTTTGTGGTGTGCTTTGTGTCGGGCCTGTCGGACGCGATCCTGATTATCATCGGGGTCAGCAGTTTTGAGGCGGTCTCACGGGCATTGCCGTGGATTGCGCCTGCGTTCCTATATGCGGGGGCGGCGTTTTTGCTGTGGTACGGTTTCCAAAACTTCCGCGCGGCGCTGCGGGGCGGCGAAGCATTGGAGGCCTCGCAAATCAAGGCCAATAGCCTGAAGAAAACCCTGATCACCTGTCTGGCAATGACGTGGTTAAACCCGCACGCCTATCTGGATACGGTGGTTCTGGTCGGCTCGATTTCAACCAAATACGACAACCAGATTGCTTTTGCCGCAGGGGCAACTTTGGGGTCGTTCACCTTCTTCTTTATGTTGGGATATGGTGCGCGATTGTTAGCCCCGCTGTTTGCCAAGCCGGTGGCGTGGCGGGTGCTGGATATGGTGGTGGCGCTGACCATGTGGGCGATTGCGGCGACATTGCTGTTGAATTGATCTTGCCAATGGGGGGGCACTGGTGTCCTGTGCCAGAATGAGCACCCAAATACATACCCCCGAATCCCGCCCGATGTGGGGTGTGATCTGGATGTTGGCCACCGGTCTGACCTTTGTGGCCGTTACCGCGATTGTGAAACACATTGGCGGCGGGGTGCCACCTGCCGAGGCTGCGTTTTTGCGCTATGTATTGGGGTTGGTGTTTTTGATCCCGATGCTGCGGCCGTTGATCAAGGCGAACCTACAACGCCGCCAGATCATCCTGTTTGGTTGGCGCGGGGTGGTGCATTCAATCGGCGTGATCCTGTGGTTCTTTGCCATGACCAAAATCCCGATCGCTGACGTAACCGCGATGAACTATTTGTCACCGATTTACGTGACCATCGGAGCGGCGCTGTTTTTGAGGGAAAAACTGGCGTTTCGCCGGATACTGGCGATTGTCGTGGCATTGATCGGCGCGATGATCATCTTGCGTCCGGGGTTCCGCGAGGTGTCCATCGGCCATATCGCCATGCTGTTCACCGCTGTTTTGTTCGCCGCCTCCTACCTGATCGCCAAACGCATGGCCGACGAAGTGAACCCCGTGGTGGTGGTGGCGATGTTGTCGATTATGGTGCCAATCGGGCTAGCGCCGTTTGCCTATGCCCAATGGGTGACGCCGACGCTGGTGCAGGTGGGCTGGCTGTTTTTGGTGGCGTGTTTTGCCACCACCGGCCATCTGACCATGACGCTGGCGTTCCGCGCCGCCCCGATGACCGTGACGCAGCCGGTAACGTTCCTGCAACTGGTCTGGGCCTCAGCGCTGGGGGCGCTGGTGTTTGCCGAACCGATTGACCGCTATGTGGTTTTGGGCGGTTTGGTGATCTTTGCTTCGGTCAGTTTTATCACATGGCGCGAGGCGGTGTTGAAGCGCCGCGCTTTGGCGTCTTAACTGCGCGGGTCTAGCAGTTTTGCCAGCACGGTATCGCGGGTGATCTGGCCGATCACTTTGTCGCCGTCTTTGACGCCGATGGATTTTCCGGAGCAAGAGAATTTTTCCATCACGGTTTGGATTGTCTCGTTTGCGGGCACGAATATAGTGTGTTTGCCGCTGGCGGGCTCCATCACGTCATGAGCGGTTAGCACGCCAAGCGGGTTCATGTGGGCCACAAAGTCCGCCACATAATCATCTGCCGGATGGGTGAAAATATCACGCGGGGTGCCGCATTGCACGATGCGCCCGCCTTCCATAATGGCGATGCGATCGCCCAGTTTGAACGCCTCATCCAGATCGTGGCTAACGAAAATAATGGTGCGTTTCAGGTCGCGCTGAAGGTCCAGCAGTTCGTCCTGCAATCGGGTGCGGATTAGTGGGTCCAGCGCCGAAAATGGCTCGTCCATCAGCAGGATCGGTGCCTCGGTGCAAAAGGCGCGGGCAAGGCCGACGCGTTGCTGCATGCCGCCGGATAGATCACCAACCTTGCGTTCGGCCCAGTCCGACAGGCCAACCAGTGCCAGTTGTTTGTCGACGGTCTCGTGGCGCTCGGTTTTGGGCTGGCCTGCCAGCTCCAGCCCCAGCCCGACGTTTTCGCGCACACTGCGCCAAGGCAGAAGGCCAAACTGTTGAAAAACCATCGCAATTCGGGTTTGGCGCATCCGGCGCAGGGTGGCCGCGTTGGCGTTGGTCACGTCAACCATGCCGTCGCCGTCATTCACCTGCACCGTGCCGCGCACCACGGGATTTAGCCCGTTCACCGCCCGTAACAGGGTGGATTTACCGGAGCCGGATAGGCCCATCAGCACAAGGATTTCACCCTCTTCGACAGTGAGCGAACAGTCATGCACACCCAGAACCTGACCCGTGGCTTTCTGGATTTCACCGCGTTCCTTACCCGCGTCCATCATGGCGAGGGCAGTTTTGGGCTTGTTGCCAAAAACAATCGAAACCTTATCAAAAATAACCGCGCTCATTTTTGTTCTACCCTCAGGATGCGGTCCAGCATGATGGCCACGACCACAATGACAAACCCGCTCTCAAACCCAAGGGCCGCGTTCACTGTGTTCAGCGCGCGGACCACCGGCACGCCCAACCCGTCGGCCCCGACAAGGGCGGCGATTACCACCATCGACAGCGACAGCATGATGGTCTGGTTCAACCCTGCCATGATCTGCGGCATGGCATAGGGAAACTCGACTTTCCACAGGGTCTGGCGCGGGGTGGCGCCGAATGCTTGGGCGGCCTCCAGCAGCGGTTGCGGGGTGGAGCTGACGCCCAGATGGGTCAGGCGGATCGGGGCGGGGACCACGAAGATCACCGTGGCGATCAGGCCGGGCACCATGCCAAGGCCAAAGAACACAATCGCCGGAATCAGGTAGACAAAAGAGGGCAGTGTTTGCATCAGGTCCAGCACCGGACGCATCGCCTGATACAAGCGCGGACGGTGGGCGGCGGCGATGCCGATGGGCACGCCGATCGACATGCAAACGACACAGGCGGAAATCACCAGTGTCAGGCTTTCGGTGGTTTCCTCCCAATAGCCTTGGTTGATGATGAACAAGAAGCCGAGCGCCACAAACAGGCAGGTTTTCCATCTGCGTTGCAGCACCCACGTTAAGCCGACAAAACCGGCGATGGTGATCAGCGGATGCGGCGTTTGCAGCACCCAAAGGATCGCGTCGATCATCATCTCCATCATCAGGGACAGCCAGTCAAAGAACGGCTCGCCCGAATCCTTGAGCCAGTCAAATATGCCTTTGGAAAATTTCCCGACGGGGATTTTGGTTTCGGTCAGCCAGTCCATATCGTGCCTCCTGTGGTCCTGCAAAATGGCAGGCAGAAAAACAGCCCCCTACAGGTGCGGGGGGCTGCTGATTGCTGTGCGGGTTTACAGACCCAGCGCGCCTTTAACAGCGGCCATCGCATCGCCACCATCTTTGGTAGTGACACCTTCCAGCCATGGGCCAAGAACGTCGCCATTGCCTTTTAGCCATGCGGAGGCGGCATCAGCCGGATCGGTGCCATCATTCAGAATTGCGCCCATAATTTCGTTCTCCATCGCTAGCGTAAACGACAGGTTGTTCAGCAACGCGCCCACATTCGGGCATTCCGAAACGTAACCTGCGCGGGTGTTGGTATGCACGGTTGCGCCGCCCAGATTGGGGCCAAAGAAATCATCGCCGCCGGTCAGATACCCCATGTCGAAATTGGCGTTCATCGGGTGTGGTTCCCAACCCAGAAAGATGATCGGCTGGTCCTTGCGGGTAAGGCGCTCCACTTGCGACAGCATGCCTTGTTCGGAGCTTTCGACAACTTCGAAACCTTTCAGGCCAAAAGCGTCGCCATCAATCATCGACTGGATCAAACGGTTGCCATCATTGCCAGGCTCGATGCCGTAAATCTTGCCGTCCAGCGCATCCGAATGGGCCGCCAGATCGGCGAAGTCCTTGATACCAAGTGATTTAGCGACCGAATTTACAGCTAGCGTATACTTCGCGCCTTCAAGGTTTGCCCGCACGGTATCAACGGTGCCTGCATCGCGGTAGGCGGCAATGTCGGCCTCCATTGTTGGCATCCAGTTGCCAAGGAACACGTCGATATCGCCCTCGGACAGGCCGACGTATGTCACTGGCACCGACAGGATTTTAATGTCGGTGTCATAGCCAAGCGCGCCTAAAACCACGGTTGTGGCGGCGGTGGTGGCGGTGATGTCGGTCCAGCCCACATCGGAAAAGATGACGTTGCCGCAATCCGCGGCGGCGGTTCCGGCAATGGCGGTCAGGGCCAGTGCGGAGAGGGTGGTTTTGAAGGTCATAATGTCGCTCCCAGGTTGGTTGTGTTTTTTATTGATTGACGAGTCAATTAAAATACAACAGATTTGGTTTTGGCAAGTCATTTTGGAGAAAATCATGCCTAAACTCGGGATGGAGCCTATCCGACGAAGTGCATTAGTGGAAGCGACGATTGTGGAAATCGGGCGCGCGGGGTCACTGGATGTGACGGTCAGCCAGATTGCCAAACGGGCGGGCATGTCGAGCGCATTGGCGCACCACTATTTCGGCGGCAAGGACCAGATATTTATCGCCGCGATGCGCCATATTCTAAGCGTTTATGGCGCACAGGTGCGGGCGGCATTAACGGTCGCGGATGGTCCGCGCGCGCGACTGGAGGCGATCATTCGTGCCAGTTTTGAAGCAGGGCATTTTCGTAGCGAGGTGATCAGCGCGTGGATGAATTTCTATGTGCAGGCCCAAACCTCGGACGGGGCCAAGCGGCTGCTGAATGTCTATCAGGCGCGGCTTCGATCGAACCTGTTGCACGAATTGCACCCGCTTATTGGCGCGCGTGCTCCCGATGTGGCGGCCAACATCGCGGCCTTGATTGACGGTTTGTATATCCGCCACGCACTGCGGGATTCCATGCCGGATGGGCGCGTTGCATCCGAACGGGTGCTGGGCTGTCTGGATATGATGTTGGATACTCAAAAGGAACATGTCGGATGAGTCTACACAGAAAAACCCTGATGCTGGGGGCGGCGCTGTTGGTGGCGGGCGTTCTGGCATCGTGTATGACGAAAGAGGAACAAGTGCTGGCGCAGCAAAAGGCGGAATGCCTTGAGGCGGGCGGAAGGTGGGGGCGCGGTGGTATACTGGCGCTTCAGCAGTGTTTTCCGAATTACAGTGATGGCGGAAAATCCTGCAACCGTGACAGTGACTGTCAGGGGATGTGCATGGCCGACACGCGCAGCTGTTCTACGAGTTTCAGTTTTGGCTGCCTGTCTTATCTGAATGATGATGGCCAACAAGAGGAGATCTGCATTGATTGATTCTGTCAGGGTCGGGATTGTTGCCGGGCTGTTTCTAGCGGCGGGAAACCAGAGTGCGCAAGCTGCGGAGTGCGTCACCGATGTGCCGCCCGCTTGTGTCGAGGGCCGCGGGTATTTTGACAACAAAGAAGCCGAACAGACCTGTCGGAATGCGGTGAAGGCCTATCAGCAATCTGTAAACGCGTTCTGGGATTGCCAGCGTGAACAAGCCAATGCCGTGGATGATGAAGCCCGCAAAGTGATCCGACTGTTCAACTGCCGCGCCCGCGGCAAAGAAACCTGCGAGTGAGGACGATATGAATGCCCAACCCAAAGCCAGCCATTTTATCAATGGCGAATATGTCGAAGACACCTCCGGCACCCCGATTGATGTGATCTATCCTGCCACCGGCGAGGTGATCGCGCGGGTGCATGCGGCGACGCCTGCGGTGATTGATCAGGCGCTAAGTAGCGCCAAGGCGGCGCAAGGTTCATGGGCGGCGATGTCGGGCACCGAACGGGGTCGGGTGTTGCGCCGCGCGGCTGATATATTGCGGGAACGCAATCATGATTTGAGTGTTCTGGAAACATTGGACACGGGCAAGCCGTTGCAGGAAACGCTGGTCGCTGATGCCACATCGGGGGCGGATGCGCTGGAATATTTTGGTGGGCTGGCGGGCAGCTTGACGGGTGAACATATCCCGCTGGGGGGCGGTGATTTTGTCTATACGGTGCGCGAGGCTTTGGGAGTTTGCGTCGGCATAGGTGCGTGGAACTACCCGACGCAGATTGCCTGCTGGAAGGGGGCGCCGGCACTGGCCTGTGGCAATTCGATGGTGTTCAAACCGAGCGAAACCACGCCATTGGGTGCGCTAAAGGTGGCCGAGATTTTGCACGAGGCGGGTCTGCCTGCGGGCGTTTACAACGTGGTGCAGGGCATGGGCGAGGTAGGGGCCGCGCTGGTCACAGACCCGCGCGTGGCCAAGGTTTCGCTGACCGGATCAGTTGCCACAGGGCAAAAGGTTTACGCGGCGGCGGCGGCCCAGATGAAGCATGTGACGATGGAGTTGGGTGGCAAATCCCCGTTGATCATCTTTGACGATGCCAATCTTGAGGACGCTGTGGGCGGGGCTATTCTGGGAAATTTCTATTCCTCCGGTCAGGTCTGTTCCAACGGCACGCGGGTGTTTGTGCAAAAGGGCATTAAGGACGCGTTTTTGGCACGGCTAAAAGAACGGGTCGAGGCGGCGGTTATTGGGGATCCGCTGGACGAGGCAACGAATTTCGGGCCGATGGTGTCCGAGGGGCAATTGGGCATTGTGCAACGCTATATTGATAAGGGCGTTGAAGAAGGGGCGCGGCTGGTGACCGGTGGCGCGCGGCTGAATCGCGAGGGGTTTTATCTGCAACCGTCTGTATTTGCCGACGTTTTCGACGATATGGTGATCGCGCGGGAAGAGATATTCGGGCCGGTGATGTCGGTGCTGGATTTTAACGATGAGGCAGAAGTGATCCGCCGCGCCAATGATACCGAATACGGGCTGGCGGGGGGGGTGTTCACCAGTGATCTGACCCGTGGGCACCGGGTGATTGCGGGGCTTGAGGCCGGGTCTTGTTATATCAATACCTATAATCTGGCCCCTGTCGAGGCCCCGTTTGGCGGGGTGAAAATGTCGGGTGTGGGGCGCGAAAACTCCAAGGCGGCAATTGAACATTATAGCCAGATGAAATCGGTTTATGTGGCGATGGGGCCGGTTGATGCGCCGTTTTAGCGCGCCGCTCATCAAGCCCTTGCGGGCATTCTTCGCTGATCTAGCGATGAGGGCCGTAAGGACCGATGAGCCATTGGGAGGCGTTGAATGATCACGGTTTATGGACGCGCGTCGTCATCAAATGTGCAGGCGGTGATGTGGGGTATTGGCGAGTTGGGACTGGCGCATGAACGGCTGGATTATGGTCTGAGCTATGGCGGCACTGATACGCCAGCGTATCTGGCGATGAACCCGCACGGGTTGGTTCCGACAATCAGGGACGGTGATCTGGTGCTGTGGCAAAGCTGTGCCATCCTGCGCTATCTGGCGGCGAAATACGGGGATGGTGGTGCGTTTTGGCCCGCTGATCCGGTGGCTCGCGCCCGCGTCGACATGTGGGCCGAATGGGGCAAGGCTGATTTTTCTTGTGACTTTACAGTACCTATTTTCTGGTCACGGGTGCGCACCGCAGCAGCGGATAGGGACGAGGCCGCGCTGACGCATGCTTTGGCAAAGTTTGATGGATATTTGGGCCATTTGGAAACGCAATTGGGTGATAATCCTTACGTTGCGGGTGCAGATTTCACTCTTGCTGATATCGTTATTGGGCATGTGCTGTTTCGATATTTTGATATCGACATCCCGCGCACATCCCGCCCGCTGATCGACGCCTATTACGAGCGTTTACAAGCCCGTCCGGCGTTTCGGGACCATGTGATGGTGTCTTATGAGATTTTGCGTGTCGAGGGGGCAGATTGATGGAAGCAGACTATGTGATTGTCGGGGCGGGTAGCGCTGGCTGCGCAATGGCTTACCGGTTGAGCGAGGCGGGCGTATCTGTTCTGGTGATTGAACACGGCGGCACTGATGCGGGGCCGTTTATCCAGATGCCTGCCGCGCTGTCATACCCGATGAATATGGGGATGTATGATTGGGGCTATAAGTCCGAGCCCGAGCCGCATTTGAACGGGCGCAAGCTGGTTTGTCCGCGTGGCAAGGTGATTGGCGGGTCCAGCAGCATCAACGGCATGGTTTATGTGCGCGGCCACGCGCGGGATTATGACCATTGGGCCGGTGCGGGGGCGCAGGGCTGGGGGTATGCTGATGTTCTGCCCTATTTCAAACGGATGGAGCATTGGCATTCCGGCGGGCATGGTGGCGACACGGCGTGGCGTGGCAAGGATGGCCCGCTGCATGTGACACGCGGACCACGGCGCAATCCACTGTTCAACGCCTTTGTTCAGGCGGGAAAGCAGGCGGGGTATCCGCTGACCGGTGACTATAATGGCCAACAGCAAGAGGGTTTCGGCCCGATGGAGCAAACCGTCTGGCACGGGCGGCGCTGGTCGGCGGCCAATGCCTATCTGCGGCCAGCATTAAAGTGCGATAATTGCACGCTGACGCGGGCCTTGGCGCGGCGGGTGATCATTAAGGATGGCCGCGCTGTCGGGGTTGAAGTGGACCGTGGCGGGCAGATCGAGGTGATCCATGCGCGATGCGAGGTGATCCTCGCTGCGTCATCAATCAATTCGCCGAAATTGTTGATGTTGTCGGGCATTGGTCCGGCTGCGCATCTGGCGGAACACGGCATTGATGTGGTGGCGGATCGGGCCGGTGTGGGACAGAACCTGCAAGACCATCTGGAGCTGTATATCCAGATGGCCGCGAGCCAGCCGATCACGCTGTATCGTTACTGGAACCTGTTCAGCAAGGCGCGGATCGGGGCGCAGTGGTTGTTCAGCAAGACGGGGATGGGCGCATCGAACCAGTTTGAATCGGCGGCCTTTATCCGCAGCGCTGCGGGCGTGGAATACCCCGACATCCAGTACCATTTCCTGCCTATTGCCGTGCGCTATGATGGCAAGGCGGCAGCCGATGGTCACGGGTTTCAGGCCCATGTCGGGCCGATGCGATCCACCAGTCGCGGGGCGGTGACACTGGCATCAAACGACCCGAATGATGCGCCAAAAATCCTGTTCAACTATATGTCGCAGGAACAGGACTGGCAGGAGTTCCGCAAATGCATCCGCCTGACCCGCGAGATTTTTGCGCAAGAGGCGTTCAAGCCCTTTGTGAAACATGAAATCCAGCCGGGGGCAGATTTGCAAACTGATGACGAGCTGGATGGGTTCATCCGCGAACATGCCGAAAGCGCATTCCACCCTTGCGGCACCGCACGGATGGGGGCGCGCGATGACGCAGGCGCAGTGGTTGATCCAGAATGCCGTGTGATCGGGGTGGACGGGCTGCGGTTGGCTGACAGCAGCATTTTCCCGCGTATCACCAACGGCAATCTGAATGCACCCAGCATCATGACCGGCGAAAAAGCGGCGGATCACATTCTGGGGCGTGGCATGTTGCCCGCCGTTAATGACGCGCCGTGGTTGCATCCCGATTGGAAAACTGCACAACGCTAGGGGATGAACCGCTGGATTTTCACCTTGCTGTTGGCAGGCGGTATTTATACCGCAATGCGCAGCGTCGATCTGCCGCCCACCCAAACGGACGTGCAGGGCAGCGCCTATGTGCATGACGGCGATACCTTTACTGTGGCGAGCACCAAAATTCGTTTGTTCGGGGTGGATGCGCCGGAAATGGACCAGACCTGCGAAATGCCGGACGGGTCTGACTGGGCTTGCGGGCGTTGGTCACGCGATCAGGTGCGCGACATGCTGAAGGGGCAGGAATTGCGCTGTGTCAAACGGACCTACGATAAATACGGGCGCATGGTGGCGCGGTGTTATCTGGGGGATCAGGATTTGGCCGAGATGCTGGTGCGGGGTGGCATCGTGTTTTCCTATGCCCATTATTCGCGCGACTATATCGGGGTTGAAAAGGCTGCAATCGTGGCGGGACGCGGGCTGTGGGTGGCCAAGGTGGTGCCGCCTGCAGAATTTCGTCGCTCAAAACGCGAAAACTGATCAGGATCAAAGCGGGCGGCATGATGCGACCCTAAGGTTGGTCCAGAAAACAGGACAGAAAAGGAAACCGTATGTCACACACCCCCCATGAATTGGCCGAAGAATTCCCAGACCGTGTAGAACAAATGAGCAATATGAAGCAGTCGGACGCGCATTTCGCCAAATTGTTTGACGAATACCACGAGATAAACCGTGCCGTGCACCGGGCCGAAACCGATGTAGAGCCGACGGACGATCTGCATATGGCCGAGATGCGCAAACAGCGGCTGGCGGTCAAGGACGAGATTTGGTCGATGTTGTTGGCGCAGGATTAAACACTTTCGGCCTCGTGGTTTAACTACGGGGCCGGACCCTTACCTCGATCTAGAAACGGCTTAGAAACCGGAACAGAGCGGTCTTCGCCTGTGGTTGCCAGACATTGTTATGACCCGCCCCTTTGACCGCGTGAAATATCTTGTCTTTTGCGGGGGACAGATCGAACACTTCGCGCCCCATTTCAATAGGGATCAGCGCGTCTTTGGTTCCGTGCAGAACCAGCAGCGGGATGTCCAGACCTCCGATCCAATCCTTGGTCGGCCATTTATCTTGCAAAACATTCACTGCACTGCCCAATTGCGGATAGGCATGACGGGCAACATCGGTGATCGAGGTATAGGGCGAATCGAGCACGATGGCGTCAGGGGCATTCCCCGACATGACTTTGCTGCCGGCGCTTAGAACCGCGACGCCAGTTCCGAGGCTCTCGCCATAGAATATCACCGCGCTGTCACCGGCCAGTTGAGGCATCGATGTATAGACGTTTACCGCGTCCTTGATGATATCCTGTTGTGACGGGGTGCCAGTGCTGCCGCTTGACCCGCGATAGGCCATGGCCACCACGCCAAACCCGCGGTCCATGAATGTTTGAAACCGCGGCGCGCGGTTGGCCAGATTTCCGGCGTTGCCGTGGAAATACAGGATGGTGGCTTTGCCTGCCTTGGGCTTTGCAACCCAAAGCACCAGCGTTACGCCGCCGCTTTCAAACAGCACCTCGCGCATATTTGGCACGCCAGCGTTTGCGGGGCTGACTTGCGTCGTGTCAAACGGATAGACCATCATCCGTTCGGTCGCGCCGGTTAGCCATTGGAATCCAAACGATAAAATGCCGATGATGCCAATGGCTTTCAGCATCATGGTTCAACCACATAAGGCAGCACACCGCGGGTGTTCGGGTCTACCTTTAGTCGGCGTTCCAATGGCGGGACCGAACGTTGGTGGCAGTTTTCGCGCTCGCAAATGCGGCAGGAAATGCCAATCGGCTCGAAGGTTTGTTGCTTTCCAGCGATCAGGTCGTCGGCGTAAACCACGGCACCGGCGTGTTTCACTTCGCACCCCAACCCGATGGCGTAACGGCGCACTGGCGCTTTGAACGAGCCGCCGGATTTGGACACATCACGGGCCAGACAGAAATAGCGCACCCCGTCGGGGGTTTCGGCCAGTTGGCGCAAAAACCTGCCGGGGGTCTCGAACGCCTGATGCACGTTCCACAGCGGGCATGCGCCGCCGAAACGGGCGAATTGCAACCGCGTGGCGGAATGGCGTTTGGTGATGGTGCCCGCCTGATCGACCCGCACAAAAAAGAACGGAATGCCCTTGGCGCCGGGGCGTTGCAGGGTGGACAGCCGGTGCGCCACCTGTTCGACAGAGGCCCCGAAACGGTCTGCCAAAACCTCAAGATCATGGCGCACATCGTGGGCGGCGGCCAGAAACCGGCGATAAGGCAGCATCGCGGCACCGGCAAAATAGTTTGCCAGCCCGATTTTGGCGATGGCACGGGCGGCATCGGTTTGGAAGCGGGCCAGATCGAGCGTCGCCTCAATCAACTGGTTCTGGGTGATCAGCGCGACTTGGATCAACAGCTGGAAATCTTGTGTGGCGCGGGGCGGACGGGTGGACAGGGTCAACGCGCCCGTTTGCGTATTATAATCGCGCAAGATATCGCTGTCAGAGAACTGCAAAGCAATGCCATGCGGGTGCAAGACCTGTTCGGCGTGCTGGCGCAGGGTCAGATTTTCCTGTTGTGCTATATCTGCAAAATGTTCCGCTGCGTGGTCCACCGCATCAATGTAATTGTCGCAATAGTGAAAGAAATCGCGCACCTCTTCCCATGGGCTGGGCTGCACACGGGCGTCTTCGCGCCCCAAGGCTTCGTCTAGGGACGCCAGCCGCTCATGGGTTTGGCGATAGGCGCGATGCAATTCCAGAAAAGCCCGTGCAAGGGCAGGGGCGTTGGAGGCGGTCAGGCGCAGATCGGCCAAGGGCGGGGTGGCGTCGGCGAACACCGGATCGGCCAGCGCCTCGCGCATGTCGGTGACCATACGTTCGCTATCGCCCACCGACAGTTCGGTCACGTCAAAGCCGAATTCCTGCGCCAGTGCGAGAACCACGCCGGTGCTGACGGGGCGGTTGTTGTTCTCCATCTGGTTCAGATAGGGCAGGGACACACCCAGCCTTTCGGCGAATGCTTTTTGGGTCAGGTTTAGGCCCGTGCGCACTTCGCGCAGTTTAACGCCTGCGTATAATTTTTGGGTGGCCATGATGGGTGCCTAGCGGTTTGCAGATTTGCGATATGCCACCTTAGGCTTTGCAAACTGTAAATCGCAAGCCTTATGATAAGGCGCGTTCGCGGCGGATCACATAGAGGATCATCACAAAGCTAAGGGCCGAGCACGTCGCCATCAGCCACAGGAGCGGGAAGGCGCCTGATTCAACTGTGAGCAAGCTGCCGGAAAGGGCCGCGATGGCGGCACCGCCCCCCACCAGCAATGCGCCGCCCAAACCAGCCGCCGATCCGGCCAGACTGGGCCGGACTGACAACATGCCGGCGTTTGCGTTGGGCAGCGTCATACCGTTGCCAAGGCCCACGGTCGGCATGAAAGCAAAGAACACAAAGGGTGAGCCAAAGCCGAGGTAAAACAGCGTTAGCGAGCAGGAAATTCCAAGGGTTGCGATGGCTGTGCCAAACAGGATCATTCGGTTGACGCCAATACGGGTAGAAAACCGCCCCGAGATGAAATTGCCGACCAGATATCCGGCGGAAACTGCACCAAAGGACAGGCCGAGCCAGATGGCGTTCATCTGGAATAACTCCTTGCCAATAAAAGGCGCGCCGCCGAGATAGGCGAAAAATGCACCAGCGGCAAAGGTGGCGGATAGCGCATAGCCCCAAAACCGTCGACTAAGGAAAAGTTCGGGGTATTGCTTGAACTGGGCACTGAAACTTGCGCTTTTGGTGGTCGAGGTTTCGCCAAGATCGGCCCACGACAGGGCCAGCAGCATGACACCAAGGATCATTAGAACCCAGAACGTGGACTGCCAGCCGAAATATGTATCCAGAATGCCGCCAACCAGTGGGCCGAGCATGGGTGACAGCGACATGCCCATGGTGACATAGCCGATCATCGAGGCGGCCTCGGCCCCGGGCACCATATCGCGGATAACGGCGCGTGACAGGGCCATGCCGGTGGCAATCACGGCTTGTAACATACGAAACGCGAGGAAGATTTCGGCTGTTGGTGACAGGATGCAACCTAGCGTGGCAATGATGAAGATCGCGCCGCCAAGCAGAATAATAGGACGCCTGCCGTAGCGATCAGATAGCGGGCCGATCAGCAGTTGCAGGATCGCGGTCATCGCCAGATACAGCGAGACTGATAATTGCATCACGCGGTAATCCACGCTGAAATCGTCCGCCATGGCAGGGATCGAGGGCAGGAACATGTTCATGGATAATGCGGGCAGGGCGGCCAGCAGGATCAGGGTCGAGATATGCGGGGGTGTGGTGCGGTCCAGATACCGCACCTCGGATTTTAGCGTCATACATCCGGCGTATCGGGTTTGATTGACATTGTCCATTATTATAACCGCAGAGGCAGGGCTGCGTATTCGCACAGGTGAGACTTAGCAAATTTGCAGTTCGCAGGCTGTGTTGTTCGTGGGGTTTGCAAATTTACCGAAATCTGCTTTGTTCTGCTGCGTGAGGCGTATAGGTTGCCTTAAAACCAAAACCGGAGGTGTGCCGATGAAAGACATTCAGCAAGAACTGGAATACCGACGCCGCGAGGCCCATATGGGCGGTGGCGAGCGTCGGATCAAAGTGCAGCATTCCAAAGGCAAGCTGACGGCACGCGAGCGGATCGATCTGCTGCTCGACGAGGATTCATTTGAAGAATTCGATATGTTCAAAGCGCATCGCTGTGCCGATTTTGGTATGGAAAAGCAACAGCATGCGGGCGACGGGGTGGTCACCGGCTGGGGCACGATCAACGGGCGCATGGTGTATGTGTACAGTCAGGATTTCACCGTGTTTGGCGGGTCATTGTCGGAAACCAACGCGCAGAAAATCTGCAAGATCATGGATATGGCGATGCAAAATGGCGCACCCGTGATCGGGTTGAATGACAGTGGTGGCGCGCGGATTCAGGAAGGTGTTGCAAGTCTGGCGGGCTACGCCGAGGTGTTTCAGCGCAACATCATGGCGTCGGGCGTGGTGCCACAGATCAGCGTGATCATGGGGCCGTGCGCGGGTGGGGCGGTGTATTCGCCTGCAATGACCGATTTTATCTTCATGGTCAAAGACAGCTCTTACATGTTTGTCACTGGCCCCGATGTGGTGAAAACCGTCACCAACGAAGTGGTCACCGCCGAGGAATTGGGCGGCGCGATGACCCACACCAAAAAATCCAGCGTGGCCGACGGCGCGTTTGAAAACGATGTCGAGGCGTTGTCGGAAATCCGCCGTCTGTTTGATTTCTTGCCGCTAAATAACCGCGCCAAGGTGCCGGTGCGCCCATTCTTTGATGACCCATCGCGACTGGACGATAGCCTGAACACATTGATCCCCGACAACCCGAACGCGCCTTACGATATGAAGGAATTGATCCTGAAATTGGCCGATGAGGGTGATTTTTACGAAATACAGGAAGAATATGCCAAAAACATCCTGACGGGGTTTGTCCGTCTGGAAGGGTCGACCGTCGGTGTGGTGGCGAATCAGCCGATGGTTCTGGCCGGGTGTCTGGATATTGATTCATCGCGCAAAGCAGCGCGGTTCGTGCGATTCTGTGATGCGTTTGAAATTCCGATCCTGACACTGGTCGATGTGCCGGGGTTTCTGCCCGGAACGTCGCAGGAATATGGCGGCGTCATTAAACACGGAGCAAAACTGTTGTTTGCCTATGGCGAGGCGACGGTGCCCAAGGTCACTTTAATCACCCGCAAGGCTTACGGCGGGGCGTATGACGTGATGGCCTCGAAACACCTGCGCGGCGATTTCAACTATGCGTGGCCAACCGCACAGATTGCGGTGATGGGGGCCAAGGGGGCGACCGAAATTATCCACCGTTCTGATCTGGGGGATGCTGACAAAATCGCCCAGCATACGGCAGATTACGAGGACCGTTTCGCCAACCCGTTTGTGGCGGCGGAGCGCGGATTCATTGACGAGGTGATCAAGCCATCGGTATCACGCAAGCGCATCTGCCGCGCCTTCGCGTCACTGCGGGGCAAGAAACAGCAGAACCCATGGAAAAAGCACGGAAATATACCGTTATAATGCGCCAAACCCTGCATATGATTTTGGCACCAATGGTGTGCCTTCCGCTGTCGGCAGCGGCCAGCCCGATCGAGGTGCCTTCGGGCCAGCCAGTGACCTTTTTTGAGGTGATCTGGGAGGAAGAGGGCGAGATGAACACTTACCGCTTTCGCTACATCGCGCCGGATATTGCGCGGGACGGCGGCAGTATCGGGTTTGATGCGGCTGAACAGGATATCAAACACCTGTGCGAAACATCGGCACTACCGGCATTAATCGAACAAAACCGCCCAGTTGACCGGATTGTAATCTCGATTTCGGACCGCGAAGTGGCGTTCGGCAAACCCGATCCCGAAGCAACCCAGTTTTTCGAGGTATATAGCCCCGATGGCACCACCTGTATCTGGGAGGGGTTTTGATGCAGCCACTATATGTTGCGGTTTGGGCCCCTATCTTGCAGCGGATTGATGCAATGGCGTCACAATTCCGCCGATTGCGAAGCAGACTATGTTTTTTCCGTTATTTATCAGTTATCGTTCCGCAAGGTTACCTCCAAGTAGCCTGTAACTCATCAATGGGGCGGGTGTGGCCAAGTGGCTGCGACCGATTCTTTGCAATCAATAGGAGACTAGGATGTCGAATAGCATCAAAGCAGTTATGGCCCTCGGCCTGTTCTTTGTTGTCGCAGCATGTGGCCAACAAGAAGAAGTTATTTTTGTTGAAGAGCCAGTTATGGTCGAGCAACCAACTACTAAATACTAAAATACCATCGGAACGGGCTTTCGGGCCCGTTCCGAACCACTTGCAAACACGAAAATTTATTTGTTTTACGCTTCTTGCGCAGCTTTTTCTGCGCCCCAATTCCACCACTGTGAATACGCCTATAATTAGCGGGAAACCGCTCGGGGCTTGCGTCTGCAGTCATAGGTCAGGAATTCGTTACCTTGCCGAGATTGAAAACCAGCGATATATTTCAAAGAATAGTACCCAGTATTTTTATTATTCTATCTGTCGTTCCAATATTTTAAGGAGATTATCATGGCTATATATACGCAATCCATTTGTGCCCTCAGCTTTGCTGCCATCCTTGGTGCATGTGCACAGCCCGAACCGGTGCCAATCGCACCCGAACCGATTTTTAACAAGTATGGTGACGCTACCGGCTGTGTTGACTCAGATGGGCGGATCACTGAAATTAACGCGACTTCTTCAGAGCAGACAAACCCTTGCGAGCCGACCGAATGTGTTGATGGCTACGTCGTTGGGGCACAACGATTGCCCTGCATACCGCCAGACCGTGACCCCGAAGGCGGCGGTGGGCGGACCGTGGGTAATAACCCGACTGGGACTCCGCGGGTCCCCTAAAGCGGTTAAAACATTGGATAAGTGGAGGGGCGATTTGAGCTGCCCCTCTGCAACGATGCCCAAAACCATATCATCCCGCACAATCACAAACTTTTCTGAAGGGATGGGCGTATGTTAAAGCATCGCGGTTTTCCGGGACGGCTTCCGGGTACAGATTTTCAATTTACGATCCGTAGACCAAACAAAAAGGGCGTGACCGCCCTGATTTCGCGCGAACGGTTTGCCGATCGGCGGCCTGCGGACCGGCGGGCGGATGTGGCGTTTATGATGGCACTGTGGTTCCAGTTTGGCGACGCGCCGTTTGAGCGGGGCAATTTGGATGCGGGGCGCATTTCGTGGATGTTCGGACGTGAAGTGATTCCTGCCGAAGACCCGTTTGATCCCGAAAGCTATGACGCAATGCTGAAAATTGACGAGCGACGGGCGCGCGCGGCGTTTCCGGATGCCTTTGATGGGGCAGATGGCGGAGGATCGGCGTGAATTTGCCTGTGGTTCAGGGGATTTGGCAGAAAACAGCCCAAAATGACCTAAGGTCAATGTTGGGCTTTTCTGTGCGTCATATCTGGGTCAATGTCTTATCTATGGCAGGCGCCTCCAGCAAGATGTCTGCTTGTACTAGTCAATACCGTTACCCTTCCCCTTCTGAGCGGTTCGGTCCTTTTTGGGCCGGACCGCTTTTTTTATGGCCGGATTGTCACGGTATTGAGCAAAGAACAGCCGAAAACCGCAATCTGAATTCTGGGGATTCTCTTGGACTAGGAATTCTGCTATATATGCCTCCAATAAAAACAATTGTTGGAGGCAGAAAACAATGCAGATCAAACACTTGGCCATCGTGGCTATCCTTATTACCCCGCTTGCCGGTTGTCTGGACAATGATGTCGAGCGCGCCGCTGCGGGTGCCGTTGCCGGTGCCGTTATTGCGGACGTTACAAATGGCAGCATTCTTACCGGTGCGATTATCGGCGCTGGCGCGGGTGCGCTGTGCGACGACGTTGGCGTATGCCGCTAATCTAACGCGCAAAATGCGGGCGGTGTTACGCCCGTTTATTGTCACTCATGAAGCAACCACCGCGGGGTTTCCCTCGCGGTGGTTTTTTGTGAAGAACGCCATATTGCACGGGTTGCCAAAGGCAGGCCATGCACCTTGGCCGACCAAAGGCCGCGCCGGTTCAGAAGTTAAACTGAACCGAAGTTTGCAAACGCGTGGCGTCATCACTGGCCCCACTGGCAATTTCACGTCGACCATAGATCAATTCGGCCCCGACGGTCATACGCTCGGTCGGTTTGTAAAACAGACTAAGGTGGGCCGTCGAAATGTTGTCGGTGTCGGTCGCAGCAAAGGTGTCGTTGACCTCGTAATACCCGAGCGCCAATCCCGCCGTCAGCTTGGGGCTGATGGCTTGGGACACACCAAAGGTGGCACCGGAGGCCTCGATGGTTTGGATTTGGCCAGCGCCATCGATAAAGGCATCCTGGGCAAAGCCGTTGATCATGTAGCGCCCGATCCCGTCACCATAACTAAGCGAGCCGTAAATCATGCCGCCTTCCCACAGCGACGCATTGCCCGACAGGTTTACGCCCCAGCCGGTTGCGGTGTCGTTCGATGTGGGCGATCCGAATTTGCGCACAACGGTTGCCAGTTTGACGAATGCTTTGTCGCCTTTCCAGGAGGCCGCCAACGTGAAGTCAGGCAATTCGTCCAGCCCCGCGCGGATGCCCGCCGTGGTGCTTTCCGAAATTGGTCCAGCCGCATCGCGTCCGCTGAATTCCGAGTTTTCCAGCGAGGCCGAGATGGCCACGCTATCGGACACCTTGAATGTGTAGCGCAACTGGGCTTGACGGATGAACGGAATACCGGCCGGCCCGTTGAAATCAACCGTGCTGGGATAGCTTTCGATCGGCATAAAGTTCGACCAGGTTTGCCCGACGGTCCAGCCGTTCCATGTGCCATAGGCGTGACGCAGGCGCGGGCTGTAGGAGTTCGAGAAAATCTCGTTACCACCGCCACCAAAGAAGTCAAACTCCAGATGGGTTTTCAGAGGGCCACGATTGGTATCGGTGCTGGTCTTGAAGAACAGGCGCGATTGACGGGCATGGGCGCGGAAACGGTTGTTGTCGCCAACATCGGTGATGCTGATGCCATCAACGTTAAAGGCATCGCCCAGGGCTTCGTCAAAGTCAAAGATGAAATCGGTTTTGATATAGCCACCGATTTCAACGGTTGTGCCGCTGGGGAATTTCAGCCGCCCCTCGCTTTCCAGCCCGTCGATACGCGCCTCGAGTGCAGTCAGTTGTTGTTTCAGCTCGGCAGCGGTTTCGGCCAGCGCCGGTGTTGCGAATGTCGTCGCAAGCAGCGTGGCGATAAGCGCCGGATGTTTGGTGTTAAACGAGATTGTTTTCATGGTCTTCCTCCTGATCAGGGCGCGCTGGAATTAGCGCATCCATGGGAAGAGTGTGGCAGAGGTTTTCAATCACTTGGTGTCACGAAGTGTGCCGGAATGTGCACTATTTCAAGACAATTTCATCACGGGAATTCCTTAGGTTGTGAGTGGGAAGTGATCCCAGAAATTGCGACCCTAACGCGCGCGAGAGCGCGAGTCGGGTCAATCAAAACGGGCGCCGTTAAGGTGCAAAATGATATGGGGAAGGCCTGTTAGATGTTCAAAAAGATACTGATCGCAAACCGTGGTGAAATCGCCTGTCGGGTGATTAAAACCGCGCGTAAAATGGGGATTTCGACAGTCGCCATTTATTCGGACGCGGATAAGAATGCGCTGCACGTCAAGATGGCGGACGAGGCGGTGCATATCGGACCGCCGCCCGCCAACCAGTCCTATATCGTGATCGACAAGGTGATGGACGCGGTCCGCCAGACGGGGGCCGAGGCTGTGCATCCGGGTTACGGTTTCTTGAGCGAAAACAGTAAGTTCGCCGAAGCATTGACGCGTGAAGGCGTCGCATTCATCGGCCCGCCCGTGGGCGCGATTGAAAGCATGGGCGACAAAATCACCAGCAAGCGAATTGCAATGGAAGCTGGTGTCGCCACTGTGCCCGGCCACATGGAATTGATCGCGGATGCGGATGAGGCGGTGAAGATCAGCTGCGAGATTGGCTATCCGGTGATGCTGAAAGCCACGGCTGGTGGCGGCGGCAAAGGCATGCGGATTGCATGGAATGACGCGGAGGCCCGCGAGGGGTTCCAGAGCTCCAAAAACGAGGCTGCGGCCAGTTTTGGCGACGACCGAATCTTTATCGAAAAGTTCATCACACAACCGCGACACATCGAGATTCAGGTGTTGGCCGACAGTCATGGCAATGCGATCTATCTGGGCGAGCGCGAATGTTCGATCCAGCGCCGCCAGCAAAAAGTCATCGAAGAGGCACCCAGCCCGTTTCTGGACGAAAAAACCCGCAAGAAAATGGGCAATCAGGCCGTCGCTTTGGCGCAGGCGGTGGATTACGCCAGTGCGGGGACGGTTGAATTTATCGTTGATGGCGATCGCAACTTCTATTTCCTCGAAATGAACACCCGTTTGCAGGTGGAACACCCTGTGACGGAACTGATCACCGGTATTGATCTGGTGGAACAAATGATCCGCGTGGCGGATGGTGAAAAACTGTCGATCACCCAGAAGGATGTGAAGCTGAACGGCTGGGCGATGGAGAGCCGTCTGTATGCCGAAGATCCGTACCGTGGGTTTCTGCCCTCGATCGGTCGCTTGACCCGTTACCGTCCACCAGAAGAGGTGGCCGATGCAACCCATGTGGTGCGCAATGATACCGGCGTCTATGAGGGCGGCGAGATTTCCATGTATTACGATCCGATGATTGCCAAACTCTGCACATGGGCCCCGACCCGGGCCGAGGCGATTGAGGGGATGCGCATAGCGCTGGACAGTTTCGAGGTCGAGGGCATAGGCCACAACCTGCCGTTCCTGTCCGCCGTGATGGACCACGAAAAGTTCACATCAGGCAACATGACCACAGCGTTCATCGAGGAAGAATTCCCCGACGGGTTTGACGGTGTGGAACTGCCGGACGAGATGCTGCGCCGTGTTGCGGCATCAGCCGCCGCGATGTATCGGGTTGCCGAAATCCGGCGCACGCGGGTGTCGGGCCGTATGGACAACCACGAACGCAAGGTTGGCAGTGACTGGGTCGTGTCGCTACAGGGCCAATCGTTCCCTGTGGTGATTGCTGCCGACCCGATGGGGGCCACGGTATCTTTTGCCGGTGGTGGCGATCTGCGGGTGTCGTCCGACTGGACGCCGGGCCAAAACCTTGCGGTGCTGGATGTGGACGGCACACCTTTGGTGGTCAAGGTTGGCAAAATCCCCGGTGGGTTCCGGATGCGGCTGCGTGGGGCTGATATGAAAGTCTTTGTGCGCACCCCGCGGCAGGCAGAACTGGCCCGCCTGATGCCCGAAAAGACGCCAGCGGACACATCAAAGCTGTTGTTGTGCCCAATGCCTGGGTTGATCGTATCTGTCGCGGTTGCCGTTGGTGACGAAGTGGAAGAGGGCCAAGCCCTGTGCACCATTGAAGCGATGAAGATGGAAAATATCTTGCGGGCCGAAAAGAAAACCGTGGTGACCAAGGTGAACGTCGCGGCCGGTGAAAGTCTGGCAGTGGACGACGTGATTATGGAATTTGAATGAACATGTTTTCAATACGGTTGTTATCCGTTCTGTCAGCCTTCTGTGTGTTTGCTGGGTTGGAAGTCATGGCGCTGGTGCAAACCGGCGGGTATTTTGAATACCCGCTGGATGACGTTTATATCCATCTGGCCATCGCCGAAACCATCTGGGCCGGGGGCTACGGGGTCAATGTCCAGGATTATGCAGCGGCGGCATCTTCGCCGCTGTACCCAGTGTTGTTGCTGCCGGTTGCGGGGCTGGAAATCCAGCGGTTCTCGCCATTGGTCTGGAACATTATCGGGCTAGGCCTTTCGGCCTGGCTCTGGGCTGAATTGCTGTTGGCGGGGGGCTATGGGGCCAAGGAAATGCGCCGGTTTGGCTGGGCATTGGCCGTTCTTGGACCCGCGGCTGTTTTGATGCCCAGCAATGCGTTTTTAGGGATGGAACATACGCTGCATACTGCTGCCAGTCTGGCCATTTTGCTGGGGTTGGTGCGGCTGTTGCAGGGCAATCCTTCTTGGGGTTTGCTCTATGCTGGCATTCTGTTTTCACCGTTGCTGCGGTTTGAGGGGTCGGCACTGGCACTGCTGGCGATGCTGGTTATCTACACCTGCGGGGAACGCCGCCGCGCCGGGCTGGCCTTTGTGCTGGCGATCCTGCCAATCGTGGCATTTTGCACATTTTTGGTGTCGCTTGGGCTTGATCCATTGCCAAGCTCGGTGCAGGCCAAGCTGATTGGGGCCGCGCAGAATGAAATTCATGGGGTGGGCCGTATCATTGTCACCTTTATA
>Ga0190303_1000051_pt1 | contig 47189 bp, 46 predicted proteins | sample 48700701_MG_FD_161672 | JGI IMG/M metagenome (GOLD analysis project Ga0190303, IMG submission 161672) | Hydrothermal vent sediment bacterial communities from Southern Trench, Guaymas Basin, Mexico - 4870-07-0-1_MG | ecosystem: Environmental > Aquatic > Marine > Hydrothermal vents > Sediment ... | reverse complement strand
TTTTAAGTTGGTGCAAACTATTAAATATATTTATACTTTTTCGTTTTCTATACTCTTTAAACTTTTTTCGAAGAATTAATAAGCCAAAATTCAATAAAAGGTATTTTCATAAGTATATAGTTTTAAATTAAGGTTCGAAAGTATCGTTAAAAAGATTCGTTATATACTTTTTTGCGACCAATGAAATATATAGAAGTGGTTTTAACAGTATTAACAATTGTTCGTTATCTTCCATTATGATATTTTCAATCAGTTTATTCTATGTTTTATTTTGAACGTGTTTAGAGTTTTTAAAGATTGATTATTCTTTAGGATATCTGTTAATGTCTTTATGCTGCCAAAGTAAGTTAACAATACTCCATATACCATTAAGTTTAATTAAGTGCAAGTATTCAACCCAATTATCGGAATATAGTTTAACAGTTGCAATACGATTGTAAATATCTAGTATGATGACTTGATTGCTTGGTTTTGGAGGAAAGCGCGTATTTGATTTATTCCAATTTTCAGCATTTTTAATCATACGCTCTTTCGATATGTAGGTAACCACTTCTTTTTTCAGTTCTCTGTTATAACCTATGGTAACTTTATTTAAGCTGTCATTCATTACTTCATTCATTAAATCTGGCTTTAATTCTTGCAAAGCAATTAGATATCCTAAAGAGATTCTTTTAATTTGTAAAGTATCTTTTTGTAAAGCCGTTTTACTTAATGTAACATGTTGATTACTTGCAATATCTCTGCCACGTAAAAACTTCATGTTTGGATCGTAATGCCCTTGTTTAATATAATTTCCAACGGCATCGTATTCCTTCGTTCCTATAGCTAGTCCAAACTGATTTATAACAAGCTTGTTATTTACATCATGATAGGTGTATTTTACATGGTTTCCGTTTTTATCATAGGTATCTTGATATGATGCCACACCACCAGAATTATTAATAATTTCTAAATCTTCATTTAAATTATAATTCGCAATTGGGCTACCATCTTTTCTAAACAGCATTCCTGTAATTCCAAATTCAAAATAACTAGAAAGATTTTTAGCTTCACCATTTAGGTTGTATCGTTTTTCAACGACCATGTTTCGTTTTTTAAACCAATGGTATTCAGAAATTTTCCAGTTAGATTCCATCGGTTTTTCATTAACATCAAAGAATTCTAATTTGGTATAATTGCCTTTTTTACCCTTCGAGAAAACTTCTTTATAAACTTCACGGTCGTTTGTAATTCTCTTTCCGTTTTTATTAAGAAAAACTCGAATTTCTTTATTATTTTCGTGAGTAATGATGGTTTTGTAAGCACCTATAGATCCTAATGAATGTCTTCTTTCTGTAAAATAATGATTGTTTGTGATTTCAATCAATTCTTTATCATCATTGTATTTAAAAATATAATGAGAAGTTTTTTTTGCTGTGGTTTCATCAATCGGATAGGTACCAACAAGTTTGATGTATGGAGATACATGATTGTATCTTAAATGTCTGTAGTATTTATTCGTAGAATTACTTTGCGCTAGTGCTATAAACGATATGCATAGTGCAAAAAGAGAGATTAATAATGTCCTGATATTCATATTCTTAATATTATTGATTGTTCTTTTTAATGATTGCTTTTTCTTTTGCTTCTATTTCATGTAAGATCTCATCTGTTTAAACGCGCTTTTTGATTTATTTTAAAAGCTTGTTCTTAAAGTTTTACAGAGGCCGTAAAGTTTTTTTTCTAAGCATAATTTCCAGCCAGTCGTACTAACTCTGAATAACTTTTTTCTTGGGCATTCTCACTTATAAAGCTAAGTATTATAAAAGCAGTTATAGAATGTGTTTTTTCATGATATCGTTTTTTTATATTTGCAATGTATGTCAGAAATATGATGGCATATGTTTTAATAGCTGTATAGTGTTATAAAGGATCTATAAAGTAACTTATTGGTTATAAAAGGGTTTGTTTGCGATAAAGCAATGTTTAACTTCTCTTTATTCGATTTGGTCTATAAAACACAAGATGATCTAGTGTTTTACTTAAGTTTGAAATTAGGTTTGTTTTCTTGAAGGCCGTTAAACGTTTCGTATGTTTAACTGATACATATTATTACGTTGTGTTTACCTCCTATTATAAATTGTATATTTTAGCAATGATGAAAAAAATACTATCTGCAAATATTTTTCAGAAAATAATCTTTTGGGTTATTATGTTTCTCTATTTATTAAGCTCTTATTGGTTAAGAGAAGATGATAAGGTATTTATTGTTGTATATATTGCTTTTAAAGTATTTTTACAGTTTTTATTTAGTGTTCTTATCATCTATTTTTTGATCCCGTATTTATTAAACAAACAACGAATTGTATTATTCGTTGTTTCTACCCTTATATCAATTTATTGTATTCAAACGTTTTATGGTATTGTAAGAATCAATTATTTTGAATTGCAATTCCCTGAGATTTTTAAAATGAAACCGCCGTACATGATTTTGAATAGGATGACTTCCTTTTTTGCTTTTGTAAATAATATTACGTGGGTCGTTTTTCCTTCTATTATTTTAATTGCCATTAAATACTATCAAGATCAAAAAGATATTGTTGAGCTAAAAGAACAAAAGAAAACTACCGAGCTCAACCTTTTAAAACATCAATTAAATCCACATTTCCTATTTAATACTTTAAATAATCTGTATACCTTAACGTTGAAAAAATCGGATAAAGCTCCAGAAGTTATTGCAAAATTATCTGAGATTTTGGACTATATGTTGTATCAATGTAAAGATAAATATGTACCTATAGATAAGGAGGTAGAATTATTGGATAACTACATTACTCTAGAAAAGGTGAGGTATGGTGGTCGGGTAGAAGTCTCATTTGAAAAACATATTAATAGCGATGTGAAAATAGCTCCTTTAATTTTATTGACCTTTGTTGAAAATGCGTTTAAGCATGGCGTAAGTCAAGAATTGAAGAAAGCCACAATAACGCTATATATTTCAGCTACAGACAAGGAAATCGTTTTTAAGCTAAAAAATACGAAACCGCAATCTAATATTGAAAATACAATAGGCGATAAAACTTCTATTGGAATGCGCAATTCAGAAAAACAGTTAGAACTGCTATATCCAAATGCCTATTTATTAGACGTTAATAATACAAAACTCGATTATAGTTTAGAATTAAAATTAAAGCTACATGAAAAAGTATAAATGTGTAATTGTTGATGATGAGGAATTAGCGAGAGAATTGATAGAGTCTCACCTTAATCAATTACTTGATTTTGAAATAGTCGCTATTTGTGCATCTGCAATTGAAGCTAGCAGTGTGTTAAAAAAAGAAACGATTGATTTAATTTTTTTAGATATTGAAATGCCTGTTTTAAAAGGAACAGAATTTTTAAAGAATTTAGCCCATAAACCTAAAGTAATATTTACTACAGCTCATAGAGAATATGCTATTGAAGGATACGAATTAAATGTGGTCGATTATTTATTAAAACCCATTGTTTTTTCTCGATTTTTTAAAGCCATTGAGAAGTTTTTAGATACGCAAACTGTTATAGAGTCTAATCATATAATAGGAGAGTCTACTCATATATTTGTTCAAAGCAACAAGAAGAACATAAAAGTTTTATTTGAAGAAGTACTTTATATTGAAAGTATTAAGGATTATGTGAAAATTCACACTACAGAAGATAAACTTATAATAAAACATGGCCTCTCTACATTTGAAGATAAGCTGGATGAACGTTTTATAAGAGTGCATAGGTCTTATATTGTTAATTCTCAAAAAGTTACAGCCTTCACAAAACAGGATATTGAAATTGGTGATATAGAAATTCCTATAGGTGATTATTACAAAAAAAGAGCTTTAGAAAAATTGAAATTTTAGCAGAATATTATCGCGATTATTACGATTTGGCAAAAGAGCGTAGTGGTTGCCCAATTCTTAATGTTGGAATTGATGCAAAACTCAATAATAGCTTTCTATTTAATGAATCAAAAAATGTATCAAACAAATTAATACTGGGGATTTCCATAATAATTCAAGATGGGATTGATAATGAAGAAATAAAAGAAAATATTAATCAGAAAACATATTCCCAAAATTTCTATTCAATGATTGAAGGAGGGGTTTTTATGTCAATATTAAATGAAGATAAAAATTACCTCAAACCCATAATGGATATGATTGAGCATATAATAATTACAACTTTCAAAAAATAACTTTTTAACCATTTACATACCGATCGGTATCTTAGAAACATTATAAATATGAATATACAACTTATTCGAAATGCGACATTAAAGCTCAATTATGCTGGGAAAAATATTCTGGTTGATCCTATGCTCTGTTCAAAAGAAACATTTGAACCATTTGTTAAAGGGCTAAAAAGAAATCCAACTGTAGATTTAAAAATTCCTGTGAATGAAGTTATTAGTAATCTTGATTGTGTATTGGTAACTCATTCTCACCCAGACCATTTTGATAATCTTTCAGGAAAATTATTATCAAAAGAAATTAAATTATTCTGCACACCAATTGACCACGATTTTTTCTTAAAACAAGAGTTCTCAAATATAGAAGTAATTGAAGATAATACTAATTGGGAAAGCATAACAATAACAAGAATAGAAGGTAAGCACGGAAGCGGCCCAGTTTTACCATATATGGGACAAGTATCTGGTTACATTTTACAATCTAATAACGAACCTACTATCTATATCGTGAGTGATAGTGTTTTGGTTGATGAAGTAAAGAAAGCAATAGAAATTTTTAAACCTGAAATCATTATTACAAATTCTGGTGGTGGAATAATTCCAAAATTTGAAGCTTATCCTGTATTGATGAACGAAAAACAGACGATAGAATTAATAAGGTTAGCTCCTAATTCGAAAGTAATTGCTGTTCATTTAGAATCCATTGATTTTTGCAGAACAACAAGAAATTCTTTGAGAGAATTCACTTCGAGAAAAGGAGTCTCAGAAAACCAATTATTTATACCTAAAGATAGCGAAGTTTTAAAGTTTTAGAATAAAAAAACAACGAATTGATAACTTAAGATGTATAAAATTTATGCTTAAATTTGATATAGTCCAAATATTCTAACAAACCATTTGCTACAACCGAAAACTCTCAAAATTAAATAATTTAACAACTAATGATTGAAAAACTTCAAAATATTAACATAGAAATAGCAAATCAAATACATTCAGTTTTTCAACTATCTTACGAAGTTGAAGCTAAATTGTTAGATGTAACTAATTTCCCTCCTCTTAAAAGGCCCCTTGAAAGTTATCTGAAAAGCAATAACATGTTCTTCGGGTACCTCGTAAATAAAGAATTAGCAGGAATTATTGAGATTGAACACAATAATAAGTACACAGACATTAATAGTTTGGTAGTAAATCCTACTTTTTTTAGACGTGGAATAGCGAAAAAATTATTAGAATTCGTTTTCAAGAGGTTTGACTCTAAGCTTTTTATTGTTGAAACTGGTGTTAATAATAGGCCTGCTAATGAATTGTATAAAAAGTTTGGTTTCAAAGAAATTAAACAATGGGATACGGACTTTGGAATTAGAAAAATATTATTTGAAAGACGAATAAACAAATAAGCACAATACCGTATGAAAATAATTGCTTACTTACGAAAATTCGAGCCGATTATCTATTCAGTTTGTATTTTCTAAATTAGTGGTTTAAACAATGTAAAAAATCATACACGTTATATGGTATTAATTAGAAGAGATGAAAAACGAGTTTAGAGCATTTATATCCAATTTTCCGTTTTTAAATGCTGATGAAACTGAAATTATCGTTGAGAATACATTACTTCGAGAATTCAGAAAAGAAAGTACCTTACTTAAAGCAGGAAATATCTCCAAAGAATGCTATGCTGTAATAAGGGGTTGTAAGAGAATTCTACATAAAAGATGGATTGGAAAAAACCACTACATTTTTTACAGAAGGTCAATCTGTCAATTCTTTTTCAAGCTATACTAGTCAAGTTCCTTCTAAGCATTTTTTGGAATGTTCTGAGGACTGCCTCCTGACGGTTGGTAATCAATCTTTTGAACTTGCAATAAAAAAGTGGACAATTAATTGAAAGGTTTAAGCAGCTACATTTTCGTGTTCGATGCAAAGTAACTCTAAAATCTTAGATATAAAAAAGTGCTTAAAGATATTTCTCTAAGCACTGATTTCACTACTGTTCCATAGACAACTCTGTCTTAGTACCTCGATCGGGTGCTTTTAAAGATGATTATATGTATATATCAAACACTTACACTATTATCAGTAACAAATTGATACCATATTTATAGTAATTATAGACACCTCTAAGCAGGTTTAATAATTTTTATTGTTTAAAATTTTTCTAAGAACTTTACTAAATGATTTTGTACAAATCTCCCCTAAGAAAGGAAATCTTAATTTAACAAAGCTTCTAATTTTTCTCTTAAAACATTTTCAGGAACTGCACCATTTAATGTTTCAACTACTTCAGCGTTTTTCATAAAAAATAGACTTGGAATACTTCTTACACCAAATTTTGATGCTAATTCACTATTCTTATCTACATTCACTTTTTGAATTTCAATTTTTCCATCATACTCAACTGCTAATTTTTCAACGGTTGGTAAAAATGATTGACATGGTCCACACCAATCTGCATAAAAATCTAATAAAATTGGTTTGTCTTGTTTTAATAAAGTTTCGTAATCTTTGTTGTTTTCTATTGTTTTCATAATTTCTTTGTTTTAGGTTATTAATTTAACACTACAAAGATGCGATTAGAAATAGAGCAATTGCTAGGGAAGTATTCCCTACGAGTTAGCAATATTGCCTTTTTAGCCGTTTTCTTTAAATATTGAAGGAGAAACACCTTCTCGTTTCTTAAAAAAACGACTAAAAGTTTGTAAATCTTCATATCCTATTTCATAAGCAATTTCTTGTATTTGCATATTAGAATGTCGCAAAAGTCTTCTGGCTTCCAATATTTTTCTATCTTGAATATACTGTAAAGGGGATTTAGAACTTATTTTTGAAAATATATTTGACAAGGTTTTTGGTGATTTATTTAATAATTCAGCATATTCAGCAACAGTATGTTTTGTTTTGAAGTTTTTTTCTACCAAAAAATTATATTCTCTTACAATATCTAATGCTAATTTTTCATTTGGATAATGAGCTTGAGATTTAAATAACCTTGTACAAAGTATTAAATACCTTTTTAACATCATTTGTAACATTTCTATTTGTAAATTATCTTTTGAGAGCATTTCTATTTCAAACATTTTCCATAATGTTTCAAATTGTTCTACTTCTTCGCTTGGTATATTAATAACTGGCAGTTGAGATGCTCCAAAAAACAGAATTCCTTTACAACCAACTTCAGCGTCATGGTCTAAAACACAATAAAAAGATCTGTTAAACCTTAGAAATCTAATTTTATCAATACTTTTTACAATAACGTTATGAAATTCTGTTAAAAAAACTATTTGATTTTTGGTGAAAGTATATTCTTGTCCATCAATTATTAGCTCATTTGAATCAGATTCAAACCATAATACGGTTAAGCTACCTTCAGAAACATTTTTAAAAACATCACAATTTTGTTTTTCAAGTGTTTGAAGTTGAAGGTATTCTTTTGTGTTTCCTATGAATTTCATAATGCTTAATTTATAGAATTAATTTTTATTGAAGTAAGAGCCAAAGTATTAAAAGTTTTAAGAGATTAGCTGTGCTAATTAAAGGTTATTATGAAGTAAACCAAAATATATTAAGTCCAAAATTTCTCCAGATGTTGTTTTATAATCCATTCTAATTGTTCCTTCAACTTCAAAACCACAGTTGTATGCCAAGGATATAGCTGCTTTATTTGAATGATGTGTTCTTAGAAATATTTTCTTGAATTCAAAATGCTCAAAACAATAGTTAAGAAAATGATTCATAGCCTTTGTTGTCAATCCTTTTCCTGCAAAATTTTTGTCAGTATAACAACCAATTTCTGTTTTGGGGATTGTCCAGTCTAAATTCTTTAAATCAAAGAATGCTATAAAATTGTTGGTAGAATTGTCAACCAAAATAAAAGGAAAATACTGCTTTAGTTTTCTCTTTTCAGTTAATTCTAACAAAAATGTTTTTGTTGCGACAATATCTTTTGTTCTAGACACAGTTCCGGTAAAAAAATCTTCAAGCCTTGTTCTATTTCTTTCAACCAAATCAAAATATTTGACTAGGTCCTCAATTTTTAATGGCCGTATTGTATAATTCTCAAAATGTATCATTATTATATTTATGGAAATACGATTATATTAAAGTAATTATTGTTTTAACCTTTTCAAGCTTTTTTCGTAATTAATTAATTCGGGGTCATTATTCTTTTTTGCAAAAAACAGGGCCTTCATATAATATTCTTTTGTCTTTTTTATATTTCCTTGAAGTTTATATAAGTTTCCTGTTTCAAAATTTAAAAGTGATGATTCTGGGAAGTTTTTGAGTCCAATTTCATACAAATCAAATGCTTTGTCTTGCTTATTATTTTTAATGAAAAATTTAGCGAAACGATTATACCAAAAATCTCTTGTTATTTGGCTGTTAACATAATTGCCAAATGAATTAATATATAATTCAAATCGTTCAAAATTATTTTCTTTTATAGCAAAGAATAGTAAAAAATGAATCGTTGTTTTGTTAACATCTGTATTTAAATAATATCGCTTTCCTCTTTTAAAGTAATACTCCCTTATAGCTTCTAAGCCTCCATAATCATCATATTCTTTTAATGAAAACTTCCGAAGTGGAATATAATCATGAAATATTTTTAACAAACTATTATGCATTGCTTTGTTTGGAGTCGTATAATGTGTCTCATCATTAAAAATTTCAAATACAACTCTTGAGCCAATTTTTTTATGTTTTTCAAACAACATTGATACTGTTTTAAACTCTTCTTCAATAAAAGATTCTTCAGCTGCCATTGAAATATAGATAGAGTTTACATTAAAACTATCACTATTTAAACCATCACTAATACTCTTAATCCTCTTTTCTGAAATATGAGAAGGGCTTGCAATGATAAAATCACTAAAAATGGATTTATTTTCACCAATTAACTCTATACCCAAGCCTCCGGACATTTCCCAACCAAAATAGATGCGTATTTTTTCTTTTAAAGTTCTATAATTGATGTCAATATAGGGAATTAATTCATCCCTTATAAAACTTGTGAATTCTTGCGAATCACTAAATAGTAATTGTCTTCTCTTTTGACGGTTTGTTTTAATACCAACTACAATAAATTCCGGAGTATAATCCTGAAACCTTAACATGTTTTGATGTGCTATGGCTTGTAAAAAATATTCTTGACTATCCATTACGAATAACACTGGATATTTTTTTCCTGATTCTAAATAGTTTTTAGGAGTATATATTTGTATAATCCTTTCTTCGTCTAATGATTTTGAATAGATTTTATGATTTTTACCAACAATATTATCGGTTACTTTTGATTGTGAAAATCCTTTTAATAAAAAAGATATTGTAACTATTAAAAACAATATAGTTTTTGTTATTTTATATTTCCTCATAATGATTAACGGTTAATTTAGACTCAACTTCTCCAGTATGCTTAATGTTTTTAGGTTCAAAAAGCATCATCCACCCTTCTTCATTAGCAATAGGTTTATGCTTTAGTTTTAGCAGCTATACCGCTATTATTTTATATTTTGTTGGCCAATAGTTTTTTTTAGTCTTTTTTCAATAATTTATCTAATGTTTTTACTGAACTTTCACTGCCCAGTTTTACTGCTTTGGTGTAACTTTTTATAGCTTTTTCTTTTTGGTCATACTTTAAATAAGCTTCACCAAGTGAATCCCATAAATTACCATCTTCTGGAAATAATTGAACATTAAGTATAAATAATTCTAATGCCCAACTGGCTGCTTTTTCCTTATTCATCTTTCTGTATCCTAATCTGTTGAGTATCGAATGGTCTTTAATTCTATATCCTAGTTCTTTATTCAAAAAATCAGGTAGCTTAGCAACATTAATAGGATTATTTATTATCATAAATCCATGTATCAATTCATAAATATTTTTAGAGAGAGGTTTTGCATTATAATTAGAATCAAAAACCATTTTACTTATTTCCCAAGCTACATATTCAGATTCATTTCCTAAAAAAGCATTTGTAAGATATATGATAACTACATCATCATCTACAAATCTTATGAAATCTGCGAAATAGACTCCATTACTTCCATTGTGTGTTACTATTTTACCACCTCTGTTGCTTGTAGAAATTGCCCAGCCATAACCATAGTGTGAAGTCTTGCTTTCATTTTCAGCTACGTGTTGCGTTTCTTGAATTTTAGTTGTTTTAGATGTTAAAATTTCATTGTTTTTTAAAGTAAGGTGCCATTTGTATAAATCTTCAACAGTTGAATGAATGTCACCTTTCCCTATACTATACCAATGTTTATCGTTGTAAGGGAGATGCTCTTGTGTTGTACCCCAATCTAGCCATTGCTCATCACCTATATGGTAATAGTATCCATGGGCAAGTTTTTCAGTGCTAAAGGATATACTTTTATATCCAGTATTGTTCATATGAGAAGGTTCAAATAGATTTTTATTTAGAAAAATACCATAGCTTTGTTTTGAAACGGATTCCAAAATTGTTGCTAGCATTATATAATTGGCATTGGCATATTGATGTTTTGTACCAGGCTTAGATTGTAATTCTGATTCAAAGAAATCCTTTAAGAATTGTTCTTTATCAGCTTCATCATATCTAAAACCACCCGTACTAGATGAAATACCTGATGTATGAGTTAATAATTGATGAATAGTTATATTTTCCTTATCAAAAGGTGCTTGATTATAGAATTGACTTAATTTGTCTGATGTTTTAATTTTCCCCTGTTCTACGAGTTTTAAAATTGCTGATGCTGTAAATTGTTTGGTTACTGAACCAATATTAAATACAGTAGAAGAAGTGTTAGGAATCTTATTTTTTCTATCTGCCCATCCATATCCTTTTGATAGAATTATTTCACCCTTAATTGAAACTAATATAGCGCCAGAAAAACCATTATCAACACTCGTATTTAAATAAGTATCTATTTTGGTTTTAAGTGTCCTATGGGTTTCTATTGATTGTGCATTTAAAGAAATTGTTCCCAAAATAAATTGAGTAAAACAGATTAAGTTTAAAAAAGTAATCTTCATTATTATTCAAGTTTGTTTTTTAATTGTTGCCAACTAAGGTTAGTATTATTCTTTCTGCTATATTTTTGGCAGTGGTTATTTGTGATACATCTTTGTATAATTTTCCATCTTTACCTGAATGATGACCGTGCCCTATTAAATTCATTATTTTATGTGTAGTATATTTCAATTCGGTTTTTTTTATTTCTGTTGCATAAACTAAAGAAGGTTGCCCTACTTGTCCCGAGCCAGAATAGACTTTATCATCAGGAAATTTATTTTTAGTATAATAGCCATTCCAATCATATGATTGATTTCTACTAAAACTTTATAACCAATATCGTTATTAAAATTGGCTCTTGATTTTACTATAAAATTACTTGTTGGAGTAGCTCCAGAAACGGCATCTAAATCAGGAGCACCGTTTAGAGGAATAAAAAGCCCATCTGAAGATTGAATACCTCTTTTGTGAGACCAATAAGGTAAAGCCTCTGGACGTCTTACAATTGCTGACTCCCAATTATCATCAACTTTCTTTCCGTAATCAAAAGTGCTTGATGAGATTACTCTTGATATATATAAGGTTTCAATGTAATTCCCAATAGAATCTTCAACCCATATAGCGAATAACGGATATTGAAAAGCGTCACCTTTTTTTAGCTCAACACTTATTTTCTTATTACCAATAGCTTTATCTAATTCAATAATCTGATAATCAAATGTTTCTTCGGTTTTTCCAATTTGCTCGTTTCTAATTTGATTTCCAAAAGAGTAAAGTTTATTCAAAATAGGTGTATCAAAATACAATCCTGCTGTAATTAACATTATAATTATTAAAATAAACGGGCTTTGTAGTTTCTTTAATTTAGAATGTCTTTTCCCAGTTATGTAATTAGATAATGGTAATTTGTTATTTATGATATGAAACACCATTGCTAAAATAAATAGCAATGCGAAAAAGGTATGTATTGATGCAATATTCTTTTCAAAAGGGGTAAAGTACATCAATATACCAGAGATTGAAAGCACTAAAAATATAGCGATTAAAATATTGCCTAATAGTCGTCTGTTCATTATTTATTAAGTTTAATTAATTGTTGTCCCTAATTCAAAAAATTACTTTTTTTTGAATTTCTTATTAATCATTTTTCTTTTCCATTCTTCTCCAAAGAAGTCAAAGATATTAAGAGAATAAACCCCTAACAATACTGCCCAAGAAAGTAGCATCCATAAAAAAATGCTCCAATTGGATGAATCATTTACTGCAATAATAAATGGTACTACCAAGCTTAAAACAGCAATTGCCAAAAGTTTATAAAACCCTTTCATATTTTGAACATACTCTTCTTCTTTTTTAAACTGCTCCATTTCGTCTTTCTTATCAGAATCAGTAATATTAATTTCGAAAACTGCTGCCAAAGATTTCAATGATTCTAAACTTGCATTTTCCCCAATTTCAATTCGTTGAATTGTCCTTATACTTAACCCACTCATTTCTGCTAGTTGATCTTGTGACCAATGACGTTCCAATCTCATTTTTTTAATATCTCTTAAATTAATAGTATTTGAATTCATTATTAGTTAGATTTTTAATGTTATTTATTTAGCAAAGATAAGCACTATCTTTTCTTTGAATTTGAAATAGTTATGACAGTTATGCGACAATTATCCGACTGTAATAATTCAAGGAAAAATCACCTACAAGTCGCATTAAATTGGAGGAGTACTATTACCATCATGCCCAATTCTATATCGCAACAATAATTTTCCCTTTTTACAAATTAGATTCCATACACATATGAGCTTCAACAGTTATTCTTACCTCATCATTTATAGGTTTAACTATAGATACATTTTCAATTTCATGAAAACGAACGATTCTTGCTTTTTTATACTACTCATAATTATTATTTAGATGTTTTAATTTCTTCCAGCCATTACACCACCATCAATATCCCAAATAGCACCTGTTACCCAAGATGTTTCTTCAGATAGTAAGAAAACAATACTATTTGCAACATCTTGTACTGTTCCGTTTCTACCAATTGGATGGAAATTATGAAAACTCTTTAATGCTTTTTCAGCTGCTGCTTTCCCGCCAAAAACAGCATGATATACAGGTGTATTTACAACTGCGGGAGAAACTGCATTCACTCTAATATTGAAGTCTGCCAATTCCATAGCTAAATGTTGTGTTAAGGAATGTAATCCTGCTTTTTGCATAGAATATGCAGAAGAAGGTGTAGCTTTAACGGCTTGTTTCGCCCACATAGACCCAACATTTACTATTGAACCCCCATTGGTTTCCTTCATTTTTTTGGCTGCTGCCTGTGTAATGAAAAAGAATCCTCTATTTAAATCTAAATAAGCATTATAATCATTTAATGTATGCTCTAAAAACGGTTTAGGAGCAAATACTCCTGAAGCATTTACAAGATAATCTAATGTGTCTAATTTCTCAATTACTTGAATCAATTCTTGTACATTATTACTTTTTGTGATATCTATTTTATGTTTAATTAAGTTTGAATTTTCTTCAACTTTATCTACGTTTCGTCCAACAATGTGTACTAAAGCACCATTGTTCAATAGTGTTTTAACTGTTGCAAACCCTATTCCACTTGTTCCTCCGATTACCAGAGCGGTTTTATTTTTAATTTGTTTCATTATTTTTTATTATTTCTAAAATTTGTCTTATCATTTGATTTGTAAATCCCCATTCGTTATCATACCGAGCCATTACTTTTAATAAACCTCCACCCACAACACGTGTCATACTTAAATCAACTGTTGAAGCAAATGGACTTTTAACAATATCTGAAAATCCACTAGGATTTTCAGAAGTACGCGAGAACAAGCAATTACTTATAGCCATTGTTGTAACCAGTTTTATTGAGAATATTGTTTTTTGTACATTAATCCGATTTCTTTAGTTAATAAAAGAATTTCAGGTTTATCTTTTCTAAGAAGTACTGTCCAATCGTTAAAGACTTCCCAGTTATTATTAATGAATAATGCTTTTCCATATTCTTTAATCAATTTTTCACGTAATCGGTTTTCTTCGCCCTTTCCGGTTAAAATCCAAACCATATTTAGTTTGTTATTTTCAAATCGAGCTTCAAATTTTCTTGGGAAACCAGCATATTCAATTCCAAAACAATTTATTTGGGTCTTGGTAGTAGAAGTTGACCTCTCCAATTTTTTGACTTCAATAAAATCACTATGTTTTTTTAATAAAGGCAGGAGATCGTCTATGTTTTCTCCCATTGTGATAAAGCTTGGGACCTTTACAGAGGCATTATATTTAATCTCATTATGGTGGTTATCTTTATTTAAATATGGGTTATCCCACGTGAATAAATTGGGGTGCAAAGATTCTGGAGTGAGTTGCCAAGCAACATCTTTGCTCTCGTTTATAAATAAAAAATCTGACAGGTATACGATATATTTTAAATACGTACTCACTTCACTTTTTATATTTGGTGTAAGCACTTGCATTACATTTCCTCTGGCTTGGATATAACACAGTTTATCATCGGAAAAAGTGAAAACCACGTTATCTAGAATTCCATTTTCTAACGTAACCTTGTAAGCTACAAGGTGTGTTTCCTTCTTATTCGATAAAGGAAAACTGGGTGTATTGATGTTTATCAGGCTTATGTCATTTGAAATTACATTTACCTTTTTTTGAACACTAGTTATCGACTCTTGGAATTTAATATTGTTAAAAAAAGTACTGGTTTGTGCTCTAGCAATAAAGCAGACACTTAAAAAAAGTATTAATACTTTTAGATGTTTTGTTTTTTTCATCGGAAATTCTTCGATTGTGTTTAATGTTATCTTACTTTTAAAGTTTTTTGTAAAAACTACCCTTTTATTTCAAGTATTTGTCTTATCATTTGATTTGTAAACCCCCATTCGTTATCGTACCAAGCCATCACTTTTAGTAAATCTCCATCCACAACACGTGTCATACTTAAATCAATTGTTGAAGCAAATGGACTTTTTACAATATCTGAAGACACTATGGGTTCATTTGTTGTTGCTATTACTTTTGAATAGCGTTCTGTTAATGCTTCTTCCTTAAAAATATTGTTAATTTCTTCAGCAGTAACAGGTCTTTCAGTTACAAATGTCATATCAGAAATAGATCCAACAGGAATTGGTACACGAATGGCCACACCATCAAATTTACCTGAATATTGAGGCAATGCTTTTGTTGTTGCAATAGCCGCTCCTGTTGATGTTGGAACCATATTTACGCCGCCAGCACGACCCATTCTAAAGTTCTTTTTAGATGGCCCATCAACAATTCCTTGATTAGCAGTATACGCATGTACCGTGGTCATTATTGCTTTTTTTATTCCTATACGGCGTCCTAAAATTTCTACCACAGGGCTTATATTATTAGTTGTGCAACTTGCGCAAGAAAAAATATTGGTATTTCCATTTTCTGAATTTACCCCATGAACTACAGTTGGCATATCAATACTACTTGTTGGCGCTGAAATAACCACTGTTTTTGCGCCTGCTTTAATGTGTTTTTCTGCACCTTCAGTTGTTGTAAAAAAACCAGTACTTTCAATTACAAGGTCTATTTCATTTTCTTCCCATGGAAGTTTTTCAGGGTTTCTTTCCGAAGAATATTTAATTTTTTTATCATCGATAATTAGGTTTTCATCATCGTTTGATACTTCTCTTTCATAAATCCCGTAAACCGAATCATATTTTAATAAATAAGCGATGTTTTCTGGTGTAACAATATCATTTACTGCTACTAATTCTAATTCTGGAGTTTCTAATATTACTTTTAGGGCTGCTCTACCAATTCGACCCATTCCGTTGATTGCTATTTTCATAATTTTAATTTATGTTTTTAGTATTTTTAATTATTGCCTCTAATTCTACTATTTTAGCATCTAAAGGCTCTGTAATTGACTTGATATCTTCTTCTGTAAATCGTTGTTGAATGTGTTGTCTGCAATTTGCATCCCAAGCATCAACAGTAAAAACAATGACTCTTTCTAGTCTTGCTTTATAAGATGGGTCTGATAATGATTCTAGTAACTCTTTATCTTCTTCAACTACTTTTGCAGTACCCCAAATTTTAATTCTCGTTTTACTTGGGTAATCCATCAAAAAAATAAATGCTTTATTGTTATCACTTAAATTACCTGTGGTTATATATTGTTTGTTTCCTGAGAAATCTGCGAAGGCTAATGTCTTGTTATCAATTGTTTTTAAAAACCCTTTTGGGCCTCCACGATGTTGTGTGTATGGTTGACCTAAAGCATTTGAAGTACTTAAATAAAAGGAATCCATTGCGCTCAAAAACTGTGATAATTGAGGTGTAACTTCAGATTGCCAACCTCCAAATTTTTCCATAGTTGCATAACTATTTCTAGAATAAAATTTTTCTTGAATAGCCTTAACCGATGGCGTAAAAGCAATATCGCTTGTGTATTTTAACTTGTCATTTTTCATAAGAATCAGTTTAATTGAAAAAAATCATGTACACCTAAGTATTTATTTACGGTAAACCCTTCTGCATAGGAAGCGTTAATTGGTCTTCCATAAATTTGATTCATACTTTTAATTTGGTTTAGAAGTCCTAATATTGAATTTGGATTTGTATCCTTTGGTTCTTTAAATTGAGATTTATAAGCCATAATAGACTCCATTTTTTTATCAATACTCTTGCTGATATCAATCACAAAATCAGGTTCAATAAAATAATCTTGTATATAATTATATACTACTGGCGCTTTCCAAGGTTTTTGATTGATGTTTTTATAAGAAGTTGTATATTTTTTTAATCCGGAAATAAAGTTTGCATTTGTAACAAGTTTTGCAGCGTTTGAATGATCTGGATGATTGTCTTTTATAGCATTGCACAAAATAATTTCAGGTTGAAACTTTCTTATTGTTTCTATGACTAAACGCCTACTTACTTCATTGTCTTCAATTGCACCATCGTTTAAACCCAATTGCTCTCGATAGTTAACCTCTAAAATTTTTGCAGCATTAGTTGCTTCAATTTTTCTTTCTTCTGATGTTCCATAAGTTCCCATTTCACCAGCAGTTAAATCTATAATTGCTACAGATTTTCCTAATGCAATATGTTTTAAAATAGTACCTGAAACTGCACATTCAACATCATCTGGATGTGCACCAAAAGCTAAAATGTCAACTTTGTAATTATCCATGCTTATTTACTTAAATTAACTTGTTAATAGCTTTCCGTTTTTGAATTCTCCAAAAATAATTACATCCTTAAATTTCTTGTATTCTTCAATAGCATTTAACATTTGCTTTTCATTATCCCTTCTAATTTTCACTCCTATTTTTGAATTTATATTTCTTATTTCAATATAAAATCCGTCTTTCAAATCTTTTGGTCTTGTTGAAGGCCTTCCCATAATTCTGTTTTTTGATTTTAAAATGTTATAGTTACTTAAAACAGGAATAGAGTAGGGGAAATTCGTACCCTATTCCTTATTGTTGTTATGATCTCACAGTACTTTTTAAATCATAATTGATTAAAAATATTAGAGGTATTGCGTAGGCTAAATGACGTAAAAACGTAATTACTGGCATCATTGGTGAGGCATCGAGTCCCGCTACACCAGCTCCTAATAATGGCAGCATGAATAACCACACTAAAGCTATCATTTCAGCAGTTACAAAAATGATTGGTCGTAACCATTTTGGCCCCCAAAGAGAAGGTGCTAAACCAGCATAAAGTATCGCTAGTAAAATTCCATTACCATAATGTCCTCCAATACCATAAGCGAATCCTAATCCGGTTTTCATTCCTAATAACTCTGGGATATCCCACCATTTTCCTGTTAAAATTAAACCTACAACATCAAATAATATGGTTCCTAAAATTCCTGCAATTATTGCGTTTTTCCAATTGATTGTTTTCATAATTTGTTGTTTAAATTGTTATATAAATTTGTATTGAGTTAAAAATGAATAACGTCTTTTGTTATTCCAGTTGTCACGTTTTGTAAGTGATCCTAATTCAAAATTTGAACGAGGTGTTTTGTTGTTTTGTGTGTTAGTTGAGTTCATAATTTAAATTTTTTAGTTTATAATTTTATACTGCAAAGTTGTTGTTTGTTTGGTTGTATTAGATTGGTAAAGTTTCCTTTATACTTAGCAATTTTTCTTAACGTTTAGTCTCCCTTTTGTTATAGTGAAGGCAATAGAAAATAAAAGTGTAACTATTGCCTTACTAAAACTAACATCAACCTATTTTATATCATTTTTCCAAAGAAAATTTAAGATGTAATTTGCTATTTCTTCTCCTTTTTCCTCTAAAGCAAAGTGACCTGTATCTAATAAATGAAACTCTATATTTTTAAGGTCTCTTTTATAAGGATATGCACCTTCAGCTGGAAAAATATAATCGTTCTTTCCCCAAACAATTAAAGTAGGTGGTTGGTGGTCTCTAAAATATTGTTGCCATTTTGGATATAACGGAACATTTGTTCTGTAGTCGTAAAACATAGCCAACTGAATTTCATTGTTTTCTTCTCTTGTTAAGTGTTGTAAATCTATATTCCAAGTGTCTGGGCTTATTTTGCTAACATCATTAACACCGTGAGTGTACTGCCATTTTAATCCATCAGGTGAGTGAAACCCTTCTAATGGTTTTCCATTTTCAATAGTATAATCATTCCAATATTTTTTAATAGGAATCCAAAAATCACGTAAGCCTTCATCGTATGCATTTCCATTTTGGATAATTAAAGATTGAATTCTTTCTGGATATTTTGATGCAATTCTAAAACCAATTGGCGCACCATAATCCATTAAATACAAGCTGTATTTTTCAACTTTCAACTTTGATATTACTCCTTCAACTATTAAAGCCATATTATCAAACGTATAATCAAAGTCTTTTATCAATGGTTGTTCACTTTTCCCAAAGCCTGGATAATCAGGTGCAATCACATGGTAATGTACAGACAGGTCTGTTATTAAATTACGAAACATATACGATGATGTTGGGTAACCGTGTAATAATACAATAGTTGGTTTACTTTTATTCCCTGCTTCACGGTAAAATATATCTAACCCACTTACATCAACTGAATTGTATGATACAGGTTCTGGTTTCTTTTTAATTTTTGAAACGTTGTTTCTTACATCTGTACCAATAAATGATAAAGTTCCAAACGTAATTAATCCGATAATAGCAATACTTGCAATTTTTCTAAATACTTGATTTTTCATTGTTTTTGTTTTTATAGTTATTTTATTAATTTTTTAATACTTCTTTTAATTCAGCAGTTGTGTACACATGACTTGCAATAAATCTAAAGTTAGTTTGTGCAGCTTCGTTACCATCATATCCAGGAACAATTGCTGATGCTGTTGCATCACCTACTACAGCTACTTCAAAACCGTCTTCCAACAATTCTCTCATATGTGATTCAACACATAAATTACCTGACATTCCTGCAAGAATTACCTTGTCAATTTTTTGTTTTCTCATTTGTAGACTTAAGTCGTTTTGTTCTGGTCCAAATACTTTATGAGGTCCAACGACTGTAACAAAATCCTTTTCAATATATTTTTTATACGGTTCTAAAAAATCTGCACCTGAACCTTCGAAACCTTCTACTTGAAGTTGATCTCCTCTATCAAACATTGATATTTTATGCATTAATGTTTCTAAGGCTCCTTCAAATTTCCAATTATGGTCATGTTTATAGTAATAATGAGGAGAAATAAACACTTTAATTCCGTTAGCTTCTGCTAATTGAAATAAGGTTTCTAAGTTTTCAACGGTATTATTGGCAGTTACACTTTCTCCAACAACTCCCCAAGTCACTCCATTTGGACTTAAAAAATCGTTTTGAGGATCGGTAATTACAATGGCTGTTGTTCCATCAATTTCAAACCCTGGATCTGGTAATTGCGCAAAAATAGTTGTACTTGTTCCTGCTACTACCAATAATGTAAATAGTGATTTTAATAGTTGTGTTTTCATATTTATTTAAATTTAATGGTTAATTGTTTTTTATGCTATTTGTAATTCTTCAATGTTTTGTGCTTTTGGAAAATCAATTTCGAAACCTCCATTATGATATACATAGTTAGTAATTGTTGTTAAAGCAATAGCTCCAATTAATTCTGCAAAAGCAGCTTTGCTATACCCTTCATCAAAAAAGTTTTGTACAGTTTGAGGAGTTGGGTGACCATGTAGTGCTGTAATTTCACTTGCTAAACTTACCAATGCGTTTAGTTTTGTGTCTGCAATAGTATTTGTTCTTAATTCTAAAGTTTCTTCTTCAGTAAATCCATTCATTTTTCCTAAAGTGGTATGTGCAGATAAGCAATAAGCACACCCATTTGCTTGTGATGTTGCTAAGGCAATAACTTCGTATTCTTTATTGGTGAATTCTCCACTTTTAATAGTTTCGGAAAAAGATAAAAACCCTCCTAATAATTTATCTGATACGCCCATTGTTGCGTATAAATTAGGAACCATTCCTATTTTACTTTTAACAGCGTTAAAAATGTTTTGTGTGTTTTCATTTGCTTCTTCAAAGCTTACGGGTTTTAATGTTTTCATAATTTTTAAAATTTTATTTAGTTTGTATTTAATTTAATGGTGCAAAGTTCCAAATAGATATGAGTTATTTAATTAATCATTTTTCCCGATGAGTAGGCAATTATTCCTATCTCTCTTTTTTTTAATTATTTCTTATAATTTTCTTTCTGATTTATTGATTTTTATATCGTTAGCACTCATATCTCTAATTTGCATTAAGCCCTCTTTATCAAATTCCCAATGTTCATTTCCATGTGTTCTGTACCATTGATTTGTTTTAGCATGTTGCCATTCATATTCAAACCGAACTGAAATTCTATTTTCAGTAAATGACCATAAATGTTTTTTTAATTTATAATGAAGTTCATTATTCCATTTATTGGATAAGAATTCTTCTACAGATTTTCTACCTGTAAAAAATTGATTTCTATTTCTCCAGCTTGTATCAATGGAATAAGCCATTGCTACCTTCTCTGGGTTTTTACTATTCCAAGCATCTTCTGCGGCTTGTACTTTTGCTTTTGCTTTTTCCTTATTAAAAGGGGGCGTAATTTTAATCATTTGTGTATTTTAATGTACAGACAAGTCTGTTTATATTATTGTTAAGTTATTTAATATTCTTTTTTAATTATTTAATATTCTTTTTTAATTATTTACTACTAATTAGTTAGGATTCTTAAACAAGCACTTTTAGCACTTTTAATTGGCCAGTCATTTTTTTGGATTTGAGATAGAATAATAGCGCCTTCAATTAAAATTAAAATTTCATCTCCAATTTGTTCCGCTTGCTCTTTATTGTATTTATCTTCTTTTTTTATTAGATTATGAATCCAATCTCTAAACTCATTTTTATGTAAAACGGCTTGGTCCATTATTTTAGTTTGATCTTCAGGTAAATCAGCAATAATATTTTGCCACCCACAACCTCTAAAATTTACTTCGGTTAACCATTCTGTTAAATAATCAAAACAACCTAGTACTTTAGAAGTTCCATGATTTTTTCTTTCAACACATTCATTTAGCTTTCCCATCCACATAATATGCCTTCCTTTTAAATAAGCTACAGCTATATCTTCTTTTGACCTAAAATGTTGATACATACTAGCTTTTGCTACACCTGCTTCTTCAATTATTTGGTTGATGCCAGTTTGATTGTATCCTTGAAAATAAAACAGATTTGAAGCTGCTTTAACAATGCGTTCTTTTACTCCTTCTTTTTTCATACAACAAACATATATAATTAAATCAACATACAGACTTGTCTGTATTATTTTAACATTTCTTTAACATTATTTTTTATGGCATTAAGACATTTTTTTCTCTAATTTATCTTTCTGAAATATCCCAGAATAGGACAGTTTAGAAGTAGACCAAAAGCGTTAACTTTAAACTGTAACTTTTGAAACAAAAAAAATCACACCAGAACAAATTACCACTTTTTTTGGATAAGTCAGAAATTTTGTAGTTTTTATATTTTAAGTAATGAAACAGCAAAAGGTTATATCTGTAAATAAAAAAAGCCAAAATTTTCATTTTGACTTTTTTTGTACCTCGAGCGGGAATCGAACCCGCACTCCCGAAAGAACTGGATTTTGAATCCAGCGTATTTATACCCAAATAAACATAAATAATATGATAATCAATTGATTAACATATATTTAATATTTTATGGCTTCATTTGATTTCATTTAAAATCAATAAATGTTGTACCTATGTTGTACCAAAAATGATTACCTTTATGGCACTAATATCAAGGTTATGACTTCAAATACAAAAATAGTTTTAAGAAAGAAGCAAAATAAACAAGGTCTTTATCCACTGGCAATTCGAATTACAAAGAATCGCCGTTCTAATTATCATTACATTGGTCATTACATTAGTATGAAGCATTGGGATGAAAAGAATAAACGAGTTAGAAAATCACATACAAACGCTGATAGGTTAAACAACCTGTTAACATCTAAACTATCCGAAGCAAGTAAAGCACTTCTTAATCTTCAGTCTGAAAACAATGATATATCTGCAAATCAGATAAAAAAAGAAATCTATTCTTCTTTAGACAGCACAAGTTTTTACGATGTTGCTCAAGAATATCTTGATGAATTGGAACGTGATAATAAATTAAGTAGACTTTCTTCCGATAAAGCGAGAGTTAACCACCTATTAAAATTCGCTAAGTCTAATCAATTAACTTTTCAAGAAATAGATGAAAGGTTCTTAAAAAAATTCAAAATGTATTTGAAAACTAAGCGCTCGCTTACTGAACGTTCTATAATAAATAATTTGATTGTAATAAGAACGATTTATAATAGAGCAATTAAAATGGGGATTGTAGACAGTAAACTTTATCCATTTGGTTCAGATAAAATTCGAATTAAATTTCCTGAAACAGAAAAGGTTGGTTTAACTATTGAGGAAATCCAAAAAATTGAATCTATGGAAGATCTAACTAAAAATGAAATGCATTCAAGAAATGTCTGGCTCTTTAGTTTTTATCTTGCAGGAATAAGGGTTGCTGATGTATTAAAAATACGTTGGAGTGATATATACGATGGGAGGCTTCATTATAGGATGAATAAAAATTCAAAATTACTTTCACTTAAAATACCTAAAAAAATCTTATCAATCCTTAACTGCAAATTCCGGATAAAGTATACCACTCATTCCGGTTAAAACTGAGCCACCCAATCCGGGTCAAAGAGAGCCAGTTATTCCGGAGTAAATTGAGCCACTAAAAAAGATCGATTCTATTTGTAGGTCATAAAATGTTTTATTTGATAAAAACATAATGGCCAATAAACAAATAGAGATGCGTAAAGTAAAGAAGATTTTTAAGCTGTATACACAAGGTATAAGTAGGCGAATGATAAGTTCACAAACAGGGATTTCACGGAATACTGTAAGTAAATACATCGATTTTTTTCAGCGATATAAGTTAACAGGATACGAGGTATCTTCAATGACTATAGAAGAGTTGAGCGTTCTTTTTAGATCAGAAGAAAAGCCCAAAACAACCCGTTTAAGTATTTTAGAGCAATACTTCCCATACTTTGATAAGGAGCTTAAACGTACAGGAGTTACGCGTTATCTACTGTGGGAAGAATACATATCCAAGCATCCAGAAGGATTTGGGAGGTCTCAATTTTTCTATTGGTATAGTCAATGGCGTAAAGAGGTCTCACCAGTAATGCATTTTGAACACAAAGCAGGTGATAAACTGTTTATCGACTTCACAGGAAAGAAATTAACCATAGTAGATGAACACACTGGAGAGATCCAAGAGTTAGAAATTTTTGTATGTGTTTTAGGCAGTAGTCAATATACCTATGTAGAGGCTTGTCCAAGTCAAAAGAAAGCAGATTTTATTCGCTGTATAGAAAATTCCTTATGGTATTATGGCGGAGTTCCAAAAGCTTTGGTGGTAGATAACTTAAAAGCAGCTGTGACTAAAAGTAGTCGTTATGAACCCAAAGTCAACGAAACTTTTGCTGACTTCGCAGAATATTATGGTACTACAGTATTGCCTACTAGAGCTTATAAACCAAGAGACAAAGCCATTGTAGAAAATGCAGTACGTATTATTTACACTAGAGTTTTTGCGCCCTTAAGAAATCAAACTTTCCACGATGTAGTCAGTATCAACAAAGCGATATTAGGTTTGTTGGAACAACATAATAGTATGTCTTTTAGAGGGCGAAGTTATTCTAGAACATCTTTATTTAAAGAAGTAGAAATCCAGACATTAGATCCTTTACCATCCAAGAAATATGAACTTAAAGATTATGCAAATGGCACGGTTCATAAGAACAGTCATATTTATTTAAGTAAAGACAAACACTATTATAGTGCGCCTTATCAATATATAGGAAAAAAAGTGCGCATTGTTTTTTCAAACAGTGTGGTTGAAATTTACTACAGACAAGAACGTATTGCTATCCATACTAGAATTAAAAGTAAGTACCAGTATAGCACTATAGATGAACATATTCCTTCCTTTCATCGCTTTGTTAGTGAATGGAGTCCAGAGAAATTTATAAACTGGGCAGGATTTATTGGTGAAGAGTGCAAATACTTTATCACTAAAATATTAGATAAAAAACAACATCCAGAACAATCCTATAAATCTTGTTTAGGCGTTTTACACCTAGCAAAGAAAGTAGGTAATATACGATTAAATAATGCCTGTAAAAGAGCCTTGAGCTACCAGGCGTATAACTACAAAATTATTGAAAGTATTTTAGAAAAAGGATGGGATACCATTGAAGAATCTGTCGAAGATACTACAGAAGTACCTTATCATAAAAATATTAGAGGAAGAAATTATTATAAATAAACACCATTAAAACCAATAGAAAATGAATACACAAACATTAGAACAAATGAAACAATTAAGACTCTATGGAATGCACAGAGCCTTTACTGAGACCCAGCAAGCAAACAGTATCCAATACACCAATGATGAACATATTGCCTACCTTTTACAATCGGAATGGGATGACAAACACAATAGAAAAATAGAACGACTTACCAAGGCTGCTAAATTTAGATACAAAGCTATTTTTGAAGAGATTGATTACCATCAGCATCGAAATATTGACAAGAATCAATTACAACGATTTGCTAGTGGAGACTTCATAAAAAACAATGAAAGTGTTTTAATCACTGGTAGTACGGGTGTTGGTAAAAGTTTTATTGCTTCAGCTATAGGACACCAAGCTTGTTCTTTAGGATATAAAGTGATGTATTTTAATACCCAGAAATTATTTACCAAATTAAAAACATCTAAAGCAGATGATACCTATACAAGAGAGATTAATAAAATAGAAAAACAAGATTTGTTAATACTTGATGATTTTGGACTTAGAGCTCTTGATAGCACTAATAGACATATGCTTATGGAAATTATTGAAGATAGGCATGGAAAAAAAGCAACCATCATTGCTTCTCAATTACCCACTGAAGCTTGGCATCAAATCATTGGAGAACAAACCATTGCAGATGCTATTTTAGATAGAATTGTACACTCAGCTCATAGAATTAATTTAAAAGGTGAATCTATGAGGAAAAAATTAAGAAAAAAACACTAATTTTAACACACAAATTGAATCGATTTTAACACTTGATTTACACTGCTCAGTTTCATCCGGAATGAGTGGCTCAATTTAACCGGACTTTCCATATAGTTGATAAACTAAGATTAAAACGTGGAATAGACAGTTTTATTGATCAATAAATTATTTAAGATTGAGTAGAACAATGTATAAAGGGTATTAGAACACCGTTTATACATTTGTTATGAGTTTTTTTTATTTCTCACTATTTTTACAATACGGTTAATTATTATTTTCGATAAATTCCATTCATACCCTTCAAAATCTGTTGTATTAATAAATTGAACTACAACTGTATCGATATCTTTATGATATTCAGCAAGACATTGATATCCAATAACTAGACCTCCATGTTCGTAGACATAGGGATAGATTTCCTGTTCTCCTTCAGCAAATACAGAACCATTGTTTATTGCACGCAAAAATTTACCTACATCTTCTGCTGTAGCTAACATCCCATTTTCGTTGGTTTTAAAATCTTCATTATAGCCAACATAGTAGCCACTCATAACATCTTCTAAATTTACCTCCTTAAGAGAAAAAAACGTATTGTTCAAATCGAGTGGTATTAATATTTTCTCTTTTATATATTGCTGGTGGCTATATCCTAATTTATTATCAATAATATTGCGGAGCAACAAGTAATTAGTGTTTGAATATTCATATCCTTTATCAGGTTCAAAACTCGCTGGTAAATCAAGGGCAAAATCAAGGGCTTTTTTGCCATTTCCTTGTTCATCTTCCCAATAAGCGGGATTATCTGTAAAATTGGGAATACCACTCCGATGTTGTACCATCATTTTCAAGGTGATTCTTTCTGCATTTTCAATTCTACCTACAAGTTCTGGAAAATAATTATCTAGCGTTTCATCTAAAGATAAACGTTTTTCTTTGGCTAGTTTGGTAATAGAAACTGCTACATATAACTTACTAATACTTGCAATTTTAAACAAAGATTTTGGGTTGGCAGGTATTTTGTTTTCTCGGTCTTTCCAACCACCTGTATAAAACGCTGGCTGTTTTCCTGCTTCATCAACATAAACAATCATTCCATCAAATCCATGACCAATTGCTTCATTTACTTGTTCTTGAACCGTATTAGGTAGTGGTAATATCCAAGCCTTTACCAAAATCCATGGTACGTAGAACAGAGAGGTTACGCTTGCAATAATAAATACTATTCTGAGTATTCGTTTTGTTTGTTTCTTTGTCATAATGTTATATTTTTTTAGGACGGTGCACTTTTAAGTTGCTCACAACTATAAATATATGAAATCGTTTTAATATTTTATCACCATAATTAAACGACTTAAGTTTATTTTTTATCAACAGACGATTTATTGTAAATTACAGGCATTTGTCCTTTCCACTTCTTCCATAAATTATCATCACTTATTAAATTAGCCATAAAATGCCCAACATTAATACGACTAATTTCACCTGCATTAAAAATAGCACTTCTAGTAGGTGAAGGGTGTATTTCGTAACCAGGTAACTTCATTCTTATTTGTTAGCCCATCTGGTCTAACAGCAGTCCATTCTATACACTCATTGTTCTGTCCGATTTTTGTTCGTAAATAATCTGCTGCTTTTTCGTTATCTACATGTGGCGGTAAAAGTAAACGAAGAAGGGCAATAACACACTTTTGCACAAATGATATCGGTTCATTTAAGTCACGATTGCTATTACCTGTAGTATTCATCAAAATAAATCGTACACCTTGCTCTAGTTTATTAGCTTTTATGGCTTCACATAGTTTGCGCGTCATCTGTAACCAATTTCTTAGGTTGCCCATAGATACCTTTCCAGGTTAGATTATGACCAAGACATGATACAATGGCTTGACAATCCCGACTATATTCGCTCATTTCTATGTCACTTAACTTTAAAATACTTGCAGAGATGATTTGAAGGTTGTCATTATTTTTCCATGATTTTGGTAACTTTTCCGGAGACCTTACAATTACCTTAACTTTATGCTTTTGAATTAGAAGTTGTTCAACCAAATGTCTTCCCGTTGCACCACTTGCACCTACTACTAAAACTGTCATATTATTTTTATTTAATTTTTCAAAATACTTATTTGCTGTTCTGCTTTGTTAAATTTCCATTTCAGTCCAAATAATGGTCTTAAAATAGGAATCCTTCTAAGGATAAATTCATAAATGAGATAACAGGTAACAAAGGTGAATAATGTAATGATTATAAATTTAAACATAGGATGAATCTCTAATGGTAAAATGATCAAAGTACCAGCAAACAATACAAACATATGGATGATATATATAGGGTAAGCGGCTTTGCTTAAGTGACTTAACATTTCGCTTGGCTTGTTTAGGTACTGATATCCTAGACCAAAAACACCAAATATCCAACAATTGGACTCAATCGCAGTGATATACATTGTTGATATCAATTCAAATCCAGTAAATCTAATTGTATATAATACAACTGCAATCCCTATATATAACCACTTCCATTTTGAAACTGTTTGCCAAAAACCTTGCCCACTATAGACAAATAGAAAACCAAAAAAGAAAGCAAGTAACCCGTTAAAAAATCCATGTAAAGTTTGGGCATACAATGCAAACATTTGGGGCTTTACCAACAAAACCTCAACGACAAAAAATAAGGATATCAACAAAGGTCCGCCAGGATGACTTATTAGAGAGGATAACGCTCTTTTTATTTTACCGTCTTCATGCTTCTTTAAATAGAAAAAAAGTGGTGACAACAAAAGAACATATACAAAGATATTTCCTAGAAACCATAAATGCCCTTGATGAGGATAATAGTTAAGTGACATATTGTAGTGTTTCTGAAAAATAAACATATGTAATGGGCTAATTGCCACTAAGCCAAAAAGGAAGGGTAAAAGAATCCGCTTTGATCGTTCTATAAGCAATTGCTTCCAGTTTCTTTTTCGCATAGCGAAATATAGCCCCATACCTGAAACATAAAATAAAAGAGGTATCCGCCAAACATTAAGCATAGTCATAGGTTTCCACAACCCCTCTAAGAGTTCATTACTTTTAATAAAGCCAATAAATATAGCCCACGGTTGAAATATTATGGAAATATGATAAATAAGTAACAAGCCAATTGCAATTACTCTTAACCAATCAATGTCGTATCTTCTTTCTGTTGTCATTTAAGTTTTGTTTAATAATTTAATTACTGTAACATCATTGCAATAACTGGGCGCGCTTTTTCTAACTCATCCATGTTAAGTATTAAACCCATTGGTTCTAATTGTTGCTTAAGCATTTCATAAATAGGCTTTACCTCATCAAAATCTCCCATAACACTTTCTCTAGGTGTAGCCCCAAAATTGTTACGTATAGTTTTATCAGCTTTAGCATCAATAAGCATCTGCACAATTTCTATACGGCCAAAGAATGCTGCAGAATGTAAAGCAGTTGCACCATCATTGTTTCTTAGAGATAAATCTGCATTGGCATCAATTAGTACCTTGGCTATCTCAAATTTATTAAATGATGCTGCTGAGATTAAAGGTGTTGAACCACTCATAGCTTCTTTCTCGTTAATATTGGTTCCTGCTTGAATATGTTGTATAACCAATTCAAGGTTGCCAGATAATACTGCGGTGTGAATATTTACACTTGGCTTATTCACTACTACCTTAGTTTCTGTATTATTATCAGCAGTAGTTTTATTACTTTTTTTAGACTGAGAACAAGCACTCATAACTATAATAATAATGAGTGAAATAGTAATTGCATTTTTTAAAGAATTCATTTTAGTTACTTTCATAATTTTAATTTTTAAGTGTTATTATTTTTGTTTCTACAAAGATCTGACAAAAGGATAAGTGCCTGCAAATACTTATGCAGCCTTATGTATTAAGTTTGTAGAAAGTGTAAAAATTATGAGGCAGAAGTATCAATTATGACGCAAGTGATGACTTTCTTAAAAAAAATTCAAATACACAGCAGTATGAAATTTGAATAAAATTTTCTAATTTCGCCATAGCACAAAGCAATATGTTAAACACATCATTTCAAGGAAAATTTATAGAACAAGCTGAAGCTATTATTTTGGAGAATATCTCTAATGAACAATTTGGGGTTTCAGAATTAGCTGCCCTCATGAATATGAGTCGTTCAAATTTGTTGAGAAAAATCAAAAAACAAACGGAACTTAGTGCAAGTCAATTTATTCGTCAAGTTCGTCTTCAAAAAGGTATGGAAATGTTGGAACAAACGGAACTTACTGTTTCTGAAATTTCTTATCAAATTGGTTTTGGGAATAATTCTTACTTTATCAAATGTTTTCGAGAATATTATGGGTATTCACCAGGGGAAGTTAGAAAAAGAGCTATTGAAGAAGTAGATATACAAGATAAAGTAAAAATAGAAGAAACAGAAGATGCTCAAATTGGTTTTTTGAAGCAGTACCGTTTGCAAATTAGTGTAACTGCTTCATTGATTGTAGTTGTTGGCTTATTCCTGTTTTTTAATAAAACACTTGCCACTTCTGAGATTGCAGATGTTGAAATCACAAAGTCTATAGCTGTATTGCCATTTAAGAATATGAGTAGTGATTCTACGAACCTCTATTTTGTAAATGGACTTATGGAGTCGGCACTAAACAACTTACAAAAGATAGAAGATTTGAGAGTAATCAGTAGAACATCTGTAGAAAAATATAGAAATACCTACAAAACTATTTCAGAGATAGCAGAAGAGCTCAACGTCAGATACTTAGTTGAAGGGAGTGGGCAACGCGTTGGTGATCAGGTATTATTAAATATTCAATTGATTGAAGCTTCAAATGATACGCCTATTTGGACTGAACAATATAATCATAAAGTGGTAGATATATTTTCTTTACAGAATGCTATTGCCAAGAAAATTACTGATGCTATAAAAGCAACAGTAACACCTGCTGAACTAGAACAAATTGAAAAAAGGCCTACCGAAAATTTGTTAGCATATGATAATTACTTAAAAGCACTAGAGCCATTTCAAGCAGGAACTAAAGAAGGATTAGAAGAGGCCATCCCTTTATTTGAAAAAGCGATAGCACTGGATCCACAATTTGCCCTTGCTTATTCTAAAATTGCTATATCGTATTATTTTCTAGACATATATCAAGTTGAAAAACACTACACAGATATTATTAATAATAATGCAGATAAAGCGTTACTCTACGACCCCAAATCTGCTGAAAGTCTTATAGCCAAGGCTTTGTACTATATGCATAGTAAGGAGTATCGATACGCTGTTCCTCATTTAGAAAAGGCTTTAGAATATAACCCAAATTCATCATCTGTGGTTAATTTACTTTCAAACTTATATGCTAGCAGCATTCCGAACACTGCTAAATTTTTGAAATATGCATTGAAAGGAATACAGCTTGATATTGCTGCAAATGATTCAATTGGCAAAAGTTATATCTATTTGAATCTAAGCAATGCCTTTATCCAAAATGGTTTTGTAAATGAAGCGCTTAAGTATATAAATTTATCTCTAGATTACAATTCTGAGAATAATTATTCGCCTTATTTAAAAATATTTATACAATACGCTCAACATCAAAACATAGCTAAAACTACAAATTTATTGGTTCGGGAATGGGAAAAAGATACTACGCGTTTAGATATTATGCAGGAAGTAGGTAAATTCTATTATTTTCAAGAGGACTATAAGAGCGCTTACTACTACTATGAGAAATTTGTAAAACTTAGGAAGAAAAAAGGTTTAGATATTTATCCACAAGAAGATCTTAAAATTGGAATTGTTTTTGAGAATATGGGGTTGGATAAACAAGCTACTGAATTTTATAGTGCTTATTCAAAATATTGTGAGAATGATCAATCTATATATCAATCTGCAAGTATGGCGGTAAAGTACTTGCACGAAAGAGAATATGATTTAGCCATTGAACAGTTTAAAATTTTCGCAACGAAAAATAATTACCAATACTGGATTTTATTATTTTTAGAAAAAGATCCGCTGATGAAACCCTTTAAAAAACATCCTGAATTTGATGAAACTATACAAAAAATTAAAGCTCGGTTTTTGGAAAATCAAACTCAATTGAAAAAATCATTAGAGGAAAAAGAGCTTATATAATTTATTAGGTTTAAAACGAAGAGTTTAGCAATTTCACGAATAGCTATTTCTTTGCCTTCAAATAGAAACTGGATGCTTATGAAGCGACTCTTAGTTGTTTGATTATACTGATGCTAAATTTCCCATATTGCTCATAACTCTCTATATGATTACTGTTTTTATCTTTTACAAATGTAATTAGTTTCAATAAATCTTGAATGTTATCCCAACCAACCTTCTCTATCTAAACTTCTATATTGAATGGCTTCAGCGATGTGAGTTGATGAAATTTCAGAAACACTATCTAAATCTGCAATGGTTCTAGAAACTTTTAAGATTCTATCGTATGCTCTAGCTGATAAGTTTAAGCGTTCCATGGCTGTTTTTAACAATGTTTTACTTTCTTCGTTTAATTTACAAAATTCTCGAATATGTTTTACACTCATTTGAGCATTGTAATGTGTATTTTCTAACTCTTTAAAACGTTCAGATTGTTTTTCTCTAGCTTTTGTAACACGTTCTCTAATTACTTTACTTGGTTCGGCGAGTTGTTCTTCGGATAGTTTTTCAAAAGGAACAGGAGTTACTTCAATATGAATATCAATTCTATCTAAAAGAGGTCCAGAAATTTTACTTAAATAACGTTGCATTTCTGCAGGAGAGGAAGTAACTGGAGCATCGGGGTCGTTAAAATAACCACTCGGACTTGGGTTCATACTTGCAACTAACATAAAACTGCTTGGGTAGGTAACTGTAAAACGTGCTCTTGAAATTGTGATTTCACGGTCTTCTAAAGGTTGACGCATTACTTCTAAAACAGTACGCTTAAACTCTGGTAATTCATCTAAAAATAAAACTCCATTATGTGATAATGAAATTTCTCCAGGTTGTGGATATTGTCCACCACCAACAAGAGCAACGTCTGATATAGTGTGATGAGGTGCTCGAAATGGTCGTTGTCCCATTAAACCAGCGTCTTTTACTTTCCCTACAACCGAATGTATTTTTGTTGTTTCCAACGCTTCTTGTAAAGTCATTGGTGGTAAAATGGAAGGCAAGCGTTTACTTAACATTGTTTTTCCACTTCCTGGTGGTCCAATAAGTATAATATTATGTCCACCAGCAGCAGCAATTTCCATTGAACGTTTTACGGATTCTTGTCCCTTTACATCTGCAAAATCAAATTCGGGATTGTCTAAATTTTTATGAAATTCGGTACGTGTATCAATTATGGTTCTTTCCAAATCTTCTTTTCCATCAAAGAAATTAATAACCTCTAAAATATTATCAATACCATAAACTTCTAAGTCATTAACAATGGCAGCCTCTTTTGCATTTTGTTTTGGTAAAATAAACCCTTTAAAACCTTCTTCTCTAGCTTTAATGGCAATTGGGAGTGCTCCTTTTATGGGATGTAAACCTCCATCTAATGAAAGTTCTCCCATAATTAAATAGTCTCCAACTTTATCAGATTTCAGTTGGTTTGATGCTGCTAAAATTCCAATGGCTAAAGTTAGGTCGTAGGCCGATCCTTCTTTGCGCATATCAGCTGGAGCCATGTTAATAGTGATTTTTTTACCAGGAAGTTTGTAGCCATTATTGTTAAGTGCTGCAGAAATTCTGTAGCTACTTTCTTTAATCGCATTATCGGGCAATCCAACAAGATGATACCCAATGCCTTTATCTATATTTACTTCCACGGTTATAGTGGTGGCTTCAACACCGAAAACGGCGCTGCCAAAAATTTTCACTAGCATATTTTTTCTTTTTCTTTTGTTCTTAAAACTTAACGAACATTTTTTTTGTTGAGTCTCGTTCAACTAATTTAGTTCTAATAATTTCAGTCTTAATATCTTCAAATTCAATTTTTTCTTCAATTTTATCAATCAATCTATTGGCTGCAACTTCACCTGTAGTGTGCGCAAAACGGTTAACACTTGTTAAAGGTGGTGTACTGTATCTAGATAAAATACCATTGGTAAAACCAATAATTGAAATGTCTTCAGGAATTCTAATTTTTCTTTTATTTAAAACCTGAGTAACTATTGCTCCAGAAACTTCGTCAATTGTAAAAATTCCATCAACCTCATTAGTATCTAACATTTTGTTGATACGTTCTTCTAATCCTTTTTCTTTTTCTTGTTTTATAATAATGTTATCATTAGGTGTTATTCCGTATTTAGTAAGTGCTTTTAAATACCCTTTAATCCTAAATTTGTTTATTTTTAAACCAACTGAAGTTGTTACAAGTGCAATGTTTTTACATTCAGATTTCATTAAAAAACGTGTTGCTTTATAGGCACTTTTAATATTGTCTGTAACTACTTTATCGCAATGTATTTTTTTATGTACACGACCATAAAGCACAACAGGAGTTCCTTCATCTAAAATAGTATGAAAATGTTCAAAGTTTTTCTTTTTTAAAGTTTCTGTAGAAAGGCACGCTATAAAACCATCAATAGTTCCATTAGAGAGCATTTCCATAGTATCAACCTCTTTTTTGTAAGATTCATTAGTAATACAAGTAATTATATTATAACCTCTTTCTGTAGTTGCTTTTTCTATTCCTCTAAGTACTCTTGCAAAATAATAATTTAGAATATTTGGAATGATTATACCAATAGTTTTAGTTCTTTTATTTTGTAAACTAAGTGCTAAAGTATTTGGCTTATACTTATGAAGTTTTGCGTACTCCTGAATTTTTGTTTTTGTTTCATCGCTAATTTCATAGCTATCATTTAAAGCTTTTGAAACTGTTGAAATTGAAACAGATAATGCTTTAGCAATTTGCTTGATGGTTATTCTTTTATTCATTTTTTGGTTGAATAGTTAATTTTGTTGATACACTTATAATTTCTTCTTTGTTCAATTTCATTTTTCGAAACTTCCCTTTATTAAACATCTCAGCTTGATCTTTGTAATGTGCGCTAAACGGGTTTCCAGATTGTCCTGTGGGTAAAACACTTAAGCTGTTTTCAACATCAGAAAAATCGATAATTCTTCTTGTTGAAGGTCCTGCATTTACTGTATATAATCCGGTGTTATCATATTTATAACCTCTATTATTAATTACTTCTCTGGCGCCATTTATTGGAAATGGCCCCACATTAAAATAACTTTTTAATGCAGCTACAGTTCCCAACGGATGTTGATGCTCTAAAGTATGAACTTTTCCCCAATTCCAAGCGCTAATATCATTTCCAAGTTGGTTCTCTAAAGCAGCTACAGTTTCAATTAAAGCCGTTGATAATATCTCTTTTTTAGTTTCAATTTTGTTTGAAGTAGATACGTTATCCCACCAAATTGAACTATCCTTTTTAATTTGATTTGCAATGGCTCTTTTAGATAAGTGTGTACTTAAAAATTGTGTAAACAATTCTTCGCCCAATTCATCTTCGTAGGTGTTTTTTAAATATTGGTAAATTAATTTATTATAGATAGTTGGTGCAACAGCATCAATAGTATTTGAGCCATCCCAAAGTTGCAATATATCAATTGCTCTTTGTTCATTTTTATTGAAGGAATTAAAATTAATACTAGAAGCAAATTCTTTAATTACACTTGGAGAAACCGATGAGGTTACATCAGTAATCATTGAAGCCATTGTTTCTTTATTCCAGTTGTTTTTTGGTTCTAATAATTGAGTTATACGTTTGGCTCTATCTTCTGATAAATAATAACCGGGATATAAAATATTTGCAATTGTATCTGGTTGATTGTTTGCAGAATATACGTAATTCCAAGTTGGGTTTTCAGCCATTGGGTTTTCACTAAAATCTAAATATTCAATAGGGTCATCTTCTCCCGTTGCGCCATCTAAAATAAATTTTGTGTTTACGTGTGGTTTATGTTTGTATAATTTACCAGCCGCCCACCAAGCAACATTTCCTTTAGCGTCACCGTACATTAAATTTAAGCCAGGAGCGTGAATCATTGAAGCTCCTTTTTTAACATCTTTCATTTCCGTAGCTCTAGAAATGGTATAAAGTGCGCTTAACATGTTACCTTCAAGTTGTGTAAACACCCATGACATTGCAATTGGTGCCGTTTGTGAAATAGCAGCAACAACATCATTCATAATTGGTCCGTGGCGTGTACTTCTAACAGTTATGGTTACATCTTCAGCATCTTTAACTTTAATTGTTTTTGTAACAGTTTTATAATCTTCATAGCCATTAGGTGTTTTATATTTCGAAGCATCTGACGGATGGTTTTCTTCTTTATAAAAATCAATGTCATCGTTTTCAAACATGGTTAATCCGTACGCATAATTTCTGTTGTGTCCCAGTAACGGAAAAGGAACTCCCGCTAAATGATACCCATACAATTCATAATTAGGAGTTGATATGTGTGCTTCGTACCAAACGGCTGGTTGAGCAAAGCCTATATGCGGATCATTTGCAAATAATACATTTCCAGTAGTTGTTTTTTTAGGAGAAACTACCCAACTGTTACTACCAATAAATGGAGGGATAGGATTGCTTTCCATAATTTTATTCACATTAAAAGCTAAATTTTCTAAACTTTCAACTGTTGGCTTGGCATTTTTTATAAGTGTGGTATTTGGGTTGATATCAACGCCTAATTCTTTTAAATAATTGTCACCTAATTTTTCTTTGATAACGCTTAAAAAAGGATCGGTTTTTTGAGCCATTGCAAAACTAAACGACATATAACCCATAATATTATAAATGTCATTTAACTGATAGTGTTCTTTGTCAACTCCAATTAATGTAAATTCAATAGGAGTAGGGCCGTTATCAATAAATTGATTTACTCCATTTAAATAGGCAGTTGCTAATTTGTAAACTTCACCGTTTTTATCTAAATTTTTAATTGATTTTTCTGAAGCTTCTTCTATGCCTAAACTCACAAAAAATTGATCATTTTTTAACATTTTTTCACCAAAAATTTCCGATAATTTTCCGGGAGCAATTCTTCTCATTAACTCCATTTGCCAAAGCCTGTCTTGCGCATGAACATACCCTAAAGCAGTAACAGCGTCTAATTCATTTTCTGCGTAAATATGTGGAATTCCATAATCATCAAAATAAACAGTAGTTTCATTGTCTATTTTTTCAAGGTTTATGTTCCCAGAGTAGGAAGGTTTTAAGCTGTTATAATACATTGTACCTCCTGCTAATATTACAACTAACAGAATAATAATAATGATTGCAATTTTTTTTAAAATACGCATTGAAATAGTGATTTTACTTAGTTACTTCAAAGATAGTATTTTATGTGGGATTACAAATAGTAATAAAAAGCATTATTTATGAATAGAATTCTTCTTGAATTTTGAGAATCTATTATAAAATATACTTTGTAAAGAAGGGTTAAAGATACCTTTCTTTAATTACTTTTAAATGATGTATTTGATGCCCAGCAATAATAAAACCTAAAGATCTTACAGACATTTTATTTCCATCTATAGTGCCAAGTAGTGAAGGCATTTCATCGGTAAAACTATTGAATAAATAAATACTAGAGTTTCGTACGAGCGTTAATTCATTTAATAAATCTTGAATATCTCTGTTATTTCCGTTAGAATTTTCAACATACCAATTTTCTTCAAAACCAGGTAAGTTGGTTTTATCATTTCTTGAAAATCGCAATGCTCGGTAACACATAATTCGTTCTGTGTCAATTAAATGCTGTAGAAGTTCTTTAATGGTCCATTTTCCTTCTTCATAACGATACACTAATTTTTCTTCAGATAGATTTTTAACTGTTGAAACTAAATTATTGAGAGAAGTAGTTAAAATTTCAAACAAATTTGAAGTGCCTACAGCTTTAATGTAAGTTTTATAAAAAGGAGCGTATTCATTTTCGTTTAATTGATTTGCATTCATAATTAAGCCGAATTTCTACTGGCATTTATATTTCCAAATAAGGAACGTGTGACCATTTTTTCATAGATCTTTAACAAATCAAGATTTGGATTTTCTTCTTTTTGAAGTTCTTGAATTTTACGTAACGCAAACTGTTGAATTGTTAATAAGGGTAATACAATATCTTCACGAATATCTATGGAAGCTTTTCCTACTTTGTTACTCTGCATTAGCTCATCGTAATCAGATAGTTTTAAAATTAAGCGTTTAGAAGTTTTGTATTCGTTGTAAATAATTTTCCAAAACTCACCAAATTCTTCATCTTTAGCCATATATTCTGTCAATCCAAAAAACGATTTAGAGAGTGCCATCATACTATTTCCAATTAAAGTTTTAAAGAAAACGTTCGTGTTATATAATTGTTTTACTTTTTCAAATTCGCCACTATCTTCATACTTTTTTAAAGCAGTTCCAACACCATAAAAACCAGGAACATTCTGTTTTAATTGACTCCAAGAACCAACAAATGGAATGGCTCGTAAATCTTCAAAATTTAATTCTTTAGATTGTGAACGTTTTGAAGGTCGACTTCCAATATTTGTTTTCCCATAATATTTTAACGTACTCATATGCTCTAAATAAGGCATAAACTTTGGGTGGTTTTTAAAATCAACATACGCTTCATAGCTTGTTAAAGCTAAATTGTTCATGATTTCAGCTTCATTTTTAGTCATGATATTGTTAGCATTGCTAAACAATTCATTAGAAATTCCAGCACTTAACAATTGCTCAATATTGTATTGAGATGAATCTAACGTGCCAAAGTTTGAACTAATTGTTTGTCCTTGAACAGTTAATTGTATTTCTTCATCTTCAATAGTTGGTCCTAGCGATGCATAAAATTGATGTGTTTTTCCACCACCACGTGCAGGTGGTCCACCACGACCATCAAAAAAGATAACTTTAATGTCGTGTTCTCTAGAGATTTTTGTTAAATTTTCCTTGGCTTTAAAAATAGACCAGTTGGCCATTAAATAACCCCCATCTTTTGTTCCGTCAGAAAAACCAAGCATTACAGTTTGTTTGTTATTTCTACTTTTTAAATGTTTGCGATATGCTTCGTTTGTATATAGTTTTTCCATCACATCTGCCGCATTGGTTAAATCATCAACGGTTTCAAATAGTGGTATAATATCAACGGTTAGTTGGTGTTTAAAACCACATAAGTTAAACATTGCAAAGGTTTCTAGTACGTTAACAGCAGTTTGGTTATTACTAATAATATACCTGTTAGCACCCCGTTCACCATTATTTTGTTGAATGGTTTTTATAGCTTGTATAGACCCTAGTGTTTTAGTTGCCATTTCATCTTCAAAAATTGAAATATCCACTGAATCTTCAACTTCAGAAAGAATTTTTAATTGCTCGCCTTCTGATAGATTTAAATAATTTTTTGGAAATAGTGTACTTCCGTTTTTTTGTAATGTTGTTACAATTTCTGCAAAAACGTTGTGGTGAACTCTACTGTCTTGTCTAATATCTAAGGTCGCAAAATGATAACCAAATAGGTGTACTTTATTTATTAAATCGTTTATATCTTCAACATAAAGTGATTGATGTTTTGAAATAAGCGTTTCTTTAATTTGAGTTAATTTTGCTATAAATTCAGACAATGGAATCATAGAGTTTGACTTAGCACTTACACTGTTTTCAAATAACAAATTTTCTAATTCAGAAATTGATTGTTCAACACCTGAAAAAGTTAAACGTCTTTTAAGTAAACGTAAGTCTTTATGATAATTTTTTAGTACAGTTTGCTTCAGCCGCTTGGCAACATTTAGAGTAATTTCAGTAGTTACAAACGGATTGCCATCTCTGTCTCCACCAGGCCAAAACCCTAAATTAATAATGTCATTTTCAATTGTTTCATTATCAAAAATATTACTTTGTATGTAATTGTAAACGTGAGAAATTGAATGGTAAAATACATTTTCTAAGTACCAAATTAAACTAACGGCTTCATCATAAGGTGTTGGTTTTTCTTGTTTGAAAAACTGTGTTTTACCTAATTGAGCCAGTAATTGATTAATCATTAGCAAGTCGTTATTTTGAATTGCTTCTGTTAAATCAGTAATAATTCCTAAAACTGTTCCAGGGTAAAATTGAGTTGGATGCGCAGTTAATACAACACGAACTTTAAAGTCTTCTAAATGTTTTTTTAAAGCCTCTTTTTTATTCTCAATGGCAGCAATTTCTTTACTATTTCTTAAAGTTCCAACACCATCCATGTTATTTACAATAGGAAATGCAGCATCTTCAATTGCATCAAATAAAACAACTTGACGTTCTATATATTGAATAAATTTGAACAGTAAATTTATTTTTTCTTCTTCGGAAGGGTTTTCTTGGTAGGTTTTAAAGAAATTCTCAACTATTTCTGAAGGGTTTTGCTTCGCTGAAAAACCTTCTTTGCAAATATCATGAAACAGCGGTAAGAGTACGCCAGTTTTTGTAATAGTATCAAACGGAAGTGTCATAAAAATACTATTGTAAATTTGGTATTTTGCTAATACATTTTCGTTAAACCTAGTTTGTTTTGGTTGTTTGTGCATACTTCAAAAGTTAAGTGGTGAAAAATACAAAAGCTTCACTAATATAGTGTTATTAAGCTACTAATTTAACGAAAACGTTTTTTGAAAAAAAATAACACTTGTCACTTTTTTATTTTTAAAATTTTAGAGGAAGTATCCAAAACTTTAAAACGGTCATCTAATCGTTTGCCAATTACCCAAATAATATCATTTTTGGAACATAATAACCAAGTATTTTCTTTTTCTATAAGCGACATTTTTTCATCCTTAAAATACTTGCTTAGTTTCTTTTTACCTTGTAAACCAATTGGGAAAAAGTAATCTCCTTTTTGCCATTTTCTAATGGTTAAAGGAAATTGAATTTTATCATAATCAATTGAAACGGTGTTGTTATCATCAAAAATTAATTCGTTTAAAATTTTATTCTGATGGTTTTTAGTGTCAAAAGAAATATTAATTGTTTCAAATTTTAATTTTAGTGGATTTTTAATTTTAGTGGTATTTTCTGAAATAGAAAATAAAATAGTTTCTTCGGAAGTAATTTTAGATAAAATTAAAAGATCTCTATTTTTTAATAATCTGTGAGTTTTACTAAATACAAATTTTCCGCTCTGAGCATTTAATAAATTGTAAATACCGTCCCATTCCGTAAATCCGTACGCATTTAAAAGTTGAAATAAATACACTTTAGGGTTGCTTAAGCTTTTTAATTTCGAAATATCAAAATGAATTTCATGGCTGTGTTTTACAATCACTTTTTGTCGAACATTTTCAATTCGATCTTTTACAATTTGCTGACTTCCTTTTAAATTATCTAAGGTATTTTGAAAAGTATCTAATAAACCTGGATTCAATTCTTTAAGTACCGGAACAATTTTGTGTCTAATTTTATTACGAACATATTTTATGGAAGAATTACTTCGGTCTTCTCGCCATTGCAATTTGTTTTTTGTAGCGTAAATTAATATGTCATTTCTATCAAAAGGTAGTATTGGGCGAACAAGAGTTCCATTAATTTCAGGAATTCCTGTTAAACCATCTAAGCCTGTTCCACGAGTTAAATTAATGATAAAAGTTTCAATAACATCATCTTTTTGATGCGCAGTAATTATATAATCAATATTGTTTTCTAAACGTATTTTATCAAACCAACTGTACCGTAAATCACGTGCAGCCATTTGGGTAGAAATTCCATTTTTTGTTGCGTATTTTTCAGTTTCAAATTGAATGGTAAAAGTTGGTACTTGTAGTTTTTCACCTAATTCTTTTACAAAAACTTCATCCTTATTGCTTTCTTTACCTCGCAACGAAAAATTACAATGTGCTAACGAAATAGAATAATTTAATTTATAGAATAAATGTGTTAAAACAATGCTATCAATTCCTCCTGAAATAGCAATCAACAATTTTTTTCCGTTTAAAAACGATAAATTTTGAGTGATATGTTTTTCTAATTCAGCTTTCATAAATAATGAGTAAATATACTTATTTAGTGTTTAATAAAACGTGTTTCATTGCTTTTGCTTTTAGCAAGCATTCTTCGTATTCTTTTTCTGGAATTGATTGTGCTGTAATTGCACCACCTACAGAATAAGAAACATATTTTTTTGAAGCGTTATAAAGAATACTTCTAATAATTACATTAAAATCAAAATCGCCATTTGGTGTAAAATACCCTACAGCACCTGAATATAATCCTCGTTTGGTTTCTTCTAATTCTTCTATAATTTTCATGGCTGAAATTTTTGGAGCACCAGTCATACTTCCCATAGGAAATGTGTTTTTTATAATATCTACAGGGTGACTATTTTTTGAAACTTCACAAGAAACGGTTGAAATTAACTGATGTACTTGTTCAAATGTATACACTTTACATAATTCATCAACTTTTACAGAGCCTTTAATTGCAAATCGTGACAAATCATTGCGAACCAAATCTACAATCATAATATTTTCTGCGCGCTCTTTTTGGTTTTTTTCTAAATTTGAAATCAATTTTAAATCTTCTTCTTTAGAATTTGCTCTTTTTTCAGTCCCTTTTATGGGTTGAGAAATAACAATTACTCCATCTTTTTTTAAGTACCGTTCGGGTGAAGCAGATAGTAGAAATTTATCGTTCAGTTTTAAAAATGTTGCAAAGGGAGGCTTTGAAATTTCATTCAAATTTTGATACACTTCAACCGGATTTATTGTTGAATTTTCGCTGTAAAATTCCTGGCAAAAATTGGTTTCATAAATATTACCTCTGTGAATATGACTTAATATTGAATCTAGTTTTTGATAATATTCATCTTTATGAATCCGCAATTTTATTTTTAATTGACTTTTAGTACTAGACTTTTCAGTTGTCACAGATTTTATGCTGTTTAAATCAGTTTCAATTTCATTTTTAAGACGTTCTATGTATTTTATTTCAAGAGTATTTCCCTTTATTAGAATAATTTTTTTAGGCTGAAAGAAAAATAAATTAGGAAAAGATAAACCATCAAAATTAGAGGAAGTTAAATTTTCAACATCGTTTTTTAAATCGTAGCCCAAATACCCAAAAATATAATCATTAACGTTAGTTTGATATTCTTTTAACTGTTGAAAAGCATTTGTGTAAGTCGTTTCAATTTTTGAAACAGTATCAACTGCAAGTACAGCATCAAAATTTGAATGTTTTTGATGGTAGTTATTACTATCTAGCCAAACAGCAGTTTTAAACTGTTGCGCCCATTGTAAAAGTTGCGTTTTAAATTCAGAAATGTTTCCAATCTGAATTTTAATATTGGTTCGTTGCATTGTGACAAAAATAAAAAAGTCCTTTCAATTTGAAAGGACTTTTTAGATATAATTATGTTTTACACTTAGAAAAATAGCTTTTAATTTAACATATTTCGAGAGGCTCAATATAACACAACAGTATTAGCTGTCAGTTTGAGCTTGTTGAAGACTATTTTTAACTATGAATTGCTCTATCATTAACAGCCAAACAAGCTTCTTTAAAAGCTTCAGTAAATGTTGGATGTGCGTGAGATGAACGTGCAATATCTTCAGATGAAGCTCTAAATTCCATAGCAATAACAGCCTCAGCAATCATATCTGCAGCTCTAGCACCAATCATATGAACACCTAAAATTTCATCGGTTTTAGCATCAGCTAACACTTTTATTTGTCCGTCTAAATCCATACTTGCTCTAGCTCTACCCAACGCACGCATTGCAAAAGTTCCCGATTTATAATTAACTCCAGCTTCTTTTAATTGCGCTTCGGTTTTACCTACAGTAGCAACTTCAGGCCAGGTGTAAACAACACCAGGAATTAAATTATAGTTTATATGTGGTTTTTGACCGGCAATTAATTCAGCAACCATGGTTCCTTCTTCTTCAGCTTTGTGGGCTAACATAGCTCCTTTTACAACATCACCAATTGCATAAATATTTGACACATTAGTTTGCAGTTGTTCGTTGGTTTCAATTTGACCACGTTCAGTAATTTTAATACCAACAGTTTTCAATCCTAATCCTTCTGTATAAGGTTTTCTTCCTACAGAAATTAATGTATAGTCGCCCTTAAATTCAACAGGTCTTCCTTTTTTATCATTTGCAGTAACAGTAACTTCTTTACCATTATTTTTTACCGAAGTTACTTTATGACTTGTATAAAATTTAATGCCTTGTTTTTTTAATGTTTTTTGCAATTCTTTAGAAAGCATTACATCCATACCGGGTGTAATGGTTGGCATAAATTCTATTACTGAAACATCAGCGCCTAATCGTTTATATACTGAGCCTAATTCTAAACCAATTACACCACCACCAATTACAATTAAATGTTTTGGTATTTCAGTTAAACTTAGCGCTTCAGTTGATGTAATTACACGTTTTTTGTCTAATTCTATAAAGGGAAGTGTTGAAGGTTTTGAACCTGTAGCAATAATTGTTTTACCAGCTTCAATTTCTTCGGAAGTTCCATCAGATTTTGTAATATTAATATGAGTTGCATCTTTGAAGCTTCCAACACCTTGAAGCAGTTCAATATTGTTTTTACCCATTAAATAATTGATACCACCAGATGTTTGCGCAACCACTTCATTTTTACGTGCTATCATTTGCTTGAAGTTTACTTCCAAACCTTTAACATCAATTCCATGAGTTGCAAAATGTTTAGAAGCATCATAATAATGATGAGACGAATCTAACAATGCTTTTGACGGTATACAGCCTACATTTAAACAAGTGCCACCAAGTGTATTATACTTTTCAATAATGGCAGTTTTTAACCCTAATTGTGCGCATCTAATTGCAGCAACATATCCTCCTGGTCCTGAGCCTATAACGGCCACATCATACGTTTTCATAATTTAGCAGTAAAATTGAATGGCAAAAATAGAATTTTTTATCAATCTCCGGATAACAAGCTCATTTATTTATTTTAAAAAAAGGATGTCTTCTTATGTTACTTAAGTTGCAAAACATTGATATAGTGTGAGTTATAATTAATAATAAAAGCGTATACATTTTTTCTAATTTATTGTTAAGAAATGACCGTTTATTAACAAATTATTTCCATTTGTTAAGTTTATGCTTTAAAAGTGCTGTCTTATAGTATTTTAAAGGACGATGTCGTTTACATTTGTATTGTAATAGAGATAAATGTCCCCCACAGATATCCTTTTTTTTGACCCCACAGATGATAGAATAATATTTAATAGTATTATTTAATTAATGTTTTACCATACATAGCGAAAACTAAAAAAATTAATAATGTATAATTTGGCTTTATACAGTAATATGTAATTTAGAATTACACTTAAAGCTCTTTTTACTTGGTTTATTTTAAACTTAGAAATTATGAAAAAAATTACTTTTACTAGAATTACATTTTTACTAATATTCTTGTTTACAACAACAGTTTATTTTTCAGAAATTAAGGCACAAGAAACATTTAATTGTAATGCTTCTTCATTGTATCAAACTATTAAAATTACAGAAGCTTTACCTGGTAAAGCAGCGGTTGGTGATTTTGTGTTGTTTAAGGTAAATCCAGTAACTGCAGTTTTTACATTTGTAGCCAATCTGTCTGTAGATGATGATGGAGCAGGCACTGCTGATGTTGCTGTTAGTAATATAAATTCACTTGGTTTTAATAGAAATGATGGATTTATTTATGCCATTAATATATCACAACATAAACTATATCGTATTGATGGGGATGGGAATGTAATTTTAATAAATTCCCTTTCAGGAGCTACCAATGGTAAAAATAATTTCGCTGGAGCAATGGATGCAAATGGGAATTATTATATTTCAGGAGGTACAAAAAAACTGTATAAGGTTAATATAACTACTGGAGTAACTACTTTAGTAATGAATACTTTTAGTACAGCCGATATAGCATTTAGCCCAATTAATGGACTTTTATATGCCTGGGATTCTGGCGCAAAAAAATTAAAAACAATTAACATTACCACAGGAGTTATAACAACTATTGGAGCTGCAAGTACTAAATTTAAAGTATTTGGAGCACTATATTTTACACCTGCAGGGCAACTAATAGGTTATGGAGATGACAGAACAATAGGAACTAATTCTTCTCAAGAATCTCTTGTTGATATTAATACTACTACAGGGGTAATTACAACAATAGGCACAGGACAAGCTGTATGGGTAAATGATGGAACATCTTGTGCGTATTCTTTAGGTCTTTCTAAAGCTGCCGCACCTGATATTAATCCAGGAGAAATATTAACATATACATTTACACTACATAATGCATTTGGAACAACATTGAATGATATCGATTTTACTGACACACTTCCTAGTGGTTTAACCTTTTTATCAAACCCCAGTATAATAACTGGAGGTATTAGTATTGTAGGTACAACAGCAGGTGATAATTCGGTAAGTTTAGAAATAGACAATATTCCAGCAGGAGAAAGTTCATTTACGATAGATGTTTATATTCCATGTGATTTTGATTCATTAACTATTGAAAACCAAGCCGAATTAGATGCTGGTTTGGTAAGTGTTGTATCAGATGATCCTAATACACTTGTATTAAATGATGCTACAATTACAAACGTTAATGAAGTAGGAGCTGATATAGATGCAGATACAACTGAACTAACATGTACTACTACAAGTATCACACTAGATGCAAGTGCCTCTACAGGAGGTGATACTTATCTATGGAGTACAGGAGAAACAAGTTCAAGTATTGTTGTAACTACACCAGGAAATTATACAGTAATCGTTACTAATTGTGATGATGATGATGATGATGATGATGAAAAAAGTAGTACTTATAAAGTAATGTCTGTTGACAAAGTAGAAATATGTCATAAAACAAAAATTGGAAACGATTGGAAATTTGTAACATTATTTGTGCCAAGATCTGCAGTTCAAGCACATTTAGACCATGGTGATACTGAAGGTAAATGTGATGTAGTTGGGGAAGATGATTGTTGTTCATATTCAACAATAATTACAATTACTGAAGCTGCTTTACCAACAGCAGAAGCAGTAAAAAATAATGATGTAAGTTGTTTTGGTGGAGCAGATGGTTCAGCAACGGTTACTCTATCAGAAGGAAAAGCACCTTATAGTTATTCTTGGGATAACAGTTCTTCAACAACCAATACGGCTTCTGATTTAGCAGCAGGTTTACATATAATAACTGTAACAGATGCAAATGGATGTGAAACAACTGCTGAAATTACAATTACACAACCAGAATTGGCGTTAGTTGCATTAGCGGTAAAGAATGAAGATGTAAGTTGTAATGGCGGGACTGATGGAAAATTAACAGTAACTGCAAGTGGAGGAACAGGA
>Ga0190303_1000049_pt1 | contig 47692 bp, 43 predicted proteins | sample 48700701_MG_FD_161672 | JGI IMG/M metagenome (GOLD analysis project Ga0190303, IMG submission 161672) | Hydrothermal vent sediment bacterial communities from Southern Trench, Guaymas Basin, Mexico - 4870-07-0-1_MG | ecosystem: Environmental > Aquatic > Marine > Hydrothermal vents > Sediment ... | reverse complement strand
AACCATGACCGCCCGAATATGGGCATCGGCGGCATAACACCCGCCCAGAAACTGAGAATGGCCGCGTAAGTTCTACGACCGCACCCCGTTAAAAATGGGATGATTACCACGTCAATTGTGGGTTGGCCTTCGCGCCACCAGGAGAAACTAATCTCTTTGTCCTTTAGAAGTTGCTCTTCATACCAATTGGGTTCAGCAGGTGTTCGCTCGAAATGATCATCAAAAACGGTTTCTACTCTATCTGCAACTTCAGCCAACGGAATCGTCGGTTCCTCATTGTCTCCGCAGTAGTCGCATTCATGTATGGTACCTTCGCCTTCAATTTCAGCGGACAGAAAACTGTCGCCAATACACTGGTGACAAACGTTGTTCTGCTCCATTTCCTCAACACACAATTTAATTACTCCTAAAAACATCTTCCGCTTGAGCTATGCAACGCATAGCCAAACCCGGCCTTGTTGTCTCCTTTGCTGCTCAAATCCATTCCGAATTACAGGGCGCGCGACAGCCCGCCATCCACCAAAATGCCCTGCCCGTTAATATATCCTGCGCCCTCCGACAATAAAAAGCTGATGGTGGCGCCCAATTCGTCCGCCACCTTGCCGTGGCGCAGGGCAGGGATGCGCGCCAGTGACGCTTCTTGTGCCGGGTAATTGTCCATGAAACCGGGCAGCACCGCATTGATGCGCCAGCCTTCGCCACCATGGCGTGCGACGCAGAGTTTGAGATAGCTGGCAACGGCAGCCCGAAACACCGTCGACAGCGGATAGGCCAGATCGGGCTCACGCGCTGCAAAGGACGACACCGTCACGATCGCGCCGGATTTCTGCACCGCAAGCAGCGGGGCCAGCAGCGACACCATGCGCACCGTGGGCATCAGAACCATGTCCATCCCAGCGTGCCAGTCGTCATCTGGGATGCCCAGTATCTCGCCTTTGGGCGCGTGGCCGGTGTTGATCACAGCACCATCAATCTGCCCGTGACGCTGCAGTGCCAGATCGACCAATGCGGCCAGATCATCCGGGTTGGTCACATCGCCGCGCAGCGCAGTTGCCCCCAGATCGCGCGCCACGCTTTCAACGGCGACGGAACGTGACATCAACACCAGTTGCCAACCCTCAGCGGCCAAAGTCTGCGCCGCCCCCAGTCCTATCCCGGAGCTGGCGGCGGTGATAATAGCGGTTTTAGTCATGGCGTTCCCCTTGGCTCAGGTGGCTGTATCGCGTTGTTTCACCAGATCAAGCGCCACATCGACGATCATGTCTTCCTGACCGCCGACCATGCGACGTCGCCCCAGTTCGATCAGAATATCACGCGCATCCAACCCATATGTCTGCGCCGCTGTTTCCGCATGGCGCAGAAAACTGGAATAAACCCCGGCAAAGCCCAGCGATAGGGTTTCCCGATCCACCTGCACCGGGCGGTCCTGCAACGGGCGCACCAAATTATCAGCCGCATCCATGATCGCAAAGATATCACAGCCGTGATCCCAGCCCATACGTTCCGCCACCGCCAGAAACGCCTCGATCGGGGTGTTGCCCGCGCCGGCACCCATGCCCGCCAGAGAGGCATCGACGCGATAGGCGCCTGCCTCTACAGCGACAACGGAATTGGCCACCGCGACTGACAGGTTTTGATGTGCGTGGATACCGATCTGGGTTTCCTCGTCCAGAATATCGCGATAGGCGCGAATGCGGTCGCGGGTGCCGTTCATCACCAAACCACCTGCGGAATCAGTGACATAGACGCAATGCGCGCCATAGCTTTCCATCTTTTTCGCCTGCTGCGCCAGATCGGCGGCGGGGATCATATGCGCCATCATCAGAAAACCCGATACATCCATGCCGATCTTGCGTGCGTGGGCGATATGCTGCGCGGCGACGTCGGCCTCGGTGCAGTGGGTCGCGACGCGGACAGATTTCACCCCCGCCTCAAACGCCTCTTGCAGGTCTTGGATGGTGCCGATGCCAGGCACCAGAAGGGCGGTCAATTTGGCGGTCTTCAGCTTGTCGGCCACGCAGGCTATCCATTCCAGATCAGTGTGACGGCCAAAACCATAATTGAAACTGGAGCCGGCCAGCCCGTCGCCATGCGACAGTTCAATTGCATCAACCCCGGCACCATCCAAGGCCATGGCGATGGTCTCGACCTGATCACGGGTATAGCTGTGGCGGATCGCGTGCATCCCATCGCGCAGAGTTACGTCCTGAATGTAGAGCGGCGGGTTTTTCATCTTGGTCATTTTACGCCACCTTTGCCAGGCTCTCGGCGGTGCGCAGCGCCGCTGAGGTCATGATATCAAGATTGCCGGCGTATTTCGGCAGGTAATGTCCGGCCCCTTCGACCTCAAGGAAAACGCTGACCTTCAGGCCAGTGGCGGCCTCGTCAATGCCCGGAATACGCACCGCGGCATTGCTGCCGATGGTTTCGAACTGGATGTCTTGTTTCAGCCGGTATCCCGGCACGTATTCCTGAACCTCGGCGACCATCGCCAAGATGGACGCCTTGAGCGCCTCGCTGTCGGTGGTTTTGACCAAGCATAACACCGTGTCGCGCATGATCATCGGTGGCTCAGCAGGGTTAAGGACGATGATCGCCTTGCCCGCTTTGGCCCCGCCCACGGCGACAATTGCGTTTGATGTGGTTTCGGTGAATTCATCTATGTTGGCTCGCGTGCCCGGCCCGGCAGAGCGCGACGAGACCGAGGCGATGATCTCGCCATAGGTGACTTCGGCAACCCGCGATATGGCGGCGACAATCGGGATGGTTGCCTGTCCGCCGCAAGTTACCATGTTGATATTGCTTTGATCTTTATGCGCCTCCATGTTCACCACCGGGATCACATAAGGACCGATGGCCGCCGGCGTCAGATCAATCATCCGCTTGCCGGCACCACGCACAATGGCATCGTTTTTCACATGTGCTCCGGCTGAAGTGGCATCGAACACGATTCCAATTTCGGGCCAGACATCCATGGCCGCCAGCCCGTCAATACCGTCAGAGGTGGTCGCGACACCCATGCGTTGGGCCCGTTTCAACCCATCACTTTCGGGGTCGATTCCGACCATTGCAGCAATTTCCAGAACCTCGGAATTGCGCAGAATCTTGATCATCAGATCGGTGCCGATATTGCCCGATCCGATGATGGCTGTCTTGATCTTTTTCATGCATTTCCACCATCTTCAAAGGCCACTTGCACGGGCGAGAACCCGGCGATTTCGGCCACATAAACTTCGCCTGGTTTCACCGGAACCATTGGCCCCAAGGCCCCCGACATGACAATTTCACCTTCGCCCAGAGGTCGGCCCAATTTGGCCATGTTGCGCGCCAACCAAAGCGTGGCGTTCAAAGGATGCCCCATGCAATCGGCCCCGATGCCGCTGGATACCACTTCACCGTTTCGCGACAGGATACCCCCGGCCAGCCGCAGGTCCAGATCGGTCACTTTGCGCGCGCCCAGCCCCAGCAGAAATCCGCCGCCCGAGGCATTGTCGGCCACCGTATCGACCAGCCGGATATCCCAGTCGGCAATCGCCGTATCAACGATTTCCAGCGCTGGCACCGCGTAGGCGATCGAGCGCAGCAGTTCGGCCATCGGCAGATTTGGATCATCCACCGCCCGTTCCATCACAAAGGCCACTTCAAGTTCGGCCTTGGGCTGCATGAAACGACGCGTGTCCACCACTTCGCCTTCGGTAAAGGCGTAATCGCCCCACAGCATGCCGGAATCGGGCTGATCGACGCCAAGCTGGGCCTGAACCGCCTTTGAGGTCAGGCCGATCTTGCGCCCGACAAGGCGGCGGCCCTCACTGATCCAGCGGGTGTTGGTGGCTTCCTGCACCGCATAGGCGTCTTTTACCGTGGCCAGCCCGTGACTGTCACGCAGGGGCGGGATTTGCACAAGATCGGTGCGGGCATAGTATAGCGCGTCGGCCATGGCGGTGATGTTGGCGGAGTCAGTCATGTGTCGGTATCTCTTTCAGTGTGTTCGGATGTTATCGGCAGATAAGTGCCGCGCCAGTGTAACAGAGGGAGTTGTTCAAATGTGCGCGCCCGCAAGACACGGCCCACAAGAATGGTGTGATCCCCGCCTGCCAGGGTTTCTTCCAGATCGCATTCGATCCATGCCACGGCGCCAGAAATCAGCGCGATGTCATTCAGCCCCGGTTCGGTCTTCTGGCCGGCAAAGCGGTCGATGTCGGGCGTGGCAAAGCGGCGTGATATGTCCGTTTGTCCGGCTGACAGAATATTCACCGCAAACCGACCCGATTTCAGGAAGACCGGTAGGGAATAGGCTTCGTTGCGCAGGCTCCACTGTACCAGCGGCGGATCGAGCGACAGCGAGGCGAACGAGGTGGCCGTCACGCCATATGGCGCGCCGGCCTCATCCATCGTGGTGACCACGGTTATTCCTGTGGCGAACCGCCCCAGAGCATTGCGGAATTTGTCCGTTGTCAGCATCGGGGACGGGTGTATATGCGCAGTCATCAGAAATTGCTCCTAGCGGTCCAGAAGGAAATCAAGGTGCAATTTGTTGAACACAGGCGGATCCTCGAACTGCGGCCAGTGGCCACATTCGTTCATCACCACAAATTTGGCGCCGGGGATGGAATCGGCGATTTTCCTGCCCTCTTCCGGCGCGGCGGTCGGGTCATGCGATGTCCACAAAACCAGCGTCGGCGCGGTGATCTTGGCACTGTCCTCATAAGTGAACATGTTGCGCTTGCGGGTTTCCATTTCCTGAAGGCACAGGATGCGCTTCATGATGTCGGCGAATCCGGGCTGCGAATAGATGGTGCGGCGCACGTTCACCAGATCGGCGTTGACCTTGGATTTGTCGTGCATCAGGAATTCCATCCGCGTGCGGATGCGCGGTTCGCTTGGGTCGCGCACGGCCTCCATCGACAAACGCGTGATGCGTTCCATCACTTCGGGGAAGGCAGTCCAGCCGCCCGCCGTGTTCAGCACCAGCCGATCGACCATATCGGGGGTGTTGATGCCCATCCAGCCTGCCACCCAGCCACCAAGGGATTCACCCGAGATATGCGCCTTTTCATAGCCAAGCGCCTTGATGATCGCCACAACATGCCGGCTGTATTGCGGGATCTCGTAGTCGATATCTGGCTTGTCGCTCCAACCGTGGCCGACAAGGTCAATGGCGTAGGTGTTGAAGTGTTCGCCATGCGCGGCCATGTTGCGTGTAAACGCCTCGGCGTGGCCACCGGTGCCGTGGATCAGGATCAACAGGGGCTTGCTGTCATCGCCACAGGCCAGATAACGGGTTTTGATCCCGTCTGCATCCAGATAGCCCTGCCGGAAATCAACCCCGGTCAGGTCGGTCCACAATGACGCGTGTTCGGTTTCGTCTGTCATATTTTGTCCTTTGTATTCGTTTACCAGAGGCGATTTTCAACTTTTGCGCGGTTCGGGATCGCCCGACAACGCAAGCGCCGCCGCAACCAGTTTCTTCAACTGCTTGTCATCCGCGCCCTTATAGTTCATCGCCAGCGTCCGCATTGGATCTCCGGCATAATAACGTTCATATTGCAGGGCCCGCGTACCAAATGCCTCGCCCGCCAGATCCCACGCCAGCTTGAACAGCCGCGCCCGGTCCAAAGACGAGATATTGGCCCCGCCATAGTATTTCTCGGTATCCTCTTTCAGCTCGGGAACGGTGAAATCGGCCCCCGATGGCATCATCATGAAACCACCCGCGGCAATCGTCTGGATCACCTCGATCACCCGGGGATAGGCCTTCGGTAAATGGGTGCGCAGCGCCTGAAGTGGCCCCAAAAGCGGCCGCACTGTGCCAACAGCGGTGGTCTCGCAATCAATCTCGGCGCGCAGCAGCCCGCTTTTGAGGAACTCGACCTCGTTCAGGCATTCGCCCAGCATGGTCTGCACATGCAGGAAATGATCCGCTCCAATTGACCGGGCAATCTCCAACGCGATACCGACGGCGAATTCCATCTTCACTAGTGCGCGGGTGTTGGTCTGATGCGCCGTGTGATTACGCAGCGCCGAACTGATATAGTATTCGTTGGACAGTTCAACATCGCGGTAAATGAACACACGGTCCCAGGGCACAAAGCAATTATCAAAGATTAGCAGGCTGTCGTTTTCCTCGAACCGGTTCGACAGTGGATGGTCGAAATCCGATTTCTGGCCGGCCAGTGTATATGGTTCGCGGCATATCTGGCGCAGGCCCGGGGTATTGGTGGGCACGGCGAACATCAGCGCGTGATCTTCGTCGCCCGGTTGCAGGCCCGGCAGGGAATACATGATCATTTCATCCGACACGGGCCCCAGCGTGGCGATCATCCGCCCGCCGGACACATACATGCCCTTGTCATCTTCTTTGACCACTCGCATATGCAGCGCGGCCTGTTCTGACGACGGTTTCGAGCGGTCGTTTTGCGGCGACAAAAGCGCGTGACTGAGGAACAGATCATTGTCGCGCACATATTCATAATATTTGGCGATCCGCTCGGGGAACTCGGGGCCGTTTTTGCCGGCCAGTTCACGCGATTCCCAATAGGCCAGAAGCGAACAGTTGAGGAAGTCGGGCGAGCGCCCCATCAGGCCGAAATTCTGTTCCGCCCAAAGCCGGTAAGCTACGCGGCGCTTTTGCAGATCTTCGACGCTATGCGAGGGCATGAATGCCATCCCGGCGCGTTCTCCGGTTTCGGGCACCACATAGGTCGTCTGATCGCGGGTTTCAGAGGCGATCTGCATGTCATAAAGCTTGGCCAGTTGCTCGACGCTGGCGGAAAACGCGGGATGCGTTGTGACATCCTTTACCTGCTCTCCGTTTACCCAAACGTCACGTGGGCTGGATTTCAGCCCGTCGATGAATTGTTGTCCGCTGCGAACGCCCATAATTTCTATATTTCCTATTTTGCAAGTGTGACAAGGTGATGGCACCCGCCCATTTGCGGGGCCGGAAACTCACCCAAACTGGTGGTGAAACTTGTGCAGATCAGGCCGGTCTGGCGGTCATGATACCCATGCCGGTCAGCCATTCGTCGATCTGTTCATAAAACTGCATCTCGGCCTTGTAACCCGCGCCTCCCGCGCCCAAAGCCGAAAGTGCCGCAAACCAACTGCGGATCTCGTGACCGCCCCGCCCTCCGACGGCGGTGATCTGTTCGTCGGTGGAACCGTCCAGCATAGACAGATCGCCGGCGGCGAACCCGTCCATCAACATCTTGTCCCAGACTGGATCAACCGGCAGCAGGTCCGACTTGCCAGCGGCCAGTTTGGGGCCTTCACCCAATACGTTGTTCTGGCGGGTCATTCGCTGGGCGTGCGTCAGGTCGCCGCCTTCTATCAGACGTTGACGCACCATGGGTGGGGCGCTGGCCAGGCTGGGGATGGGCGGGTCATGCGACAAGCCACCCGAGGCGATGATCAGGATGCGCTCGGGGCTGTTGGCGGCCCATTGGCCCACCGCCGCGCCCAGGGCGCGCACCCGCGCAAAGGACGGACGCGGGGCCAGCGCGCAATTGATAAAGATCGGGATCATCCGCGCCACAGGTATTTTGGATGACAACAGTTCGACCGGCTGCGTGGCACCATGGTCAACGTCCATGCGATAGGAAATCGCTGTATCGACGCCCTGTTGCAGCACATGTTCTGCGCAGGACAGCGCCCGGTCTGCCGGAATATCAAGTATGCCCGCTGCGGTGCCAAAATCCCCGACCGAACGACCCCCGATGCCGACGCAAAACATCGGCAATAGTTTGTAAAAGAACCCGTTAACGTGATCCGGGTGGAAAACGATTGTCAGGTCGGGTTCGATTTCGGCGACAAAATCTGCGGCTTTGTCCAGTGCGGCCCAGAACCGCTCTTCTGCTTCAGGCGCCGCGCGGTTGCGGTCCAGCAACGGGCTGTGCGCCATGCACACGCTTCCAACAATCATGGTTTTCTTCCTTGGTTGCCGCGCGTTCAGTATTTGACAAACACGCATCCTAAAAGTTGCATTTTGCCTGCAGCAATTCGTCATGCTTTGGCGTGACGGCACCGCTAGGCTTGGTAGTATTATCGGGATTGCCAGTTTTTCCCGCAACCTCTATCTACCTTGTGTTCGCAGTGTGAACACCCATGCGCAATTACTGTAGGCAATTAGGAGGGCACTATGAAAGACGGCAATACGCCATACAAAGAAGTCCGCGCCCTGACGCGCGGGATCGAAATCATGGAGGCCCTTGCCGATCTGGGCTGGGCGCGCATCGGAGCGCTTAACCGATATACAGGCATTGACCGGGCAACGCTGTACCGGCTGGTACAGACTCTGGAAACCCGGGGCTATGTGGCGCGCCGCGAAGAAGATGGTGCGGTATCACTGACTTCTCGAATACTTGGGCTAAGCGACGGCGTGCGACAGGACGACATAATCGTGCAGGCGCTGACGCCGATTTTGACCCAACTGACCGAAAGCATCCTGTGGCCCAGTGATTTTGGCGCACTAACTGGCGGGCAGATGACCATATTGACCTCAACGCACAAGCTTAGCCCGCTATCAATTCACCGCAATCTGATTGGCAAGACGCGGCCCTTGCTGCGTTCGGCAATGGGGCGGGCGTATCTGAGTGCGCTGAGGCCAGATGAACGGGAACATGTGCTGTCCATCGTGCGTCGGCTGGGCGGCGACGATGCCAGAGACCTACGCAGAATCAGCAATATTGATGCCTTGCTACAAGATGTTCACAACGCTGGTTTCGCCATGTCAGTCGGTCTGATAGAAGACAATATTAGCGCCATTGCCATACCTTTGAGGCGCGGAAGTCGCGTGGTTGGCGCGGTCAATATCGCGTTCTTTCGCAGTGCAATGACCCCGGTACAGGCGGCGCGCGAGTACCTTGAGCCACTGCGTGCCGCCATCGAAAACTGCGAATCCGTACTTAAAATCCAGATCGGAAACTGACGACCAGGCGTTCCCAAGTGCTGATTTGGTGGCAATCCCCGTCCCATTGTAGAACAATATGTTCGCCTGTTGAACACTTTTCAGAAAATAATTGGAGCGCTGGCTTTTTTCGCAGGAAGTATGATCTAAGGCGATCCATGGTGGCGAGCACCTGCACGACAGCCCCCAGTTTGCGCTGGGATGCCCACGCAGCAAAGTTGCTACACGGGATCGTACAGTCATTTTGAAAGGAAACACCGATGCTAAATTTTGACACTATGAAAACCCGTCTGCGCCGCGGAATTGGGGCCGTTGCCCTATCCGCAATCTGCGCAACCGGCGCTTTGGCGCAGGATACGGTGACGCTGCGCTTTGCCAGCTTTGTCGGGCCGACGTCGTTTCTGAATACCGACCTGTTCGGGGTCTGGTTCAAGAAACTAGAGGATGAATCGAACGGCAAGCTGAAGATCGAGATCATGGCCGGCGGATCCATAGCCAAGCCGAACGAGGTGTTCGACACGGTCAAAGCCGGCGTCGTTGACATGGGATGGAGCATTTCCGGCTATAATCCGGGCCGTTTTATTGCCTCCGGCGTACCGGAACTGCCGCTTTTGGCAACTGGGTCGGGTGAAAGTTCGGCCGCGATGGCTGCGCTGTTCGAACAGGGGCTGATTGACGGCATGGATGGCGTCAAGGTTCTGGGCCTGGCCACAGCCGACATTGCCCGTCTGCAAAGTGCCGATGACATTTCCGGGTTGGCCGATTTGCAAGGCAAGAAAATCCGCGCCGCCGGGTCGGTTTTGTCGTCGATGATCGAAGAGATCGGTGCAACCCCGGTTGGCCTGCCCGCACCGGCGATCGCCGAGGCGCTGGCCAAGAACGTGGTTGATGCCGCCGCCACCGACTGGTTCGCCGTCGAGAGTTTTTCGCTGATGGATGTCACATCGGCGCATATCGACATCTCGCTGGGTACTACCGCGGTGTATCTGATCATGAACCAGGCCAAATACGATTCCCTGCCAGCCGACATCAAAGCCGTGTTCGAGGCCAATTCGGTCACCGAATTCGCCGCCTTCTGGGGGCCGACCCTTGAGGCCGAAAGCATGCGCGTGCGTGGCGTGCTTGAAGACAGTCCGGATCACAAGATAATCACCCCGTCCGAGGCCGACATGGCCGCGTGGAATGCAGCCGGGGCCACGGTCATTGATAATTGGGTGGCCAGCACGCCGAACGGAGCGACCATCCTCGCGGCTTACAAAGATGCGCTGACCGCACATCGCACCAGTAAGTAACAGTGCAAGCCACAGATTCAACAGAGTCAACACCCGAGCCACAGGCTCGGGTGTTGACAGAACAACAGGCGCAGGCCAGTACCCTGACGCGCATCGCGCTTTTGTGCGGGCTGATTGCTGGTGCTGCCCTGCTGATGGTGGCGCTGGCCATAACGGTTGATATTTTTCTGCGCTGGTCCATTTCGGCCCCGATCAAGGGGCTGTACGAGCTGACTGAACTGGCTTTCATGCCGATCATCGCCTTGGGGATGGTGTTTACCAACGCCCATCGCGGCCATGTAACGATGGGGATCATGACCCATCTGACCGGGCGCGAGCTGGGGTTGAACCTGATTACCAGCACCGTGACGGCACTGACCTTCACATTACTGACCTGGTTCATGTTTCACCACGCCGGCCTCAAGGCTGGCTATGGCGAAACGACGCTGGTCCTGTTGGTGCCGCTGGCTCCGTTCTGGTATCTCGGCACGGCAATGATGGCGCTGGCGACCCTGGCGCAATTCGGCGCCGCGTGGCTGGATCTGCGTGCCTATCTGCAAGGCGCACGTGGCTATCTGGCGGAACTGGCCGGGCCGGCGCTAGCGCTCTTGGCGGCGGCCGGACTGGTGATGTTGCTGGTGCTGGGCAAGCAGGAACTGGGGGCGACCGGCAATGTGCTGATTGGCTTTGCCATGTTGTATCTGCTGGCGCTGGCGCATGTGCCGATTGGCGTAGCCATGGCCATCACCGGGCTAACCGGCCTTTATGTGATGCTGGGTCCGCTGGCGGCGCTGACGGTCGGCACCAACAACCTGACCTCAAGCCTGTCGAGCGCCGACCTTGCGGCGGTGCCCTTGTTCTTGCTGATGGGTAATCTGGCCGTGGCAGCCGGATTTGCCGATGATATTTTTGCCGCCGCAACATCTGTTTTCGGACGGATGCGCGGCGGTCACGCTGTGGCCACGGTGATTGGCTGCGCCGGTTTCGGAGCGATCAGCGGATCATCCGTCGCCACCACAGCCACTCTTGGCGACGTAGCCTTTCGCGAAATGGAGGCGCGCGATTATGCGCCCAGCCTTGCCACCGGCAGTATCGCTGCGGGCGGCACTCTGGGCGCGCTGATCCCGCCATCGGTGATTCTGATCATCTATTGTGTGATTGCCGAACTTTCCATCGCTGACGCCTTCATGGCCGCCCTGCTGCCAGGGGTTCTGGCACTTGCGCTTTATGTGGTGGCGATCATGGTGCAGGTGCGCCTGTGGCCCGGCCTTGCCCCCGATCCCGACCCGGACCAGAAAATCGCATTGCTCCACGCCTTTACCCTGGCCTGGCGACCGACCCTGTTATTCCTGACCGTGGTTGGTGGGCTTTATGGCGGGGTATTCACCGTGCAGGAAGCTGCTGCTGCCGGCACCGGCATTACTTTTGTGTTCTGGCTTGCCTCGGGGCGGGCCAACCTGCCGGCACTGACCAACGCGCTGCGTGTCGCGATTGGCACCGGGGCCGGTCTGTACCTGCTAATCATCGGCGCGAATATTTTCGGAGCCTACCTTAATCTGGCCGGGGTAGCCAATGTGGTTGTCTCGATCATCAATCCCGAGCTGTTGCCGGTCTGGGCCATCCTTGTCAGTCTGGCGATCATGTATCTGGTGCTGGGCAGCGTGTTTGACACGGTTGCGGCACTGGTCGTGACTGTGCCGTTCGTCATCCCGATCATCGCGGCGATGGACCTTGATCTGATCTGGTGGGGGGTCATCACCCTAACCCTTGTCGAGATTGGCATGATCACACCCCCGATCGGCATGAACGTGTTTGTGCTGAAATCGGTGCTTGGGGCCAAAGCATCCATCAGCACGATCTTTCGCGGGGTGCTTCCGTTTCTGGCCGCCGACATGGTGCGTCTGACGCTGTTGATGGTGTTTCCGGCAATCTCACTGTGGCTGGGCAGCGTTCTTTAAATATGGTCACTTTTTAAAAATAATAACCAAAACTCTGGGAGGAGAAAACAAAAATGGAAATATCTATATTTAAACGGGCCATTCACTGGTCCCGGAATCTGGCCGCTGTCGCGACTTTGGCCGTTATGTCGACCACGGCGCAGGCGCAGACCGTAACCATAGGCACCACGGCGCAAGGCTCTCTCGGTTCGGCGCTGGGGGCGGCATTGGCCAAGGTGATGGACGAGGCCGGCATGAACATGCGCGCCGTGCCCATGGGCGGGCCGGAAGTGACCATGCCGCTGCTCAATTCGGGCGAGATCCAGTTTTCGCTGGCCAGCGCCGATGTTTCCAGCCTTGCCGCCTCGGGCACCGCGTTGTTCGAGGGCAACGCGCACCCGAACATCGCTATGGTCGGCCACCTTGTGTCATTCGAGGCCGGTTGGTTCGTGCGTGCCGATTCCGACATCATGAGCATCGCTGACCTGGCTGGCAAACGGGTATCCTGGGGCATCACCCAGCAGAAAATACTTGAGCTGTGGGGCCGTGCGCAGTTGGCCGCCGCCGATCTGGGCGAGGATGACATCGTGCCGGTGCATGCCACCGCCGCCCCCGCCGCCGTTCAGGACTTTATGGCTGGGCGGTCAGACGCGGTGATCTTTACCATCGGCTCGGGTCTGACATCGCAGGCCGATGCCGCCGTGGGCGGTATCCGCTTTCTGGCGCTGCCGGATCGTCCAGATCTGTTGGAAGTGACCACCAGCATTGTGCCCGGTACGGTTATCCGCACGGTCAAACCGCACGAACGTCGCCCCGGCATCATCGCCCCGTCGCTGATGATGGGGTCGAATCTGGTGTTGCTGGCCAGCACCGACACTCCGGACGATGTGGTTGCAGCTGTCACACAGGCGATCCACGCCAACCGGGCGGCGCTAATTGCCATTCACCCGGCGTTCAAGCGGATGAATGTGGACAAGATGGCCGGCAGCGTTACCAATCTACCGCTGCATGAGGGTGCTTTAGGCTATTACACCGGCAATAGCGTGGCGACAGACTAGGATGGTTGCGCCATGATGGTAACGATACGGAATCTGATTGCGGCGCTGCTGGTTGGCAGCGCCGTGTTCTGGGCGCTGGATCTGTTTCAGGTGCTGGCGCTGGCGGTGTTCAAAGAACAATATATGGCGTTTGCCCTGGGGCTGACGCTGGCCCTGATCTATCTTCCGGGTGGCAAGGTGACGTCGACCCAAGGCTCGTTTGGCTGGTGGTTTGGTATTGGTACCGCCATTGCCGGAATAGGGGTTTGCGGCTATCTGGCGCTGTTTTATCCGGTGTTGTTGCCAACGATGATCGTCAAGCCAATGCCGGCGATTATCTGCGGCACAATCCTGATCCCGCTGATGGTCGAAGGGCTGCGCCGGGTCGCGGGTACGGCGCTTTGTCTGATATTGGTGGCGTTCCTGCTGATCGGGCTGACGGCGCATTTCCTGCCCGGCCATCTTGAGGGCCGCCAGGTCGCGCCGGGGCGTCTTATCAGCTATCTGACGCTGGACCCCAACGGTATCCTTGGCCTGCCTCTGCTGGTCACATCAACCATCGTTGTGTCGTTTGTTTTGTTCGGCAATATCCTGAACGCCGCCGGGGGCGGCGCGTTTTTCACCGATCTGTCGCTGGCCGCGATGGGGCGCTATCGTGGCGGCACGGCCAAGATCGCCATTGCAGCTTCGGCGCTGTTCGGGTCGGTTTCGGGCAGCGCGATTGCTAATGTGGCGTCCACTGGCGTGATCACCATCCCGATGATGAAGAAGTCGGGTTATTCCCCCGCCGAGGCCTCGGCAATCGAGGCGTCCGCCTCGACCGGAGGCCAGCTTTTGCCACCTGTCATGGGCGCGGTGGCGTTCCTGATGGCCGAGTTCCTAAATATCCCCTACGCCGAGGTGGCCCTGGCCGCGCTTGTGCCGGGGTTGCTGTATTATTTCTGCCTGTTCATTCAGGCCGACCTGCTGGCAGCGCGCAAAGGCATCACCGCATTGGCGCGCGGCGATCTGCCCCGCGCCGCAACAGTTCTGGTCAAGGGCGGGCATTACCTGATCCCCTTTGCGGTGCTGGTGGTAGGCCTGTTCAAATACAACCTTGAGGCCGAACGCGCTGTGGCTTACGCCACAGCCCTCACGCTACTGCTGGGTTTTTTGCGCAGCTATGGCGATACTCGGCTGGACCTGCGCCGGATCTGGGCAGCGGTGGTTCTGGCCGGAACGACGGTGGCCGATATCATCATCATCGGCGCTTGTGCCGGGGCAATTATCGGCGTGCTGAATATCACTGCCGTGTCGTTTGGCATAACGCTGCAACTGGTTAGCATCGGCGAAAGCAGCCTGTTCCTGTTGCTGATCACCGCCGGGTTGCTGTCGATCATCATGGGCATGGGCCTGCCGACACTGGGCGTCTATCTGTTACTGGCAACGTTAACCGCGCCCTCACTGGTGGAACTGGGCCTGAAGCCGATTGCCGCGCATATGTTCATCTTTTTCTACGGCATGATGTCACTGATCACCCCGCCCATCGCCGTTGCCGCCTTTGCCGCCGCCAATATCGGCGGGGCACCGCCAATGAAGGTCGGCTGGAAGGCGGTGCAGTTTTCATGGCCCGCCTTCATTCTGCCGTTCCTGTTTGTCTATTCTCCAACCCTGTTGATGATCGGATCACCTGTGCAGATCGTTCTGTCGGTGGTCACGGCGATTTTCGGCATCTGGCTGATCTCAGCCGCACTGATCGGTCAGGCCAATCGCGCGTTGATGCCTTGGGAACGGGCGTTGGCCGGGGTGGCGGGGGCTTGTCTGTTGCTGCCGCCCGATGTGGCCCCGGGCGCCGTTTGGATCAACGTTGGTGGCGCGGTTCTTATGGCGGGGCTTCTGGCTCGGCTTTACCTGGGACGGGCCGGGCACCAATAGATTTCATAACGAAAGGGGGCCACCAATGGCCGATACACCAAAGCCTAATTTTATCGTTTTTTTGACTGACCAGCAGCGCTGGGATCATCTGGGTTGCTACGGCAACGACGTGCTAAAAACCCCCAATATCGACCGGCTGGCGCGCGAGGGCACGCGGTTCGAGCGCTTTTATGTGTCTTCACCGCTGTGTCAGCCCAACCGCGCCACGCTAATGACCGGGCGCACGCCTATGGTGCACGGCGTGCGCACCAATGGCATCGCGCTGGACCGCAATTCGGTGACATTTGTTGACATTCTGCGCGCTGCGGGCTGGCGCACGGCGCTGATCGGCAAATCGCATCTGCAAAACGTCACCGGCCGCCCGCCGGGGCCGCGCCCGCCGCTTCACCCTGAACGCAAGGCCCCTCCGGCAGAGTTGCGACAAGCCGGCCGTGTCCGTCTGGCAGGCGAGGATTACGACGCCGAGGTCAACCCGATGTGGCACAAAGACCCGTTTCGTGCCATTCCCAAAATGCCCTATTACGGCTTTGAGACGGTGCGCTTTACCTCGTCGCATTCCGACCGGGTGCAGGGTGATTACACCACCTGGTTCAATGCCCGCCATCCCGACCCAGACAGCTTGCGCGGGGCGGATAATGCCATTCCCGACGACAGCATCAGCGTTACGCAATCCTGGCGCACCTCCATCCCCGAGGAGCTGTATCCGACCGCCTATGTGGCCGAACAAACCGTCAACTATCTGAAATACCATCAGGAAAGCGACGAAGGTCGGCCATTCTTTGTCACCTGTTCGTTCCCTGATCCGCATCACCCGTTCACCCCTCCGGGCAAATACTGGGACATGTACGATCCCGCCAAGATTCCGGTGCCGGCCTCACACGGGAAACCGCTGACCAGCGACGACATGCCACCCGAACTGTGGTTCGCCTATGAAAAAGGCGCCGAAGAGCCGCACGCGCAATGGCCCGTTCCCGTCAGTGCGCGCCACGCACAAGAGGCGATTGCGCTGAACTATGGCATGATCTCGATGGTGGATGATGCGGTGGGGCGGGTGCTGGACGCACTGACGCCCGAAACGCGTGCCAATACGGTGGTTATCTTCACCTCGGATCATGGCGATTACATGGGCGATCACGGGATGATCCTTAAACTTGGCCTGCATTTTCAAGGCGTGGTCAGGGTGCCGTTCGTGTGGCAGGATCCCGAAGGCGGCGCAGGCGAAACCCGCGAGGATCTGGGCGGCACAATCGATATAGGTGCCACTATTCTGGCCCGCGCTGGCCTGCAATCCTATTTCGGCATGCAGGGCAAGGATCTGTTCGACGATGACCCGCGCAGCGGCATCCTGATCGACGATCACGGCATGGCGGTGTTCAAAGACCCTGAGGCCAAGGCTGGACTGATGAGCTATATCACGGATCAGTGGCGGCTGTCGGTCTGGGAAGGTTCAGACTGGGGCGAACTGTATGATCTGGTGAATGACCCGCATGAAATGACCAACCTGTGGGAGGTCGCTGAACATGCGCAAATCCGTCAACGTCTGTTGCACTGTCTGCTGCGCGAGATGATTGCATTGCGCGACCGGTCGTTGACGCCTACATCGTTGGCTTAAACAGTTTCGCAGGCAGTGTCAGGGCGAACTTCGGGGTTCTATCGCAAAGTTTAATGCTATTCCTGTCCTTGTGTGATTTCGTCATAAGTCGTTTCAAAAAGCTATCGGCAGGACGGTATCGTCATGTCTGGATGGCGTCCGTTTAGCAAGGTAATTTTGCATTGATGTCTAGCTTTTGCAATTTGGGTGCAGTCATGTCTCCGGCCTTTGAATGTGGCACATTATAACCACTGGCCCTGATATTGTCCGCCTGAACCGATCCCTATCAAGTTGTCGCGCTCAAGAAGGCGCAAGACGATACCACGGGGTGTTCGGTTTTGACGGCCCATTTGCTTTTGCTTCACATCATTACGTTGTCACCAGGCTAATTATTACCCCCACGAGTGAAGGGGCATTTTGCTTTTATGTAGTTCGTAGCTATGCTCCTTTGAGCATTGGTTGATAGCTTGTCTTTTTGCTCATAACGACCCAGGCAATCCGGGCCATTTTATTTGCTAATGCCACCGCCACCAACTTGAACGGCTTTTTGGCCAGAAGGGATCGTGCCCGATCGGTAAGCCGCGTATCAGATTTCCCTGATTTGATGCTATAAAGCGCAGCGTGTGCACCGATAACCAGCAGCCTTCGCAAACGCTGGTTACCCATCTTTGTAATCCTACCCAAACGTGGTTTGCCTCCGGTTGACTGCTGTCTCGGCACCAATCCAAAAAAGCTGCAAACTCACGCCCGGATCTAAACGCTCCTGCATCAGCAATGCTGGCCGCAAGACTGGAGGCGGCAATTGGGCCAATGCCGGGAATTGTTGCGAGCCGAAGACTGACATCATTATTGTGATGGGCGGCAAGAATTGCTTTGTCCAGGCTGGATATTTGCGTTCCAATATCAGCCAATGCCGTTGCCAGAGGCAGCAGTGCCAAACGAGCATTATCATTCAGTTCCGTCGTGCCTGGCTCATCTACCGCTGCCCGGCAGTCGATACGCAGTATCGATGAGAGGGGCGCAAGCAGTATTCATCTGAGGAAAAGATCAGGATTGTCTTGGATGGTTTGCGCGGTGAGGACAGCATTGCCGAGCTGTGCCGCCGTGAAGGTATTTCTCAAGGCGTCTACTACAAATGGTCGAAGGATTTCATGGAAGCTGGCAAGCGGCGTTTGGCTGGCGATACAGCGCGTGCGGCCACGACCGACGAAGTCAAAGACCTGCGCCGTGAGGCTCGGGATCTGAAAGAGGTTGTGGCAGAACAAACGCTCGAACTCCGGTTGCTCAAAAAAAGCATGATCGGGGATGGGGGAGACCAAGAATGAGGTATTCCGCATCCAATAAGCTGGAAATTATCAGGCTTGTCGAAGGATCACACCTATCAGCACGGCAAACACTGGCCAAGCTAGGCATCCCCCGCACCACATTCTACCGTTCCCAACACTTATGCTGAAGATGATCTGACACTAATCGTGCAGGACCGTCGGTTTGATAGGCGGGGCCGTATGGCCTATTCATTAAGAATGCCTGACAGGATGATGGGGTTTTTAGGTGATACTGTTTTGGTAAATGGTCAAGTCGGGCGGACAGCCGTAGTTCCCGCAGGGATTGTACGCTTAAGATTGTTGAATGGCTCAAATGCACGAATATACAAATTTTCTTTGGCATCTGGCCAGCACTTACATCTTATTGCCACAGAAGCTGGATTTATGCCGTCTTCTACAGCTTTGAAAGAAATTACGCTGGCACCAGGTGAACGTGTCGAGGTGCTTGTTGATTTTACCGATGTAAACAATGACAGCTTGGTTAGTGCTACCGTTTCTAACTCACCGATGATGGGTGGTGGACAACGTGGCGGAATGTTTGAGGTTCAAAAGTTTTCTGTCGATTCACGCATTTCCCCTAAAATTATCTCTTTACTGGGTGATACCGGTGAGATTCTACCGGATTTGGATCCAATAAACGCGATTCAACGGCGGATTTCATTGGATATGGGAATGGGGGGCGGTATGATGATGGGGTGCCGAGGCGGTGCTTTTTCTATTAATGGAATGCCTTTTGAAATGGGCCGGATAAACCTACAGGCAAAGCAGGGCCAAACGGAGCTATGGCGCGTGACTGCGCCAACAATGATGCATCCTTTCCATATTCACGGCACCAGATTTCAGGTATTTACAGAGAACGGAAGACGCCCATCACTACAAAACAGAGGTTGGAAAGACACTATTTTGGTTGATGGTACAGCAGAGCTATTGATGCGTTTTGATTACACGGCATCGAAAGAGGCACCATATATGTATCATTGCCATATTCTAGAGCATGAAGACGGTGGCATGATGGGGCAATTTACAGTTTCGTAATGGAATAGAAGCATTATTTAAAACATCGCTATTCATCGCGATTCTTATCAACGGCGTCCTGTAATTCGGCCTGTTCAACAAAACCGGGCAGCAGCACATCACCAACCACAAAGGAAGGGGTGCCGTTGAAACCAAGGGACTGGGCCAGCCGCATTGAGGATGCGATGTGTTCATCCACATCAGCCGACTGCATATCTGTTTTCAATTGGTCAATATCAAGGCCGATTTCTTTTGCAATGCGCAAGACCGAGGCTTCTTCAACGCGTCCCCTTGAACCCATCAATGCCAAATGAAATTCTTCGTATTTTCCTTGAACGCGTGATGCCAGTGCCGCGCGGGAAGCATAGACTGACCCTTCGCCAAGGATTGGCCACTCGCGATAGACCAGTCGCACATTTTGATCTTCATCTAGCAAACCCTGCACCTCGGGCATGGCACGTTTGCAATAAGGGCAGTTATAGTCAAAAAACTCGACAACCGTAACATCGCCATCTGGGTTGCCTAGAACCGGCGCATTGGGATCACGCTCGATCAGCAAGCGCTGGTCTGATAACACCGACTGTGTGGCGCTTGCTTGCGCTTCTTCATCGCGCTGCTGAATAAGTGCCACGGCTTCCATGATGATGTCAGGATTTTCGAGGATTGCCTCATAAACCAGCTCTTTAATTCGGGCCTCACTCAGTTCTTGGGCGAAAGACACGTGGGGAACGGTCATCAGCACCGTGGCGAAAATAGCCGTAGCAACATTGTTCATTGATTTGCCTCTTTCTGCAGTATTTCTGCCTCGCTTCGTGTGGCCTGAAGTTCTTGTTGGCGCGCAGGCCATGTTGATTTGATATAGGCAAGAATGTCCCAGATTTGCTGGTCGCTCAGTTGCTCGGTAAAGCCTGGCATGCCGCTGTTAAAGTCGATGCCCTGCTGCGCGAGCGCCTCTTTGCCGCCCAGTTTGGTATAGTTGAAAAGCAACCCTTCGCCGTGATGCCACGTGTGGCCAGTTTCATCATGGGGCGGGGCGGGCAGGGTGCCATCCTCTTTAGGGGATCGCCAATCCGGTTCGCCTTCCAGGTTCGCGCCATGGCACGATGCACAGTTTTCCTGATACAGAACCTGCCCCGCTACTGCATCATCATTGCGGGTTTCTTCCATTGCTGTTTGGGCCGATAGCGTAAGCACCGTCCAGCCCAAAGCGATAATTGCGCCCAGCCCTGTTATTGCGACAAGAGATTTGTTCATGTGTTCACCTTTAGCCAGGTCATCATGCCGGAATCTGCGTGTGACAGCATGTGACAATGAAAAAGCCAGTCCCCCGGGTTATTTACCATAAAGGCAACTTCCCGGGTGTCGCCACCGAATGTCAGCAGCGTATCACGCAGCGGGCCAAGTGCGCCGTTTTTCAGCACTTCACGAAAGTGCGTGCCATGCATGTGCATCGCGTGGGGGAAAACCGTATCATTGAATATCTCTAAACGAACCGTCTGGCCAAGATCAGCCGTTAGCAAGGGCGTCTCGGTCATGCCGATAATCCTGTTAAAAGCCCAGAACTGGTTGGCTTGGACAAGGCTTTGGAAGGTTTTACGCTCGCCTTGCAAAATAGCGGCATCCAATGATCCCATCGCGCCACCCGCCATGTTCAAACGAGCACGCAGGGCATCATCCAGACCGGTAACTTCCTGATCGGGATTGGCGGGCAGCGGCTTTGGTGTGCCACGTCGCGCCCGCGTGCCCAATGCAAGCACAGGAAAAGCGACCTGTGAAACCCCTTTTTCATCATCAACACGCAGCAAATGCGCGCTTTCCCCCACATCAGCAGTCACATCGACAAACAGGTCAATGCGTTGCCCGGGCGCCAGCAGAAGCTCATTTGTGACGGGCTGCGGTGTCGGCAATGGCATGCCGTCCAATGCAACGACCCAACCCTCAAACCCTGCCAGTTGCAAAACGAATACCGCCCGTCATCCTTTCAACTATCTCGCTTGCTTTCCTTACAGATGCAAACTGGTCATCGGCGGAAACGCCCTCAATTTTTGAAATGTCTAAACCGATTGGCTTGTTGTCACCATCATCATCCATGCTAGTCCTCGCTACGCCCGTCATTTAACTACATAATATAGTGATCGCAGTCGATTTTTTAAAGCTTGCCGCAGTTTTTGATGGGCTTTGATTCTGCTGACCTGAATTCCCAAAAACTCCGAAGCAGCCGTTCATGTAACTTGCAGTATTTGTAATATTGGTCTCCAAGCGGATTTTAGCTGCATTTGGCCTGAACATTGGCGTCCAAATATCTTACCTTTCGAAGCCAGCGGGTTTGCTGCTTGGCCTTATCTAGCAATATCAAGCTCACCGTGCTCGAATGCAGGTTCCATTAAATTAATCTCCAACTTGGGTGCCATGCGCGCTTGCGCAAAACCGCGCCATTGCCGCACAACGTCGGCGCATTCCCGGATGATTTGATCAGCTGATTTTATTGGCACAAAGAATTCTGCAACCGAACGCAGAAGATCAATCGAAGCAGTTGCCTCGTCAAAATCGATACGCGTGGAAAGCATCCGCAGACCGTTTGGCACCGGGTTGATGTCGTAGGCCGAGCTTAGCATCCAACCTTTGCGACCAGTCCACAAAAAGCCGTGGTTTCTGAAATGATCGTCGGTGTTCGAAATCAGAATGGTGAAGGCCATACGCCTGAATAGCTCTGCGCGATCTCCTTCGGGCTGGGCGCTGCGTTCGGTGATTGCCTCGACCAGCTCCAAGTAACTGCAATTATCATCCCCATCGCGATGCTCGGTCATCGCCATTGCCGACATGAACGGAATGCGGTGATCCTCGCACCCCTCCCCTGCCCGCTTGCGATCAAAGCGTTGCGACAGGAAGATTGTGCGTCCAGCGGCTTTAACCAAATCATGCTGAGCCACATGAATACCTGCGGCCACGGCCATATCCAGTGCAATCGCCTCCCAGCGTTCTACTGAATATTCATCAGCATCTTTAGGAAACTTCGCAATCGACAGATTTCCATGCGGATCATAAACCGATGCCTTGGGCCGCGCACCGCCAAGAGATGATCCCGGTGCGAAAATTACGATAGATGTCTATTCATATGGTATCGAAGTCGTCATAAACTTTCTCCATGCGTTGAGTTGCTCGAGAATGCTGGTCGCAGCTGTCGACCCTGACACAAAGGTTGCCCCCCATCTTTGTCCCCTGCCCCTTCGGGTCATTCCTCGCGAAGCAAAAAGATGTGCGCCTGTCCCTCTCCGCTGCGCTTCGCCTCCGTTTCTCTCCGGTGTGTCTGGGCCTGAGCCAGCTGCAAAGTGACCATCATTGCAACACAAACAAGGAGAAAAGCAATGACTACGAACTGCATCAAATTCATCAACGACAACATCGAAACAGCAAAAGGTACCGGGTCGATCTCAACTCTCAGCTTCGACCTCGACATCACTGTTGAGCCCATCACCAGCGACAACCCTCTCGCCCCAACCCATCGGGTTCTCGGGCGCTCACCTCGCGGCCAACTGGTCGAGTGTGGTGGTATCTGGAAGAAGCAGAACAAGGACACAGGCGCTGACTACTTCACCCTGACCGTCCGCGATCATGCCTTCAATGCCAACCTAGGCATTGCCGCAAGTCAAGATGATGCCTCCCTACAGGCCATCATCCCCTGGGGTCCGAAGGAGGCCGCATAAGCAAGAATTGGTCGGCCCTTCTGGGCCGGCCAACATTTATCTCACCTATCACTTCAGTTGTTCAGTATTTTGCCGTAGGAACCAAGCTAGTAAACCTGCAAATTTCGACCTCTTGCCGATAGACGATATTTGATGCGATATATGGTGAAGTGAACACGTCTTGGATGCAAATCTATTCAATCTTGCACGTGTGCAAGAACCATTTCTGGGGCGTTCTAGGCTATTCAATATAGGCGCATTGCACCATATTGTGCGTTAAAAAGTTGTTGGCGCACAGTATCTATACAAAACAATAATAATTGTGCTACTTATTCTATGAATCGATTCCATAAGAGAATCGACAGAGCGGGAATAAGTCATGAGCGGCAATTTAGAACAATTTCTACAACAACTTTCTCGCGGCTTGGACCGCACGATGGTATCCGTGAACAAAGAACTTACGATGCGACAACGCATCAAAAGATCTTGGTCGATGCGCCAGTGCGCTAGGTTCCTCAGTGTGAGTTATCAGTACCTGACCAAGTTCGCAAAAGAACACAGCGACTTTCCTGCTGGAAAGTATGTAGGTAGAGAACGTGTTTTTACTCTCAATGAACTTATGCATATGCGGGCGCTCATGGCCGGTTCAGCTAAGAGGCCATATGAGTATTTAGCTTGGCGCAAAGAGGGCGACGAACTGCCTGTGATCTCGTTTGCAAGCCAAAAAGGCGGCACCGCGAAATCACTCTCCGCCGCTCACTTTGCTCAATACCTGAGCCTGAACTATGGCATGCGTGTCGGGATAATGGATGCCGACCCACAAAGTACAATTACTTTATACTTTGTCGGCGGTGAAGAAATGCCCGCCCTGCCTGACGAGAACACTCCCACCATGGTTGACTTTGCAGGGTTTTTCCAGACGTCTGAAGACAAGGCATATACAGAATATGATGCCGATACCTTAGACACATTCTTTAAAAAGACATCATGGCCCGGTGTTAGGCTACTGCCTGCGCACGGAGAGACATCTGAAGGTGAAATCCAAATAGCCAGGATCCTTCGATCAAATACTCCTGGAAAGAAGTTTTACAGGTTTCTAAAGGATTCAATAGACCGCTGGAAAGATGGGCATACACCTAAGACGAAGCCAAATGAACTCGTGAAAGATGGGTGTGTGGATTTAGCGAAACTCGACAGCGCTCTCAACGAGACCCTAGATTGTATCATTATCGACTATCAGCCTGCATTGACCCTATTTCAGCTCAATAATGTTATCGCTTCAACATCGTTAATTATTCCTCAAACGATGAAGGGGTTCGACATCGCAACGTTGTCGACTTTTGTTACGGGTCTACTGACGATGCTTCGGCATATACTAGCAAACGAGCGCTTGGACATAGGAGCTGGTGCCAACATGCTGTTGCCCACGATTGTCCAGCGATCAAACGAGCAGGATCTCAATCAGGTCAGCAATTTGCTTGAAAACTGCCCGGATGAAGTTCTCCCAGTATTCTATTTGCGCTCGGATTCTATCGCAAATGCCTCAGATGTATATCAGTCTGTTTATGAGTATGAGCCTGACACCCCTGGCAAGAAGAAAGGGATCAACCGGTTCATTGAAAACGCTGATGCCGTTAATGATTCCATCGTTTCACGCATTTGGCCCGGCCTAGAGCGTGGGTATGCTGAGGCATGGATCAAAGAATTTTATGACTTCGAGGAGGAAGCCGAATGAAACGGTCTATTAGTAGTTCTGTGCTCCGGAAAAAACCAAAAGTTGATGACGATCAGGTTCAAAGTGAGCCTTTGCCCGCCACGTCAAACGCAGGAACAGAACTGGATGCGGTTGATCCAACGATTGGCCTCAAGCCGCGTATGGGCGGTTCCGGCGGCGCTTGGAAGGCTGGTGCCCTTGGCCAAACGCAAGAAGATCTCAACGAGCGGCGTACAAAGATTGCGAGTGATATTCTTCATGGACGACATGAGGTGGAACTTGCCGCAGACCAAATCAAAGATGATATTGGGTCTGACCGACGTGATGATTGGATGGATCAAGCCGCATTCAAATCATTGTTCGACAGTATTGAAAAGAATGGTCAAGACACTCCAATTCAAGTGTGGCCGGCTGATCCGAATTGGAAACCCGACCCGTTGGACCCTGAGAATATCAGTGGAGTTCCGTTTTTCCTTATAACGGGGAGAAGAAGATCTGCCATTGCTGCAAAACTCGGTCGGCCACTAAGGGCAATTCTAGCCGCACCAGATAAACGGGGTCAGCTGGATGAGCAATTTGAAATGCTGTTCATGCGTTTCAGAGAAAATGAAGAGCGTGAAAATCTAGGTGCATTTGAGCGCCTGCTATCTATTGGCGAGATGTTTGAGCAATTTCAAGCGGTAGCTCAAGAAACGAAAGTAACGGCGGTTTCTTTCGCTGATCGAATTGGTGTGCATGAGAGTTTGGTATCGCGTGGCAAGGCTATTTATAAGGCCCGCGACGAAATCTTGCACACATGCAAGAATGTATACGAACTAACATTTAGGCAGCTTGAGCAAGAAGTTTCAAAGTTGTCTGAAGCGCCTTCTAAAAAGTCCATAAAGCCATCTAAGCCTAAGAAAATTTTAGTGACGCGAAAAATGGGATCACGGAATCTCTCTGTATCTTCACAAGGAGGCAAGCTCTCCGTGAGCGCTACAGGATTGGATTTGGACAAACATACCCTCGAGGAGTTGAGCGAGATGATCGCAGCCTTCCTTGAGGGCAAGGGATCGGAGCCTGCTTCCAAATAACGAAGTATGGCCCCGCACAAACGAAGCGATGTAACTGAAAGGACATCAATTGATTTAACGGCAAAAGAAAAGCCCCCACACCAAGCGGCCTGAGAGCTGATCTAAATATGTTTTGCAACACTTAGATACCTCTCCCGCGAATCACTGTCAACAAGTGAACACCTTTTGGGTGGCCGATATTCTTTTGCCTTCATTCTAAAACGGAGGTTAGAAGCAAGAATGAAACATACAGGATGGCGCAAGCCGACACCGGGTCTTGGCATAGCTGAACAGCATGCGCGAGCCGGTGAGGGGTTAAGTGTACCCAAAAACAAAGCGCTCTTGGCGATCAAACGCGTGGCAGCCCATCTTGGCTTGAAGCCCAGTGACATGATGTTGCTCGATACATTCGGCGCATTCACCAAACCACAGGACTGGGAGCAGAGCAGGCGACCTATCGTCTGGGCCTCTAACGCCTATCTGATGGAACAGACGGGGTTTTCACTATCAGCGCTTAGACGGCACGCACGACGCCTCGTCGACGCCGGCCTGATTGCCTTCAGGGACAGCTCGAACGGTAAACGCTGGGGCCACAGGGATGATCAGGGCTATATCATCGAGGCCTACGGCTACGACCTGTCACCCTTGGCGGCCCGCGCGGAAGAATTCCAACACCTGTTCGCCCAGATTCAGGACGATCGGCAGTTCTGCCAGCGCACCAAGCGGCAAATCACCATCACCCGGCGCATTATCCGCGCCAAGGTCGACCAGGCGCTTGAGAATGCGCTACACGGGCCCTGGAGAGAGCTGTCAGCTACCTTTGAGGCGCTGCTGGATAAACTTCCCCGTGGCAACGCAACACCTGAGCGGCTACTCGATGTGCTGGAATGGCTCTCAGAACTTAAGGACAGTGTTGAACAAGCCTTCTCAGCAGCTTTTAAGCGCGGCGACGAGGTTGTGGAAAACACCTCTCAAACACAAGAACAAGTATCCAATGAAACACAATATATGACACCCAAGGGCGTCAATAATGGCACTCATATACTAAATACAAAACAACTTAATCCTGTATCTAGTAATACCTTAGATGAAAGAAAAGCGAAGCGGGCAGCGCAGGAACCGCCAACTCCTGAGCCAGCGGAGAGCAAAGAAATCAAATGGAGCACCTTTGGCACCAAAAAGCATCGCACAGACATTACTGTTGAAATTGTTATGCAGTCTTGCCCAGATTTTGCTAAAATGGCGTATGGATTGAGTGGCTACGTTAACGATTGGAATGAATTACATCGTGCAGTCGGCAAAATCAGGGCGATGATTGGTATTTCAGAGCCCGCCTGGAACCTTGCGCAAGATCGTTTGGGACCATATGTGGCCTCAGCCGCTGTAGCTTTAATCTGTGATAAATATAGTACTGGCGATATTGCCTCGCCGGGCGGATATTTGCGCGGCATGGTCGAAAAAGCCGGGGCAGGGGAGCTGCATCTGGATCGGAGTTTCTATGGACGGCTGAATGAAGTAAGGGCAGCGTGATGGATGCTAGAGTTGTGATTTCCAACCGTGCTGAGGAGCAAAATATTTTGACATTTGGCAATCTTTGCCATAACTTTGCGACAGGAGGCTCAAAATGGCAACAATGAACGTATCTCTTCCAGAGCAGATGAAGTCTTGGGTGGAACAACAGTCCGACGGCGGCCGTTTTGCCAATTCCAGCGATTACGTGCGGGATTTGATCCGGCGCGATCAGGAACGAGGCGTAGTCATTGCCGAGCTGCAGGCGGCAATTGATGCTGGCTTGAACTCTGGCCCAGCTGTGCCGTTTGATCCAGCGGCCTTCAAACAGAAGATGCACCAATCTTGTGGCTGACAGGCATAGGCACTTTATTCATCCGCTTGCCGGACAGGATATTGCAGATATCTGGGTTGATGGCGCTGATCGCTGGGGTGTAAATCAGGCGGATCGTTATTTCGACGCAATGGTGAATCTGTTTGATTTGCTGAGTGAACAGCCTGAGATCGCACGTTTGCGCGAAGAGTTCAGCCCACCGGTTCGCATTCATCCTTATGGCTCACATGTCGTTGTCTATGAAACGGTGGAGACTGGGATTGCCATTATCCGGGTGTTGCATAACCGGCGGAACATCTTGGCTCTGCTCGGGAAATAGCAGGTCAGATTGTGGGGCAGGGGCCTACAACCCTGCGGCCTTGGTCAGGTTGACCCTGAATCTGTCTCTATTGCGCTGATACCGGCGGGTCATTTCGGGCGAGGCGTGGCCGAGTTGTTTCTGGATGTAGCGCTCATCAACATTGGCGGAAGTGGCAAGACCGGCGCGCAAGGAATGGCCAGAGAACAGTTTCAAGCGTTCGGCTTGTGGCAACTCGGCGCGAATGCCAGCAGCCAGCACGGTCTTCTTGATCAGCCGCGCCACATGTTTATCCGACAGCCGGTCGCCGGTGGCTTTGCGATCATCACGAGTCACACGCTGGAACAGGGGCCCAAAGTCAATTTTGGCAAAATGTAGATATTGCTCCAGCGCATGCACCGGGCAGGTAGCATCACTGGATCCGCGACCAATTTCGACCTCTCGCCAGCCGGTTTTTCCTGTGAGCGTCAGGAGCAAACCCTTATCCACAATTCCAATCCAGCCTTTACCGTCCTCGGTGTCGTCACGGGCAAAGTCCAGGCTGACAATCTCGGAACGTCGCAAGCCGCCCGCATACCCGATCAACAGAATGGCCCGGTCGCGCATATCGCGCAGGCCGTAATCCAGCGTCTCGATCATATCGAGGATGTCATCGCGCAGGATCGCTTCTTTCTGCACCGGCGGCCGCGCATGTTTTCGTTTGACCCCTGCCAGCACCGTGGCGATGTGGCGATCCTTGCGATCAAGGGCAAAGCCGCGCTGCTGGTAATGCCAGCCAAGACCAGACAGACGCCGCTCAATGGTTGAGACGGAGAGGGCAGGGGTGCCATTATCCGGTGACGCGCAATTGGCAATATAGAGCCCCAACAGCTCTGGAGAAGGGGGCAGGGGCTCAGCCCCACGTCTTCGGCACCAGCTTGAAAAATGCGCCCAGTCAGTTTTGTAGGCAGCGTTGGTGTTTTCAGCTGTGGCGTGGCGGGCGTAATCTTTGGCGGTATCAACCAGCCTGTCTAGGCTTCCGGATCTGGGAACAGGTAAGGATACAAAGGAGCCCGCTTCATCAGAGCGAGCGCTCTTGTCCTGCTCAGTGGGAGAGGGGGTAACTTTCGCCTCTGAGGTCGATTTGTCGTGGTTCTCTGATTGTCGGTTTTGTTTCATCTGTGGATTTTAACTGAATCTCAGGACTTTTGGTATTCAATTATTGGACATAGACTGGAAATGAGATTTTTGTTGGATTCTGATAAAGAACATGATTTCCTACAAAGGTGTTTTGTTGAGTCCAGTGATTGAGCGCGACGCTGTCCACCGATGAAACGCGCGTTTGGACGACGAGAGCGTCTATTTCAGGCGAATCCACCAATTAAATGAGATTATTCTGCAGCCCCTTTTTGGGCGTCCGATAATGCAAACTTATTGGACGTAGTAGAGAGCGATAAGAGGCGGCGGATAAGGCGGTATTAACTGGAAGTAAGCGCCGTGCTGGTCTAAGGTGTTTGCATGAAACCTGCTGTCAAACATGCCTTAGGCGATACCCAGACCATACACATGCTGCCACGCTGGGTCACCTCTGTGAGTGGCCAAGATACTGATAGTGTTGCATTTACATCTGGCGCAGCGCTGGCGCTGCTTGATGTGGTGGTGCGCGATCCCAACGGCACATTACTGGGTGCATTATTGCGCGATCGCATGGCGCTAAACGCCGCTGTTGCCTGCCTCAAGCTGGAAAATAGGCGCGAGAGTATGTCTGATATCCGCGACGCGGTGTGTTTGGCACGGGCAGGGGCCGCGCTCGGGCCTGCTGGCGAGACGTTCATGGCCTGGCGCAGGTTGGCACGGATCAATCTGACCTCCTCGGGGTGGAAGGATCGGGTGACGAAATTATTGCCGGAACAGGTTGCCGAGGCGATGCCAGAGTTTGGTTCACCCGCAGGAACGCCTGTTACGCAAGCGGCGCAAGTGTTGGTGGAGGTGTTACGACAATTTCCGCGACAAGAAGCGGCGGCGTTGATGCTGGCGGATCTGGCCTTGGTGCGTGCGGTTGGCTGGGAGCGGGTGATGCCGTTACTGGCGGCACATCTGTCCCGCAAAGATATCCGCGCCATTGCGGACGGGGAAGGTGATCCTTTACTCTGTGTGCATCGGGCGATGGTTGCTGCGTGTGACGGGACAATCCGCAGGGCCGCTGACCTAAGTCGTCGCACTGAAAAGCTCCGCGCCATTGCGCCAAAGCTACGGGCAAAAGGATCGGATCAGGCGCTTGAAATATTCTTGAGTCATGACGCGGTGTCGCCGTCGGGGATGCTCTCGCAGGGCTCGCAGCCCCCGATGATCAAGGGCACATCGATGCCGATGACGGATCGGGCCGCGCGGCGGTTGTGTGATCGGTTGGTGGAGTTTGGCGTCGTGCGAGAATTAACTGGGCGGTTGACGTTCCGGCTGTACGGGGTTTGACGATGGCAAAAGATCATCCGGATACTGACATTGACCGGGAATTGGCCGACCTGCCTCAGGTCCTGCGTTGGCGGGAATGGATGGGGCGGATTGAGGCGGTGATCTTTGCGTCGGCTTCACCTGTATCACGGATCGATTTGGCGCGCGTCGTGGGGCAGGGAGTGTCGGTTGATTTGTTAGTCGAGGATGTGAAGACCGAGTTGAAAGGCCGGCCCTATGAATTGAAGGCGGTCGCCGACGGATGGATGATCCGGACGCGGGTGCAGTTTGCACAGTCGATACGCGTGGCGGCGGATGTGAACGAACAACTGGTGGACCTAAACGAATTTGAAGTCGCTGTGTTGGCGGCTGTGGCGTATCACCAGCCGCTGACGCGCGATGGTCTCAAGGATATCTTTGGCAAGGACATCAGTCGCGATTTGATTGGACGGTTACGGATGCGGGAATTGATCACGACTGGGCCGCGAAGCCCGAGGGCAGGGGCGCCGTATACTTATGTAACGACCCCGAAGTTCTTGGTCGCGTTTGATTTGCAAAGCCTGCGAGACTTGTCAGATATGGAGCAGCTACAAGATGCAGGGTTGACGCCAAGCAGGTAGGACGATTGTTCATTTAGGGGGATTCATTCTGTAACAAGGTCGGGTAGGTTGCTGATAGAACCTAATGGAAAGTAACCTAGTGCAGCTTCTGCTTGAGAAAATTGTGCCCTTTAAGCGCCAGCGACGCTTCTATGCACTCAGCATTGATCAGACGCTGTTTGGGGAATGGTGCCTAATCCGCGAGTGGGGACGTATTGGCGCAGCGGGTGGTCAGAAGATGGTTGAATATCTTGCTTCTGAAGGCGATGCTTTACTGGCACTGGAACATATCAAGCGCGTTAAAACCAAACGCGGATAAGGTCGCTTAAAACGGCATATTGAGTTTCCTGTGTGTGGCTGCCAAGTGGTAATCGGTCACATAGATGCTTGCTCGGTGAGGTTATTGTTGCTTTGAAATTTTGTTTTCACTGAACGTTACCCTTTCAATTAGACGGACCATGGCTTTCAATCTGTCGGAGGTTGACTTTCAATCGGTCGAGGTTGTAATTTCAATTGGCCGGACCAGATGAGGGTGCAATGTACGAGAGATTCGCCAAAAACAGGATTGAGGAAGCGCTCGCTGATACGCGTGTTGTTCTGATATCCGGACCGAGACAGTCGGGTAAAACCACGTTGGCGACCGACATCGCTGCCGAAGAGATACCCTTCTTCACGCTCGATGATCCGACGGTCCTTGCCGCTGCGAATGATGATCCGGTCGGATTTCTTCGCGGGATGGATCGGGCTGTCATCGACGAGATCCAACGAGCGCCAGACCTTTTGTTGGCTATCAAGACTGAAGTTGACAGGGATAAAAGCCCAGGTCGTTTCCTTCTGACAGGCTCCGCCAATTTGATGACAGTCCCTCGCGTTGCAGATTCACTTGCCGGCAGGATGGAGGTGATTAAGCTCTTACCGCTTTCCCGATCTGAAATTTTGGGCTGCAAGTCAAAGTTTCTTGATAACGCATTCAGCGGTAGCCAGCCGACAGTCGAGACGACCGTGCTTGGTGACGAACTGATCGAGACGGTACTGGAAGGTGGGTATCCGGAGGCGATTACACGGAAGAGATGGGCGCGAAAGCAAGATTGGTATCACAGCTATGTCGATGCGATCGTCCAGAGAGACGTGCGCGATGTGGCGCAGATTGATCAGCTCGCGATCATGCCTAAACTTTTGAACATGCTGGCCGAGCATTCAGGTCAACTCGTTAACTACTCTGGGATCGGCAGCGCTGTGAATCTCAACCATGTCACAACGCAAAAATATCTACGGGTATTTGAGAGCTTGTTCATCGTCCAAACCCTTCAGCCTTGGTTCACCAACAAATTGAAGCGTCTGACAAAGTCGCCAAAACTTCACTTTCTGGACGCGGGCCTGCTTGCCGCTTTGAGAGGTATTTCCCCGAAGACTGGGCGTAAGAACAAGATGCCGTTTGGGGCAATTCTGGAAACATTCGTATTCAGTGAATTGCAGAAAGTTGCGACATGGAGTGAAGAGCGATGCTCATTTTCCCACTTCCGGGACAAGGACAAAAACGAAGTCGATATTGTTATTGAGAACAGGCGTGGCGAGATCGTTGGCATTGAGGTCAAATCATCGGCGACGGTATCCTCCGACGATTTTTCTGGCATGCGAAAACTTGCAGAGGCTTGCGGAGATCGGTTCGTCCAGGGGATTGTTCTCTATGACAATGATCAGGTCGTTCCCTTCGCTGACAATATGTTCGCCGCGCCTCTCTCCTGTTTGTGGTCGTCGAAGTGAACCTAATCGATGGATCGCGCATATAGGATCTGAGAAGGCTGCATATTTTATGACGTTGATGACCGGGTTGATCACGGTCCGGTCATGATGACTTCACAGTGTACTACCTCTGCCTAAATCAGAGTTCAAAAGCGTGTCGTCCGTCAGAATTTCTGCAGCGAAGAATTTGTTTTGCGGGTACATGGACCTGGCAAAAGGAACGCGATGAGTATGGCTCGACGCCTTGGCAAACCAAACCTGAGCTGAAGAAGAACGATATGCTGTTAGGGCTGGGGCAGGGTTTTGTCTGTGGCAAGCTTGGGTTGCCGAACTCTAAGGCTGAGTTCATCTCCTCTCGAGAAATCCCCCATGTGATGATGGTTGCACCTACTCGTGCCGGTAAGGGTGTTGGTTTTGTTATCCCGAACTTGTTGCCCTTCGCCGGATCGATCGTGGTGCTCGATGTGAAGGGTGAGAATTTTGAGAAGACATCCCGCCTGCGGGCACTCAACGGCGATGAGGTTTATCGGTTCAGCCCGTTTGATTGGTCCAACGCGACGCATCGTTACAACCCATTGTTCCAGATTTCTAAGGCACCAACGTTTGCGCAGCGGTTCACCGAGGTCAGTATTCTGGCTGATCTGTTTCTGGATAAGGATAACAAGACCTTCGACACGTTCGGCAAGTCGATCTTTGTCGCCGCCTGCCTTCTGGCGATCCAGTGCGGCAAGGCCAACCTTGGTGAGGTGAACAAGATTGTTGCAGGGGGTGAATATAAAAACGCCCAATACAAGATCTATGCCGATGAGTCTGAAGAAGGTGTTCTGCGCGAATTGTGGACCAATGCAGCCAGTGCGTCGTCACGGCTTTTGACCTCGAATATTCAGGCGCTGATGACGGCGGGCCTGAAGCAGTGGGACAATCCGGCGGTGCGCACCGCTACAAACTTCAGCAATTTTGATTTTGCGAGTTTCCGCAAGAAACCGCAGTCGCTTTATATTGTTGTCTCCGAAGACCACATAACAACGCTGTCCCCGCTATTGCGGTTGATGTTTGCTGATCTGATTGCATCTCTGCGTCTCAAAGAACCGGGCCCGGATGAACCATGACTGGTCATGATGATGATTGATGAATTCCAGCAGATGGGTGCAATGCCGTATCTCGAGCGGGCAATTCACTCGCTGGCAAGTTACGGGGGCAGGGTGGCGATGATTGCGCAATCGCTGGCGTCGTTGGACCGAATTTACGGGCCAGAAGGGCGTGAAAGCCTTGAGAATGGCGCTGGTTTGAAACTCTACATCACTCCGCGGGATCAGCGGACGGTGAAAGAGGTGTCGGCGTCCGTGGGAAGTACGACGCGCGAAGCGGTCACCCGGATGTATGGTCGCAACAAAGGGTTTTTGGGCGCGATCTCGACATCCGCGCGGCTAGAAGAACGGCCGCTGCTTTCTGAAACCGAAGCGCGGCTGATGGATCCGGACGAGGTGATTATTCTGGCCTCGCCGCAGCATCCGATAACGGCGCACAGGATCAAGTATCATGATGATCCGATATTCAAGGCGATGGTGGAGAAGCAAGAAGGGAAACCGTTTCCATATCCGCCGAGTGTTGAGGGTGTGGGGCCTTGGGGGGCGGAGGATGAGGAGGCTCCAAGTGAAGGGCAAAGAGAGGCAGGATCGGAACTGGCACGGGATCGATCTGGGCGGCGGGAGGCGCGGGGGATGAGCAGCATGGCCGTAGAGCCAGTACTAAACCAACCGGTGCCTGAAGAACTAGAACGTGACGGGGCTGTTCCCAAAAATTGGGAAGATGAACTGGTTCGGCAGGAGAATTTTATCGAGGAGTTGTTAGGGTTGTGTCGCAAATTATCACCTAGGCTATGAAGGGGTAAGCCCTGGACACGACTATGCTGCCAGTGCTGCAAACTGTTGGAAAGCGGAAAGACCATTGGCTGCTAACTGGCCTTTTCGGATCATGTGTGCCGTCTCGATCCCTGCGATGGTTGCCGTTGCGGAATCGAAGGCTTTAAAGCCGAGCATCGGCCCGGTGATCCGCTTGATGAAACGATGATCCTGCTCAAGGATGTTGTTGAGGTATTTGACCTGTAGGATCCTGATGATGTCTCCCGCACCGGTGAATTTCAGGATTACGTTCACGGCCTGTAAGCCAGCAAGATTGCCAAAGGGGCGGCTGTTGGCATGTGGGAAGGGGCCCGCAAAGCCTATACCGAAGATGACGAAAAGCAGGAGAAGTAGGATGAAAAAGGCATTGATCACAACGGTTATGCTGATTGGGCTTGGCACAGGGTTTACACTGGCTCCAGCCTCCAGTGTTTATGCAGAACAGACCAGCACAGGCACTGAAGCGGGCCAGCAAAACTGGCTGGACGCCCTGAACACACGCATTGATTTGGTGCAGGCCAAGACCAGCCTGCTGCACGCCCGGATCGCCTTGGAGATTGACCAATCCCCCCGAGCAGGCGCGGCAGGCTTTGGAGGATGCGCAAACTTGGGTGTCAAAAGCAAAAAAGAGCGCCGAGTCCGGTGCCAAGGCACAGATGCAGGCGCTGTCGGACGACATCACAACGGCCCGCGACGCAATTGCAGAAATGCCGGACGAGGCCCGCGCAAGGATCGAGGCATTGACCGTAACGACCGAGGTGTTGCTGCTGGATTATAAACAGGCTGCCCTTGATACAGAAGAAGCCAGATTGTTGCAAAAGCGGTATGCCCAAGCCGAGGCGCACGCCGCTTTGCTACAGGCGCAACTGGCGGAAAAATCGATGAAACCGGCGAATTGGCCACCGCTTATCTTGATAAAGCCAAGGCGTTTTACCAAAGCACAAAAGAGGGTGCCTCTGAGGGCTGGCAGGCAGGATTGCGCAAAAGGTCCGAGGATATTGAGGCCACAAAACGGCTGATCGACAAGAAAAGAGACCAAGCCGACACCGCAATCACTGACATTGCAGATCGTGCCGTCCGACTTGTACGGGGAACGCCGGAAAACTAACGTGCGATCACAAATACGACCAATTGCGACCCCTAAACCTTGGGGGGGTCGCATGGCGATTGACCGCCTTTTTATTTCATATTATGATTTTATAAATACAGTGGACCATGAGCGATGCATCCCGCTGGAGCGGCTGCTGTATTTTGCATCTGCAAGCCGGAGATATACACTATGAAAAAACTTCTAATCCTCGTTGTTGTTCTTGCCGCCGCCGGAGCTGCATACTGGGTCTATCTGCAAAACCAAGCCGATCCGCTGCCCGATGATATTGTCTTTGGCAATGGCCGGATTGAGGCCATTCAGGTGGACATATCCAGCCTTATTCCCGGTCGTGTGGCCAGTATCGCGGTGACCGAGGGCGATCTGGTTAAACCGGGGCAGGTTATGGCGACAATCAATGCCGATGCGCTTCAGGCCCAGCTGGCTCAGGCCGAAGCGCGGGTGGCAAGCGCTAAAAGTCAGGTTGCGGCAGCGGCGGCCACGATTGCGCAGGCCGGGGCGGTTCTGGCTCTGGCCACAGAAGAGCTGAACCGGACCACGCAACTGGCCACACGCGGCACCGTTAGCCAGCAAATTCTGGATATGCGCACCACAGATCTGCGGGTGGCCGAGGCCAATCTGGCAGCGGCAAAGGCCGCTTTGGTTGCCAACGAGCGCGGTGTTGATGCCGCCCGGGCCGGAGCCGCGCAAATCGCCACCAACCTTGCGGATACCACGCTGACATCGCCGGTGATGGGGCGGGTGTTGTACCGTCTGGCGGAACCGGGCGAGGTGATTGGAGCAGGCTCGCGGCTGTTGACGCTGGTGGATCTGTCCGAGGTTTATCTTGAATTTTTCCTGCCCGCCACGCAGGCCCACCGGATTGCAATCGGCGCCGAGGCCCGTATCAGGCTGGATATCATCGAGGCCGCGATCCCGGCGATCGTGACCTTTGTTTCGCCAGTGTCGCAATTCACCCCGCGGCAAGTGGAAACCGCCGACGAGCGGCAAAATCTGGTTTTCCGGGTCCGGGTGCGGGTGCCACAGGAACTGGTGCAGAGGTTTATCGGTCTGGTGCATACCGGCATTCGCGGCGTCGCTTATGTGCGTCTGGCCGGACCTGATCCGTCGCCTTGGCCCGCATCCCTGCATTTGGCCGATTTCGAGGCCCTGATCCAGCAACAGGCTGATTGATATGCCCGCTCAACCCGCTCCGGTCGTGCAGGCGCAGGGCCTGACACAACGCTACGGCAAGGTTATTGCGCTGGACCATGTGGCGCTGGAAATTCCGGCGGGGCAGATGGTCGGGTTGCTGGGGCCGGACGGGATTGGAAAATCCACCTTGATGGACCTGATCGCAGGCGCGCGCATGATGCAGGATGGCACCCTGACCGTGCTGGGCGGCGACATTCGCGATGCCACACACCGGCGTTTGGTTGGCCCGCGCATCGCCTATATGCCGCAAGGGTTGGGCAAGAATCTTTACCACACATTGAGCGTGCAGGAAAATCTGGATTTCTTTGGCCGGCTGTTCGGGCTGGAACGCAAAGACCGCCAAAGCCGGATCGAAAGACTAACCCGCGCCACCGGACTTTATCCGTTTCTGCCGCGTCCGGTGGGCAAGCTGTCGGGCGGCATGAAGCAAAAGTTGGGCCTGTGTTGCGCGCTGTTACATGACCCTGATTTGCTGATCCTTGATGAGCCGACAACCGGCGTTGACCCGCTGTCGCGGCGTCAGTTCTGGGATTTGATTGCCGCAATCCGTGCAGACCGCCCCGGCATGACCGTGCTGGTTTCGACGGCATATATGGACGAGGCCAGCGGCTTTGACTGGCTGGTGGCGATGGATGCGGGCAAAGTTTTAGACAGTGGCACCCCAGCCGATCTGATGGCCCGCACCAATGCGCCTGATCTGGAAACTGCCTTTGTACGCCTGCTGCCAGAGGACAAGCGCGGCGATATGGCGGTGCTGGAAATTCCGCCGCTGGTTGACGTGGAAGGGCCACCAGCGATCCGCGCCGAGGGGCTGACCAAACGGTTTGGCGATTTCACCGCCGTCAGCAATGTCAGTTTTGAAATTCGCCCTGGCGAGATTTTCGGCTTTCTTGGCTCGAACGGCTGCGGCAAGACCACGGTGATGAAAATACTGACCGGTCTTTTGCCGATGAGCGAAGGGGTGGCCGAGCTGTTTGGCGCACCGGTCGATGCGTCCGATCTGGAAATCCGCAAGCGGGTCGGGTTCATGAGCCAGTCCTTTTCGCTGTATGGTGAATTGACCGTGGCGCAGAACCTGTCGCTACATGCGCGGCTGTTCGATATGGAAAAGACCCATGCGGCGACGCGGATAGCAGAGCTGGCGCAGCGCTTTGATCTGAACGACATTATGGAGACCCGCTCGGGCAACTTGCCGCTCGGCTTGCGTCAGCGCCTGTCGCTTGCGGTGGCGGTGCTGCATGAGCCGGAAATTCTAATTCTGGACGAGCCGACCTCGGGGGTGGATCCGGTGGCGCGGGATCATTTCTGGGATCTGCTGGTTGAATTATCGCGCGAAAAAAAGGTTACGATTTTCATTTCGACCCATTTCATGAGCGAGGCGATGCGCTGTGACCGAATATCATTGATGCACGCGGGCGAAGTGCTGGTGTATGACACGCCTGAAAATCTGGCGGCCCAAAGCGACAGCGGCACTCTGGAAGAAACCTTTATCCACCATATCGAGGGCGCGCAGGCCAAAAATGCCGAGGCCGCCCCACCACCATTGCAGGATGGTCTTGTCGGGCATGATCTGTTGGTGACCAAAACGGACCGGCGCTTTTCGATGACCCGATTGTTGGCCATTAGTTATCGAGAGAGCATGGATTTGCTGCGCGACCCTATTCGTCTGGTCTTTGCAATGGTCGGGTCGGTGTTCTTGCTGGTGGTTATTGCCATGGGTATTTCGATGGACATCGAGAATGTGACCATCGCGGTTCTGGACCATGACCAGACCCCGGAAAGCCGTGCCTATATGGATGCGTTCTATGCCTCGAACGGCTTTCTGGAAACGCCGCCATTGCAAAATCGCGAGGCGCTGCTGAACCGGTTGCGCAGCGGGGCAGCGGCCGTGACCATCGAAATACCCAATGGGTTTGGCCGCGATCTGAACGATGGGCACCGCGTGACGGTATCGGCCTGGATGGACGGAGCGAACACCATGCGGGCCGGAACCGTCGAGGCCTATGTCAACGGTGCGCACCAGTTTTATATGCAGGATGCCATGCGCGCCCGTGGTGTCGATACCGCCGCGTTAATGCCTTACAGCATCCAGAACCGCTATCGCTATAATCCCAATTTTGACAGCATCAATGCGATTGGTCCGGCGGTTCCGGCACTGCTGCTGTTGCTGATTCCAGTGATCCTGATGGCGCTCAGCATTGCCCGGGAAAAGGAGATCGGCACGATCACCAATTTCTACGTCACCCCCACCAGTAAAATTGAATTTCTGCTGGGCAAACAATTGCCCTATATCGGCGTTTCGATGATCAACTTTGTCCTGCTGTCTGCGACCGTCGTGCTGGTGCTGGGAGTGCCGATCAAGGGCAGTCTTTTGGCGCTGGCACTGGGCACTTTGATCTACGCCATTGTGGTCACCGCTTACGGGTTGATGGTGTCTTCGGCCACTCGTACGCAAGTTGCGGCGATCATGGCGGCCTCGCTTTTGTCGATGATGCCGACCATCCAGTTTTCCGGCCTGATCCAGCCAATTTCAACCCTGTCCGATACCGGGCAGCTGATCGGAACGCTTTGGCCAGCATCCTATTTCATGCACCTTAGTGTCGGCAGCTATACCAAGGGTCTGTCGCTGATGCAGGTGATGCCGGATTTGCTGGCGCTGCTGACTTTTGTGCCGGTCTTTATGGGGGCCGCCGTGCTGCTCCTGCGCAAACAGGAGAAATGAGATGAAGTCGATTTCTCATATCTTCTGGCTGGGCACCAAGGAATTGAGGGTGGTGCTGACCGATCCAGTTATGGTGTTTCTGATCGGGTTTATGTTCACTGGCATGGTGTACCTTCAGGCCGGCGCGATGGGTGAAAATGTGCACAATGCCTCGGTTGCGATTGTCGATGAGGACAACAGCGAGCTGTCGCGCCGGATCGCCACCGGGTTTTACGCGCCATTTTTCCAGCCGCCCGAATATATCGCGGCGCAGGGTGTCTCGCAGGCGATGGACAGCGGTGAATTCCTGTTTGTGCTGACCTTCCCGCCGGATTTCGAGGCCGATCTGCGCCGTGGGTGGAAGCCCGAACTGCACCTGAATATCGACGCAACTGCGATGTTGCAGGCGGGGTTGGGCGATGGTTATATCCAGAACATTGTGCAGGGCGAAGTTGTGCGTTTTCTGTCGGGCAGCGATACGGCCGACATCCTGCCGCTGCAACTTCAAATTCGCCGCGCCTTTAACTCCAACGGCATCCAAAGCTGGTTTAGTGCCCTCAGCGGGGTGCTGGATTTTCTGACGATCATCACCATCATGCTGGTTGGGGCCGCGTTGATCCGCGAGCGTGAACATGGCACGATCGAACATTTGCTGGTCATGCCGCTGCACGCCTTCGAGATCGCGTTTGCCAAAATCTGGGCCAACGGGCTGATCATTATTCTGGCCTTTGCCGGGTCGATGTCTTTTGTGGTCGAGGGACTTTTGGAGGTGCCGGTGGCCGGATCACGCCTGCTTTTGTTGGCGGGGGCCGGAGGCTATCTGTTTTCCGCCGCCTCCATCGGAATACTTCTGGCCACGGTGGCGCGTTCCATGGCGCAATTTGCGCTGTTGGTGATGTTGGTGGTCTTGCCGATGATGCTATTGTCCGGCGGCATGTCGCCGATTGAAAGCCAGCCCGCAATTTTACAACCCTTCACCGCGATTTTTCCATCGCGGCACTTTCTGTCATTTGCGCAGGCCGTGGTGTTTCGGGGGGCTGATTTGCAAATCGTCTGGCCCGATCTGGTGCGGATTGCGGGCCTTGGTGTGTTTTACCTGACGATTAGTTTGGTTCTGTTTCGCCGTTCGCTAAACCAAATCGGCTGACTCGGGTTCTGTCGCAAAATTTCTCCCAGTTTGACTACGCACCTATTTTTGCCATTGCTGCCTAAGAATTAGTGTCGATCTGGCAAGTCATGAGCGGGTAGATGCAGGTCTCAAATTCTCACGAACACATCAACAAATTGAGGTCTTACGGGTAAAGTATCTGTTTATATCATTGAGCAAGATTACCGTTTCATAAAGAAGATCACCCGCCCTATGCTAGGCTTCAAAGCCTTCCATTCTGCGTCAACCACTCTTGCTGGCATTGAAGCGGCTCACATGATCCGAAAGAAAAAGTTCCAGCCAAACGACACATCCCTGTTCAAATAGTTTGTGGGTTTGGTTGCATAAATCTGCTCACAATCAGATCATCTAAGCTTCGAAAATTTTTTACGGCAGAATCTGAATAGCCTTTCTAATCCAGCAAGCTACCGTTCTGTAATAACGATACCGAAAGCATTCTGTATCTGGAATGATGCGGCAGAGCTTACTAGATTACACTAAAACACCGGACCGTATCGGTTGAATGGGTCTGCGTTATACTTTCTACGGCCTCATGCCAATTTGCGAAATGTTTTGCGCACGATCACAAAAAACAACGGCACGAATAGCACACCCAAAACTGTTCCAGTGATTGTGCCGCCAAACACACCCGAGCCGATAGCATTCCGCCCCCCGGCACCGGCGCCGGTGCTGATCACCAGCGGCAAAACGCCAAGCGAAAATGCCATTGAGGTCATAACAATCGGGCGAAACCGCAATCGTGCCGCTTGCAAAACCGCATCATAAAGCGGCAGGCCCTCCTGCATACGTTCACGGGCAAATTCCACAATTAGGATTGCATTCTTGCCGGTTAGACCGATCACGGTCAGCAGTCCGACCTGAAAGAAAACACCATTTTCAAAGCCGCCAAGCCAAGCGCCGATCAGCGCCCCCAGCACCCCGATCGGCATGGCCAACATCACCGCAAACGGGATTGCCCAGCTTTCGTAAAGCGCGGCAAGACACAAGAAAACGGCCGCGAGAGACAAGGCATAGAGCATCGGTGCCTGACTACCGGATTCACGTTCTTCCAAAGACAGGCCCGTCCAGGCGATGGCAAATCCGGGTGGTAATTTTGTTGCCAGTTGTTCGAGTTCGGCCATCGCTTCGCCGGTTGTCACATCGGCGGCGGGGTTACCCTGAAGCTGCATCGCAGGCACACCATTATAGCGCGACAAACCCTGCGGGCCAAACTTCCAACTGCCTTTGGCAAAGTTGGAAAACGGCACCAGACCACCGCTTTGATTGCGAACCCACCAGCGTTCAATATCGGATGGAACGGTGCGCGCATTGGCCTGACCCTGAACATAGACCCGCTTAATCCGGCCCCGATCAAGATAATCGTTCACATATCGACCCGCCCAAACCACGGACATCAGATTGCCGACACTGGCAGCAGAAACCCCCATTGCACCGGCAACCCGCCAATCAATATCCAGATTGAACTGCGCTGCATCCTCCAAACCATTTGGCCGGATCGACCCGATCAAGTCGCTTTGCGAGGCCATACCCAACAGCATGTTGCGCGCCTCCAGCAATTGTTCGTGGCTTTGGCCATTTCGGGCCTGAAGGTAGAAATCAAAGCCGCTGACATTACCCAATTCGATCACGGCGGGGGGCACAATCGGAAACACCATCGCATCTCGGATTTGCATAAAAGCGCCAAAGGCCTTGCCGGCAATGGCCTGAACGCTCTGTTGGGCAGTCGGCCGTTCGTCCCAGTCTTTCAGGCGCACAAAGGCCAGACCCATGTTCTGCCCTTGACCGGCAAAGCTAAAGCCCGCCACGCCAAAGGTTGATAAAACCGAATCCGATTCAGCGGTATGGAAATGCTCTTCGACCTGCTCAACAACTTTCAGCGTGCGCTCGATAGAGGCCCCAGACGGCCCCTGAACCAGAGTGATCAGAATACCCTGATCCTCATCCGGTAAAAATCCGGTCGGGGTGTTTACGAACATCCAGATCATCGAGCCGACAATTGCCAGATAAATCAGCCCAATCCGAACGGGGCGCCGGATGATATAGCCAACGCTGCCGACATAGCCATTCAGCAATTTGCCAAAGCCGAAGTTAAACCAGCCAAACGGCCCTTTTGTGGCGTGCTGGGCGTCTTTTGGGCGCAGCATTGTCGCGCAAAGGGCCGGTGTCAGGGTGAGCGCTACGATCACGGACAACACCATGGCCGACACAATGGTGATCGAGAACTGTTGATAAATCACCCCGGTCGAGCCGCCAAAGAAGGCCATTGGCACAAACACAGCCGACACAACCAGCACAATGCCGATCAGGGCGCTGGTGATCTGGTCCATTGATTTTTTGGTGGCGGCGCGGGCATCCAGCCCTTCTTCTTCCATGATCCGTTCGACGTTTTCGACCACCACAATGGCGTCATCCACCAGCAGGCCAATGGCCAGAACCATCGCCAGCATGGTCAATGTGTTGATGCTGAATCCAGCCGCCGACAAGATGCCGAAAGTCCCTAAAAGCACGATGGGAACCGCTAGAGTCGGGATCAGGGTTGCGCGGATATTTTGAAGGAATAACAACATGATAAGAAAGACCAGACCGATGGCCTCGAACAATGTTTTGACCACCTCTGAAATCGAAATCTGAACAAATGGTGTGGTGTCATAAGGGATCACATAGCTGACATTATCAGGGAAGAATTCCGAGAATTCCTCAATCCGCTGTTTGACCCGCTCACCAGTGTCCAGCGCGTTCGCACCCGAAGCCAGTTGCAGGGCCATGCCGGTCGCGGGTTTGCCATTATAGCGCGCGATCGAGGTGTAATTTTCCGCACCAATTTCGACTTTGGCGACATCCTTGATCAGCACCAAACCACCATCGGCTTCGGCGCGCAGCACAATCTGTTCAAAGTCGCTTGGAGTTTTCAACAACGATTGCGCGGTGATTGTGGCGTTCAATTGTTGCCCTGAAATTGAGGGTAACGCGCCAAAAGAACCGGCTGATATCTGGGCATTCTGCGCCGAGACCGCGGCGACCACATCTGCCGGAACCAGCCCGAAGGCCGCCAGTTTTGAGGGGTCCAGCCAGATGCGCATCGAATATTGCGCACCGAACACCTGCACGCCGCCAATGCCTTCGATCCGGCTGAATTCTGTCACCAGAGTGCTGTTCAGGTAATCCGACAGATCGACCTGATCCATCGAGTCATCATCCGAAATCAGCGCGACCACCATCAGAAAGCTTGCTGTTGCTTTTTGCACCGAAATACCTTGACGCTGAACTGTTTCGGGTAAAAGCGATGTGGCTTGTGCCAGCTTATTCTGCACCTGTACCTGAGCGATATCGGGGTCGGTTCCGGTTTCAAATGTCAGGGTGATCGTGGCGGTGCCCGAAGAAGTCGAGGTCGAGCTGATGTAGCGCAAACCGTCCAATCCAGTCATCTGCTGCTCGATCACCTGAGTGACGGTATTGGCGACCGTATCGGCCGAGGCACCGGGATAAACCGCATTAATACGCACCGAGGGCGGCGCGATTTGCGGGTATTGTGAAATTGGCAGCGTAAAGATCGACAGCAGGCCGATCCCCATGATGACAATGGAAATGACCCACGCAAAGATCGGCCTGTCGATGAAATAATGCGCCATTTAGATCGCTTTCGAAAAATGGAAATTAGTTATTTGGTCGGTGTTGCTGCAGCGCGTTCTTCGGCCACCACGGTCATGCCGACGCCGATTTTTTGCAAACCTTCGACAATGATGCGGTCACCGGGGTTGAGGCCTTTGCTGACAATCCAAAAGGCACCACGGTCATTGACCACCGTCAGAGCGCGTTGCTCGACAATGTTTTGCGCATTCACTACCATCGCAATCGGGTTGCCGCGCCGATCACGGCTCACGCCTTCTTGCGGGGCCAAAATTGAATTGGCGGCAATGCCTTGCGGCAGCTCAACCTGCACATACATGCCGGGCAGCAGCAATTTATCCGGGTTGGGAAATTTCAGCCGCAACAACACCACGCCGGTCAATTCATTCACATAAGGCTCGGCGGCCGTAAGCTGTCCGGTGTGCTCATAGGCATCACCATCCGCAAGGGTCAGCACCACGGTCGGGTCTGCCTCGCCCAATTTTGCGCCAGCATTGCCGCGCCGCCAGCGGATCAGTTCCGCCGCGGATTGGGTTACATCCACATACACCGGATCAAGCTTGCGGATCACCGCCATCGGGGTGGCCTGTCCTGCGGTCACCAGCGCGCCCTGTGTTGTCAAAGAACGCCCGACCCAGCCGGACAATTGCGCGCGAAGTGTAGTGCGGTCCAGATCAATCTGTGCCGAAAGCTGCTGGGCCAGCGCAACTTGCAGCCCAGCCATCGCGGCTTCATGGGCGGCAACGGCATTATCCTCGACCTGCTGACTGACGACTTGGCGCTCCAACAAGGTCCGCATCCGGTTATTGGCTTTTTCGGCGGCTCGCAATGTGGCCTGTGCTTGGGCGACGGCGGCATCGGCGGCGGCCAGTTGTGCCGCATAGCTGGAGGGATCAATCCGGAACATTTCATCGCCCCGACTGACAGGGCGACCTTCCTCAAACACCCGCTCGATGATGATGCCGGTGACTTGCGGTCGAACCTCGGCGACGCCAGAGGCAACCACCCGTCCGGGCAGCGTTGTTGTCAGGGTTATGTCCTGCGCCGCCAATGTCACCACGGTGACCATGGTCGGCGGTGCGCCGTTTTGGGCCTGCACCATGGACGGTGAAAACCCGCACAACAGCAGGGCTGTAACAATCAATGCGCTTGATAAAGTGCGGTAGAACAACATAGGTGAGCCCCAAGTCCGAATAATTAAAGATTGATCGCGATCAGTGAAATTGATAAGTAAGAAAACCAACCGGTTTTGTAAAGAGAGCATTTATGCACAGAATACAGTGTGCCAGCGCTCTTACAGATATAATGGCAGGCAGATTCTAGATGAACACAGATAATATTTGCAACCCAACCAGCGGCTCCCGTCGCCGCCCTGGTCGTCCGGTCCAATTGGAAACCGATGTTCGCAAGGAATTGATTCTGGATGCCGCCTTGCGGGCACTGGAAAAGAAAGGGCTGCAACACGCCTCGATGTCTGCCATCGCAATCGAAGCGGGGATGTCCAAGCGCACAGTTTACGAAATGTTTGACAGTCGGGACGTCTTGCTTGGCGGTTGTATCCGGCGCATTCGACAGTCGATTATTCTACCGTTGAGCGAGCTGCAAAAGCAGTTGCCGCTTGCCGCGCGCCTGCACGCCTTGATGTTTCCGATAACCTGCAAAGCTGTGGAGGAAATGCCAATGGAGCTGTTGCGCACAATAATTTATGAGGCCCGCAAGCGCCCTAATCTGGCCTCTGTGTTTTTGGACGAAGGGTTAGACGCTATTGTTGATGCCATTTGCATAGAACTGGATCGCGGGGTTGCGCGCGGTGAAATCGAAATTGACGACACCCAAGTGGCGGCCTGTTTGCTGCATGATATGGCCTATGAAAACTTGATTGGAAAATTGCTGCGCCCCCCGGTCGCAATATATAATGCCAAGGCGGCTTCGGAGCGCTTGGCGCTCGCACTTCAGATTTTCCTAAAGGGGTTCAACGCGAACTAAGGATGGTCTGGTGATGTCAGGAGAATATTTTGACTTCAACGCATACAGTGTGCCTTGGCTCTGTCGAGAAACAACCATCTTGCCTTGTGGCAATGCCACGGCAGGACACACCTAGGTGTTGTCACGTTAACTTCTGCGTCAACAAGGGCCTCCGTTTTAATGCTTTCTTAAGCAGCGATAGCGGCCTCATTCCATGCATCAAACGCCTCAAGGCGGTGGTATCTAATTGTTAGTGCAGAGCGGCGGCGGGCTGGGACGGAGAAGCAATTCCGAATGGTGGAATGGATTGATACGAACCGCTGTAAACTTCTCGGTGACCGGTAGCCTTGCATCGCTCTCTCCCGCTTTCGAAACGGTAAGTGACTGTTTTCTGCTCGATTATTGAGGCCTTTATGAAACCGATGCTCGACGCCCAAAGCAATCTCCCGTTTGGCTGTGCCATAGGATCGTAATTTATCAGTGATGAAGCGCTTTGGTACACAATTATGTTTCTTAACCCTCCCGTGCTGATGGCCCCCTGACGCTGGCATTCTGTTGGGCGCATGCACGGCGTAAGTTGAAAGAGGTCTTCGATCGCGACGGGTCCGAAATCGCGGCCGAAGGATTGCGGCGGATTGCCGAATTCTACAAGATTGAGGCCGAAATCCGCGGCACCTCTGCGGGTCAGCGTCTGTCGGTCCGCCAAGCCCGGACCAAACCACTGATGGATGACTTTGGTCTCTGGCTCAGGGATCAGCGCAGTCGAATCTCCACCAAATCCCGCCTTGGCGAAAAGCTCGCTTATATCGCAAACCACGGGGACGGCTTGCAAATCTTCCTTACCAGCGGACGGGTCGAAATCGACTCAAACGCCGTCGAACGGACCATTCGTCCGATTGCCCTTAACAGAAAGAATGCGCTATTTGCAGGCCACGATGAAGGCGGCAAGAACTGGGGTCGCATCGCGTCGCTGATCGAAACATGTAAGCTCAACGGCGTCGAGCCGTTTGCCTATCTCAAGGCCACCCTCGAAGCCATCGCCTCAGGCCACCCGGATCGACGAACTCATGCCATGGGCCTTCAATCAAGCGTCAACCTGAAATCTGGACGAGGCGTAAGAGTGGGAAAAACGCTTTATCGGTATCGGTTAAAAATACCGGGAAAACCAAAGGCTTTTCGAAGTGGTTAGATGACCACATCGAAGATCTTATCAAGGATTCCTTCGAACGGTTTCAATCAGAGAACCGTTGAGGGCAGGGCAGTTAACATTTGTTAACTGCCGCAATGAGGATACGAGCAGAAAGGAGAAATGCACAAAGAGAAACCCCCGAAACCGAAGTCCCGAGGGCTGTAGCGCTAAAAGCGCGGTTTGCTTGACAACATAACCATAGCAGCCCCCGAATCACTAAACAACGAAAAACGTCTTTGGGCGACCGGGATTTCTTTGCGTGCTGAAAACTATGGAAAAATTCAGCAACACTCCGGATGGAGTAATCGAGAAAGCAATTTCTCGAGGCGATAGAGGTGTGTCAAAACCCATGTATGGTCATGGATGGCGCAAGCCGACACCGGGTCTTGGCATAGCTGAACAGCATGCGCGAGCCGGTGAGGGGTTAAGTGTACCCAAAAACAAAGCGCTCTTGGCGATCAAACGCGTGGCAGCCCATCTTGG